>Ga0187846_10001269_pt1 | contig 14281 bp, 12 predicted proteins | sample TC_taG_FD_161473 | JGI IMG/M metagenome (GOLD analysis project Ga0187846, IMG submission 161473) | Biofilm microbial communities from the roof of an iron ore cave, State of Minas Gerais, Brazil - TC_06 Biofilm (v2) | ecosystem: Environmental > Terrestrial > Deep subsurface > Cave > Wall biofilm...
TCAGGCGCTGATTCTGTGTGCGAAAGTGAATGCCTTGCTGGATGGCCGCGCATCGGTCAGCTATGACGACATCAATGATGCGATCGTGCCGTCACTGCGTCATCGGCTGTTGCGTAATTTCCAGGCGGAGGCGGAGAACGTGGCTCCGGAATCGATCCTCGAAACAGCGCTGAAGCGGCTCAAGCGGTCAAGCTGATGTGCGGTGTCCTAAGTGTCAGTGACATCACAGCGGGCCCTGCGTCCAGTGGGACTTGACTCTTGCGCGAAGTGCAAGTTTCGTGAACTCGCGGAGCAGTGGCGCGGTAACTTAGTTATGTATTTATCGCCACACCATGTGTGCTATCGCCCTCCTTGCCAGGGGTGCCATGGTGAGCTGCGGGGCTTGGAGGCAATTCGCACTGGGCGGAGCGGCCCCCGCTTATGGCAGAACCGGGCGCACATCGGAGGACGCGAACAACATCGCAGTGAGATCGATGTGCCGCACGCCGACGAAGCTGTCCACCATGCGTGGGGCATGCGGATATTCCTACTCGAGAACCAACGGCACGAAGGAGACGCGCGCCGCTTATTCCACGCGTAATGAACTGAGATTAGAGGGCATCCGTGCACCGATCGATGCCGACGGAGCCAATGAGACCTTAAGATGTTTGGCCTACCGGAAGAGTTTACGCCGGAGTTTATTGCCCGGCTGGAGCATCTGCGAATCAAGACTCGCCGCGAGTACGCCGGTCTTGGGAAGGGCTCCCATCTTTCGCCTCGCCGCGGCTCCTCACTGGAATTCAGTGATTTTCGCCACTACGCGCTCGGTGATGACTTCCGCTATATCGACTGGGGTCTATACGGCCGTACCGACAAGCTCTACATCAAGCTATTCAAAGAAGAGGAGGACCTGCTCACCTACATTTTCCTCGACGCGAGTGCGTCGATGGGATTACCGGCCAGTGACGGCAAGTTCCAGGCTGCACGCGCCTTTGCGCTGGCGGTCGCCTATGTGGCCCTAGCCGCCGGCGACCGTGTAATGATTCGCGTGCTAGGCGGCGCTGGTACAGCTTTGAAACCAGCATTTGTTTACGGGCGCCATCGGCTCGTCGACATAGCGCGCCAACTGAGCGCGTTGACACCGGCAGGAGAGGTGGACCTGGCGCCTGCACTGGCGCTCGAAATCGCGTCGATTAGGAGGGCCGGTAAGGTTTTTCTAGTCTCGGATTTCCTGGCGATGGTCAACTCCGTGGAGCGCGCGCTCGGCATCTTTACCGCGGCCAATATGGACGTGAGCGCTGTGCAGATTCTGGGCGGAACCGAGCTCGATGGCCAGGGTTTGCACGGTGATGTTGAGGTGGTCGATGCCGAAAGTGGCGAGCGGCTGCGAGTGTCGCTGGGACCCCGAGAGAGTGAACGTTACCGCCAAACATTGCAGCGCCTGTCGCGCGAGATTCGCAACTTCTGTTTCCGGAGCGGTTTGCGTTATGCGCTCCACACGACTGATCACAATTTTCATGATTTTTTCCTCAGTGCCGCAACCGGACTCGGTCTGGTCCACTAGCTCGTCGGAGATGATGGTCGCTCGGAAACGAAAGTTCTCCCCCGGCGAGGTGGAGAACAGCGCCGCTGCGGCGCCGCAGAGAGGGTCATCATTCAGCGACGCTCATCAGAGCGGCGCGATAATAAATTCCCATTCGCGGCAAGAGCCGCTTAGCAAGGACCCTATCTCGTCGCGCAAAAGAATGCGCGCCGGCCTCCTCCTGGTATTCGGGGGAGGCGCCTCAGCAGGGTGCGCGAAAAAGGAAGTTTCGTCGTCAATACACCCTTCACAATACCGCACGCTGCACCAAAGATGGCTTCCCTCCTTTAGCTCTCTCCCGCTTGCGGGGGAGGTAACAGAGGGGGAAGCAGGCTGCGAAGACTTTTTCAGCAGCCTGCGAGGAGCTGGAGCCGACAATGGGTTTGCTTGACGCTTTTGGCCTGCTCCACCCAGCCGCGTTATATCTGTTCGCGATCCCGCCTTTGTTGGTGATTGCCTATCTCGCGCGCGAGCGGCCGCGGCAGGCACTCGTGTCCAGCGTGATCGCGTTCCGCGCGCTTCGCGCGATGCGAGGCGAACGGTTCGGCGGCCGGCCTCGCCTGAACTGGACTTTTTTTCTCGAGCTGCTGATTCTCGCTCTCGCGGTGCTCGCGATTGCAGCGCCCTATGTATTACGCAAGGGCAATCAGACCGCGGTCGTAATCGACAATTCCGCCGGGATGCAGGCCCTGACCAGTTCAGGCAGAAGCCGTTTCGCAAACGTTCGCGAAAAAATCGCCGCTGCCCTCAATTCGAATGACACTGAAACGGTGCTCTATGTTACAGCGCCGCAGCCTCATGAAGTTGGCGTTTTTCATGGCGCCCAAGCCGCGATCGCCGCGGTTGAGCATGCCACGGTAACGGACGCGCCCGCCGACACCGCGTCGGTCGCCGACCTGCTCGCTCAGCTCAGCGCAAATCGCCATCTCGGGAGGATCATCTTCGGCAGCTACCGGTCGCTCGCAGCTCCGCTGCCCGCGCGCGTCCAAGCGATAACCGTTGGTGAGCCGATTGCTAACTATGCGATCGGATCATTCGTGCTGAGCCGCGAGAGTTTTGGCGCTGCTGCGCTGCATGGGCGGGTAATCGCGGCGAATTTCAGCCACTCGGCGCAAACCCTGACAATCACAGTTTCGGCCGACGACAGGGCAGCGGGCCGCGCAGAGGCACGGGTGGAAGCGGGCGAAGTGACCGCGTTGGATTTCCCGAACCTCGTCCCCGCCAAGGTCTACCGCGCTCAGCTGGAGCCCGTCGATGGCTTCCCGCTCGACAATGTTGCTTACGCGACCGGATCAGCGGTACGCGGCCTGCCGATTCTCTTTATCAGTCCGACTCCCGGCGAGGGCGCGAGTCTGCGCTCAATTCCCGGAGTCGATGTCACCACGGTTCCTCCTGCCGGCTACTCTCCGACGAAGCTGGAGACCGCTGATTTGGCGATCTTTGAGTATGCAGTGCCCAAAGAATTTCCAGCGGTTAATTCGCTCCTGGTGATGCCGCCGCCCGGCGACCCGCTGTTCAACTTCAGCGTGCAGACGGCGCCGCGATTGGATCTGACTGGATGGCCGCCGATAGATCTCCTGACCGATGGAGTCAACTTTCATCTGCTCAATCTGCGCTCGGGACAGTACTTTGGAATGCATCCCTGGATGCGGCCGGTGATCGGCGGTGGCGGTGGCGCGCTGATGCTGGCCGGTAATCGCCAGGGGCATCGTTTTATCGCGACCGGCTTCAACCCACTGCCGTATCTTGGGCGTGCGAATCTGCCGATGTCGGTCCTGACGCTAAATATGTTGGGCTATCTGGCCGGTTTCGGTGCGCAGGGCACAGCGCTGCGTACGGGTGAGCCGTGGATGATTCCGGCGGGCGTAAGGCAAATTGTGTTGCCATCAGGGCTCAAGGAAACCGTGCACGCGAGTCAGCCGTTTTCGTCAGCAACCATGCAGGGAATCTACACGTTGATCGCCACAGACGGCGCGCGGACGATGCGTGCGGTGAATCTCTCCGATCTCGCAACTTCCGACCTCAAAAATGCACCGCCGCTCAAGGTCAGGACAGGGCGGCTAGCGGCGAGCGAACCGGCGGTAATAAAGACCTCATTGACGCCCTACTTGCTCGCAGTGATCATGTTACTGCTGGTGTTCGAGTCGCTGCTGGTTTACTCCCAACGCCGGCCCGCTATTTCGGTTGCGCGCCGGTGAGAATCTGGGCAGACGTGAACCTTCAATCGGTTTTCTCTCCTTTTACATTGCATCAGCTCAGCTCCGTCCAGTTCGCTCGGCCGCAAGCGCTCTACCTGTTCGCGCCAATCGTGGCGATACTGCTCTATTGGCTGTGGCAAGCCGGTGGACACCGGGCCGCGGCGCCCCTTCTGAGAGCGATCATGCTTACGGTGTTGGTGCTGGCCCTGGCCGAACCACAGACAATCGATCACTCCGAAGGGACCACCCGGCCGGTGCTGATCGACGCCTCCGCCAGCATTACCCCGGCGATGCGCACCTATATCATCGCGCTCCTCCGCGATCGCTTGAACTATCACGCGCCTGATCCTTCGCTAGTCTTTGGCGGCACCACGGTGGAGCACAGTTTTGGCGATGCCGCATCTATTCTGTCGCATTCCACTGGATGCTTAGAATGTGCTCCTGCTGCGACCAACCTCGAAGCGGCGCTCGAGAGAATCGCCGCTGACCCGGCCGCCCGCGGTGGAAAGGTAGTGCTGGTGACTGACGGATGGCAGAATCGGGGCGACGCGGCCAACGCGCTCGGCCCCTTACGTGCAGCGGGTATACAGCTCGACATCTTCACGCCGCCCGGCGCTGAAGCCGTTCCGAACGTATCCATGACCGAGCTGAATCTGCCATCGGCGTTGGAGAAAGCGGAAGCGTTCTCGCTGAGCGTGACGATGACAAACCTGAACCCATCGCCGGCGGCTGGTACAATTTCGCTCTATCGCAACGGCGGGTTAGCCGACCGACGTATGGTGACGCTTGCGCCGGGTCAGTCACGATACGATTTCCCCGTGCGCGCCGAGGAGTCAGGTCTCGTCTCTTACCGCGCCGAGTTCAAGCCGGCAAATCCGGCATTGGACATCTACCAGGAGGACGATTCACTCCAAGGATGGGTCGGGATCGGCGCCCAACGCAAGATTCTGATCCTGAGTGATTCGGCACGTGGCGCGAATTATCTCACGAGTGTGGTACGCCGGACGGGGTTCCAGCCATCGACGATGATACTCAACGGGCGCGAATATGCGGGCAATCCGCAAGGCTACGACGCGGTAATTCTCAACAATGTGCCACGTAATCAGCTCGCACCCGAGGCTCAGAACGCTTTGGTTCAATACGTCACTGCTGGCGGGGCGTTAGCTATGGTTGGCGGCGACCAGAGTTTCGGCCTGGGTGGTTACGAGAACAGCCCAATCGCCAGGATTATGCCGGTCGTGATGAAGCCCCCGCAGCATCATATGCGCGCCCGCGCGTTGGTATTGATCATAGACAAATCCGGCTCGATGGGCCGCCATGACAAGCTCACCTATGCCAAAATGGCGGCGCAAACAGTGTTGAAGACCCTTAAGGACGGCGACCTGGTCTGCGTCATCGGCTTCGATGTCCAGCCATTCGTAGTCGTGCCGCTCGAACCGCTTGAGCAGGTCCGCCCCTACTTCGATCAACTGGTCGATCGGTTGAAGGCGCAAGGCCGGACCTACTTGCTGCCCGCGCTCGAAGAAGCTGCTCGGACGCTCGCGCAAAGCGGTGCTGGGATTAAGCACGTGGTGATTCTGACCGACGGTGAAACTGGCGGCACCCCCGAAATGTACTACGATCTGGTGTCGACCATGCATCATCAGGCGGGCAGCACGATATCGACGATTGCTGTCGGTCGCGAGGCGAACCTGCCGCTGCTGCAGGCGATTTCGAAATACGGCGGCGGTGGCTTCTATCAAACCGACAGCCCCGAAAATCTGCCGGAGTTGTTCGTCGAGGATGTTCAGCAGCGCAGTGCCGATACTACGATGGTCGAAAAGGAGTTCGTTCCTTTTAGTGTCAGGCCTGATCCGGTGCTGCGCGAACTTGCCGGCCGGCAACTGCCGGCATTGAAGGGCTTTGTCTCGACGGCCCTCAAGCCCGGCGCCGACCTGAGCCTGTTCGTGAACAGCAACGGTCAACGCGATCCGATTATTGCGAGCTGGAAGGCAGGGGCTGGCAAAACCCTCGCCGTGACCACAGATGCGAGCGGGCGCTGGTCCTCATTATGGGTGCAGGACGGTGTCTTTGAACCGCTGTGGGATAGGCTGCTGGGCTGGATGGCGCCGCACAATCCAGCCGCGCAAAATTTTGGCGTTGCGCTCGGTTATCGCTCGGGCCGCATCCAGGTGAACCTCACCGACTACAGTCCCAATTCATCAATTTCCAATGCGCCGGTGACTGCGATGGTAACAGCTCCCGATGGAGCGAAATACTCGATCGCGCTGTCGCGAGAAGCACCCGGTGAATTGAGCGGCAGTATCGAGGCTCCTCGAGCGGGAACGTACAATATCGACCTTGCGGCGCCGCACTCGACTGATCAGAGCTTTCCGCCGTTGGCTTATACCGTGAGTCCTGCGGTCTACGCCGAAGTCCCGCGGCCCGCGCCAAATTACACACTACTGGAACATCTGTCTTCCGCGACCGGCGGCAAACTGAATCCCGCGTCCAGCGAAGTCAGCCTGTCGCGACCGAAATTCGAACAAACCACCTCGCTCAGTCCGTGGCTGATGTTGTGCGGGATGGTACTACTCATCGTGGAAGCTCTGGTCCGCCGCCTGACGTTCTGATGTTGTATGTGAGACAGGCTTTCCAGGGCGATTATACCGGACTTGACACAACTTGCCATTTGCGTTAGATTCCATTGCATGAAGCCTTATGAGCCATTAACCACTCAGCCGTCTTTGACTCTCGCTGACGTTAAGCGCGATTACGGCACAGACGAAGCATGCAAAGGGTTGCTGCGCGATATGCGTTGGCCGCATGGCGTGAAGTGTCCACGCTGCGGTAACGATAAGGTTTACACACTGAGCAAGGCTTTTCACTGGCAGTGTCGCAAATGCCAGAAGAACGGTTATCGATTCTCGGTCATCACCAAGACGATTTTCGAGAACACGAACTATCCACTGCGGACTTGGTTCGAGGTTATCTACCTGATGAGCGAGAGCAAGAAGGGTATATCGGCTCTCCAGATTCATCGCATGATGGGCACTGGTTCCTATAAGACCGCATGGTATATGTGCCAGCGTGTTCGAGCCGCAATGCGCGACAAGGACTTCCCGCAGTTGATGGGCGAGGTCGAGGTAGATGAAACCTACGTCGGTGGAAAGGACAAGAACCGGCACTGGAACAAGCGCACTCACCAGACTGGCGGTGAAGCATCGGGTAAGACAGCGGTCATCGGTGCTATTAGCCGTAAAGGAAATGTCGTCTGTCAGGCGATAGAAAACACCCGCCGTGAGACGTTGCGCAAATTCGTAAAGGACACAGTGAGCAATGAAGTGTCGTTGCTGGCAACGGACGAACATCCGGCATATGGGAACCTCAATGCAGAATATCCGCATGAAGTTATCCCCCATCGCGATCATGTATACGTGCGCGGCAACGTCCACACGAACACAATGGAGAATTTCTGGAGTCTCTTGAAGCGTGGCATCATCGGTACGTACCATCGCGTCAGCGAAGACTATCTGCCGCTGTACTTGGCGGAGTTTCAATTCCGTTTCAACAATCGCAAGAATCCCGATATCTTCAAGACCATCTTGGCAGGATGCTGAGGTCGCCACACTGGCAACGGCCTCAGCTAGACCGTGAGCCAGTGATCGAAGCGAGTGGACAGATGGCCTTTTCATTTGTGAGGAAGCAATGCCGAAAGCGAAAGCCATTTCGCTACATCCGTTGACGTTCCATGAAGCGGTCCAGGCTCTGGTTAGCGTCGACCCTGATAGCGTCGGTCTTACTCCTAAGCGGCGGCGCAAGGGAAAGCGGGGCGTCACAAAAGCCTCGGAGCGACCAAAGACAAAATCAAGCCCGCGAACATGACAATGCCGCTCAACAACAAGAACCCCAAATACCAATTTCGGTTTATCGTTCTTCCGTAGCAGGGTTCCTCGAAGCGCTCCGCGCTGTACAGGCCCAAGCCAAAGCCCAGGATGAAGAGGCACAGTCCAGTAAGGAAAGCTGGCACTCGCCATCGGTGCTCACGCAAATTGGCCTGTGCGCGATAGGCGCGCTGTACACCGTATTCGCGTGCTTGCAATGGTGGGCGATTCGACAATCCTTCCGCATCTCGGAACGCGCTTACATATCTGTCACTCCCACCGAGATAAGCGACTTTTGCGAAGGTGCAATGCCGAGCATAACTCTCCGCATTCAGAATGTTGGCAACACCCCAGCCTATACAGTCCGGTGTTGGGCGGCCATCGCTACAGTCACTGAGCCGTTCCCCACGACCTTCCCGAAAGGGAACTTCGGGCCAGAGTTTACGCTCGTCCAAAAGGCCGATTTTATTCTGGCGCCAACTTTGACCCAGACTCTCTCTGGCATCGACGTGGCGGCACTGATACGCGCCGGAGCCAAACGCCTCTATGTATGGGGGAGGGTTGAATATCGAGATGCTTTCAGAAACTTCCGCTTTGTCGATTTCAGACACTTTGTGCGCGGCAGTCCACCCCACACGTATCCAACTGAGCAAGGAAATGATGCCAACTGACATTATCCACAGCCACTGTCGGTAGACTGTTGATAACATTGTGTCATGATGATAACTCTCTGCACGGCAGAGTCGATCCGTTTTGTTGAGCGAATGACAACTCTCCGGCCTGTCACGTTGCGCTTCATTTTCGCCCCTTTGGCCAATTGTGTCAAGTCCGGTATAATCGCCCTTTCCAGCCTGTCTACTTGCCGATGGGCTCGGTGAAAGCAAATGGTTGATGACGATTCGCCGGTGCATGCTGACCATCGGATTCAGCATCAGTTCCCCGAAAACGTTCGATTCTGCGCTTTATGCGGGAGCGAAATGCGAATGCGAACCGTACTGCCGGATCATAAGCGGTTCAAGGTCTGCAGCCGCTGCGGGTTTGTCTATTTTCCCGGCCCTAAATTGGTGGCTGGATGCCTCGTCATTGACCGCGGCCGCGTACTATTGCTGCGGCGTGGCATCGAGCCCCAAATCGGCAAATGGACGTTCCCGGGCGGATACGTTGACCTCGGCGAGAGTCCGGCAACGGCAGCGCTACGTGAAACCCGCGAAGAGGTTGGGCTGCAGGTGGAACTCGGACGCGTACTCGGTGTCTATTCCGACCCGGCCCACCCGATCGCGGCCGTCGTTGTATACCTGGCCAAGCCTGGAATCGAAGAGGCGAGTGTAACCGACGAAGCGATCGAAGTCCGCTACTTCGCTCAGACGGATATTCCATGGCACGAAATTGCCTTCATTACCACGCGTGACGCTCTGAGTGACTGGCTCACCGAACTTCGAAACGACCGGGAGGCGTGATGGTCGGTGGCTGCGGACTCCCGGCAAAGTTGAATCGAGCCACTTGGTCCAACACGCCCCTCCAAGAACCCGAGCGGAGCGGCAGTGGTGCGCCTTCTCGGCTCGATAACACACTTAGTGTGCGTCACGGTAGAGCGATGCGCGCGAGGTGCTCGATCTTGGCGCGGTAGTCACCTTCGAAGAGCGGTTCAGATGCACTGACTTGCACGACGCGGTTCACGCCTAATTCGGCCAGTTGGGCGAGCAGCTCCTGGGTTTGTGCGCGAGCGCCCGTGAGGCAAATCATGAGAGTGATGTCGAGCTTGCCGAAATCGCGGCCGGCCTTGACGCACTCTTCTTTCAATTCCGCCATTCTACGCCGCATGAAGGAAACTGCCTTGTCGGTGATGAAACAGACCGGATTGTAGCCGTCGCCCCATCGCGCAACCCATTTGAGGGCATTCTTGTCCGTGCTGCCAATCAGGATTGGCGGTCCGGGCTGCTGCGCCGGTTTGGGATTGCACACGATGCGATCGAAATTGACGTATTTGCCATGAAAAGACGCGGCCGGCTTCGTCCATAGCTCACGCATGGCAGCAACGTGTTCCGCGGCTTGAGTCCATCGATGGGGAAAATCAGACCCAAGGGGTTCTGCCGCTTCGCGCAGCCAGCCGGCGCCAACGCCGAGCATCAGGCGGCCGCCTGACAGCCTATCCAAGGTAGCGATTCGTTTGGCGGCCGCGAGCGGCTCGTGCTCCGGAACGAGCAGGACTGAAGTACCTATGCGCAGATTTTTGGTGGTCGCCGCCGCCATCGCGAGCACTACAAAGGGCTCCGGGAAATGAGCATAATGATCAGGGATTGGACCGCCGACCGGAAAAGGCGTCTTCGGCTCGGCGTGGAACAGCATGTGATCGCCAACCCAAACTGACTCGAGGCCGAGTTTCTCACATTCGAGGGCAAACGCTCCCGGATTGGGCGCTGATTCATCGACCCGTTTGTAGATCATCGAGATTCCAACTTTCATGGCACCTTTTCCTTTCCCTCTCGATTTAGGCTCGCTTACCTTGAATCGGAACGAACCTAGCGATCGTTTTATCTCTTACACGTGATTCGGGTTGCCATTGGTCAGGCGCATATACTCAGCCGCCAGTTAGAGCTGGTTGGAGTCAGAGGCGGAGAAATATTTTGCTATTTGCGGCGTGCGGCGCCGCGGCTCCTGAATTTTCGTCGTTTAGCTCTAACTACGGAGTCGAAGATGGCAACGGCCAGAATCTCATCGAGGTCAATCGGGAGTTCAAATTTAGCCACTTCGGCCTCTTCGGTTTGAGCGCTCCACCGCGGCCACTCGCGATTCTTCGGGTTATCTATGCGCTGCTTCATCGCTATCCCAGCCGAGGGTCGCGCCAGTAGTGCGCGACCGATTCACATTAAGGCAATCCCGCCCTTTATGCCGGTGGACGTTGCGATAGCTCAATGAAATTGCCATCGGGGTCGCGCACGAAGCTGATGCGTGCGACGGTACCGAAAGTGGACGGCTCAACTGCAACGGCCGCACCCGCCGCTTTCAAGACGCTGAAAGCGTCGTCGCAGTTGCGGACCTGCAAGGTGACATACTGCATCCCTAACTCCGCCATCGCATTCACCACCTCCAGCGGATTGGCGAATGGTGTCATTTTCGGAGGATGGACCTCATATTCATGATATACGCCAAAAATCGTCTCGCCGATTTTGTAGCGGTTTTGCCCGATAGCAACGGCGCCGAACGCGCCGGTGTAAAACTGGCCGAAGGCTTCGACGTCTCTTACGCCCACCCGAATCTCCATCTGCGTAACGTCATCGCGCCCCGGTGGAACCAATTCGATTGCGTTGTCGTCGGGATCGGGTAGCGCCTCCACCTTGGTTACCTTCGAAGTGGCGATCATCAGCGTTCCATAACCACCCGGGCGACGCGGCCGCAGCGGCTCGCGCGAATGCATCAGTTTGATCACTGAACCGTTGCACAGGTAGCGGTACTGGCGAAATCCTCCGCCGACGGGAAGTACTGATTCGAACTGGAGGCCGAGTTTTTCGCCGTAAAACGCCTGCATCGCTTCAAGCTGGCGGGTGAAGATACCGACGTCGACCTGAGGTTTCGCGAGTTCCATTTATCCGCCTCCGGGTTTTAGCGTTGTCGAATTGATCCATCTTATCCTGAACAGAACCAGCTTTAACAAATCGGCGTCCGCAGCGACAAGAATTGACGATTTGTCGAATGCAAATGCTTGTGCAAGGCTTTTCTGCATCTTCAAGCTGGACTATGAAGTGAGCTGGGGTTGGCAGCACCCTCTGTCAGGCTGTTTGAAGAGGTCTTCACAGCCTGCTTCCCCCTCTGTAATCTCCCCCGCAAGCGGGAGAGAACTAAAGGAAGGAAGCCAGCTTTAGCGCAGGCTGTAGAGGTCTAGCTTGGGGGCAGGCAAACCCTTCTCAACCGCCTGCTATATAGGAGCTACAGGGAAGCACATGGATTTTGAACTTTCCCCCAAGGTCAGGGACCTGCAACGGCAGATCTCCGATTTCATGGACGAGTACGTCTACCCGATCGAGAAAAAAGTCGAGGAGGAGATGAATCAGCCGGGCCATGAGCATACGGAGCCGCAGGTTCTCAAGGAGGTTCGCAAGAGGGCCAAGGCAAGTGGATTGTGGAATTTGTTTTTGCCCGATGGCGAAAACGGTAAGGGCCTCAAAGTCGCCGAATACGCCCCGCTCTGCGAAATCATGGGCCGCAGTTCGCTTGGCGCGCGCGCCTTCAACTGCATGGCGCCCGATACCGGCAATATGGAGATTCTCGCCGAATTCGCCACTCCGGAGCTAAAGCAGCGATGGCTGCAGCCCTGCCTTGAAGGCGAAATGCGTACCTGCTTCTCGATGACCGAGCCGGAGACGGCGGGCTCTGATCCCACACAACTGGCGACCCGCGCCGTCCGCGACGGGGACGATTATGCAATCAACGGCCACAAATGGTTCACTTCAAATGCGATCGGGTCGAGTTTCGCGATTGCAATGGTGGTGACGGATCCGCAAGCCGAGCCGCATCGACGCGCCAGCATGTTGATCGTGCCGACGAATACGCCGGGGTTTAACCTGATTCGGGCGGTACCCGTGATGGGGCATGTGGGCGGCGGTGGGCATTGCGAAATCGTCTATAAGGATTGCCGCGTACCTGCGACCAATCTGCTGGGACGCGAAGGCGACGGGTTCGCGATTGCACAAGCTCGCCTCGGCCCTGGCCGTATTCATCATTGCATGCGGAACATAGGCGTGGCCGAGCGCGCCCTGGAATTAATGTGCAAGCGAGCCAACACTCGCTTCACCCATGGCAGCTATCTGGCGGACAAGGCCAATGTGCAACAATGGATCGCCGATTCAAGAATCGAGATCGACGCCACCCGGCTACTGGTAATGAACGCGGCGTGGATGATCGATACGATCGGTAAGCGTGCGGCACTCCAGGAAATCGCCGAGATCAAGGTGATGGCGGCGAACATGGTTATGAACGTGCTCGACCGTGCAATTCAATTGCATGGTGCAATGGGAATGAGCGACGACACCCCGATCGCACGCTTTTGGCGCGAGAACCGTTCGATGAGGATTGTCGATGGTCCGGACGAAGTCCATCGGATGACAATCGCGCGCCGCGAGTGCCGCAAATGGAAGTGAGTTCTAGTGCAAGGCCGCTCATCGCTGCCCTACGCCCGCGTGCTTTCTGTCCCTCTCCCGCTTAGTTGCGGGAGAGGCGCGGTGAGGGTGACTGCGGGAGAGTGAGGGTCCGGGTGATTCCGAGTTCCGTGATGGCACACGAAGAGACAGAAGATAAAGACCAGCCGCTTCCCGAATATGGCGATGTCCGCGACGAGGAACAACTCGACTGGCCGAAGCTAGTTGTCTATCTGCGCGCTCACGAGGTGCCGGGGGCCGATCAGCCGCTAGAAGTTAAGCAGTTTCACGGTGGACACTCGAATCTGACTTACCTGCTTCGCTTCGGCGATCAGCAGGAATGGGTGGTGCGGCGGCCGCCGTTCGGACCACTGCCAGTGGGCGGGCACGATATGGCCCGCGAATACCGCGTATTGTCGCGGCTGTGGGAGAGCTTTCCTGAGGCGCCGCGCGCGATCCTCTTCTCCGACGACACATCTATCGTTGGAGCGCCGTTCTTTGTGATGGAACGCCGGCGGGGTTTCGTAATTCCAAATCGCCGCCCCCTTCCCCCGGGCGTAACTACCGATCCGGCTACCTTTCGGCGAATGTCAGAAGGGTTCGTCGATGCACTTGCCGGCCTTCACAATGTGGACTACGGGGCAATCGAACTAGAGGGGCTGGGACGCCCGGAGGGGTTTGTGCGCCGGCAGATTACCGGTTGGATGGATCGCTGGGAGAAGGCAAAGACCGGGGAAGTACCGCTGATGAATAAGCTCGGCGCGTGGTTTCTCGATCATCTCCCGCCGGCGCAAAAACCCGTTCTGCTGCACAACGATTTTTACCTCCACAACGTCATGTTCGCCCCGGACAATTCGGGGCAGGTGGCAGGTGTGTTCGATTGGGAAATGTCGACTCTCGGCGATCCAATGGTCGACTTGGGAATTGCGCTCAACTACTGGCGGGAAGTGGCCGACCCCACCGATTTGCTTGAATTGAGTGAGGGGTATGCGCATACGGCGCGCCCGGGCTTTTTTAAGCGTGATGAGTTGGTGCAGCGCTACGCCCAACGCACTCGCCGCGATGTGAGCGATATTGATTTCTACCGGGCTTGGGCGCTCTGGAAGACCGCGACGGTAGTACAACAGATTTACGTTCGATTCGTGCGCGGACAGACCACCGATCCGCGTTTCGAGAGCATGGGCAAACAGCCGCCGATTTTGGCTCGCACTGCAGCCGAAATCGTTGAGAAAATGGGCTTCATGGAGTAGCAGCAAATTACACAACAGAGGAGAAGCATTCGGGGCCTTGTCTGTCATCCCAAGCCGGCCGAAGGCCGTGTCGAAGCGGCTCTTGCCGTCCTGAGCGCAGCGAAGGAGCTACGGCCCTACCGAGACCCTTGTATATCTGAAAGTGGAGTCAATGGCATACTTCGCTTGCAGGCTGGGCGCGGTAGACCGGGAGACCCAAGGCCGCGAGAGGCCGTAGTGAAGCGAGGCTCGGCGCGCCCCAAAACACGGAGCAAAACCCGAACGGTCGATAGAGCCG
>Ga0187846_10001270_pt1 | contig 14276 bp, 10 predicted proteins | sample TC_taG_FD_161473 | JGI IMG/M metagenome (GOLD analysis project Ga0187846, IMG submission 161473) | Biofilm microbial communities from the roof of an iron ore cave, State of Minas Gerais, Brazil - TC_06 Biofilm (v2) | ecosystem: Environmental > Terrestrial > Deep subsurface > Cave > Wall biofilm...
GAAGAGTCTGCTGGTGCTGCAAAACGTGCGCCTGAAGCGCATGGGCGGCAAGGGCTGGGCGGAGCGTCTTAAGGGGCTCGAGCTACCGCCGCGGCTGCGTGCGGAGTGCGAGCGCGAAGCCGAGCGGCTCGCGCTGGTTGGAAACCAGATCGCGGCGCTGGAGGCCGAGCAGGCAAGCGCGCTGGCCGAGGCCTCGGTCGACGACGCAGCGCTTCGCAAGCAGCACGCCCTTGAGCCGGCTCACTGGGCTGGACCGGATCGGGCCGTGGGTATTGACGCGCGAGCTCTTTGGCTGGCGACGGTTCAATAACCGCCGGGCATCAGCAAGGCGGGCAACCGTCGGGTGCGCACGCTGATGATTCAACTGGCCTGGGGGTGCTGCGCTTCCAGCCCGAGAGCGCGCTAGCGAAGTGGTATGGGCGAGTGTTCGGCCACGCCGGCTCCTGCGCGCGGCGCATCGGCATCGTGGCCTTGGCGAGGCGACTGTTGATCGTGCTGTGGCGCTTCGTCGAGGACGGGGTGATTCCCGAAGGGGCCAAGCTCAAGGCGAGTTCGGCCGAACGCGCAAACTGAACGAGCAAAGAAAGGAGAGCAATCTGGTCAGCCTCATGGGTTGTTTCTCCTTGGTTTGCTTCGCGGCAACCGGCCGCGACGGTCACATCACGCAGGGCGAGCGGCTATTTTGGAAACATGAACTGCACCTGGGCGCGAATCTGCCAATTCGCCCCGAAATCGGCTTCACCACGTTGTAGTACGCCGACAGCTGCGCGTTCACTGGCAGCTTGCCCAAATGGAAGATCTTGCCGATGCCGCCACCCACAGGCACCGTCCATTGCTGGCCGCTGTCCGCCTTCCAGTTGACAGTGAGGATCGGCGCGCTGGTGAAATACAGACCCGAGTGGAAGTTGTAATTGAGGAATGGCTGGATCAGGCCGTTGTTGTACGAACCGCCCTGCTCGCTGCTGCTGAGCGACCAGATGTTGTTGACCAGCGCGCCGTAGACCCACGGATCGTCATGCTCGAGGTGCAACACGACGAACGACGGTCCCAGGCCCCAGTTCTTGTTGCCGAGCTCCGCGTTGCTATTGGTCGGCAGCTGCACCACCGGCCCCGCGCCCCAGATCCAGTGCCCCGGGTTGGCCGGCGACAGGAACGCGGTGAAGACCGTGTCGCCGATGCCGTTGGTGCTGCCGATGTCCGGACCGAGCGCCGGGTTCCAGATCACCGGCAGGATGGTGCGGGTGATGATGTTCCAGTCCTTGTCGACCGAGATCGGGACCACCGGCTGGATGTTGAGGATGTTCTGCGTCCCCTTTTCCGGCCCGAAGTTGAGATTGGTGTTGTTCTGGAACGGCAGGCTGATCAGATTGCCGACCGGATTCTGCGCGAGCTTTGCCAACTCCTCTGCGGTCATTTCGGCAGCGGCGGGTGCAGCGGCGAGCATCGCCGCGGCGAACAGCGCGGCGGCCCGCACCGGTGATTCACGTCGAATCGTCATGAATCGCTCCACGATGCGATCGATCGGGGATCGGGACGATGTGTGTCTATCAACGGCGACCGCCGCCGCGGAACCCACCACCTCCCCCGGAGCCGCCCCGGTTGTAGCTGTTGGTCCGCTCCTCGCCCTGCGTGCGCGCCTGCTGCTCCCTGTCCATCGAGGAGGACTCCTCGGGCTTCGCGCTCTCCCAGCCGCTGCCGGTGTTCTTCTGCCAGCCGCTGCCGGTGTTCTTGTACGCGTTGCCATTCACGTCTGCGTAGTGGTCGTTGCCGGAGCTGGCGGTCTTGTAGCTCGCGCTTTGGCCGGTGCGGCTGTCGGTGACCGTGCCGCTCGACTCCGAGGTGCGCTGCCCCGACGCACTCGTGGTGGTCTCGCGCTGCCCGGTTGCGCTGCCCCCCGCGGTATTGACGGTGCCCGAGGTGCCCCGGGTGGCGGTCCCGGTCTGCGGGTTGTATTCGGCGCCCCGCTCGACGTTGCCGCTCGTGCCCGTGGTCGGATTCGAGTAGCTTCGCTCATAGCCTGCGCCCTGCTGTCCGGTGGAGGGGTTGTAGCCGCGCGCGGTCTGCACGTTCGAGGTCGCGCCGGTACGCGTATTGGTCGTCGTGTAGTCGCCTCGTACGCCGACGTTTCCGGTCGCGGCGTTGTAGCCGGCGGTGCGCGTTCCCGAGGCCACGGTGTTGCCCCAGTGCCCGTACGCACTCTCGGTGGCGGTGCCGTGCCAGCAACACCCGCCCGCGGCGTAGAAGCCGCCGTAGTACATCGGACCCCAGTGGGGGGCGAGCATGGCGGCCGTGGCGGCACCGAACGCGAAGCCGAAGAACATCCCCGCCGCCGCATCGTAGGCGGGATACGCCGCCACGCCGTAGGTAACGGGCAGCGGGTAGTACACCGACCCCACCCAGGGGTCGTACGCGTAGCCGGTGCCGTAGACGACCACCCCGTCCGGGGCCACCATCATGCCCACGTAGCCCGGCGTATAGCCGGTATAGACGATGGTCGGCGTGGACCGATAGATCTGCACGTAGGTCACGTAGTGAAGGGGCGAGCTCGTCGGGATCGCGTAGATGACCGCCGGCACCGACCCCGCCACGACCCACGGGCCAGTCGCGCCGGTCGAGGCGAACCAGACCCCGCTGCGCAACGCATAGTAGGTATTGGCGTCCACGCGGATGACCGCATCAGGGGAGTTCACGACATACTGCAGCGGCGTGCCGTCGATCGGGCGGAGCTGCGGCGCGCCGTCGTACACCGGCGCGAACGTGGGACCGTTCGCGCGCGGCACCGCGGCCGTTTGCGGGATCGAGTTCTCGATGATTGCTTCCTGGGCCTGCGGCGTGCCCGCCACCGAAGCGAGCACCCGGGCCGCGGGTTCCGGCGGCGATATGCGCGCGAAATCGGCCGGCAGGGCGTTGCTCGGAACGAAGCTCCACGGCCCGTTGAGCGAGGCCGCGCGATACCAGCGCCCGGAGACGAGCACGTAGTACGCGTTGCTAGCGGTGTCGACGACGACATCGGCGATCGTGTTCTTCGCCCATAGCAGTGTCGTGCCGCTCACCGGCTGCAGATCCGGTTGACCGTTGAACACGATGAGCTCGGCGGGAGCCGAGCTGACGAAGACCGTGGGCGTCCCGTTCGCAAGCGAGGGCTTGGGCTGCACGTTGACGCCATCGAGCAGATCCACCTCTCCGCTCTTCGCGAGATCGGTGGCGAGCCGGTCCATCCCGAATGCGGGGGACCCCCGCCGCCACGGCCCGCCGAGGGCGCTCGCGCTCACCCAGCCGTCGTAGAGGTGGAGATAGTACGTACCCCCGTCGCGCAGGATGAGCGCGCGGGTGTTGATCACCCGGTCGAAGCGTGTGCCGGCGGCGTTCTTGATCACGGGTTCGCCGGCGATCGGGATCAGCACCGCCGGGGTGTTGCTCACGATGATCCGGGGCGCATCATTTCTGACCGGCACGCCGCTCGGTTTGATCTGTGCATTGGCCGCAAGCGAGGCCTGCAGCCGGTCGAGTGCGATGGTGCGGGCGGCGGTCGGCAGATGCTGGCGCAGCTCGCGCAGATAGGACGAACCATTGTCATTCAGCGTGGGGAATTTGATCTGGGTGACGCTCAAATCGGAAACCGTCACCATGCGTGCGACGCGGTCCACCTGGGTATGCGCCTGGCCCCACACTACCCCGAAGGCCTCAGCGCCGCCGCTCTGCTTCAGCGCCAAGGCGGCGCGGAACTGGAGCGTGTCACCGTCCCATTTTTCAACCTGGGGCTGGTAGACGGTCATCGTGCCGCTCGCCAGCTGAACCTCGCGCGGCCAGGGGTCGGCGGGCGCTGGGGCCTGTCCGCTCGGGCCTTGCGCGCGGACGGCCGGACCGGCAGCGAGGATCAAGAACGCGAAGCCGAATGCCGCGCCGGCGCGGATCAGTCGTTGTACATGTTCTGCCATTGTCGTCTCCATTTCTCGCGCTACACCCGACCGGGTGTACCGCATTACCGGGGGCCAGAAAAGCCAGGTCGCTGCGCTTCGCCGTACTGGCTCTGCGCTGCGCGGAGCTGACTCCGGGCCGCCGCATTGAGGCTCGCGCTCGCCTCGCCCACGTCCAGATCGTCAAGCTTGCGCGTGTCGCGGCGCACCGGGGTCAACGGGCGGCCGAGGCGGCCGCCCGCCGCTTCGAGCCTAATTTCCCGTGGGCAGCGGAATTTTGATGCCCTCCTTCTGCAGCTGCTCGCGGACCCACTGGAACTTTTCATAGTTCGAGATCGTGATCGGACCCGTGTACCCCTCGCTCTGTAGCTTGCGCGGCGGGTACTTCAGGTAGGTCTTCATCAGATCCTTGATCGCCTCGCTGATCGTGATCATGGTCCACGTGCGCTCGGTGTAGTTGTTCATGAAGATGTCGTAGCGCTCCTGCGGATCCTGCCAGAGGTCGAAGACCTGGGGAACGATGGCAACATATTTGTCCGCACCCTTCCAGCCGAGGTTGGAGTCCACGGCGAGGCCGCCGGTTGCCTGGCCGTCGTCGCCGCGCAGGTTAAATACGGCCTTGTAATTGCCGACACGCGCCGCGCCGGGGGTCAGCTCGTTCTCGGTGAAGTAGAACCAGGAGGTGCGCGCCGACTTGCCGGTGCCGAAGAGGACCGGCGACATGTCGTAGCTGTCGAAAATGATCGGCTTACCCTCGCGGTCGTTCTGCGGCAGCTTCACGCCGGCAAGCGCGGCGAAGGTAGCCATGTAATCCAGGCCGCCGACGATATCGTAGTTCCTCGACCCGGCCTTGATCTGCGGGCCCCAGGCAATGGATGGGACGCGGTTGCCGCCCTCCCGCACCGTGCCCTTGGTGCCACGGAACGGCGTATAGCCGGCGTCGGGGTAAACGTCCTGCCAGGCGCCGTTGTCCGTGGTCCAGAATACATAGGTGTTCTTGTCGAGACCGAGCGCCCGGACTTTGTCCATGACGCGGCCGATCCGCGTGTCGTTCTCCACGACCGAGTCCGCGTACTTGCTCTTGGACAGCGACTTGTGGACGAAGTCGGGGTGCGGCATGTTCGGCTGGTGCACCTTCATGAAGTTGATGCTCATGAAGAAGGGCTTGCCGGACTTGGCTGCCTTGTCGAGATACTCGATTGATGCCTTCTCGACGTACTCGTCAAAGAAGGGTATCCCGACCACCCCCTCCTCGGGTGTGTTCACGTATTGACCGTTGACCTTGAACTCTTCCTTAACGGGCCCGCCCGCATTCCCGGACAAGGCACCCTTGGTCACCTTGTTGAACATCGCTCGCAGTTCCGGGGCCATGTCGGGGAACCAGGTCGGGTCGCCGTAGGTGTAGGCGTTGAGGTGATACAGACCCACATACTTCATCTCGTCGTAGCCTTGGGCGTTCGGCAGCGCATAGTCCGCCTCACCCAAGTGCCACTTGCCGGTGAAGAAGGTCTGGTAGCCTGCCGTTTTCAGCACCGACGCCACGGTCCATTCGGCCTTGGGCAGGCCGCCGCCCTGGCCCTGGAACGCCACGGTGGTCATGCCGCTGCGGTTGGGGATGCGGCCGGTCTGCACCGCTGCGCGGCCCGGCGTGCAGCTCGGCTGGGCATAGAACGAGAAGAAGGTCATGCCCTCACTCGACAGACGGTCAAGGCTGGGCGTGGGCATACCGCGTCCCGGGCCACCGCCGTAGGGACCGGAGTCCCCGTAACCGAAATCATCGGACAGGATCAGGATGATGTTGGGCTTCTGCTGCGCGAAGACAGGGACGCTACGCTGCACGCGAGCAGCAGCGTCGCCAGCCAGGTAATCCAGTTTGAAGGTTTGATACGTGTCATGGGCAGGTTTCCTTGAAGATGACAAAAGGATGACAAAAGCCTCCTCCCAAGTACGCTCTTTCTCGACCGCATTCGGCATCTGCGGCGGGCTAATCGAGCGCACCTCCCCGACGCCGTCGCGCAGAGCGGCGCAGAGAACCATGCGCGGCGCTGCAGGCTAGCTCATTCTACCAATCCCGTATCCGGTGGTGTTTGACCCAACTTAGGTTCTCGGGCTCGCGCGAGTTGTGGCACAGCCGCCGGAGCGATGCGCTCGCCCAACACCCGCGACTCGTTTTGCCCGTCTCGATTCACGCAGGTGAACCGTCCATCGCTCGCTCAATGGCACGACGCCCGCGCAACGCGCCGGAGCAGCGCGCGGCGCCTCCGCCGCTCTCGATCAATACGCGTGGCGCCAGCATTTGCCGCAGTTTGTTTCAGACGCCCATAGCGGCGGCCTAATTACAAATTCGCGCCCCACAGCGCTTTCCGCCTCTACGGAAGTCCCGCCGCCCGGAATCGAACCGGGATCTAGCGCTTAGGAGGCGCTCGTTCTATCCATTGAACTACGGCGAGATATGGCGCTGTGTGCAGTTTACCATCCTTTTTTCCCAGCAGATATTCCCATTTTCTCTCATTTGATTACAATGCCGGCTGCACACAAAACTGCACACAACCCATGGCGAGCATCTACCGTTGGCGCGACGGTTGGCGGGCGCAAGTGCGCAGCGCCGGGCAGTCCGTGTCTAGGACTTTCCCAACGCGCGGTGACGCTACGCGCTGGGCTCGGGCGATCGAACACCGCGCTGACAACGGCGAGCGCGTGGCGGCTGCTAGGCGCAGCGTGGCATCGCTTCTCACCCAGTATGAAGAATCGCGCATGCAGGTTGGCCGGCCTGTCCGAGGCAAGTCAAATGAAAACTATATGCTCAGGCGGCTTCGCGGGTGGTTCACCGATCCGCTGGACCGTCTTGACACCCCCGCGATCCTTGCCTATGCGCAGGCGCGCAAGCGTCAGGGCGCTGGCCCGTACACCATCAACATGGAACTGTCGAAGCTCGGCACGGCGCTTCGATACGCGTGCTCAATCCGCGGAATCACCCACCACGACCCAGTGGGCGCCGCACGCCCGGCACTGCATCACCTCGGCCTCGTCGGTTCGGGTCGCAAGCGCGAGCGACGTCCGACTGCGGACGAGTGGTCGGCGCTGCTGGTGGCGCTTGCCAAGCAGCCCACCGCGATCCCGATGGTGGACGTGGTGCAGCTCGCGGCCCTGATCGGCCTTCGCCGGAGCGAGATTTGCCGCATCGTCTGGTCCGATCTCGACCAGGAGCGGCGTGTGATAGTAGTGCGCGACCGCAAAGACCCCCGACCCAAGGCCGGCAATGACGAGGCAGTGCCGTTGATTGGAGGGGCCTTGGACATCATCATGCGGCAGCCCAGGAAGGACACACGCATCTTCCCGTTCGAGCCTGGGACTATCAGCCTGTGGTTCAAGCGCGCCTGTGATGCGGCGGGGATTGTCGACCTTCACTTTCACGACATGCGTCACGAGGCTGCGAGCGCGCTATTCGAGGCGGGCTGGCAGATACCGGAGGTGGCGGCCGTAACGGGGCACAAGACCTGGGCAAACCTCAAGCGGTACGTACAGCTTGACCCTGCGGAGGTGGCGAAGAAGGGACGGTAGCTCAACAGCGGTCGATAGAGACACATGCGCTTCGAACCTCAACAAGTAGCGCTCAACGCGATCTCCCTAATCCATCGAAAGCCTAGGGAGCTACTTTGGCAGCAGGACCCGCACATGAACTGACTCGCTCGACGGGGCGCTATCGGCCATGAGCGGGCATTACGACCCAACGAAACCCTCGTCTGGAACGACCGGTCCCAAGGTACAGCCGACGTAGCGCAAGGTTGCGCGCGCGGTCAAAAAATCTCCAGACCGGTCCTTCTAAGACTTGCGACACCGACCCGTACGAAGACGCGGTCGAACGTCAGCTCGCTAAAGCATCGAAATGGTGGAATCGACCCGAAGCGGTCGCCTCCACTTTCCGAAAGCCGCCACTCGCCTCACCAGAAAGCGGTCGTGCAACGCCGCGGCCGAGGCGAATTCGCAGTGAGGCGCGAGGCCGTGCCGCCGAACCATCCGCGCGCCGCCGGCGTCGTTGCTTTGGGATTAATCTTCGCGGGCACGCCGCTCAACGTACGCCCTCAAGCTTGCCACCGAGAGGTCAATCATGACGGACAGCAAGAAAGTTCTCGGGTGTCCAACCTGTCAGCAGCGCCTGAACGTACCTACCGACCGCGGTGAACTAAAACTCACTTGTCCTAACTGCCACACGAGTTGGGTGTGGTCGCCGAGATCTCCTGGAACTCCTGAGCGGATTGAAGTCCGACCGAAAGCACAGATGGACAGAGAGGCCTTCTATCGAAGGCTCATACGAGGGCTGGTGCGCTCGGACTTTCGCCTTCGAGCGGGAGACTTTTCGGAGGCGGACGTCATTGCAGATCGAGATCTAAGCGCAGCCAGGAGATCGGTTACAAGAGTGCTCTCGACGCTCGCGCCATACATGATCCGCGCTAGTGCGGGTATTGACCCCCCGAATGGATTGTTAAGGGGTAGTTGAAGGGATGGTCGAAGAAATGCTTCACCCCGGGATATTTGAGCTTCCCCCAGTCTTTAACCAGGACACGGTTCAACAACGTCTGAACAAGATCCGCGATTATGCAGCGCTCGTTTGTTTCAAGTACGTACTCGCGCAGCCAGTAATAGTAGCCGTCGTCGAAGCAGATCAACTCGCACACGAAGAGAGCATCAAGTTGGCAAGTAGGTTTGATCAAGCGGTCCTGGAGATGCTGGAGTTCACGGGTAAATTTGGCGGCACAAGGCTTTCGGTTACCGGCGTTATCCTATTCACGTTTTTTGATCACGCGCTGGCTTCGAGTTTCATTGAGGAGACTCAAGAGAAATGCAAGATCGGGCACTTCTGGAAGAAGACCTGGGTTTTGCCTTGGATTGTCGACATTCCTAACAAAGAGATAAGGCCGCATGCCGGCTTACCCGTCACTCTAGGAGACGGAGTCTTGTGCGCGCACAAACTGGTCGAGGATGTGTTTGGCGCGTCAGAAGCATCGATCATTCCCAGGTCCTCTTGCGAGGAACCAATTCTTGGACGAGGGTCGCCGCCTGAGCTGCACTCCCTATGTTGTCCGACGGCGGCACTCGGGCGCCAATTGGTCAGAGACAGACACCTCACTAATCCCGCCGTGGGCTCACTCGCGCGACGCAAACTCGGTGATCAATGGTGGTGAGGCGATCACGACCTTCGTCCCCGAGTGAAGTCCGCTCACGTGCCATTTCGCGCAGAATTGGAAGGACAGGTTTTGGCCGGCAAGCGCCCGCGCGTGGGCGGGCGCCAGCTCACCCAAAGCAACCGTATCGATCAGCGGCCAGTAGTTCGACCGGGTTCACACCTCGGTCTGTTCGGCCACCTCCAGCGCGTCGTCCACCTCGATGCCAAGGTATCGGACTGTACTTTCCAGCTTGCTGTGGCCCAACAAGAGTTGAACAGCTCGGAGGTTCTTGGTCCGCCGGTAGATGAGCGATGCCTTCGGCGCATCGAGTGTGTGCCGTACGCCGCAGGATCGAGACCGATTTCCTCCACCCAGCCATCGACGATGCGCGCGTACTGGCGGGTGCCAAGGTGGGATGAGGCGTGTACGCGGCTCGGGAACAAGTAGCTATCGGACTTCAGGCGAGCATACTTGATCCAAGCCTCCACCGCCTCGCGGGTCGGTGGCGTGATCTCGAACTGCACTGGGCGCTGCGTCTTCTGCTGCTGCACGATTGCTCGTGCCGCGACCCGATCGCCGTGGCACACGTCGTGCACGCGCAGCTTCACCAGATCGCAGGCGCGCAGCTTGCTGTCGATCCCGAGGTCAAAGAGCGCGAGCTCGCGCAGGCGTCCCCGCATTTGCAGCCGGACCCGAATGGCCCAGATCTCCTTGAGCTTGAACGGGGCCTTCTGACCAACGAGCTTGCCCTTGTTCCACGGCTCGTGGTGCTGAGCAACATGAGCTGATTCCATGATGGCCTCCTTTCAGTTGAAGGGAGGCCCAATCCGCGCCGAACCTCGGCACCGATGTTGATCCTGGGCAGAGACCCTGATCGCAATGACGGCAAGCGGCTCGCACGCTCAACCATCCCGGCGCGACCCGAACCAGGAAATGGCTTGCTGCCTGCTCCCCTCGTCGCAGCCTGACCGGCGTCTGATCCGTAGAAGACAACCGTTCCTCGAATGGCCGCAATGCTTCCGACCGCCGACATGCGGCCACAGCGCCAGAAGCTGACGGTCCTCGGCCTTCACGACCCGAACCGGTCTTACAGCGTTGCCGATAGCGGACATCGAGGCAAGTGCGACTTCCCCGGCGTTCGACATCCGCTTCTACAACGTGTCGCTTATTTCGCGGCCGCCAGATCAACCGCTGTCACGCCGCTGGCCAAATTGGCGCCTATGTTGCGCACGTACATCGCGCTCTCCATCCCGATTGGCTCGCGGGCGACGTTCTTGACGAACACAATATATCTAATGTGAATGGGCAGGCGAGCCGTTGCCCGCCAGCAACTAAGAGCTACCTACTGCCCCGTCGGCAGCGGGATATTGAATCCCTCCTTCTTGAGCTGCTCGCGCAACCGCTCGAACTGTTGATGCGCTCCTGCATGATGAGTCCGAGATCGCCGGTCGTGTACGCAAAGATGAGCCGCACGCGCGTCTTATCTTCACGTGACGCCGTTGGAAGTGCAGAGCAACTGATCGACCAGGTCATCGATAGTCACTCCAACCCAGCCAAGACGCTCACTGAAATCAAAGACGGCTCGCTTGATATTGTTGGTAACTTTAGCGAAAGGTGCCGGACAGAATTCGATTCTCTCCGCGCACAGACGTTTTAGATTAGCCCCATCTCACGAAGCGCCGGGACAGCCGTGACCAGGCGCCGGAGGGACTTAACAATCGTCACCTGTCGACCACGCCGAGTTGCCGGAATGCGTTGGCAGCACTGGGTGAAGGCTGCGTCCGTGGCCGCGACGCGGGCGGTTGTTGCGCCAACCTCCGTGGCGACCCGCCGAACAAAAGAGTCGATCGAGCAACCCGGGCTCAGTGCGTCGGCGCAATCCTTGACTCAACCTGCTTCGGCAGCACGATGTTCAGGATCATCGCGAGGAGAATTCCCATCACGATTCCGTCGGTCACCAGGATGCGCAGCGCCGGCGCGACCGCGTCGAATGCCGCAGGCGGCGCGGCCTGGATGCCGAGGCCGACCGCAAGCGAGCTCGCGACGATCAGCGCGTCGCGGCGCGACGTTAAGTTCTTGCCGATGATGTCCAGCCCGACCGATGCCACCATCCCGAACATGAACAGTAGCACCCCACCGAGCACCGCGGAGGGCATCAGCGCGATGATGGCACCGACTTTCGGAATCATCGCCATGACGATGAGGAATGCCCCACCGGCTGCAACGACGAAGCGACTGCCGACGCCGGTCAGCGAGATGACGCCGATGTTCTGCGAATAGGATGTGAGTGCCATGCCGCCGAAGATCGCGGAGATCACCGACCCCACGCCGTCATTCGACACCGCGCCGCGCACGCGCCAGTCTTCGCCGGCAACTCCCGTGATGCGGCAGCACGCAAGCGTATGTCCGGTCGTCTCCACGGCGGTCGCGAAGAAGCATACGATCACGGTGATGACGCCGACGATCCCCGGCCATTGCAGCCCGCCGTAGGGCAACGGGTTTGGCACCGCGACCCAGCTCGCCTCCGCGACAGCCTGGAAATTCAGCAGACCGAGCGCAGCGGCGATCACGTAGCCGATCACCATGGTCACGAACAGCGACAGCGTGCGGATGAAGCCCCTCCCGTATACGCTCAGGATGATGATGAGCACGATCATCAGGGCGGCGAGGCCGAGCGTAAGCGGGGTTCCGAAGCCGGGCGTATTGAGGCCGGTCGCGACGTTGATGCCGATCTTCATCAACCCCGTGCCGATCAGCAGGATTGTCGTGCCGGTGACGATCGGCGGGAAGAACCGTTGCATCTTGCCGATCAACGGGCTCCACGCGAACTGCACGAGGCCGCCGATCATCAACGCGGTCATCGCGGCGGCGAGGCTCACGTCCTTGCTAATCGCGACAATCGGCCCGATGAAGATGTAGAAGACGCCCATAACAATGGGCAGCCGCGGCCCGATGAAGCCGACCCCGAGCGCCGAGACCATCGTGGCGATGCCGCATCCGATCATTGTCCCGGTGACCATCTCGATGCGAACCGCGGGAGCGAGATTGAGTAGCCGCGCGACGATCAGCGGGCCACCGACCATCGCGGTAAACATCACCAGGACGTGCTGGATGCCGAACAGCGCGGTGCGTGTGGGCCCCGGGTAGTCGTTCAACTGGTACTCGAGACGCGTGAAGCCACGGTTCGCGTCGGTGTTCGACGGCGCGAGTGATGCGGTTTGTGTCTGCGGATTCGGTGCTACGCGTGCATCTGCGACATCGGTCATCGCCGCCTCCCTCGTGCATTCTATGATTGCTTCGATGTGCTTTTCTCGTGCGACTCCTTGGTAGAACGGACGTACTTAACGAACACGGTCGAAGCGGAAGCGCCGACCGCCGAGCTACGATACACGTTTGTCGTCCGAAGCGCTCGGATATCGGTCGGTCGCTGGTATCGCTTCGCGCAGGTATGCGCGCCCGACGCCTGCAAAGGTTCGCCTCGCCCGCTTCGCCTATTTAGGCACACCGGCCTTGCGCAGTCCCGCCACCATGTGCTCGCGATCACGGCCGACTGCGTCGCGATGGATAACGCAGCGCCGAGCCTTGTATCGCGAGATCGCGAATTCGGGCACGATTGCGTCGACCTTCGCCTTGATCTGCGCAGCCTTGGCGGCGTCCCCGCGTATCGCGCATGCCGCCGCGAGACGCGCATACGCCAGCCAGTCTTCGGCCGCGGCGACGCTGTGGCACGCGGTGATAACGAGGTCGCGCCCGCTTGCATCTGCGCCGCGCACACGAGCGCCCACTTCCCGTATCGAGCGGAATCGATCGCGGATTCAACTGATTGATGCAACACACTAGACGCTATCGAAGCGGAAGGAGTGTTGCAGATGAAGCAAAGGCCACGGATTTACTACTCCGCCAGCCAGAGGGCACTCATCTGGGAGCGCTGGCGGAAGGGCGAGACTCTTCACCAGATCGCCGGGCTATTTGATCGACACCATTCATCGATCCGGGGGGTTGTGGCTGAGACGGGCGGAATACGCCCGGCCGCTCGGCGCCGTTCGATATGGGCGCTGGCTTTGAGCGAGCGAGATTTCGCGTGCCGTAGTAGCAGGTCAGTCAATCCGCCGGATCGCGGCGTTGCTCGGCCGAGCACCGTCGACTATAAGCCGCGAGATCCGACGCAATGGCGGCCCGGGAGGGTATCGAGCCAGTCGAGCCGACCAGGCGGCCCGGGATCGGGCTCGTCGCCCGAAGGTCTGTAAACTGGTACCGAACCGAGCGTTGGCACATCTCATAGCAAGCAAGCTATGCCTGGAGTGGTCGCCTGAGCAGATTGCTGGCTGGCTCAAGCGTACTTACCCCGATGACGAAACCTATCAGGTGTCACAGGAAACCATTTATCGCAGCCTGTTCATCCAGGCCCGCGGGGCGCTGAAGAAGGAGCTGATGGCGCATTTGCGGCGGACACGAGGGATGCGCCGCTCGCGACACCACACGCAAAAGACCGGCACTCACGGTCGAATCACTGACGCGGTATCCCTCAGCGAGCGTCCCGCCGCGGCCGAAGAGCGCGCCGTACCCGGTCACTGGGAAGGGGACCTTCTGTTCGGCAGCAAGAATAGCCAGATTGCAACGCTCGTCGAGCGTCAATCACGCTACGTCATGCTCGCGAAGGTCGCCAGCAAAGATACCGAGACGGTCGTTAAATTAACGCACTCATCAAGCAGGCGCAAAAGTTACCACACGAACTCTACAAATCGCTGACCTGGGACCGCGGCAAAGAGATGGCGGACCATCAACGCTTCCCGCTCGCCACCGACATCAAGGTCTACTTCTGTGATCCTCAGAGCCCTTGGCAACGCGGCTCGAATGAGAATGCGAACGGGCTATTGAGGCAATATTTGCCCAAAGGCATCCACCTTTCAGCCTACTCACAATCCAAGCTCCACGCGATCGCTCGGCGACTCAACGAACGCCCGAGGAAGACACTAAACTACGACACACCAGCTGAACGATTCCATCAATCTGTTGCGTCGACCGGTTAAATCCGCGAGGCATGCAGGACATCAGCGACCCTCTAGCCCTACATTCCGCACATCGGGGCGGAATTTAGCGCGAATTTCCGCCGCTACTCTGGCGGCCGATACGCCGGGTGTGGAACGCCGAGGAGGCTGAGCACCTGACGTTGCAGGTCGGTGAGCTTGGGGTG
>Ga0187846_10001271_pt1 | contig 14270 bp, 21 predicted proteins | sample TC_taG_FD_161473 | JGI IMG/M metagenome (GOLD analysis project Ga0187846, IMG submission 161473) | Biofilm microbial communities from the roof of an iron ore cave, State of Minas Gerais, Brazil - TC_06 Biofilm (v2) | ecosystem: Environmental > Terrestrial > Deep subsurface > Cave > Wall biofilm...
CCCGTCAAAACGGCCTTCAGCCGATTCGGGATATACGACGTAGGGGATTAGAAAATGAGGATCCTCAAATTGGAAAACCGCGGTTTGGCCGTAGGTTGGACCCCAGGCGCCCCGGATCAGCAAAGGCCTTTATCGGCCGGATGCGGCAAACACCCAGTGGACCTGGCCGTTATCCGTCATCTGGAGCGCGCGCCAGACTGCCTCACCTAAACCGATTCCGGCGCCGTTGGTTTTCCGGCCGCGCACATCAGTACCCGATTCAGCTTGAGGGCGATCACCACCGAACACGTATCGAAAGTCCCGTGTGTTGCAGGGACCAACGTCGAGAACAACGGCGTGGACGGAACGGCCTGTGCCGGTGACCGGGTCGATGCTGTTCATATTGGTCACAATGACCCATTGGCCCAGCGCGGCCGCGCAGGGCAAGGACACGAACGGCACCAGCTCATCCACAATGTACCCTGAGCGAGTCGGCCGGCCGTGCCGGCCTTCGCGTGTCGCTTTGACCAGCATGGCGCCATTGTAACACACCGGGTGATTGACGCGCGCGGTTAGAACGGTTATAACAGAGGCATGGAGGACCTCTCTATAAAACATCGGTTAGAAGTAACGCTTCTACGGGCCAAAAACAAACGGTACGTGGCGTTCATTGCGATGTTAAGCTCGGACGGATTCATCATTGGCCGGGATGTACTGGCCGGACATGGAACCACTGATTTGTTTGCGAGCTGGCAGCGTTTAATGAACAGCAACGCCGACATGCTGAGATTCTTTGATTTGGTGCCAGTGTGCCGGCCGGGCCTTGACCAGCTCCAGGATGAGACGCGAAAGGCCTGGGGAGCGCGGATTATAAGCACCCTTCCGTCGGATGAGAGCGCGCGCCCAGTACGGCCGCCGTGGGAGTCTAGCCAACCAGACGGAGTGAAGGCATGAGCCACGATCGATTGAGCGTCGATGAACTCCTTAGGGAGAGCCTGCACGAAAGCGATCCCTGGCGCTTGCAGGTTACAACCGCCCTTATATTACTGTCCATCACGCGCCAGCTCGAGCGTATCGCCGAGGCCCTCGAAGAGGGCGTTATTGAGGTGTGCGACGTGGAAAGGGCCAAGGTTCACTCCGAACATCAGGGGGGAAAGCTACGCGACAAATGAGGCACGCCACGCGGGCCTGTGTTATAACCGTGGAGAGATGACGCAAACCACAACCAAGCTATTAGCGGTCGGCCATTCCCTGGCGTTCGTCATTCCCAAGCCCTTGCTCGATGAGCTGGGCTGGAAGCGTGGGCAACAGGTAGAAGTGATATTGACGGCCGGCCGTAGAGTCATCCTGAAGGGTTACGATGCCAAGAAAAAAGCGAACCAAAGGGCCACCCATTCCAGTAATGGCGCCACCCGACGCGGCCGCGATCGAGCCTGAATTTAGGAACCTACCAGTACATCTGCTCGTGGAGCCTTCCAACCCGTCGCGCCAGACGTTCGACGAAGAGAAGCTCCGGGAGTTGATTCAATCCATTCGGGAGCTGGGCGTGATTGAACCGTTATGCGTGGAGCCAAAGGGACAGCTCTACCAGGTGCACGCCGGCCACCGGCGCCTGATCGCCGCGCGCGCTCTCGGGTTAGAACGGGTACCGTGCCGGATCTATCCGCCCGGCGCGCTTTCGGGTGAGGCATTGAAGCACCACGAGAACAAGATGCGCGAGGACGTCAACGCGGCTGAGATGGGCTCCTATTTCTGGCGCCTGCTCGAGACGGAATGCGGAGGCGATGTGGATGAGCTGTGCCGGCGCGTGCATGAACAACGCCAGTACGTCGAAGGACGCCTAGCGCTAGCGCGTGGCGATGAACGCGTCCTGATCGCTCTGCGTGAGGGTAAGATTTCCTTCGGCGTGGCCCAGCAGTTGAACTGGGTGAAAGACGGCGCCACGCGCCAAATGTACCTAATCGCGGCCATGGAGGGCGGCGCCACGGTCGCGATGGTTCGACACTGGCGCCAGCGTGGTGAGACTATGGATGCCCTGGTAGTGACACCGGCCGTGATCGAGTCTGTAAGTGAGGCGCCGGCGCCGGCGCCACAGGTCGACCACGGACCTGAGTGTTACATCTGCCACACGAGCGAAGACCAGCACGAGATGGCCATACTGTACGTGCATCGATCCTGTGCGCGCGCCGTGGAACGTTTTCAGGCTTCGGCCGCGCCGGCGCCGGTTATAACCGAGGGGGTTTGATGGGTTGGTCTGGCTTCATCATGCTTCTGTCTGGCGCGGTACTCGGGACGCTCTTCGGCATGTTTATGGTCGTCTGCTTGAGCGTGTATCGTTTACGCCAGCGGACAGCAAAGCATGAGCAGTCGCAATTCTTACGGCCGCCGTGGACAATTAGAGGAAAGCCTGGAGGGAAGAGCGGTGGACCTAAATAAACAGCAGGCGGCCGCGGCCGCCGAACATGCCGGCCTGAGCTTTCCGCCTGGTGCGCGTGTGATTGACGGCGTGACGGGTACGCTGGGGACAGTCCGGATCGGCCAAGTCACGTTAGAACAAGCACGAGCTGGCCAGGTCGCGATACGCGCCACCAGCGCATCATCGGCTATAGCGAATGGCTTGCGGCCAATCGAAACATACCTAATCACACTAGACGACGGCGAAACCGTCTCGCGCCGGCGCGATCAACTGATTAGCACGGCCGCGCTGTTCAACGTGGATATTGAGGAGCTGTGAATACAGGCCACGTACCACACCAGGCCATCACTGCGCAACGGTTGGCGCACTGGGCGGAAAAACTGGCAAGTGAGGTCGCTACGCCATTTGTGCTGTTGGGTGTTAGCCACGGTGATAAGCGCGGCCAGCTTGTCATCTGTGTGGTCGATGACGAAGAGGTCACAAAGCAGACTATTGTGGCGTTTCTGAGGTCTGCAATCCGACTCGTGGAGCGCACGTAGTATGGCTGTCGATGTGGCTGGCCTGGTCGGCCAGGAGAATATGAACTTTGAGGCGAAGGAAAAGGTCATTGGTATTCTTCGCGCGCTAGATCAGCCACCCACCACCAAGCGTTTTCTGTATGCGCGTTGGGCGCGGCTGGTCGGTGTCCCGATATTCGTGGCGGACATTGATCGGGTGGCGCCTTGGTCACAGGCCGGTTAGAACAGATGACTCCAGAGCGTAAGGCCTATCTGCTCTCACTCACACAGTACCCGTCTATGACGGCCAACGAATCAGCGGTAGCGCGGGCCTGGCTCGAGCAGCACGCCGATGAATGGGACGATGCTGAGTTCAACGTTCGCGTTGGCTCATCGATGGATTTGGGGCCGAGCTACTCAGACGCCACGCGAGCCCAGGCCGCGATTAGTTCCCAAAAGCGCGTGGACCTGGTTGCTACGCGCGGTAATGTGGCGCGCCTGGTTGAGATCAAGATACGCGTGCCGATGGGCGCGCTGGGCCAACTGCTCGGGTATCAAGTACTCTGGCGCGTAGAACACCCCGAGACGGCCGACGTGCAGTTAGAGGCTATTGGCAATTCTGCCCTGCTCGACGTGGTTGAAATTCTACAAGCGCACGGCGTACACGTCGAGTTGTTCCCTGATTTGACGCTGGCGCGTTTACCCTATGGAGGCTGATTAATGTTCACCAAAATGGAAGTATGGCTAAAACTTTTCGTGGCCGCCTTGCAGGCGTTCTTACACGAACCAGGCACTACAACCAGTTCAGCGCTGAACAAGGCGCGGGCGGCGGCCGATGAAGGGCTTACCCACATGCCGGTAGATATGACAGAGGAAGAGAGTCTTCCCATGTATGAGGCGCATTGTCCGAAGTGTAATGCGCGCCTGGAGATCTGCGGGAATGATCAGGTTAAACTCACCACGCCGGCGCCGGTTATAACCGACCCACCCGCGGCCGATCCGTCTCAGAGTGAGGACGAACTAGAGCGAGCCAGGCGATGAGATCGGCGCGGCTTATCAAACGTCTAAAAACCGGCGCTGTTCTTCTCGACATGCGCGCTCTAGTTCGGGCGGTCAGAACAGGCACATTATCTCCCGGTGATCGGGAAGACGCAGAACAGCTCTTTCCTGGGCTTGGATCGGTTATAACCAGAATGGAACGAAATTTTAACCGTGGGGCTCGGGAGCTGGGGGCGCCGTGGGGCTCTGGCCCCACTCGACGGCCAACTTAAGCCAGTGCTCGGGTGTTAGCTCGGCCTTTAGGCGTGCACTCAACGCTTGGGCGGCAAAGGCAAAGGCCGTATCGTCGATCCGGCGTGCGCGCAACACCTTCGCGATCGACTCCATTATCTCGATTGGTGGCTCGACGTTGGTAATTCTTAGCCAGTGGAAACACAGGATGCGGGCGAGTGCTTCGTGCGTTCGCTCATCGGCCGTCACACCCGAGCGGTTAGCATTCTGCTGGTCAGGCGATCGCGGGGGACGAACGGACGGACGGCCTTTCCTCTGAGCGCCACCCGCCTTCAGGCGATTAGGTGGCGCGCTCTCGTTCGGTTTCCCCCCTCCAGAACCTCGAGCCACACTATTTTGCTCTATGCCTGTTTCTGGAGGGGGGATAAAGGGGGGAGGCTTCTTCTCTAAAGAAGCCTCTAAAACACCACTAATGATAGGGTGCGCAGAAGTGACCGGACCCCCCGCGCAGATTTGCGCGCCCTCCCCAGTCATATCTGCACGGGGTGGTTGGGGCGAAGAATCCGCGGCACTCCGGCCTGGAACAAAAGGCGAAGATGTGGAATTGGCCGTAACATCAGTGGAATTTATGCTGAATCTTTCATGCCAGAGCAGCTCTCGACACGTTGTCTTCCCTGGTGTTTCCGTGCAGCGCATAAGCCCAGCTTTAACGAGCTGGCGAGAATAACGTCGCACCTGGCTCTCCGAGACGCCTATCTCTTCCCCCAGCCGTGCATCCGTGGCGAAACACTGCCCGGTTTTGAAGCCCAGGCGCCGCACAGCTCCCCACATCAGGCGCGCGCCAGGCGACAGCGTGCGATCACGATACACCAGCCGTGGGATCTGCACGCAGTCGAGCAACAAACTGTAGTTGTAGGGCTCTCCATGTTGTGGTGAAAATTTGGAACCACTCGCGGGTTGTGGTATGTTTCCGTTAGCCTCTGGCATCGTGGCGGCCTCCTTCAGCACTGGTAACCATACCAGGGCCGCCCGAAACTTTCCAGAGAGCAAGAAAGGCGAATATGGCGATCAAAGTTAAAGACGCGGCCACGGCGGCGTCCAAATTCGTTCAACGAGCCCAGGCCGCGGCGCCCGACTACGCCAAGGGTGTAACGGGAGCAGGAAACACATGGCAGGCTCATGCAGCGGCCGCAAGCGATGCTTGGGGCCAGGGCGTTCAAGCCGCGGTGGCGGGCGGGAGGTTTGTCAAGGGCATTCAGCGAGTTGGTGGCCAGAAGTGGGAAACCGCGGCCACGACGAAAGGGGCGCAGCGCTATCCACAGGGCGTGGCGCAAGCTGGGCCAAATTGGCAAGCCGCAACCGCTCCCTACCTCGACACCATCGCCGCACTGACGCTTCCCCCACGCCGGCCAAAGGGCGATCCAGCCAACTTCCAACGTGCCCAGATGGTCGCTGACGCGCTCCGTAAGAAGAAAGTTGGCGGTTAATACCGAGGGTAAACTAACATGCGACAATTTGGCTCTCAGTTCCAGATGGGCGTGCTTTGCATGCCCCACGCTATCGAATTAGTGGCGGGCCAGGTCACCAATCCGGCCGGCGCCATCACTGCGCTGACCATGAACGCGGGCAACTCGGCGACGGTGCGAAACGCTGATCTAAACTCCAAGGTCGCCTTACTGCAAACCTGGGCCAACTTCCACAACATCGGACTGTGGCGCATCCGTTCCCCCAAGCTGCATGACAACGTGCAGGGCATCCGCTTTCGCATCCCGGTTCAGCAGCTCGATCCGCTGATGGTTCCAGGACAGTGGCAGCGTCTGGTGCCTCAGGACACGCTCACGCTCGAGCTGCAATCGGCCGCAGGCGCGGGCGTGATCGAAGGCGCTGCAATGCTGATCTACTATTCCGACCTGCCCGGCAACGCAGCGCGGCTAATCACCAACGATGAGCTGCTCAAGCGCACGGTCAACGTGTGGACGACTGAAATCTCCATCGTGCCCGGCGTGGCTGGCGGTTACTCGGGACAGGTGGCCATCAACTCGACCTTCGACAATTTCAAGGCCAACACGGATTACGCACTCGTTGGCTACCAGGTTGACACGCGGTGTACGGCTGTGCGTTTCACGAGCCCAGACTTTTCTAACCTTGGCATCGGCGGGCCTGGCGAGCTGACCGTCCGGCACTTGACGTCGCGCTGGTTCTACCATCTCACCCAGCAGTACGGCATTCCGCTAGTTCCTGTGTTCAACGCTGCAAATAAGTTCGGCACGCTAGTCGATGTCATGCAGGACAACGGCGGATCACCCGTGATAGTCACAGTCATTCTGCACGAGCTGGCGCCCAGCGGAGCTACTGGCTTCAGCTCCGGCCTGGTCTAACAGTCGCTCCCAGGCCGCGGGCGCGGTGTTTACTATCTCCTGTGGGCGCCGCGCCCGGTTATAACGCGCATCATGCCCCTACCTTCGACACTGCCGGCGCCCAATCCATACGGGCCGCTGATCACGTTTCAAACCGAGAACATTCTTCCACCATCGGCCATCTACATATCACCGCAAGATCTGATTACAGTGAACGTGACCAGCCCCTCGGTCACCGCGAACGTCACAGTGAGTTATCGTTTGCTCAAGCCAGATGGAACGCTAATCACTACAGCCGATTCCTTTGTGGCGCCGGCCGCGGGCTCATTTGCGGCTAACCTCCAGATTCCACCGGCAGAAGGTTTTCTGCTCTCCCTGGTAGTCCGGTCTGACAACGTCAGCCGCGGTCAGGCGTTCGTACGGGTGTTCTTGTTCTCGGGCGCATTGTCGGCCGGCGCGGTTAACCCGCATATGTTCGCCCAAGGTTACGTTTCCACGCTCGACGTAGTGACGTTTCCGCAGTCCACCGCGGAGTCGAGCCTGAGCGGGCGCGGCTGGTTGCACGATGTTCTGGTCTCCGCGGGGCTGGGCTTAAATGCCGTCTTCACCGTGCCAGCACATGTGCATTGGCTGATCCGCGCTATACAGTTCGCCCTGGTGACCAGCGGCGCGGCTGGCAACCGTACCGGGCTGGTGAAAGTCTCCGATCCTATTGCCACCACCACCCTGCAAGTTGCAGCTCCTACCGCAGTCGGACCAGGCACGACCACAACCTATGCGTTCGCGCCTGGCATTGCAGTGTACACGGTCGGCACTTTTCAGGGCACGGGGTTTCCAGTGGATTTCATACTGCCCAACGGTTGGAGTCTGATTGCCGGCGCGTTTAACCTCGACGTGGCGGACGCGATCGGTAGCGCGGTCCTAACCGTGGAAGAATTTGTGGGAGAGTAACCGTATGGATCCATCCGTCACGTACAAGGAGTCTCTCGAGCCTGGCCAGGACGACTACAACAAGCTCGAATACTTCCGGCGCCACAAGGTCGGGCCGCCCGGCGCGCTGTACGTCACCCTCGACGACGTAATTCTGTTTCAGGGCTGGGCGCCGCTGGCCAACACGACAGTTCGCCTCTCGATTCGAATGCTGTCACCACGCGGTGAGATTGTCCCATGCTTCTTTTCAATCGTGGTAGCGGCCGCTGGCGTTACGCCCACGCTGTCAAAGATCACTAACCTGGAAGGTTTCCTTCTTTCCATGTCGGCAGAAGTTGCAAGCGGCCTGGCGGGCGCCGTCTGGGTCAATGTGGTGATCCAGCGCGGCGTTGGAACGAGCGATGTAACGCAGGGATTGAACCTACTGCAAGGCTATCCGTCGTTGACCGATACGTTGAGCTGGCCACAACCACCGCCCGTGAAGTCGATCGACAACCGCGGCCTGGCCAATGTAGTAGCTGTGGCCAACCCGGGCGCCGGCGCTGATTACGCGATCACCGTGCCGGCCGGCGTGAATTGGCTCTTACGGTCGATGCGTTTTCAACTCGTGACCGCGGTCGCCGTGGCCAACCGTTTCGTAGTCGTGTTGCTGCAGGACAACTTGGGCAACACGTTCGCACAGATTCCGGCTGGACCTGTCCAGGCTGCCTCGCTCACGTTCCAGTACACGTTGGCCAACGGGCTCACCGTGCAATCAGTCAACAACGTGAACATCACCGGGCTGCCACTCGAGGCGCGTTTACCGGGCGGATTCCAAATCAAAACATCGACCGCCGCGATCCAGGCCGCCGACCAGTTCTCGGGTATGGCGCTCGAGCTAGAAACGTTCACCGCCCAATAGGGCAGAGAGAGAGGAATTCGCGCCTATGTCTCAACAATTTCAGGCGGACGGCGTAGCAAACGCCACTGCGACCACGCTAACCAACGGGCTCGCGGTTCAGGTTGCGCTTGGCAATTTCATCACGCCCCCTTTCGGTAACTGCAAAGCCGTTGTACGAGGGTCGCTCACCTGTCAGCTAGGCAGCGTGCCGACGTTACTGCTCGCTTCACTCTTCCGTAATCCCAACGCGGAAAACGTACAAGTCGGCAACTCCGTCCAGATCACCGCCACCGTCGCCAACGCGTTCGTGCAAATCTACATAGAAGGCACGGATCCGATTCCTGACGGGCGCGCGGTGCAATACCAGTTATTAATCACCGCCTCAGGCACGGGCACGAACGGAGCCGCGACCCATGCAGCAGTCTCGGCGACGCTCCTCAGTGGCTGATGCAGTTCGAGCCTGGCCCTATTCCACTGCTCGCGCCTGACCCTGCCACGCTTGCGCCAGAGCAGCCACAATTCCAGGCGCTCACCGCGGATATCTTCACCGGGCTTGATCCGATCGAAATTGACCTCGACGGCGCCCTCGGCGAGCTGGCCGCGTTCGACGTGCCGGGCGAGTTCGATACCATCGATCTGCAAACGGCCACGGTCGATGAAGCGCTGCTCGAGCTGTCGGCCTTCTCCACTGACGTCCACATCCAGAGTGCACAGGATGGGATCGACAGCACGGCCGGGCAATTCCAGCAGGCCGTGAGCGCCGCGCCTGCCGACATATGGCAACCAGTGCCGGCGCCTCTGAATTCCACCGGACCAACCGGGCCTTTCCCTGGCGTCAACGGGCCTACCACGATCGCGATACAGAATCTCACCGCGCCTGGCGATGCGCTTTGGTACTCGGGCGACAGCTTCGTTATAACCATTCAAGTGGATGGGCTGGGCGGGCAGTACGATTTCGCGAACAAGGCGCTCCAGTTGACTCGCATGCTCAACGGCGCCGACATCGGCCCGCTCGATTTGGGGTCCACCGACAATTTCGGGCGGCTAGTCTACAGTAGCTCATGGAACGACGCATCGATCGGTGATCGGGTCTTCGGCGTGGATCCGCCTGGCTACTCGACCAACCCAACGCTAACGCTCACGGTTCTACCAGGGCCGCGGCCTGGCTCGAGCGGGCCAGGCGCCGGCGCCGGCCTGAGTGTGACACTGAACAACCTGTCAACGGGCGACAGCTCCACCCTACACGTCAACGATGTGTGGAATGAGGTTATAACCGGGACGCCTGGCCAACCCGTCTACATCGACCAGATCAAGGACGGTGTGGACCAGGGCGAGCTGTTCATAGGCTCGACTGACGCCACTGGCTCCCTAACCATCGGCGGAACCATCACGGCCGCGCAGCTCGGCTCCTACACAGAGACATTTCGTGTAGGCAGTCAGGCCGTTCCAACGCAACTCACGTTTGCTGTAGTACCGTAGACTCGAAAGGAAGGCGAACATGGCCGTCAAGATAACCAACGTGGCCGAGGTATCAGACGTCACCGACCAGGGCCGAACGATCCCAGCGATTCGCGTCCAGTTCACCGTTGGCGCGCACGGTCCCTTTTCAATCCAGATTCTAAAAAAGGACTTCAGCTCCACTCTGGCGAATCAAAAGATCCAGGAGTTTGCTCAGCATATCCAGCAATTGCAGGGAGTCTCGTAACATGCAGGCGTTCCTGGCGGGAGGAGGCGCTGCCGGCGCGATACTTCAGGGCGCCGTCAAGTTCATACCGGTAATCGGCGCAATCGTCTCCACCCTTTTCAGCGTGTTCCTGGGTGGAACTGACCTCAAGCCGATTGTGAAGGCGATCAATGACCTCGCCAACCAGACCGCGCAGGGCCTCGACCAGATGAAGCGTTTCGCCTGGTCGATCGGCCAGCTCGCGTTGAATGGCGTGCTGTTCATTGCGCGCATCGTGGGCGATATCCTGCAAGCGCTGGTCAACGCGCTCAAGTCGATCGCCGCTGCGCTGAAGAAGATCTACAAGGACGTCATACAGCCGATCGCGGGCGCGCTCCGCAACCTGCGGAAGATTCTGGACGACGTGTACCGGCGCTGGTTGCGGCCGATCATCAATTTCATCCAGCGCATCCGGCAGGTGCTCGCGATATTTCGGGCCTTTGGCTTCCGTTGGGCATCGGCGCTCGATGCGCGCCTGGCGCGTATTGAAGGGAAGATCATCGGGCCTTATCTGTGGGTGGTTCGCCAGCTCAACGGCTACGGCTTGTGGATTAACGTCATACTCACCGCGGGTGGAGTGTTCCAGCGCGGGCCATTCCTGAATAGCCTGTACCGCTACCAGGGCCAAATGGTTAACCTGTGGTGGAATGCTCAGCTTGCTACTGTCGTTAGTTCCGGGCCTGCTCAGGCTCCTGGTCCCTCGCCGGCGCCGTCGCAGGCGCAGGTAAAGGCAGACTTCAGCGCTTACGCTCACTTCGGCGTGGGACCATACCAGGTTGTCGCTGACCAGGCGCGCGCAGCTTTCGCTGCTTACACCCTCGGGCTATGAGTGACTTTGCGCCTGGCGGGCCGCAGATCCCCGCGCCACCGTTCGAGATTCCAACACCGGATATTCCACCGGCCGATTTCGTCACCATCGGCCAGCAGTTCGCTACCGGCATGGCCAAGGCGACGCCGGCAGCGGGCGGCAAGCCGGGCGCGTTCGCCTGGATATGGGATCTCGTCGCCGCGATCGTCTCAGCGCTTCTCAATCTGATCTTCGACACGATCGCCTTACTGATTAAGAAAATATTCGATACAGCCGAGCTGGGCCGAACGGGAATGGATCAGCTTATGGCGCAGATTGTGGCGGGCGTAACGGGCATTCCTGGGAGTCCGGTACAGTTCGCGCAACCATTCGACCGTGGAGCGCGCGCCGGTGTTGCTACACAGATTGTCAAAACGATCCAGGACGCGCTAGCAACTGGGCAGCCAGGCGCCGGCGCCGGCGGATTGAAGCCAGGCAGCTCGGGAGCTGAAGCCTTTCTAGGTTTCACGACCCACATGGCAATCGAGGGCTGGTTACTGGGCGTGGTCTGTGACCTTGTTTCGGTGCATGAGTTAGAACAGGTGGCGGATCTCAAAGAGTCGCTCGAAGGCGCGCTTGGATTGAATCGCCTGGCCAGGCGCGCACTGGCCGCGCCCATGAAAATCCTGGTGGAGGATCCTTACACCTGGTTGCTCAACTCCCAGTACCGGCCTGCAATTCTGTCGCCTGAGATCCTGGTGAGGCAATATCTCCGCGGGCTCATCGATCGCCCAACGCTCGACACGTTCGCTGGCTACCTGGGCCACGCGCCGGCGAACGTTGAAGCGCTGATTAACTTCCATAAGCTGCATCCCTCCGTAGCGCAACTCTCGAACCTGTCCCAGCATCAACAGATTGACTCAACCACGTTTAACGCACTACTCAAAGCGCAAGGCTATGACGACGTGACCGCAACGATGGTTATAACCGCCGATCAGAACGCCCAACTCGACGCCTGGGCGCGCCAGCTCATAGCGGCCGCGTTTAGCGATTTCGCGGCGCGCCTGGTCGATCAGCAAACGGTGCAGACGATCATCGAGCAGAGTAAGCTACCACCCGCGGAGCAAACCAAGCTAACGGAAATTCTAAACCTCAAGGCGGCCGGCCAGCGCAAGCGCTTCACCATCGCCGAAGGCGAGTCACTGGTAAAGAAAGGCCTCTGGACTCTCGATCAATTCCGTGAGCTGGCCACGTATCATGGCTACTCGAGCGAAGATGAGACGGCGCTCGAGCTGTTGCTATTGGGCGAGATCACCACCGCGGCCGATGCGGCAACCAAGAAGGCGGCCGCGGCTAAAGCGAAGGCAGACGCCGCGGCAGTGAAGGCCCAGGCCGCAAAGGACAAGGCGGCCAACGCGGCGGCCGCGGCGGAAGCCAAGGGAGTATCGATCGCGAAATACGAGACGTTGGTACTCGACGGCTTGAAGACCATCGATCAATACAAGACCTTCCTGGCCGGCAAGGGCCAGGCGCCCGATAACATTACGGCGCTGGCCACTGTGCTACAGGATAAGCTCGATAAGGCAACGGCCGCGGCCGCGGCCGCGGGCGGGTTGGGCGCCGCGGCCAAGGCTAAGAATCTAGACCTGGCGCAACTCGAAACGGCCGCAAAGGCCGGCGTTATAACCGTGGTCGAGTTCGGAGCGCGCCTCGAAGGGATTGGATTCAAGCCGGAGGATATAGCGCTGCTCGAAGCGGTTCTAACCGACCAGCTCCAGGCCGCCCAGGTGAAGGCCCAGGCCAAGGCCGACGCCGCGGCCAAGGCCAAAGCAAAGGGCGTGGACCTGGCGCAAGAACAGCGTGGCGTAAGGCTGGGCCTGATCACTGTGGATGAGTATGCAGCGTTTCTCGATAAGCTGGGCTTCGCGCCGGAGGATCGTGATTTATTGGTAGGGGAGATGAACGCGCAGCTCGCCGCGGATATCCAGGCGCGGGCCACTAAGGCGTCAGTACAGGCCGCGCTGAAGCAGAAAGGACTATCACTTCCCCAGCTCGAGCAGGCCGTACGCGCCGGCGTTTCTACCATCGATCAGTACCGCGCGGCGCTGGCCGCGGCCGGTTATAACGTGGATGCACAGGACCAGCTTGTTTCGCTGCTTCAGCTCCGCATGGCCACCGATCAACAGATACTAGCCTCGAAAGGGCGCGCCGCGGCGCTCATCGGCCAGGCCGGATTGAGCCTGGTAGACTTGGAGCGCGCCGTCAAGCTGGGCGTCATACCGATGGCAACGTACACGCACCAGCTCGCGAAAGCTGGGGTGTCGTCGGATGATGCCCAGCTATTAACACTCAGCCTGGCAGCTCAGCTCAAGGCTACGAAAGCCGCTCTTGCAACCAAGGCGGCCGCGGCCAAGCAGCTCAGTGATGCAGGGCTCTCACTCGCGAAACTGGAGGCGGATATTTTGGCCGGCCGCCTGACCGCCGCGCAGCTCGGAGGAGTACTGGCGGGGGCTGGTGTCTCGACGGCCGACCAAACCACAATTCTAACACTCATCGACGATGAGATCGCCAACCAGAAAGCGCTGGCGGACCTCGAGGGCAAGGCCAATGCCGCAGCCGGCGCCAAAGGTCTAAGCCTCACGCAAGAACAAGAGGCGGTCAAGCAGGGCGTTAAAACCATCGACGAATACCAGGCCTTCGTGACCGCGCTGAACTTCGCGCCGGCCGACGTCGATACCCTGGTGGCGACACTGGCCGCGCGGCTGCAACTAACCCCACCGGCCGCGGCCGCGCCGACTGTGCCCTGAGTAACAGGCACCACCAGCCTTAGGTGCCTACTTCTGTAAGTTGGATTAATATAATTCACTATAGTAAGTCACTATCGTCCGAAACCTGCCTGGCTTCGTGGCCTAAGAATCGAAATAAAGGCCGCCTTGCGATTATCTGGTACCGCACCAAGGATAGGGGTCACTTTTGACCGAAATTGCATCACGGGCCTCTAAAGCACAGCAACGGCCATGTAGCGTGCTCGGTACAAGGCGCCGTCTAAAGGCGCCGAGTCTCACGGGCGCCTGGCACATCGGGTACGCGCAATTCCGGGAGCAGGCCGCCTAATTTGCAACGTGGCGCCAGGTGGGTGGGGTGACGTTCCAGGCCAGCTCATTCGTACCAACCACGATCATAGCGTCCAATTCTGCCATTCTGGACGGTGAAACCTCCACTCGATCCAGCAACGCATCCACACCGGCATTCTGGCAGGATCGCGCTGGCGCGAGCGAGGAATGCTTATATTATTTAGTTTGGTTCTGATGAAGACACACCCCCTGCCGAGGTTTATGTTAGCCAATAACTGCTGGCCTTCTGTGCGATAGCGAGATGTTGACGATTGAATAAAAAAGCTTGCTCAAGTCAATCGAGAATTGTCGATCATCGAAACGCGCTCGGTTCTAATCCCGGCAAAACGGCCTTCAG
>Ga0187846_10001272_pt1 | contig 14270 bp, 13 predicted proteins | sample TC_taG_FD_161473 | JGI IMG/M metagenome (GOLD analysis project Ga0187846, IMG submission 161473) | Biofilm microbial communities from the roof of an iron ore cave, State of Minas Gerais, Brazil - TC_06 Biofilm (v2) | ecosystem: Environmental > Terrestrial > Deep subsurface > Cave > Wall biofilm...
CGGCCAGCGCGTCATCAGCCTCGAACTCCACCATCGGCCATACCACAACGCCGGCTGCGGACAACACCTCTTCCAGCAGCGGAAATTGGGCCAGCAGGTCCGGTTCAACACCTTCGCTGGTTTTATACTCCGGCCACATGTCGTTGCGGAACGACTCGATGACATGATCGGTCGCTACCGCGAGGTGCGTTGCGCCCTCCTTCAACATGCCCAGCACCGAAGAAAGAACACCGCGCACCGCCGCGACCTCTCGCCCGTCCTTGTCCTGTGCAGACGGCAGCGCGTAGTAGTGGCGGAACAGCTCGTATGTGCCATCAACCAGGTAAACGTTCAAGGTGCAACTCCCAAAACGACTGTCCAATATATTTAATATTTCAGCGCGCTTCCACACCGGAGGACCGGCAGTCGTCCGCCGGAAAAGCACGCCGGTCTCTCGACGTCACGTCTGAATCAAGTCACGGCCAATCCCGCGAGGCTATGCCCGCCCGCGTTATCATGTTCTGATTGCGGTCGAGGAGGGCGCCATGCGGCGAGAACGGACGCTGAAAGTCTTGCTGGTAGTGTTGGGATTGCTTTTCTGCGCTGCGGTTTATCCATTGATGATGATGCTGAAGGAAGATCCTGCATTGGCGATGATGCTCAGCCTGTACGCGACTCTCGGTGTTTTCTTGTTAATCGCCGTCCTAAATCCGTCTGCGCATCGCAGCCTGATCGCTTTCACGGCATGGTCGAGCTTTGCTCACGCTGCGGTCATGGCGGTGCAGGGATTCCGCAATTTCATCCCTCGCAGAGAACTGATCGGGTCGAGTGTGTTCGTTGTTATCGGGCTGGCCCTGATCGCACTGGCTCCGGCAAAGCGATCGGCCGAACAGGCAACTGCAGCGAGTGTCTAGGCTCGCAGAATCTATGGCGGGACGCTCGCGCAACGCTTATTTTGCCTCAACGATCTGCACCGCCCTGTCGAGTTCGAAGGTAAGTATGGTCTCCGACGGCACGCGGATCGAGCTGCCCTTGGTCAGGATTTGAGTCAATGCGCCGCCTCCTGCACCCGCACCCGCCCCGATGGCAGCGCCTTTCCCGCCGCCCGCAATGGCTCCGATAATGGCGCCGATGGCAGCAGCTCCGCCGGTGTATTCCGCGGTTCGCTTGTTCGCGCCCAGCCCTTGCTTGCCGCTTTCCCGCACGTCGGTGGTGCTAATCCTGTACTGCTGACCCTCTACCGAAATCGTTTGCAGGTCCAGCACCAGATCCGAGGCGCCACGGAAGCGTCCTCCCTTCGAAGCCGATCGAATGACGATCTCAGCATTCGATCCATGAGGAATGACAACATCGTTGTTGGCGTCGAGAACGTCGTCGGTGACTTCGGCCGGATAGCTCTGGCCTTCCACCGCAGTAGCTGAGTTGATTGTGTCTTCGGCGCGCACCGAAATTTTGGTGCCAACGGGCACAACGTAGGTCTTGGTGTGAATTTCCGCCTGCGTCGGATGGTAATGATGTTCGTGCATCGAGTCGGACGCCGTTCTTGCAGACGACGCGCGCCCACTTGGTGCACCTTGTGTACCCGCAGGCTGTCCTGCAGCTGTATCGTCGTACTCAATCGATTTCACCTGCGTCATCGGGACCGTGTGTGTCGCGTTGTCGTCGTCGGCCACGGTGATTTCCGATGGCGAGGTCCCTGTGACGGTGCCGGTGAGCGTTGTGCCATCCCGCATGAGAATGGTCGGGTGTTGCCCCGGACTCTGCTTGGCGCACGACGCCAGCAGGAACAGGATTCCAAGCGTTGCGCCCACAAGAATGGCTCGCCTTATCTGACTTGACGTGCACACCCGGCCAAAGGACGACTTCATTGCTGCGTGATTCACTGTAACCTCCAGCCAAGCCATGATTTTTTCGTTAAGACCAATTTCTCCCTGGGGAGTTTATAGCAAACCCGGAATTGTCACCGGCTGCTGGCGCTGCCGTTCCCGCCGAGAGTGGATCGTCGCACTGTCCGCGGACGGGGCCGAGTGTGGCCCTACTTCGTAGTGTCGACAATAGCGACTTTATTTACGCCGCTACACGCCAGGTAGAGCCGCCGATCTGGGGTGGCCACCATGTTCCGTACCACTCCTCCTCCCGACGGAATCTCTTCCCGGCTGAAAGCCTCTGACTTGACATCGAACCTGACCAGGGTATTCGGCTTCACGCCCGATTCGCTGTACCAGACTTCGCCGTCATTGGTAACTGCGACGCCGTAAGGTTCTGAGCCTGTCCCGCCGGGCGAAGCCCATTCCTTCAGCAGTTTTCCCTGAGCAGGGTCGAAATGCCCCAGGTAGCCTCGCGCGTAATCGGTATAGAAGATGGAGCCATCGGGCGCCAGTGCCAGCCGTCTCGGACGCGCGTTCGCGTTTGGCAACGCAAATTCGTGGATCGCCAGTGTCTTGGGATCAATTGCCGCAAGCTTGTTGGTCCCGAACTCGCAGAAGACCGGCGTATTGTTCGGCAGAACGACGATCCCGTACGGCACCGCGTGGGCCGTCGGCACGCTGATCAGAATCATCTTGCCGGTCTTGGGATCAAGACGGCCCATAAGGTTGGTTTCCTGATTTGTGAACCATAGAATCCCGTCGTGATCGAACACCGGCGTGTGAGGATCGATCTCGGTCCCATTCGCGGGACGGTATTCGGTAATCTCTCCTGATCTCGGATCGAGCTTGCCAATGTAACCGCCTGAAATCGCAGTAAACCAGATCGCACCGTCTTTATCCGCGACCAGGCCGTGTGGCCCGGAGTTGGCGGTCTTCAGCGGATATTCTTTGAAGGCGCCGGTTTTCGGGTTGAGCTGTCCGAGTTTGTTGGCCGCTTGCCCGGTGTACCAGAGAGAACCGTCGGGCGCAATCGCTGGATCATGCGGCCGCGACCTGGCAGTCGGCACCTCATATTCTGTGATGTGAACGGTGAGAGTCTCCACGGGGGTAAGCGCCGCAATCGTGGCCAGGATCGGAAACATGAAACTCTTGAGATGGAACATGGCTGATCTCCAGTGCGAAGATTGTAGTGGACTGCCGGTGCTGAATGGAACCGCCGTTCTCGCCATCGCTGCGACCGGTTCGTGAGGGGCGTCAAGTGCAAAAACTTGCGATGCCAGGAAGCCGCTTGTGCTACCCGTTGCCTGGAAAAACTTCGGCAGGAATATAGTTGACTCATCAGAAAGCTGTTAAGGTGAAGGAGCCGTGACAGGGCAAAGAGGCTCAAGCAATTCACGCACTCTGGTAAGAGAGCTTATCGCCTCTCCCACTCCGTAGGAACAACGGACGTGCGCCATTTCATTTCGCCATGCTTTCAGATAGCGAAGATGACTTGCTGCTTCGGAATATAGCTTTAGTTCGGCCTCTCGTGCTTGGCTTCTAGATATCTTTTGAAGGGCTTCGAGTTTGTCTTCTACCGCCTTAAGAACTGCGTGCCAATCCTCAACCTCAATGTCATGCTTTAGAATGACGCCAAGCGTCCCAGCTAAACTTCGCAAGCCAAACTCGGCGACTCTCAACATGTGAAACACGGTGGCGGTGTATGATTGAACCGCAAAACAACTCACGGCTTCGCCAATATCGTACTTGGCCCCTGAAAAATGATCGAGTACACGTTTCCAGGTTTTCTCCCATTGCAAAAATTCATTTGTTTTATCCTCTTCGACACAAACAAAAATCCGTTCGGATAGAACAATCTCGATGTTCTTCTTGAGTTGTTTCAGCTCCGCCCTAATGTCGTACTCGCCGTAATCGCCACGAAGTTCAAAGTTTTGCAGCGCTGTCCTGATGTGGTAGATCGGTGACATTGCGATCCTGTCCATCCCGAGTTCCGCACAAAAAGGGTCAGCAAATCCGATCAACATTTGCGCTTGTAGGTTCCAGGCATTCTCGTCTCCATATTCTTCTGACGCACGAATTAGCTCATATGAGAGCCAGTAGACGTGTACCGCCTGAAAGGTTTTAAGCATATCCAGAAGACTCACAAATTTGCGGGCTTGACCATTGGTGTACACGTCGCCTAGACTCACTCTCTAGGGAGTGGTTGTGGCGAGTCACCCTAAACCTTCCGCCAAGAATGCAGAGGGTAACGTCGAGTACGACCGCTTCACCAACCTCGTTGACCGCGTGCTCTCCGTGCCTCATAGTGTGATTCAGAAGCGCATCGAAGAGCACCGCAGGGCGGCGGCGAGAAACCCTCATCGCCCCGGGCCCAAACCTAAGAAATCCTCCTAGCTTTTCTTCCTCTCTTTTTTCGATACGGACTAGACAGGCGTCGCACCTGTCTTGCCTGTAACTTCTGCGTAGGTGAGTCGCTTGCCGATGATCTGCGACACGGCGATCTCGAATCTCTCCGCGTCGGTCAGTTTGTTGCCGTCATCGTCGAGTCGATTGTTGTAGCGAAACATCGCCTCATCCAAATAGCGATGCAGATGGAACGGTTCAACCGCTACGTAGGTTCCGCTGAGAGTTCGCTTTGTCAGGCTCCAAAAATTCTCAAGCCCATTGGTGTGAATCTGTCCGTCAACGTACCTCTCAAGATGATTCACAAACTCATGTGTGTATTCCTTCGGCAGCGAGCGGTAGACCCGCCCTTCGTCAGTATAGAGTTTCGAGCCGTGTTCGACCTGATTCAAGACAGCAACTTGCAAAGACTCGCGGTTGATTTTCGGCACAACGGTTGCGCGAATCTTGCGTTGCTCACGATCCAGCACGCCCCAGACTGTAGTTTTGTTGATGCAGTTCGCATCGCCTTTCGTGGTTGCGGACTCACGCGCTGCTTTGAACATGGCGCGACGTGACGCGTGCATATTCTTCGCCCGCCCGCCGATGAAAGTTTCGTCCGCTTCGACTTCACTACCGGGACCACCAAGTTTGCCAGAAGATGAGGACTGCATGGCGTAACGAATCCGTTGCAACATGAACCATGCGGATTTCTGTGTGACGCCCAGAGAGCGGTGAATCTCCCAAGAGCTAACGCCATTGCGTGAGTTCGCCATCATCCACATTGCGGAAAGCCATTTGTCGAGACCGATAGCAGAATCCTCGAAGATGGTTCCGACTTTGATGGAGAACTGGCATTTCTTGTGGCGAGTCTTGCATTGCCACACCCGGCGCGATGGGACAAAAGAAACTTCCTGCGATCCGCAGGTTGGGCACACCACGGCATCTTTCCAGCGACGGTTCGTTAGGTAGTCGATGCAGTTGTCTGGGTCGCTAAAGTATTGAATTGCTTGCTGGAGTGTCTTGGGTTCGTGTGCCATGCACGAACATTACGCCATTTCTTCTGATGAGTCAAGTATATTCGTGCCAAAACTTCTCTTGACTTTCGAACCTGCTGCCACCAGAATCTTCTTCTCTTCGACTTACTTCCGGAGGACCCTCGGCATGCTTTCCCCTGAACTCCCCGACTCGTCCCGAAAAACGCCTCGCAACAAAACAAAGTGGAATTCGCCGCTGGAAAAGAGGCTCGCCGCGTACGCTGCCGGTGCTGCCGGGATGGCCATGTTGGCGTCAGTTCCTCCCGCCGAAGCCGAAATTGTGTACACGCCGGTGAGTGTCACAATTCCGCCTTCTTACCAGCTCGACCTCAACAACGACGGCATTGTCGACTTTGAGATCTATCTTTACCCGGTGAACCATGCCGACCTTCTGCAGGTCGCCCTTAAGGTTCAAGGCAACGCAGTGAAGGCGAACAAGAGAGGCGGTGAGGCCGGCGCTCTGTTTCATGGGGCTCCGATCGGCGCGAAGCAGGCCTTCGTATCGACGAACGGTACGTACGGGGGCATCTTCATGGCCGCTGCCGGTGAATACAGCAGGTCGTATTCTTTCGGACCATGGAAGCAGACCATCAACCGTTATCTTGGGCTGAAATTCCTCATCAATAATGAGGTTCACTACGGCTGGGCTCGTTTAACCGTACAGGCTCAATTTGAAGGAAGGGGAACGGTAACTCTCACTGGCTACGCCTACGAAACGGTCCCCAACAAAGCGATCCGGGCCGGAGAAACCTCGGAGGGCCTGGGCGAAGAAACGAATCTGCAACCACTGCCCGAGGTCGCTCCGTCACCTGCAACCCTGGGCCTTCTGGCACGAGGAGCCGAAGGGCTTGCCATTTGGCGGCGAGATGGAGGCTCCTAGCCCCGCGCTGGCCAACAAAGTCCTGCTGATCGGCTGGGATGCCGCCGACTGGAAAGTCATCAACCCTCTGCTCGATCAGGGATTGATGCCCACGCTCGACGACTTCGTCAATCACGGTGTCATCGGCAACTTGGCGACGCTGCATCCGATTCTTTCGCCGATGCTGTGGAACTCCATCGCAACCGGCAAGCGTCCCGACAAGCACGGCATCCTCGGTTTCATGGAGCCTGATCCGCAGAACGGCGGGGTCCGTCCTGTAACCAGCACCTCGCGCAGGGTAAAAGCAATCTGGAACATCCTGACGCAGCGCGGCTATAAGACGCATGTCCTGGGCTGGTTTGCCGGCCATCCCGCCGAGCCCATCAACGGCATCGCCGTGTCCGATCTCTACCCGCATCCGGTCGGTCCGATCGAAAAAGATTGGCCGCTTCCTCCCGGCTCAGTCCATCCCGCAGACAGGCGCGATCTCTTCGCCGGCCTGCGCATGCATCCCGCCGAAGTCACAGAGGCTGCGATTCTCCCCTGGATCCCTCGCGCCGCTGAAGTCGATCAGGAGCAAGACAAGGGCCTGCACTCCTTCGCCAAGATCCTCGCCGAGAATTGCTCCATCCATAACGCCGCCACCTGGATCCTGCACAACGAACCCTGGGACTTTCTTGCCGTCTACTACAACGGCATCGATCATTTCTGCCACGGATTCATGAATTACCATCCGCCGCGTATGGAGGGAATTCCCGAGGAGAGGTTCGAAATCTTCAAAGGTGTAGTCAACGGCGCCTATCGCTTCCACGACATGATGCTGCAAACTCTGTTAGACCTTGCCGGCGCTGACACTACGGTTCTTCTCGTTTCCGATCACGGCTTTCACTCCGACCACCTCCGCCCTCGCGCGATTCCCAATGAACCCGCTGGGCCCGCCGTCCAGCACCGCCAGTTCGGCGTTCTCGCCCTGAAAGGCCCTCACCTCAAAAAGGACGAGCGCATCTACGGTGCGACTCTTCTCGACATCACTCCAACGATCCTGACGCTATTTGGCTTGCCTGTCGGTGAAGACATGGATGGCCGCGTGCTCGTGCAAGCGTTCGAGATCCCGCCGCCGATCACGCGCATTGCCAGTTGGGAGCTTGAACCTGGAGATTGCGGCATGCATCCCGCCGATCTGCGCATGGACCCTGCCGCAGCACAGGCCCTGCTGCAGCAATTCGTCGCTCTCGGTTACATCCAGACTCCGAGCGATGATCAGAACAAATCCGCGGAAACCGCTTTGCGCGAGCAGCGATACAACCTGGCGCGCGTTTATCTGGATTCGCGCCGCTTTTCCCTGGCGCTCCCCATCCTGCAGGAACTGAAGGCAAAATGGCCGGATCAGCCCCGCTTCGCGCAACATCTCGCGCAATGCTACCTGGCACTCGGCCGTCGCGAGGAAGCAAAAGTGTTGCTGCGCCAACTGATCGACTATCGGCCGAAACCACAGGAGCACTCGCAGACGCAGCCCTCGGCCGAAGTACCTGCCGAGCAACAAATCGCCGCAGAAACTGAACCAGCACCCCGTCCCTGGGCAGATCTGCTCATGGGTATCATCCAGTTTGAGGAAGGCAATCTCAACGGCGCACTCGACTTGCTGCTGAAGGCCGAGCAGGCCGATCCCCATCTCCCCGATCTGCACCTGCGCATCGGCGAAACTTATCTTCGCCAGAAACGCCTCCAGGATGCCGACCGCGCTTTTCAGCGCGCTCTCGAAATTGATGGCGACAGCCCCGAGGCTCACCTCGGCCTGGCCGTCGTTCGCTTGCGCCAGCGCCGCAACGAGGAAGCCGCCGAGCATGCTCTCATTGCCGTCGGCTTGCAGCATTTCCTGCCGTTCGGCCACTTCTATCTCGGTGTCGCTTTGGCTCGCCTCGGAGACCGTGAGCGCTCTATTCTAGCCTTCGAAACTGCGCTCACCATGTTTCCCGGCCTGCTGCCTGCCCATCGCTGGCTGGGAGTGCTGTATTCGCAACCGGGAGGAAACGTCGAAAAATCCGTGCGCCACCGCGAAATCTTTCTGCAATTGCGCCAGCGCCGCCAGCCGGGACTGCAGGCGTGATCACCATCGTCTCCGGCCTTCCCCGCTCCGGCACATCTCTGCTGATGCAGATGCTCGCAGCCGGCGGCATCCCAATACTCACCGACGGCGAACGCGCTCCCGATACCGACAATCCCCGCGGCTATTACGAGTGGGAACGCATCAAGCAACTGCCTCGCGATCCCGGTTGCATCGCCGACGCCGAGGGCAAAGTCGTCAAGGTCATCTCGCAGCTTCTGCTCTCCCTGCCCCAGGGCCGCGACTATCGCGTCATCTTCATGCAGCGTCCTTTGCCCGAGGTGTTGGCTTCGCAAGACGAAATGATCCGCCACCGTGGAACCACGGGCGGGCAAGTCAGCGAAACCGCGCTCACCTCCGCCATGCGCTCACACTTGCAGCACGTCGACGCCTGGCTCGCCGGCCGCCCCGATATCAAAACGCTTCGTCTTCTCTATGGCGAAGTCTTGAGCGATCCCCTCGCCGCCGCCACGCACATTCAAAAGTTCTTGCAGCTTGGTCTGGACGTCGAAGCCATGGCTCGCCAAGTCGATCCCTCTCTCTACCGCAATCGGCGATGAGGTCGCTGCCTGCATGCCGCACGGAACGCCGGGTTTCCCGAGGATGCACCGCAAATTCGTCTTGACCCGCCCGATGACCGATAGCATAATGGCCTCCCTGACTTGCCGCATTCGTTCCCCCCGAGCGGCGGAATCGTCCTGGCATCTGGACTCGAAAGCGTCCACCTCGCTGTTCACGGTTCCGGAGGTTGCGATGAATCGCCGTCCGCAGGTCTGCCGGTTGGGAATCTTCGCTGCAGTCCTTGCTTTATCGCTCGCCGCCGCCGGACAGGACGTTCTTTTCTGGCACCCGCATCTTCGACCTCACGCCCAGCTTCCTTCCAGCCCCAGCCACCCTGCTGTCTCCCTGGGCGATTGGTCGCAGGTCGCGCAGCTCGTTCAAGCTCCCCTCAGGTTCCACAACTTCACCGGGTTCGGAACATCGGTCGCCATCGATGGCGACACGATTGTCGTGGCGGACGTTCCTGAAACCGGCAGATCGGTTGCCTACGTGTTCGTAAAGCCTGCGAGCGGATGGCGAAGTGTGTTGGCGACGGCCGCTCTAGATTTGGATCCATCAGCTGTCGGCGTCTTCCCAACGGTTGCGGTATCCGGGGATACAATTGTGGTCGGAATGTCCGGTTTCGAGGGCAGCCCCGGCGCTGCCTATGTTTTCGTCAAGCCCTCTGACGGCTGGGTCGACATGACCCCGACGGCCACCCTGACTCCCCGCGGGACAAGCAGCTGGTTTGGATTGTCGGTTTCTATCGACGGCGACACGGTTGTTGTGGGCGAGCCGGATGTGGACTTCCATACTGGCGCTGCCTGCGTCTTTGTGAAGCCGGCCGGCGGCTGGGTCAACATGACTCCAACCGCGGTTCTCACAGCTTCCGACAACCACATTTATGACTCGCTCGGCACATCCGTCTCGGTCAGCGGCGGCACTATTGTGGCCGGCGCCCCGCAAAACTATCGGAGCACTGGGAAGGCATACGTCTATGTTGAGTCGTCGGGAGGTTGGACGGACATGACTCAGACGGCCGAACTGACGGGCAGCCATGCCCAGCCTGGCTGGGCGGTCGGCGCGGCCGTTTCCGTGAGCGGTGACACCGTCGTTGTTGGTGCACCCGAGGACTACTTAATCCCGTCGTTGCCGGGGGAGGCTTACGTGTTTGTCAAGCCTGCGGGCGGGTGGACTAACATGACCGAGACTGCCAGGCTCGTCGCGGCAGACCGCCTTAACGGTGACGGCCTGGGGATTTCCATTCAGCTTAAGGGGAAGACCTTGGCAGTGGGAGCAGGATTCCGCACCCGCGGGCCGAACGTCGAGGCAGGCGCAGTATACGTATTCGAGCAGCCAAGCAGCGGATGGAAAGACATGGCGAGCAGCACCGTGCTCACGTCCTCGGGTGAGCGCCGCCTTGTGGAGTTAGGGTGGTCGGTTGGCTTGCTTGGCAATACGATCATCGCCGGTGCGCCGTTGATCAATTTTGAAGGCATGGCCTTCATATTTCAGCGGCCATAGTGAGGCGCCCGTACGTGCGCCAGAGGAAGAAATGGACAAGCTGCCGATGTCGGCTGCGCGATCGGTCGCGATTTTGCTTCTTCTGGTCTTGCCCTGCGCCAGTGCACTGGGTCAACGGAGTCGTCAAGATGCGCGAAGCGCCGCTGCAAACAGCCAAAACACGCAGCCAACCGCTTCCGTCTCGATGGGCGACTGGTCACAGCTCGCGCAGTTTGTCCACGCGCCGCGAATGCAAAATTTTTTCGAGGATTTCGCAACATCGGTCGCCATTGACGGTGACACCATCGTCGCGACCGATTCTCCGTATCCCGGCAATCCGGTTGGGTTCATCTTCACCAAGTCTTCGGGCGGATGGAGGAGCGAACTTCCGAATGCGGCACTGAGTTTGCCCGCCGGGGTCAGGGGCAACTTCGTCAACCCGGCCGCAATTTCCAGCAATACCGTCGTCATTGGCGTCGCTTCCGGCAACGGCTCTCCGGGACAGGTCTACGTATATGTAAAACCAGCCGGCGGCTGGACCAACATGACTCCCACCGCCATACTCAGCCCCGTGTCCACCGATTCGTCCTTTGGAGCCACCGTCGCCATCAGTGGTGACACCATCGTGGTCGGCGAAGATGATTTGAACTCCAATGCGGGGGCAGCCTGCGTCTTCGTCAAACCTGCCGGTGGCTGGACCAACATGACTCCCACAGCAGTCTTGACTGCTTCCGATGGCCAGCCCGACGACTACTTTGGCCAGTCAGTTTCGATCAGCGGCAACACGATCGCCGTCGGCGCTCCGCAGAACGTCCAGAGCGAGGGTAAGGCCTACGTCTTTGTCGAGCCCCAAAGCGGCTGGACCAACATGACGCAAACCGCTGAACTCACGGCAAGCGATGCTCAGACCGGCTTTTTCGTCGGTACGTCTATTTCTGTTAATGGCGACACCATTGCGGTGGGCACGCCTGATCCGAACTCCTTTGCCGGGGAAGCCTACGTTTTTGTAAAGCCTCCCAGTGGCTGGGTCAATGTGACGCAGACGGCAAGGCTGGTTGCGGCCGATCGGGAACATTTCGACTTCTTTGGCAGTTCCATTCGAGCTGGCAATGGAATTGTCGTCGTCGGAGCCTACGGCCGCACCCGCGGTCCCAACTTCGATGCGGGAGGCGCCTACATTTTCCAGCAGCCAACCGGCGGCTGGAAAGACATGGCCGGCAACGTCGTTCTGACATCCTCAGGCGCACGGCGCTCCACTGGCTTCGGCTCCTCAGTTGGCCTCAGCGGCCCTGTAATCGTGGTGGGCGCACCCTTTGTGTATAACGATGGCGTCGCGTATGTCTTCGAGCGGCCGTGATGGGCAGGAGACGGTGACTGTAAGAATATGACTCAGACCGCAAGATTGAGGGTAGCGAACCGCAGTTACGACGGATTCCGCCGACCGCTGATTGAGAGGGCAAAATGAAAAACTGCAACGCGAAACCCCGGAAGAAAGCTTCCAGGAAAGCCCCGGCCGACTTATCGGAATCGCTGCAGCGCCGTCTCAACAGCTACGCGCTTGCTGCCGGAGCCGCCGGCGTTGCAGTGTTGGCCTGCGCCCCTCCGGCCGAGGGAGCGCCGGTTTGCAAGACCCTCAATTTGCAGATCTTCAACACGCACACCCACGCTTTCAATCCGGCTGACCAGGCGCTGCCGCCGTTTCAGATCGCGCAGACCACTTTTGCCTACTACACTTCCAGCACCCTCAGCACGAATCCTTTTCAGTGGTGGAATCGGGGATTCATCACACCGAACTCCAAAGGCGCCAACCTGCTGCTGGCGACGAATGGTTACGCAGCCAACGTCCCCTCAGGCGGCTCCATCGGCCCCGCGGGAAAGTTTGGCAAAGGCGCATCCTACGGCCTGATCTTCAGCTATGGCAAAGGATCCCGCTTCAACAAGAAGTATGGTCATGGCACGCTGAAGAAGCATCGCGGGAATCTGAACTTTGAGCAGAGCAGCAATTTCTTTGGATTCAAGTTCTCGCTCTCCGGACAAACTCACTACGGCTGGATGCGCGTGCAAGTAACCGTCAGAAGAACGCGTGGTCAGAACAAGCTGACCTCCATTGATGTGGTCGACTACGGATATGAAAGTTCTTCGAGCACTGCCATTGCCGCCGGCAGTTGCACTGCGGAAGCGTTGACTGAGCCGGTAACTCCCGAGCCGCGCATCGAGCCGGTCGCAAGACAAATCGCAAACCCTGCTGCCTCGCCATCCTCAGTTGCCTCAGACAAGACGCGGCCCGCAACCCTCGGAATTCTCGCCCTGGGCGCCGGCGGCCTCCAATTCCGGAGAAAAGCAAAGTAGCTTTCCGTACGCCATTGCGAAATTCGCTTGACCTGACACAATCCCCCGACCTTGCGCGCGCTGCTGATCCAGCGGCGCTTCTTGAACTCCTTCCGCGCGCGCGCTCACCACTTATTAGGAGAGGGTCTGCCGGAGATATCCAGCTACGTCGCTGACGAAGCGGTGCACCGATGCCTCGGCGATGCGGTGGCCGACGATCGCGTTCATGGTCTTCCCCACCGTGCCGAACGGAGGCCTGTAAACACCGGAGAAATCCAGCTGCGTTTCGGTCGTGGTCAGCGGATACACGGAGAGTTCGCCCTTCATGAGCGGGAACAACCGCGGCATTTTCGCCGCCTCCCACTCCAGGAACAGCTTCGTTGTCGGCATTGACGCGGAACCGGCGGTTTTTTCGTCGACGCTCTTGACGTCAATCTTGATATCGGTCTTGACCCCGATTCCTGCGAAATCGACTCGCAGTTCGGCGGCGACCGCTTGCGCACGAGACACGGCTGTCTTCGTCGCCGACTGGAACACCATGATTGCGTTCTTCTTCAACGCATCGCGGACGCGTTCATAGGGGTGGTTCACGTAGTCGTAGCAGTGAATCTTGCGCCCTTTGTCCTTCAAGGTGGCACCATCCAATTCGACAACCACTCGAACCCACGCAACTTTAACACAGCACTGCCCGATCCCAGGTTTGCTGGCGCTATGCTTAGGGCGCCCATCGTGGCGCCGCTTCACCCCTTCACCGCTTGCCGGGTCCGTTTCCAACACTGACGAGGGGTTTGCTTGTATGATGACTACCGCCTGCAACGGGCAGGCGAGCGGGGCTTGGCGCAAGCGAGTGCAATGCGCGAGTGAGGAGGCCCGATGTCTCACATTGATGTCCCATTGTCGCGCTCCGGGTTTGGGCAGACGCAGCGCGCAGACAACTGGTGGATCCAGCCTCTGGCTGTGTTTCTCGGGCTGTCTGCATTCATCGTTTATGCGACGTGGGCAGCTTTCCAGGGACAGCACTTCCGCTTCGGACCATATCTCTCTCCTTTCTACTCGCCGGAATTGTTCGGCGCCGGCAATCAGGGTTGGCTTGGTCCAAAGCCGAGCTGGATGCCGCTGTGGGTGACCGCCGCCATGCTCATCCTGTGGGCGCCCGGCGGCTTTCGCGTCACGTGCTACTACTATCGCGGCGCGTATTACAAAGCATTTTGGGCCGACCCTCCTTCCTGCACGGTCGGTGAGCCGCGGAAAAAGTACCTCGGCGAACGCTCCTTCCCTCTCATCGTGCAAAATGTCCACCGGTATTTTCTGTATCTGGCTCTGGTGTTTCTGATCATTCTGGCGCGCGATGTATGGAACGCGTTCTGGTTCGACGGGCGGTTCGGCGTCGGCGTCGGCACCCTCGTTCTGTTGACCAACCTCGTGCTGCTCAGCTGCTACACCTTCAGTTGCCACTCGCTTCGCCATCTGGTCGGCGGGTTTCGCGATCGCCTGGCCGGCGCTCCCGCCCGCAGACGGGTTTACGACTGCGTGAGTTGCCTCAACCGAAGTCACATGCTGTTTGCATGGTGCAGCCTTTTCACGGTCGCGCTTTCCGATCTTTACGTGCGGTTGTGCTCGATGGGTGTGTGGAGCGACTGGAGGATCGTTTAGTGGCTGAGTACGTCACC
>Ga0187846_10001274_pt1 | contig 14267 bp, 9 predicted proteins | sample TC_taG_FD_161473 | JGI IMG/M metagenome (GOLD analysis project Ga0187846, IMG submission 161473) | Biofilm microbial communities from the roof of an iron ore cave, State of Minas Gerais, Brazil - TC_06 Biofilm (v2) | ecosystem: Environmental > Terrestrial > Deep subsurface > Cave > Wall biofilm ...
ACCACTCTCCGTGCGCGCCCGAGGAGAAGGCGCGGGGCGCGGAGGACATCTGGGAAGCGTGGGGAGGCATCACGGGCGTGCAGACGCTCCTCCCGCTCGCGTTCTCCGAGGGGGTGTGCCGCCGCGCGATGCCGATCGACCGCCTGGTCAGCCTGACCTCCACCAACGCGGCGAAGATCTTTGGGCTATACCCGCAGAAGGGATCGCTGGCCCCCGGGGCGGATGCCGACGTCGTGATCCTCGATCCCCGCAGAAAGTGGACGCTCGAGGCCCCAGACCTCGCCTACCGTCACCGCCAGACGCCGTATCTTGGGTGGACGATCGCCGGGGCCATCGAGCGCGTGCTGGTACGTGGCCGCACGGTGCTGCGGGATCGGGAAGTGGTCGGCCGGCCGGGGGACGGGCGCTTCCTCCGTCCCGTGCGCCACGGGGGTGAGCTGGCATGACGGGGAGGGCCGACCTCGTCATTCGAGGAGGATCCGTGGTGCTCCCCGACGGGATCGTGCGCGCGGACATCTCCATCCGCGACGGGCGGATTGCGGCGCTGACGGACGACCGGGACTCGCCGGCATCGCAGGAGGAGATCGACGCGACCGGCCGGATCGTGCTCCCCGGCCTGATCGACCCCCACGTCCACATGCGCGAGCCGGGGGCGGAGGAGCGGGAGGACTGGCAGACGGGAACCGCCGCCGCCGCCGCGGGTGGAGTCACCACCGTCCTGGAGATGCCGGTGTCCGTCCCTCCGACGAGCACGGTGGACGCCTTCCAGATCAAACGGCGGATCGCGGAGCAGAAGGCCGTCGTGGACTTCGGCCTGTACGGGGGGGCCGGGATCACGAACCTGGAACAGATCCCCCGCCTGGCGGAGGCCGGAGCGGTCGCCTTCAAGACCTTCCTCCACGAACCGTACCCTGACCGCGTCGCCGAGTTTCAGGGGATCTACGCGACCGACGACGGCGCGCTGCTGGACATCTTCAGGGCCGTCGAGCGCACGGGGCTCGTGCAGTGCGTGCACGCGGAAAATAACGGCATCATCGAGCACCGGACCCGTCAGCTCCGCGCCGCCGGTCAGGTCGGGCCGCGCGCGCACGGCGAATCGCGCCCGGTGATCGCGGAGGTTGAGGCGGTGTCGCGCACGATGCTGCTGGCGGCCGAGGCGGGCGTACGGCTCAACCTCTGCCACGTCAGCTCGGCCTCGGCGGTCGAGGTCGCGGAGGAATACCGGAGACGCCGCCGGGCTCGGGTGACCATCGAAACCTGCCCGCAGTACCTCCTCCTCAATGAAGAGGACGTGGTCCGGCTTGGCCCGTACGCGAAGATCAGCCCCCCCATCCGCAGCGAACCCGAGCGGGCCCGCCTGTGGGGCTTGTTCGCGGCCGGCGTGGTCGACACCATCGGGACCGACCACGCGCCGCACGTGCGCGCGGCGAAGGAGCGAGGATGGGCGGACATCTTCGAGGCGCCGGCGGGCGCCCCCGGACTTGAGACGATGCTGCCGCTCCTCCTCACCCGCGTGGCCGAGGGGGCCTTGACCTTGGAAGCGCTGGCCAACGTTGCGTCGGCCCGCGCGGCCCGCCTATTCGGCCTCCATCCGCGCAAGGGAGGAATCAGGGTCGGAGCGGACGCCGATCTGGTCGTCGTGGACTTGGAGCGGACGCAGACCCTGGACAGCGCGCGGATGTACACGAAGCAGCGCGAAGCGGCCAAACTCTTTCACGGCAGGAAGGTCCAGGGCGTCCCGGTGATGACGCTCGTTCGTGGGCAAGTCGTGATGCGTGACGGCGAGGTGGTTGGCGCGCCGGGCCACGGGAGGCTCGTGCGCCCGATCGTTCCCGGCGCGCCGCGGAAGGAGGCCGGCCACGAGTAAGGACGCGCGCATTCCTGCCGCCGCCCCCGCGCCGGACCCACGTCCGGAGGCCGGGAGGGTGAGCCGACCGGTGCCTTTCCGATCCGCCGATCAGTCGGCCGGCGCGTTGCCGCAACTCGCCGCGGCGGTTTCGATGGTCATCCTCGCGACGCTCGCCGCGACGGGCCTTGGAATGCTCGCCCCCGCGTACGGTCTCAACCTGTTCTTCTACATCCCCGCCGTGGTGATCGCCGCGTATGTCTGGGGGCACTTCGCGGGCTTCGTGGCCGCGCTGCTCTCGGTCCTCGCGGTGGACTACTTCCTCGTTCCGCCGGGGCACGCGTTCACCCTGCCGCCCCAGGCCCTGGCGGTCCTCTGCGCATTCTACCTCGTCACCCTCGCGGCCGCGCTCGGCGCGGTCCGCCTTCGCGCGGTCGAGCGCACCCGGGCTGAGCTCTACGAGGCGCAGCGTCGGGCGCACGCCAGCGCCGAGCTCCTCAACAATATCACGCGCTCGATCTCCGGCGTGGATGATCTCGTCCGCATCCTCTCCCAAGCGCTGGAACACCTGCGCACCCTGATCCCCCTCACGGGAGGCTCGATCCTGCTGGTCGAGGGAGGCGAGCTGGTCACCCGGGCTGCCACGGGCCCCTTCGCCAACCGCGTGATGGGGCACCGGATCCCGCTGGGGCAGGGCCGCATTTGGCGCGTCGTGGAAACGGGAGAGCCGCTGTGGGGCGAGGACGTGGGCTCGGCGGGGTTGAAGGCGGCGGGCCCTCCGCAATCATACCTGGCGGTGCCGCTCGTCTGGCAGGGACGGACCTTCGGGGTGCTCGAGATCGACTCCACCGAACCGGCCGCGTTCGACACGGTCGACCTGGAGCTGATGGGGCGGGTCGCGGTGGCGCTGAGCGGATCGGTGGAGCTGGCGAGACGGTACGCGGCCGAAGTCCGCGCCGTCGCCGAGGCGCACGCCGCGCGCCAGGCGGCGGATCGCGCGGCCGACCGAACCGCCCGCCTTCAAGCGGTGACGGCGGCCCTGTCGGAAGCGCTGACGTCATCGCAGGTGGCCGATGTCATCGTCGATCAAGGCATTCGGGCGCTCGGCGCGCAGGCTGGTTCGATCGCGCTGCTGACCGATGACGGCGCCACGCTCGAGGTGGTCCGCGCCGTTGGGGCCGCGGATGACCTCGCCGGCCAGGAGCAGCGCTTCCCGGTGTCCGCGTCCACGGCCGTCACCGAGGCCATGACGACCGGGGAGCCGATCTTCCTTGGATCGGGCCAGGAATGGGCCGCCCGCTACCGCGGCAGCGGGCACGCGCCCTACCCCGGCCAGAGCGGCGCTTCCGCCACGATCCCCCTGATGGTCGGCGTGCATGCTATCGGGGGACTCACGCTCACCTTTCGGGAGCCCAGGAGATTCGATGAGGACGACCGGGGGTTCGTGCTGGCGATCGGCAGACAATGCGCGCTCGCGCTTGAGCGGGCACGGCTCTACGAGCGAGCGCACAAAGTGGCGGAAGCTCTGCAGCGGGCATTCCTGCCGGCCGGCATGCCCCAGCTCCCGGGGGTCGCCATCCACGCGGCGTATGTCCCGGGTGCCACGGAGTCGGCGATCGGCGGGGACTGGTACGACGTGTTCCGGCTGCCGGACGGACGGGTGGCGCTGTCCATCGGAGACGTGGTCGGCCACGGGCTGAAGGCGGCGGTGATCATGGGCCAGGTGCGCCAGTCCATCCGCGCCGCGGCCCTCGAAAGCCCCACCCCCTCCATGGTGCTCGCCCGCGCGGGGAGCGTGCTCGGCCTCACGTACGAAGTCGAGGGGATGGCGACCGCCGTGTTCGGCGTGCTCGATCCGATGTCCCTCACCTTCACGTACGCCACGGCCGGGCACCCTGCGCCGGTGCTGGCCACTCCGGACGGGCGGGTCGACATGCTCACGTCGGGCGGGCTGCCCCTGGGGGCGCACAACCTCCAGGTCTCTCCGGGCTGGACCGTCTCGCTGCCCCTCGGCTCCACGCTGGTGCTGTACACGGACGGACTCGTCGAAGCCACCCGCAACGTCATCCAGGGCGAAGCCGCCCTCCTGAGCGCCGCCCGATCCGAGATCCACGCCGGCTCGTTGAACCCGGCCGAGGCGATCCTCGGACGCGTCCTCGCCGGCGGGCGCCCGCCGGATGACGTGGCCGTGCTCACCGTCTCCCCTTCCCCCGTGCCGGTGGAACAGTTCGACCTCACCGTGTCAGCGGAGCCGTCCGTCCTGCCGCTCGTGCGCCAGGCCCTCAAGCGCCTCACGAACGCGTTCGGGCTCACCGAGGACCGCGCGTTCGCGCTCCAGGTCGCGGTAGGCGAGGCGGTCAACAACGTGATCGAGCACGCCTACGGGACGGCCGCGGGCACCCTGCGCGTCCGCACCCGGCGTCAGGAAGACTCCCTGGTGGTCGAGGTCGAGGACCACGGCCGCTGGCGCCCCGAGCGGGCCGAAGGCCGGGGATACGGGATCCCGCTGATGCGCACGCTCGTGGACTCCGTGGAGGTCGACAGCACCCCGTCGGGCACGCTCGTGCGCCTCGCGGTCTCCCTCCCGGAAGCCGCCCGGAGCTCGGCGGGGCTCCCGATGCCCGCCACGGCTCAGGAGGCGTCCGCGGGCTCGGTCGCTCCGGTCGCCAGGGCGGCCGGCGGGGACGCGGCGGTCCGGCAGCCGCTCCCGGCGCAGGGGCATTTCGAGATCCGCCAGGTCGATGGGATGCCCGTCGTCGAGGTCACGGGGGAACTCGACCTCACCAACGCGCGCGAGTTCGAGGCGGCGCTCGAGCAGGCCGCCGTCGCCGACCGCCAGGCCGTGATCGTGTCCATGGCGGGAACCTCGTACTTCGACAGCCAGGCCCTGCACGTGCTCCTGCTGTTTGCCAGGCGCCTCGCGCTCAACCGCCAGCGGCTCCTGGTGGTCGCCCCGGGAGGGGACTCGACGCACCGCATCTTTGAGATTTCCGGCGGCACCGAAACCTTCCAGATCTTCGACTCGATGGAGAAAGCCGTCGCCGCCTGCGCGAAACCAGAGCGCCGGGAGCCGCGCAGGCGCGAACCGCGCTGACGCGCTGCGACTGGATCGGCGTCGCATCGCGAGCACGCGTTCGCCGGCACGCTGAGTCTGGCGACGCAACGCGCGTAGGGAAAGTGGACTGCAGCGAGTGGTCCTCTTCGGTTTAGCGAACCCCGCAAAGACTCTCTAAGACTGTTGCGATGGGGAACGCAAGGGGGACTGTCATGAATGGGACCATGTTTGTTCTCGGAGGAACGGGCTTCATTGGACGGGAGGCCGTCATTCAGGGAAGGCAGGCGGGCTGGCAGGTGAAAGCCCTCGTCCGTTCGGAAGCGGGGGCCGTCACGTTACGGCAGGCGGCCGCGCAGCCCGTCGTTGGCGATCTGTATCAGCCCGAGTCTTGGGCAGCCGAAGCCCGGGACAGTACGGCCCTGATCGATCTGACCCAGCCGAGGTTCCCCACGCGCCTGAGCCGCTCTGCCATACGATCCCTGTCGGCAAAGCGCCAGGCAATGACGCGCGCGACGCTGACCGCCCTGCAGCGGAGTCCCGTCGAAGCGCGACCCGTGTTCTTTTCGGTCAGCGGCGCAGACGACCTCGAGCCAGATCTGGAGAACACCGTCAGCGAGCATTCAGTCCTACGCGGTCATCCCAGGGGGTTCGCGCACATCGGGATTCCCGTTCGCCAACTGGTGGAAGCCGCAGGCATCGAGGCCACGTATGTCTACTTCGGCAATCTGGTCTATGGACCGGGCAAGGTGTTCGCCGACCAGTACGTTACCGGACTGAGAAACGGGTCGGCGCGCATCGTCGGGAAGGGGGCGAACCGCCTGCCGCTCACACACGTGACCGACGCGGCTGGCGCGCTGGTTCACCTCGCCGCACTCCCGCGCACAGAATTGGTCGGTCGCACCTTTCTCGCCATGGATGGAACCGATACGACACAGCGCGAACTGCTCGACTATACCGCAACGCTTATGGGCGTCAATCGGCCCGGAGCGGTCCCCGCCTGGCTGGCCGCGCTGGTCGCGGGGGCGATCGCCGTAGAAACGATCACGCTCGACGTGCATGCCGATCCATCGGCGCTGCTCGCGACGGGGTTCCATTTTCGTTATCCATCGTACCGGGAGGGCGTTCCAGCGACGTTAACGATGCTCCCCCGCGAGCGATAAACGACTCGATCGTCGCTGCGCCCGCAAGCCAGCACCACCTGCTCGAGCTGGTCATTCGGGCCCGGCCCGTCGCCACGCGGCGCGCGAACTAGCGGGTCAGCACCCCGCGGGTGAGAAAAATCTCGGTGATCTCGTGCACGCATTCATGAAACTGCGGGGTCTCCCGCACGTCGATCGTCCGCGGGCGCGGCAGGTTGATCTCGATGATCCGCTCAATGATCCCCGGACGCGGGCTCATCACCACGACCCGGTCGGCCAGCTGCACCGATTCGACGATGCTGTGGGTGACGAACAGCAGGGTCTTCCCGGTGTTCATCCAGAGGCGCTCGAGGTCGGTCCGGAGCTGCTCGCGGGTCAGCGCGTCGAGCGCCCCGAGAGGCTCGTCCATCAAGACCAGCGGGGGGTCGTGCACCAGCGCCCGGCAGAACGCGGCTCGCTGCTGCATGCCCCCGGAGAGTTCGAACGGGTACCGCCGCTCGAACTCTCCGAGGCCGACCGACTCCAGCAGCTGCTCGGCGCGGGACCGGTAGTCGCGCGCCCTCAGCCCGCGCATCTCCACCTGGAGCAGCACGTTCCCCAGCACATCTCGCCATTCCGCGAGCGCCGGCGTCTGGAACACGATCCCGATATCCGTGCGCGGCTCCGTGACCCGGGCTCCTCCCATGGTGACTTCCCCGGACGTGCAGCCCAGGAGCCCGGCCACGATCAGGAGCAGGGTACTCTTGCCGCAGCCGGAAGGTCCGACGATGGCGACGAACTCCCCGCCCCGGACCGACAGGTCGACCGGGCCGAGCGCGTGCACCGGGCCTCCGCGCGTCGGGTACACCTTGGTCACCCGGTCGACCCAAATGAACTCGTCCGCCACCCTCAGCCCTCCGGCGCCGGCCGGCCCCCTACTGCAGCGACCTGGGGACGAACTGGTTGGTGTAGAACTGGTCGGCGGTCATGTTCGTCTCCAGGCCTCGGTACTTCTTCAGGAGATCGAGCGCGCTGGCCCAGTCCTGCGCCACGTTGAGGCCCAAGATCTTGTGCACGTTGTTCTTCGAGTACAGGATGGACAGCGTGACGTCGAGCACCTGCCGGGCCTGCTTCGTCTGATCCGCATCGAGGCTGGACCAGTCCGAGAGCGCCGCCACCGCGGCGTCGGGGTTGGCCTGCGCCGCCTTGACGCCCCGCAGCGACGCGTAGACGAACCGGCGCACGAGGTCGGGATTGCTCTTGACGAGATCCCTGTGCGTGGCGATGGCGTAGCCTGGCTGGTTCACCCCGTAGTCCGAGTACAGGAACTCCACGGGGGGCTTGCCGCCGTTGGCTTCGATCTCCGCGGGCTTGTCGTCGATGCCGCCGAGCATGCACGGGGCCATGCCCTTGAGGTAACTCGGGGTCAGCGCGTTTTCGGCCACGTTGACCAGCTTGATCGATTTCTCATCGAGGCCCGCCACCTGCACGACGACCGGCCAAAACGCGTTGACACCCGCCCCGGCGGTGGTCAAAATCTCCTTCCCGTTGAGGTCCTTGATGGTCTTGATGCCGGAATCCGGCCGGCACAGCACGGCGTCGGTCCCCGTCGCGTCGATGGTGGCCACGCCGATGATCGGCGCCCCTTGGGCCGCGGTATTGATGAGCGCGGCGATCGAGATGTAGCCGAACGTGCTGTCCTTGTTGGCGATCAGCCGGGCCACGTTCCCCGATCCGTTCCCCTGCTTGATGTCGACGTCGAGGTTGGCCGCCTGATAGTATCCGAGCTTCTTCGCCAGAAAGAACACGCTGTGCGAGCCATACCAGAGCCAGTTCGTCCTGAGGCTGACGTGGTCCGGCCCCGCCGCCCTCGCCCACGGCGACCCGATGGTCAAGACCGAGAGTGCCACGGGGACCACGAGCAGCGCGATGAGTGCCGCCCTCAGTGCACGAACCTGTCGCATCCCTCTCCCCCCCTTTTTACAGCCTGTGATGAACGACCCGCTGCGAGACGTGCCAGGGTATGAGCCGCCGTTCGGCCAGCGTGACCACGTAGAACAACGCCAATCCCAACGCCGCGAGCATGATGATCACGGCGAAGCTGATGTCGGTCCGCAGCTCTCCCGAGACCACCTGGAGGTAGTATCCGAGCCCCGCATCACCTCCGATCCATTCCGAGACCACGGCCCCGACCGTGGCGTTCGTGGCCGCCCCCTTCAGCCCGACAAACATCTGGGGCAGGGACGCCGGAAGCCGAACCCGCCAGAACATCGTCCACGGGCCCGCGCCTGTGGAGCGGGAGAAGTGGATCAGTTCGGGCGAGAGCGAGCGGAATGCCAGAATGCCGTTCAGCAGAATCGGAAAGAAACACACCATGAACACGATGACCATCTTGGGGATGAACCCGAAGCCGAACCAGGTGACGAACAGGGGGGCAAACGCGATCTTGGGCACCATTTCCAAGGTGACCGCAGACGGGTAGAGCGTCCGCTCGAGGAACTTGGAGAACGCCACCGCCACCGCCAGCGGAATCCCGATGACCACGGCGATCACAAAGCCGACCAGCGTCTCCCCGCCGGTCACCAGCGTATACTTCCAGATCAACGGGAAGTGAACGACGAACTGGCGGAAGACGGCGGACGGGGCCGGGATGATGTAGCGTGGGACGTGGAAGAGATCCACGACCAGCTCCCAGGCGGCGAAGAACAGAATGACGCTGGTGACGGTCGTCCCGCCGAGCGCGCCCCAGCGTTGCCGCCAGCGGGCGCCCCCGCCGGCCCGGGGGGACGGCGGTTCGGCCCGATCGAGACCCTCCGCGGGTGGATACGATGGGGTCCGTTGTCGGTCGACGAGGTTCATCTGCACCGATCCGCGCAGGGAGAGTCACCGCCAACCGCCGCTGCGAGCGCGCTGAGCCAAAAACGCCGGGACCCCTCTTCGCCCAGCGATTCGCGCGCTCCTGCCCCAACGCGCGGCGGATGCGCGACTGGAGCGCATCCGTGGATTGGACCTACGCCAGCAGCTCTCGGAACCTCGCGTACGCGTCCGACCATCGGTCGTGATCGGCCGGTTCGTACGTGAGCGGCGGGCTCGACCGGCGGACGATCTCGCGGATCTCCTCCAACGAGCCGAGGTGGCCGAGCGCCATCGCCTGGACCAGCGCATTCCCCATCGCCGTGGCCTCAGCCGGCCCGGCTTCCACGGGAACCCCCGCGCAATCGGCCGTCAGCCGGCAGAGCAGCGCGTTCCGCGACCCGCCCCCCACCATGTGGATCACCGTGCGCGCGCGCCCCAGCACGGTGTCGAGCCGCTCAACCACCCACCGGTACTTCAGGGCGAGGCTCTCCAGGATGCAGCGGGTCACCTCACCGCGTGTCTCCGGGATTCGCTGCCGCGTCTCGCGGCAGAAGTCACGGATCCGCGCGGGCATGTCGGCGGGACGCAGGAACCGGCGGTCGTCGGGGTCGATCACGGGGCCGAAGGGCGGCGCCGCCTCGGCCTCCAGGGCGAGTGCCTCATAGGAGAGGTCCGTGTGCTCCTGCACCCACGCGCGTCGGCACTCCTGGAGCAGCCACAGCCCGGTGACGTTTTTCAGCAGCCTGAATCGCCCGCCGACCCCGCCCTCGTTCGTGAAGTTGCCGGCGAGGGTCTCGGGAGTGATCACCGGGGCGGGCACTTCGGCCCCAACCAGCGACCACGTGCCCGAGCTGATATAGGCAAAGTCCGGCGCGGCCGCGGGGACGGCGGCGACCGCGGCGGCGGTATCGTGGCACGCGGGGGCGATCACCCGAAGGTCGGCGCTCTCCACGTCGGCGGCCACGTCCGGGTGGACGGCTCCGAGCACGGTCGCCGGCGGAATCGTGCGGGGGAAGATCCGGGAGGGGATCCCCAGGCGGTCGAGCATGTCCCGCGCCCAGGCGCCCATCCGCGGATCATAGCACTGGCTCGTCGTGGCGTCGGTGAACTCGCACCCGATCTCCCCGGTGAGCCAGTAGTTGAACAGGTCCGGGATCATGAGGAAAGTGGACGCGTGCTCCAAGGCGTCGGACCGGGCCGCGGCCATGGCGAACAGCTGGAACAAGCTGTTGAACGGCAGAAACTGGATGCCCGTCCGGCTGAAGATCTCCTCTCGGGGCACGAGCCGAAAGGCGGCATCCGACATCCCTTCCGTGCGGCGGTCACGATAGTGGTAGGGGTTCTGGAGGAGCGAGCCGTCGCGGTCGAGGAGGGCGAAGTCCACCCCCCAGGTGTCCAGGCCGAGGCCGACCAGCGGCCCATCCCGCCGGGCGCGCCGCACGCCGGCCTTGATCTCCTCGAACAACCGGAGGACGTCCCAGTGGAGCCCGTCGGGGAGCCGCACGGGCACGTTGGCGAACCGGTGCACCTCGGTGAGGCGAACGGTCCGCCCGTCGAGCGTGGCGACGATGCAGCGGCCGCTCTCGGCGCCCAGGTCCACCGCCAGCAGGCGAACGGTCGGCGTGAGTCGCCCTCCTACCGCGTCACCCGCTCTCAGGCTCCGGGATATCCCGTCCCCGCCGCGGCCTTCCCGCGCTCGGCCGCCAACCGCTCCGCGTAGCCGCCCGACCGGAAGGCGGCGATGGGATCGACCGCCGCGCCGGCCTCCTCCCTCACCACCGCCAGCAGCGGCCGGACGTCGGTCTCGAACGCCTGCTGAAGATGGCGGTGGGCGCCGAGCACGTCCCCGGCGGCCTGGGCTTGGCGCAGCCCCGCCCGGTCGACGAGGAGCGCCTTCGCGTACGCCGTCTGCACGTTCTCGACGGAGACCAGCATCGCCTCGATCTTGCCCTCGATATTGTGTGACTGATCGATCATGTACGCGACCGCGCGCGCGCAGGCGGCCACCCGGGGATCGGGATCCCCCTCCGCCGCCACCAACTCGTGGAAGATCAGCATCAGCTCGTAGGGATTGATCGCCCCCACGATCAGGTCATCGTCGGCGTACTTGCGGCCGTTGAAGTGAAACCCGCCGAGGCGCGACTCGTCGAGCAGCGTGGCCACGATGTGCTCGACGTTTGTGCCCTGCGCGTGGTGCCCGGTGTCCACCAGCACCTGCGCCTGCGTCCCAAGGCGGGAGGCGACGACGCAGGCGAGCCCCCAGTCGGGGAGGTCGGTGTGGTAGAACGCCGGCTCGAAGAACTTGTACTCGATCAGCATGCGCATGCCAGGAGGCATCGCCCGGTAGGCCTGCGCGAGCCCGTCGACCAGGCGGCGCTTGCGGCCGCGCAGGTCGTCTTGCCCCGGATAGTTGGTGCCGTCGGCGAGCCAGACGCTCAGGAGGTCGGATCCCACCGCGTTCCCGATCTCCACGCAGTCCCGCAGGTGGGCGATCGCTCCCTGCCGGATCCGCGCGTCGGGGTGGCAGAGGCTGCCCAGGCGATAGGCGTCGTCCTGAAACAGATTGGGGTTGACCGCACCGATCCGCAGGCCCAGCCGCTCGGCTTCCGCGCGCAGCCGACCGTAATCGTCCACCCGGTCCCACGGAATGTGGATGGCCACGGTGGGGCACACGCGCGTTAGCCGGTGGACGAGCGCCGCATCGGCGAGCTTCTCCCAGACATTCCGCGCGGCCCCGGGCCAGGGGAAGACCTTGAAGCGCGTCCCCGAATTCCCGTACCCCCACGATGGCGTCTCGACGCGCTGCGCGCGGAGGGCGGCCTTGACCGCGGCGACATCGATCCCGCGGTCGACGAGCCGGCGCTCCAGAACCTGGTAGGCGGCGTCATCGGTCGACATGCGTGCCTCCTCAGCGGGGATAGGCGCCCGGGATCCCGCCGTCCACGGTCACGGTGCAGCCGGTCGTCTTGGCCGCGCGATCGGAGGCTAGGAACACAACCGCCTCCGCCACGTCCTCGGCGAAGACGTTCACCTTAAGCGTGGTGCGGTTGCGGTAGAACTCCTCGAGTCCGCGCTCCTCGATCCCGTGATCGCGGGCCCGCTCCCGACGCCAGTCACCCGACCAGATCTTGGATCCTCGGAGGACGGCGTCCGGCGCCACCGCGTTGACGCGGATGGACGCCGCGCCCCCCTCCTCGGCCAGGGAGCGCATCAACTGCTCCTCGGCCGCCTTCGCGGAGTTGTAGGCGCTGCTGTTCTTCCCGGCGAGCTGCGCGTTTTTGCTGGTGATGAAGATCACGGCCCCTCCGCGCCCCTGGGCCCGCATGATCCGGAAGCCTTCGCGCGCGACCAGAAAGTAGCCCCGGGCCAGCACCGCAAAGAGGCGGTCCCAGTCGGCGGCCGTCGTCTCCTCGACGGTGCGGGAGAGCGCCAGCCCGGCGTTGCTGACCACGATATCCAGCCCGCCGTAGGCGAGCACCATGCGGCGGAAGGCCGCGCCGACCTCCGCTTCGCTTGTGACGTTCGCGGGCAGCGCCATCGCCCGCCCCGCGCCGTAGCGGGACTCCAATTCTCGAGCCGCCTCCGCGGCGCCCGGCTCGTCGATGTCCATCAGGCCGACGTGCACCCCTTCGGCGGCGAGCCGTTCCGCGATCGCGCGCCCGATGGCGCCGGCCCCGCCCGTCACGAGGGCCACGCGTCCGCTCAGCTCGCGGGGCCGAGGAGCCAGCGACAGCTTGTAGAGTTCGAGCGGCCAGTACTCGACGTCGTAGGCCTCTTGGGGCGTGAGCGAGGTGAAGGCGCTGAGCGCGCTCGCCCCGCGCATCACCGCGATCGCGCGATGGTAGAGGCCCGCCGTCCGCTCGGCCGCCTCCTTGTCGGATCCCGTCGTCACCATCCCGAGCCCGGGCAGCAGGATCACGCGCGGATGCGGATCCCCTTCGGGGTCGCCCGGCCGCCGGTGAGCCGCCACGTAGACCCGGTACTCCTCGGCGTACCTTCCGACGGCCTCAAGCGCAGTCGTTGAAAATCGCTCGAGCCCGACCGCGGGGTCGGCCGGAACCACGCACGGCAGGTACTTCGTGTGCACCAGATGATCCGGGCACGCCGCGCCGACCAGCGCCACCCGGTCGAACTGCTCGCTCGAGACGAACTCAACGACATCGGGCGCGACGTCGACGTGCAGGATGGCCGGGCGGCGGGCGCTCACCGCGCCGCGCAGTCGCGGAAGCAGTGCGCCGAGCATCTCGTTGCGCGGGTCGGGGGCCAGGGCGCTCACACGCGGCCCCCCAAACGCGGCCGCCCGGGCGTCCCGCGCGAGCCCGGCCTCCGCCTCCTTCACGATCGCGAGCGTCGACTCGTAGCACGAGGCCGCGTCGTCGCCCCAGGTCACCAGTCCATGCTTGGCCAGGAAGACCGCCTGCGCGCGGGGGCGCGCCCTGACCGCTTCCGCGACCGCCCGGCTGAGCGCGAACCCCGGCCGCTGGTAGGGCACCCAGATGACGCGGTCGCCGAAGGCCCGCCGGGTCAAGGCCTCCCCCCCGTCGGCCGTGCAGAAGGCGATCACGGCATCGGGGTGGGTGTGGTCGATGTGCGGAAACGGGAGGAACGCGTGCAGCAGCGTCTCGATCGAGGGGCGCGGGGAGTCCGGGCGAAGCATGCACTGCATGAGGTAGTCCACCATCTCCTCATCGGGCATCGCCTGCCGCCGCTCCAGAGGAAGGATCTCCTCGAGGCGCAAGGCGACGAATCCCTTCGGGGTGATGGTGCGGAGGTCGGAGCCGCTTCCCTTCACCCACAGCACTCGCTGGGACCGCCCCGCGTGATCGATCGCGTCCGCCTTGGCGGAGGTGTTGCCGCCTTTCCAGTTCACGATGGTGGGGTCGTGTCCGAGCAGGTTCGAGCGGTACACGAGCAGGTCAAGCGCCGACTTGCCCCGTGACTCCTCGGCCGACCAGAACGCGCGCATCACGCTCATCCTCTTGACCACCGTTCGCCGCCCCCGGTCGTCCACCCTACGCCGTCCGCGGCGACGGTGGCCCGTCATCGGTCGCGCGGCACCGTCGCCGCACCCGTTGCCCCGATTCCAGCTTCCCGATAGGCCTTCCTCCAACGGCGGCATGCGCGGCACGTACGCGCGCACTTCCTAGCTTTGGGGAAGGCAGGCACGCGTCGCGCTCCCCAAGAACCCCACTCATGCGGCGACCGAGACGTCCAGATGGAGGTGTTTATGAAACCCGAAGTCGCCCGGATGGTGGATCGCACGCTGGACGCCGGGGACGGGATCCTGCGGCTCGCCCCGACGTGGGTGCCCAGGGCCTTCCTCGTCCCCGGGCGGCGGCTGAAGCTCGCCCCGTCAGATATCTTTGCCCTGGGTGCCCACCGCGGAGGGATC
>Ga0187846_10001275_pt1 | contig 14264 bp, 12 predicted proteins | sample TC_taG_FD_161473 | JGI IMG/M metagenome (GOLD analysis project Ga0187846, IMG submission 161473) | Biofilm microbial communities from the roof of an iron ore cave, State of Minas Gerais, Brazil - TC_06 Biofilm (v2) | ecosystem: Environmental > Terrestrial > Deep subsurface > Cave > Wall biofilm...
CGGCTCTTCATCGGCGATGGAGGCCTGGGCTTATGGGGCGCGGTCGAGGACGTCTATCCCCAGGCCCGGCACCAGCTGTGCTGGTGCCATAAGCAACTCAACGTGCTGGATAAACTCCCTCAGGGGATGCAGCCTGAGGCGAAGGGGCTCGTCCGCGACATCTACACGGCCCCGACCCGCGCGGAGGCGGAGGAGCGGATTGGGCGATTCGCGCAGCGCTTTGCGCGGGACTATCCGCGGGCCGTCGCGTCGCTCGTCGATCATCAGCCGGAGTTGCTCACCTACTACGACTTCCCACGGGAGCACTGGAAGAGTTTACGCACATCCAACCCGATCGAGTCGGTCTTCGACCCGGTCCGGTTGCGAACGCGGGCGACCCGGCGGATGCGGACGGCGCGCACGGGCCTGTACCTGGTCTTCCAACTGGTCCGACGGGCGGAACAGCGGTGGCGGCGTATCGACGCGCCGCACCTGGTGGTGAAGGTGCTTGACGGTGGTCAGTTTGTAAATGGAGTGGAGGTCACCGAGTCAGCAAAGAAGCGGAGGGCCGTCGCTTGACACAATTTCCACACCTCGCGTGCCCAGATAGCGGGGAGTCCACAAAGGAGGTGGTGACGTAGAACGTAGGACTGTTTCCGCGTAAGCCCACATCGACCAGCCGGTGAAAGTCCGGCCCGGGTAGGGACCAGGCCGCCCGGTAGCTGACGGCCGCCGCCAGGCGAGAGCCGACCGGCGAAGCGTCGTGACAAAGGCCCTTTAAGGGGTCGAGCAACTCACCAGTCCGTAGCATGAAGCGAAGCCTGCCGCGTCGATAGAAATTGCCCCGAGAGGGAGCAAGAGGGAGCCGAGCCCGGGGGGTAGTGGGCGAAGGCCATGGAAGGCGCCAAGCACCTGGAGATGCAGCGCCAAAGAACCCTCCGGCGTAAAGGGCGCGGAATGGTGAGAGGGCCGGTGTGGGAACTGGGGAGAGCCTCCTCCGCCTGGTGGTCACGCAACCGCCGGAGCGCGATCTCCTATAAGCCGCAAGGTGAAATGGGGATCAGCGGAGAGGCAGTCGGAGGGGAGCATACGGTACTGATGACGGCGACGACAACATAACGCGCCCGAGGGAAGACTCCCTGCCTTGTCCACGCGTTCCGAGGGAGGTAAGAGCGGGTGAATGCCGACGAGGCTAACCACACCGCCCGTGCTCACGCACGGGCCCGCACTCGAGAACTCCAGCGGGCGCTGTATCGGGCCGCCAAGGCGAGCCCGACGCGACGATTCCACGCGCTCTATGACAAGGTGTTCGACCTGGACATCTTGCAGAGCGCCTGGGAGGCTGTCCGAGCCAATCGCGGGGCTCCCGGCATCGACGGCGAGACCATCCAGGCCGTCGAGGAACGGGGCGTCGCAGTCTTCCTCACCGACCTCTGGAGGGAATTGCAGCACGGAGCGTATCATCCGGCGCCAGCGCGCCGGGTAGACATTCCCAAGGCCTCCGGCGGGGTCCGGCATCTGGACATCCCCCGCATCCGCGACAGGGTCGTGGAGCAAGCTGCCCATGTGAGTGAAGCGTATTATTCCACCACCTCATCGCAGGTAATCGCTTCAAGCTTTATGGGACAGGAGGGGATGGGTGTCCCGCGAGGAATCCTCAAGTAACCCTGAGTCGTTCAGGGCATGGAATGCCGCCAGAAGAAAGGGGGATGGAGTATGCCACTGTTCTTGGATGTACATCAGCACGTCCCGGGGGCGAAGGCTAAAGATGTTGCCGATGCTCACGAGAAGGACCTCCAGGTCCAGGGGAAATACGGAGTCAAGTACCTCAAGTATTGGCTCGACGAAGGCAATGGCAAGATCTTCTGTCTCGTGGAAGCCCCAACCAAGGAAGCGGCCGCCAGGGTTCACCGGGAGGCGCACGGCCTAGAAGCCGATGAGATTTATGAGGTGAAGGAGGGGTCTTAGCTCCAAGCTACAGGCACCAACGCAGTATTGTGAAAGAGTGGCCGGGCGGAGTTTCTAAGAGAACGGAGTTGCCCCTTCCAAAACAGTCCTCTGCGAAGGCGCGAGGCTTGTCGCTGACTAGGTCCGCGTGCGATCGTTTCGCCAAGGGGCGGGGCACTTCCAACCGCGGGTGGGCCGGGAGGGACGGGGAGTAAGTAGCCTCGTTCCCACCGAGCCGTCCCTGCCTACTGGCGCTCCATGGCCACGCGGAGCCGCTCTTCCGGCTTAATCAGATGGTCGAGGTCTTCCTTCCCCACGTCGATCTGGACCCAGTTAACCGTGCCGTTGAATCTGCTGCTTTTCAGGTCGTAGTCTGCGGATACCGGGGTTCCGGTATCGCGCCCCACGTCGGTGGTCTCGTCGGCGGAAAACACGAAGGCCTGCGTGCGCTCGACGCGACCGCTCCCAACCTTCGTGCCGTCGTAATATAGTGAGACGTTGCCGCCTTTCCCCAGGCCCCCTCCATCGTAGGCGAACTCCACCCGCACCTGGTGTTTGCCCGCTGGAATCGCGGCGTGGGCCTCCGCAGAGTAGGTCTCGATGCCGCACAGGTTATACGCGAACTTCGCCTTGCCGCTTTTGGCGTAGACGCTCCAGCCGCCGAAGTGCCCCCCCTGGTGGACGATGACGCCCTCGGCGCCCCCTTTCGGCACGACCACCTCGGCCGTGATCGCAAACGACTTGTTCTTGATGTTGATGACGCTGTTTTCGGAGAGACGCCCCATGCCGCCGAACAGCAACTGTGAGTTCCCCTTGATCAGCTGCGGCCGGCCGGCGATGTCGGCGTCGAACCGCTCGCTTCGGCGGTCGTCGAGGGGGATGACGTTGTACTTGACCGCCTCGATCAGCCAGAGGCGCTGCAGTTCTCGAAGCTTCTCCGGAAATTGCTTGGAGACGTCGTTGGCCTGGGTCCAGTCCTTGCTACCGTCGTAGAGTTCCCACACGTCGGCGTCGAATGCGGGCAACGGGCCGGTGACCCAGGGGGTGCTGTGTCGGGTGACCGCCGACCATCCCTGATGGTAAATGCCCCGATTGCAGAACATCTCGAAGTACTGGAGGTCGTGGCGCTCCGGGGCGTTCGCGTCGTCGAACGAGTACCGCATGCTGGTGCCCTCGATCGGGCTCTGATCCACCCCGTAGACCATCGTCGGCTCGGGCAACCCGGCGACCTCGAGCACGGTCGGGGCGACGTCGATGACATGACAGAACTGTGAGCGGACCTCGCCCTTTGCCTTGATGCCTCTCGGCCAGTGCACGATCGTGCCGTTGCGCGTGCCGCCCCAGTGCGAGGCGACCTGCTTCGTCCACTGGTAGGGAGTGTCCATCGCGTGCGCCCACCCCACCGCGTAATGATTGTACGCCGTCGGGCTGCCAAACTCATCGATGTGCGCTTTGAGGAACGCGGGCGTCTCGAGGGCGTCCAGGCCGTTGAAGATCAGCGACTCATTGAACGACCCCTGGAGCGTTCCCTCAGCAGAGGCGCCGTTGTCGCCGATGATCACGTAGATCAGGGTGTCCTGGAGGATTTCCAAGTCCCGGAGGGTGTCGACGAGCCGGCCCACGTGATGGTCGGTGTGCTCGAGGAAGCCAGCGTACACCTCCATCTCACGTGCGAGTGCCGGCTTGAGATCTGCGGCCATCGCGTCCCACGCCGGGATCTCTTTGGGACGGACGGTCAGCTGGGCGTCCTGTGGGATGACGCCCAACTCCTTTTGCCGTTTGAACGTGCGGTCGCGCAGCTTGTCCCAGCCATCGTCGAACTTCCCCTTGTACTTCTCGACCCAGGGTTTGGGCACGTGGTGAGGGGCGTGGGTGGCTCCGGGTGCGAAATACACAAAGAACGGCTTGTCAGGCATCAACGCCTTCTGCTGGCGCACCCAGGCGATGGCCTTGTCGGTCATGTCCTCCGTGAAGTGGTAACCTTCCTCCGCCGTCTTGGGCTGCTCGACGGGCGTGAGGCACTCGTAGATCGACGGGTCGTACTGATTCGTCTCCCCGCCGATGAAGCCGTAAAAGTACTCGAACCCCGACCCGGTCGGCCATTGATTAAACGGGCCCATCGGGCTCGTCTCCCAGACGGGGACCTCGTGGCACTTGCCGAACTGGGCGGTCGCGTACCCGTTCAATTTGAGGATCTCCGGCAGCGGGGCTTTAGTGTTCGGCCGAAGGGAGTTGTAGCCAGGCGCCGACGTGGCGATCTCGGTGATCCCGCCCATGCCGACCGAGTGGTGGTTGCGGCCGGTGAGCAGAGCCTGGCGGGTAGGCGAGCACAGCGCCGTCGTGTGGAACCGGGTGTACCGGAGGCCGTTCGTCGCCAAGCGGTCGAATGTAGGGGTCTGGCACGGTCCGCCAAACGCGCTGCTGGCCCCAAACCCAACGTCGTCGAGGAGCACGATCAGCACGTTGGGCGCCGCTTTGGGGGGCCGCAGCGGCTCGATCGGGGGAAACTTCGTGGCCGGGTCTTTGGCGTCGTAGGTGATCAGCCCGGTATGCGGGCGGTCGGGGATCGGAAGGACTTCGCGTGCTTGCGGGTGGCGTCGGGTGGGCACTGGCTCTCTCCTCATGCCGTTCTCAATTTTTAGCACATAACCAAAAATCGGATACTAGCCACTTCGCCATTAGCAGCAGAATCCCCCGGGTCGGCCGGGCGCTTTTCTCGAGTCCCGTCCGCGCGTCGAACCGGGAGGGGCGGCCCCGCGCTGGTGGTGAATGTCCTCTGCGTTTACGGCGCGTATTCGATCTGTGTCTGAGGGACGGGATTCGTGGACGGAAGCTTCTTCATTCGCGGGCTCATCGTCGGGTTTTCCATCGCTGCGCCGGTGGGTCCGATTGGCGTGCTGTGCATCCGGCGCACCCTCGCCGACGGATACCTGACTGGCTTTGTCTCCGGCCTGGGAGCGGCGACCGCCGATGCCCTCTACGGCACGGTCGCGGCGTTCGGGCTCACGTCGATCGCGGTGTTCCTCGTCGGCCACCAGCTGGCGCTCCGGCTGATCGGGGGACTCTTTCTCTGTTATCTGGGGTACAGGATCTTCGTCACGGCCCCGATGGCGAGGACCGTGTCGCCTGGCGGGCGCGGGCTCGGCGGCGCGTACTTTTCCACGGTGGTCCTGACGATTACCAACCCGGCGACGATCTTGAGTTTCGCCGCGGTCTTTACCGGATTGGGGTTGGGCAGTACAAGAGGAAATTATGCAGCCGCCGGCCTCCTGGTCGTGGGAGTGTTCGTCGGCTCCGCCCTCTGGTGGGCGCTCCTCAGCGGGATGACCACCACGCTCCGTTCCAGGCTTGACCTGGAGGCCCTCCGGTGGGTCAACCGGATCTCGGGGGCGGTGATCGGGGCTTTTGGTGTGATCGTGTTGCTCACCGCGACTCGTTCGACGTAACCCACCGTGCCGGGTCTACGCCCGGAGCTTTGAGGGCATACTCTCTAGCGGAGGCCGGGAGGTCTTGCGCCCGCGGGCAGAAGCTTTGTGTCAATTTTTCCCGAGACTCGCGGCCCGGCGCCAGAGAAGTTCATGGGATCGTGTCGACAGGGGGCTGCGGTTCATGGACCCGAAGTGGGACGAGGTCAACGGCATCTTCGATGGCGGGAGGAAGCTTCAAGGGGCCAATGACGCCGCGGCCCGGGCCCAAGAATTGCGAAGACAGGCTGAGGCTGCCCAGGCGTCCCTCTTGGACGCGACCCGAAGGGTCGAGGACCTGCAGAAGGCGAACGAGGACCTTTTTCGCGCCGCGAGGGCTCAAGTCGACGAGATGATCGCTGCGGCGGAAGCGGTCGCAGAAGAGACGGTGCGCTCGGCCCAGAAGACCGCCGACGATTTGCTGCAGCAGTCGCGGGAGCGCGCCCAGCAGGAGATGCGGACCGCCGAGGACTCGGTCGCGGCCCACTGGGCGCGCCTCATGGCCGATTCTGACCGGTTGGTGCAGGAGACGACCGCCAGAGTGGCTGCGCTGAAAGGCACCGCGGAACAATATATCTCCGTGTTTGCCGCCAAAGTCCAGGCGTTCCTCGCGGAAGGGGAGGGGTTTTCCCGACGATTGGAGACCCTCGTCACCAACCATACCGATTCAATGGAAGCGGTGGCGCGGTTGAACGCGGAGATGCGGAACGAGATTCTCCCGGGGCTCCAACGGCTGACGGACTCCGTGACCGAGGAGGCGGCGGCTGGCGTGCTCGATCTGAATCCTGCTGCGCCCTCCGAGGACGCTGCAGCAGCCGACGGAGCGCTGCGCTTCGACCTTCCCAGCTCCGCCGCTGAGCGCACGCCGGGCAGGTCCGCCGAGCCGTCGTCCCTGCGCCACGGCGAGATCATCGTGAGCCCGGTCCACTCTTTCCGGCAGGCGTCGAAGCTCGCAGCGGCGTTCTCCCAGATCAGCGGCATCAAGAGCGTGAAGGTCCGCACGTATTCGAATGCGAAAGCGGTCCTCGATGTGGTCACGGCGGGCCAGACGATGAAGGACATCGACGTGAAGCTCGTCGATGGGGTGGCGCTCGACGTGGTCGAGGTGACCGATACGCGCTTGGCCCTGCGCATCGATGTCAAAGGCCCGCGGTTTAGCCCAAGGTGATCGGGGTATCTGCCGGTAGATCGACCGCCGGCTGGCCGACCCCGCGGAATTAATGGTCTAGAGAGGAGCAAAGTCGATGCGCAGAATCTTGGTCCTGATCGCCGGCACCGCCCTGCTGCTGGGGCTCCCACGCGTCGCCTCAGCGCAGCAGTATCCCACCGTGACCGACTTGAAGCCGTACGCGGCCGAAGCGAACCTCATGTCGCTGCCGGGCTTCCTCCGCTACCTGACATTCCAGCAGACGGGCGAGTGGCTCACCTGGGCGGAGGCGGAGCGCGTCGTTCAGCAGCAATCTGGAAAATAGGGCCGATTCCTACCAGTTCGGCCCGCCCGCATCTAAGTAAACGCGTCCCCTTCCGACAGGTGGTCGGCCAATGGCAAACGGATGAGTTTTCCCGCACGCCTCGTGTGCCCCGTTCCGGATTGACCTCCTCGCGCTCGGGACGCGGATTTCCGCGCAGGGGGCGGCGGGCCCTCATTCAACCTTCGACCACAGGGACCGGTTAGCACTTCTGTGACTGTGATTTGCCAGCTTCTGCGTGACACGCCGCCAGGTGCTTCTCGCGTCGACGGTTGAGGGTACCCAGGGCGGAGACGAGGGGCAGGCCGAAGGAGAACACCAGGGCGGACTCGATGGGAAACGCCACTCGCGCAGCGGTAGCCATGCTGCTGGTGGCCGCGGCAGGGGTGGCGCGGCCCCCAGGATGGGCCGCGCCGCGGTCCGTGACGGCCCGCGGGATCGTCTTTGCGTCGCCCGGCACCCCGATTCCCCAGATCGCACCCCGTCCCTCACCAGGCGACTCGGTGTTGGTGTTCGCGGCGCATCCGGATGACGAGACCCTCGGCGCTGGCGGGTTGATCCACGCGGCGCTGGCGGCCGGCGCTCGGGTGCAGGTCGTGATTTTCACGAACGGAGACGGGTACGTCGAAGGGGTGGACGTCGGATTCCACACGCTGTTCAGCACGCCTGAACTCTTTATCCAATACGGCAAGCGTCGGCAGCAGGAGGCGCTGGCCGCCGCCGCCGGACTGGGCCTCCCGCCAGACCGGGTGATCTTCTTGGGGTATCCTGACCGGGGCTTGGCGGCCCTGTGGGGGTCGACGTGGGACTGCGACCACCCGTACACTTCCCCCTACACGCGGCGCCACGATTCTCCCTATGACATGACGTACCATCGAGGCGCGGCCTATTGTGGGCAGAATGTCCTCGATGACGTCGAGGGGATCCTTCGGCGCGAACGCCCCACGGTGATCGCGGTCCACGACGCCGAGGATACGCACCGGGACCATTGGGCGGCGGGGGCGTTCACGATCTTGGCCCTCGAACGCCTAGCGCTCGGGCAGGCGCCCCCACCCACGGGGGCACGCGTGCTCCTGTACCTTGTGCATCGCGGCGCGTGGCCGCGGCCGGAAGCCTACGCCCCGGAGCTGCCCTTGGATCCCCCGCAGGAGTTGGAGGCTGTCCGTCCCGGGTGGGCGCAGTTCCCGTTGAGTCCGGCCGACGAAGACGCCAAGCGCGAGGCCATCCTCGCGTACCGAAGCCAGGTCCAGCTCCTGCGATCGTTTATGCTGAGTTTTGTCCGACGGAACGAGCTGTTCGCCGTCTCCGCTCCCGTATGGCCTGCCAAGGTCGACCCGGGGGAATTGTCCCTCACCGCGCCGGGAGCGTGGGACGATCTCCGCACCGCGATCCGGGCCCCCCAGAGCGGCTCGCTGATCTACGCCGCCGAGGGGAGCGCCAAACTGGACTCGGTCGCCCTCGGCCGGGATTCAGACCATCTCTACATCGCCGTCCGGCTCCGGAAGCCGGCGATCCGGGAGACCCAGTATCGGATCGAGCTTCGGCTGCTGTACCGCGACACACGGATGGCGCGTCTCTCGCTGATCTTCCATGTGCCGCAGGCGCTCGCCGTGGTTCGGGTCGGGCCAGAGGACCTGCCCCTTCCCGCTGGGGCAGCGGCGCGCAGTTTTGGCCCCAGCATCGACGTGGTGCTGCCGCTCGCGCCTCTGGATAACCCCGTCAGCCTCTTTATGCAGGTGGTCACGATCGGACCACTCAAGACCCTCGTGGATCGTACCCCGTGGACCCTGGTTCACCTTGACCAACCTCCATCTGCTGGGGCCGCGGGACCAGCGGGAGACCGGGGAATCCTGGAGCCTTCCGTGCCGGTTTTCCCATCTAGCGGGTCGTCATGACGGGGTCATCGCGGCTTGTCATCCTTATGGCTGAGGGATTTTCATATCCTCTGATGTAGGAGTTTGAGTCGCGTCCGTCGATTAAGTATTTCTTAACGCTCAACTCGAGGTGAGATCGTGACTGACTATCAGCCCCAGCGGAAAATGCGGGTCCTGCGGTATCCGACGGAGACCTTTGCCCAAGCGGCCAGCACGATGCGCAACGTGCTGTACGAGATTAAGAAGATCATCGTGGGGCAGGACCTCATGCTGGAGCGAATTCTGGTGGCGCTGCTTTCCCGCGGGCACATCCTCATCGAAGGCGTCCCGGGCCTGGCCAAGACCTTGGCCATCAAGACGACCGCCCAGGTCTTGGACTGCCAGTTCAAGCGGATCCAGTTCACCCCCGATCTGGTGCCGGCCGACTTGATCGGCACCCGGATTTACAACCAGCAGCTGGGAACATTCGAGGTGGAACTGGGACCGGTGTTCGCCAACCTCGTGCTGGCGGATGAGATCAACCGAGCCCCCGCGAAGGTCCAATCGGCGCTGCTGGAATCGATGCAGGAACGGCAGGTCACGATCGGCAAGCAGACGTTCACGCTGCCGGATCCGTTCCTCGTTCTGGCCACCCAGAATCCGATCGAAAGCGAGGGGACCTACCCGCTTCCCGAGGCGCAGGTCGATCGGTTCATGTTCAAGGTCGTGATCTCCTACCCGTCGTTTCACGAGGAGATGACGGTGGTGGATCGCATTACCGAGCAGTCCCCCAGCGTCACGCGTATCATCGGCAACGCCGACCTCCTTGAGTTGCAGAAGATCGCCGAGGCCGTGTACGTCGACCCCCGGCTGCACGAGTACGCGGTGAGCCTCGTGACCGCGACGCGCCGGCCGGAGGAGTTCGGGCTCCCTGAGCTCACGAAGTTCATTTCGTACGGGAGCAGCCCGCGTGGGTCGCTCAACTTGGTCGTCGGGGCGAAGGCGCTGGCGTTGCTCCGGGGACGGGAATACGCGATGCCCGAGGATGTCCGGGACCTGGCCCCGGAGGTCCTCCGCCACCGGTTCATCCTGTCGTACGAAGCGCTCGCCCAGGCGGTGACCCCCGAGCAGCTCTTGACCCGCGTGATCGAGGCGGTCCCGGTGCCAAAGACCCACATCGGAGATCCTTATGGAGACACCCGAGCGAATCTTGAGGCGCCTCGAGTTTAAGGTCGTCCGCCGGCTCGACGGCTTCCTCTTCGGCGACTACACGGGGATCTTTTACGGCCCCAGCCTCGACCTGGCGGAAGTGCGCTCCTACCAGCCCGGCGATGAAGTCCGCCGGATCGACTGGAACGTCACGGCCAGGATGAACCAGATTTTTGTCCGGCAGTATCGGGAGGAGAAGGAGCTGACGGCCTGGCTCCTGATCGACCTCTCCCCGTCGATGGACTTTGGAACCGTGCAGACGTTCAAGCGGCAGGTTGCGATCGAATTCGCGGGCGTGGCCGCGTATATCATCACCCGGCACGGCGACAAGGTGGGGGCGATCGTCTTTCCCACGACGTCGGGCCAGGCGTTCATCCCGCCGCGGACGGGTCGCCTGCAAGCCTTGCGGATCGTCCACGAGCTTGGCAACCAGCCGCCCGTCTCCGGCGGAGGCCGAACGGATCTCGCGGCGGTGATTCACCAGTTGGGCCGCGTCGTCCGCCGGCGGTCGTTGGTGTTCCTGGTTTCTGACTTCCACGCCCCGGAAGGATGGGAGGCTCCGCTGGCCGAGCTCGGCCGCCGCCACGACGTGATCGCCGTCCGCATCGACGACCCGCGGGAACAGGAACTGCCCGACGTCGGAGGACTCTACCTCCACGACCCGGAAACAGGCCAGCAGCTGTGGGTGGACACCTCCGACCGACAAGTCCGTGAGTCCCACCGCCAGCTCATCGCCGCGCGCGACGCTCAACTCGCCGAGGTCATGCGGCGGGCCGCGGTGGATATGCTGCGCCTGTCGACCGGAGCGTCCCTGGTCGATCCCCTGTTGAAGTTTGTGACGTTCCGGAGGAGACGGCGGTGGAATTCACCTGGCCGGTGATGCTCTGGGGGCTTCTCCTGCTCCCCATCCTGGTCGGCTGGTACATCCTGGGATTCCGCAGGACGCGGGACCGCGCGGCGCGGCGGTTCGCCGAACGTGCGCTGTTCCAGCAGCTGGCCACCCAGCTCCCGCGGGTGCGCCGGCACATCACGATGGGCCTGTACTTCGTGGCGCTCGCCCTCCTGCTCGGTGCCGTGGGGCGCCCGGTCATGGCGATCCCGATGCCGGTGAACAAGGCCGTGGTCGTGCTCTTGATCGACTCGAGCGGCAGCATGATGGCGCCGGACGTTGAACCGACCCGGCTCGAGGCGGCCAAGGCGGCGGCGCGCGCGTTTATCGATGCGTTCCCCCAGGGGCCGAAGATCGGGCTGGTGTCGTTCAGCACCTATGCGACGCTGATGATTCCCCCCACCCCCGACCATGAGGCGGTCAAGGAGGCCGTGGCCTCGCTCAAACCCCAGGAGGCCACGGCGATCGGCGACGGGATTCTCGTGTCGCTCAAGGCCCTCCCGGGGCGGGTCGTGGATGTTCCGGAGGCGAGGCCGAACCCCTTTGCCCCCGCCCAGCCTCCGAGTGCATCGCCGGCGCCTCCGGCCGTGCCTCCTCGCCCAGAAGACCTGTCCCCCGCCGCCATCATCCTCCTCAGCGATGGCGGGCAGAACGCCGGAGCCACCGATCCCCTGCGGGCGGCCTTGTTGGCGCGGCAGCAAAAGGTCAAGATCTACACGATCGGCCTGGGCACGCCCGGCGGTGGGGTGTTCAACTTCCAGGGGCAGATGGTCCTCGTCCCGTTTGATCCATCGCTGCTTCAGCAGATCGCGGCCGTCACGGATGGCAAGTTCTTCATGTCGTCGGCGGCACAGGAACTCAAGCAAGTCTATCGCGACCTGGGGCGCGTGCTCGGCTGGGAGAACCGGAAAACGGAAGTCTCCGCGCTCTTTGTCGGGAGCGCCGGGTTGCTGCTGCTGGTCGGCGGCGTGGTCTCGATGCTGTGGACGGGTCGGCTCCCATGACGTTCCTGTGGCCCGCCGTCCTCGCCCTGTACCTGCTGATCCCCGCCCTCATATTCGCTTACGTGTGGATGCTGCGGCGACCGGCGCGGGTGCGGCTCCGGTACTCGAGCCTGGACCTCGTCGCCCGCGCCGCGGCGGCAGGGAAGCCGTGGCGGCGTCACGTCCCGGCCGTCCTGTACCTGCTGACCCTGTGCGCCATCATCTTCACGCTGGCGCGGCCCATGGCTCCGGTACCCGTCCCGGATAACCGCACGGCCGTCATGCTCAGCATCGACGTGAGCCGAAGCATGATGGCCCATGACGTCGTGCCGACGCGCCTCGACGCCGCGAAAAAGGCCGCGGTGGAGTTCGTGCGGTCCCTGCCGCGCGGCTCGAAGATCGGGCTGGTCTCGTTCAGCAGTTATTCGACCCTGGTGACGCCGCCCACCGACGACCACGATCGGGTCATCCAGGCGATCGATGGGCTGGCGTTGGAATTCGCCACGGCGATCGGCGACGGACTGCTGGAAGCGGTGTACGCGCTGCCCGGGCGAGTGCGGCCGGAAAGCCCGATGACGCCCGGGTTGTCGCCCGTCCCACCGTCCGGGATCGATCGCCTGCCGCCGGCAACGGTCGTCTTGCTGAGCGACGGCCAGAGCAACCGGGGCACCCCGCCCGAGGATGCCGCCGTCGTCGCCCGCCAGTTGCGTGTGAAAGTCTACACGGTGGGCCTGGGCTCGCCCGAAGGCACGTTCCTTGAACTCGGAGGGCGGAGCATTTTCGTGCGGCTCGACGAGGAAACGCTGAAAGAAATCGCCCAGGTCACGGGCGGGACGTATCAACGCGTCTCGTCGACGGCGGAGTTGAGTCGGGTCTATACGCGACTTGGACGGTCGATCGGCTGGGAGCGCCGTCCCATCGAGATCAGCGGCCTCACGTCGGTGGTGGTAGCGGCCCTATTCGTGGGGACCATGGCGGTTTCGCTCCTCTGGGTGCACCGGTTAGAATAGAGCAAGGCCGCCCGCTTCCTCGTTTCCTTTTCATTCCGCAACCACAGTAGAATCCCCACTTTTGGGAAGGCCCGTGCCTTGGAGACGGCGGGGGTCTGTGGTACAGTTTCTACAGGTGGCTGGGGGGATCGAGCTATTCCCGATGGGGGCCGGCATCTCCCAGGGTTCCACCCTATGGAACGGCGCGACGCGCCCGTAGCTCAGCGGACAGAGCGGCTGCCTTCTAAGCAGCGGGTCGCAGGTTCGAGTCCTGCCGGGCGCGCCATATTTCTCATGAGTTTTCGAGCGGCATCGCCTCGCCGAGAAACACCAATCATCGCCAAACTGCAGCTCGTCCTCCACGGAATTAGGCGACCAGCGACCCACACGTCGGGGTAACATTCCCCAGCGGGTCATCGGCAATGCTTAGTGCCCGAACCGCTTACTGCCGATCGCACACTTCGCGGTCGGTGGTGAGGGAGGAAAATAAGGAAGTCTTAGTCGGGCGTCCTTACCGGATTGATTCATTCCGGGCGCGCCGAGTCCTCACGTACAACATGTCTCCCGCGTAGATCTTCGACTCAACGTAGAACGACTTCTAGTGATCACACCGTTACGCATTCAAGACACGCTCGTGAAGTTTGCTGCGCTATTCTGGGCCCAGCAACGATTTTTTCAAAGGGAGATGAGAACATGAGCTCTCTTCGAACGCGAGGTCGTGCGTTTATCCGTGGGAGCGGGGGGATGTGGATCACATGTATGTTCCTACTCTTGGTCACCGCATTTCCCACATCGGCACAAGTGATAACTGATGCGCCCCTGGCGTACGCGCTTACCTTCACCCCCGCGCCGGGGTCATCCCCGAGAACGGGCGCGGTTGTCGGACGGTTTGGCGGTGTGCCGGTATCGGGGACCTACCAAGGGACATCGGTGATGGGCATTCTGACACTGAACGTCGGCGAGGCCCTTTTTGCTTCCGGGAGTTACTCCTGCTCTTCTACCTGCATCTTCGCCGGGAGCATCGCGGGCAAAGCAATCATGGGGCTGTCAGCGCTCGCCCTGCAGTCGAATATCAGCGGCACAGGAAGCGCCATGTCGCGAGCTTTTCCCACGTTTGGGGTGTGGATTGCTGCGGTGCGTGATTGGGCAAATGCCAACTTGTCGGGCGAAAAGAAGAAAGAGGTTGTCTCTGCAGTCATCAAGGAGGGCGAGGATTCTCCGACGCTCAATGATCCGTCCAATAACCACGGTCAAAATCAGACGACCGGCGGTAGGACGGGCAGCGGACCGAGCGGCGAGGGAACGGGTAGCGGCACGAGCGCCGGGGGGACGGGCAGTGGCGCGAGCGCCGGGGGGACGGGTAGTGGCACGAGCGGCGGGGGAATGGGTGGCGGTACAAGCGGTGGTGGGATGGGCGGCGGCAAGAAGCACTGATCAGTTAGAGATCCGAGAATATTGGCTAGCTACTTTCCGGTGCAAAAG
>Ga0187846_10001276_pt1 | contig 14250 bp, 9 predicted proteins | sample TC_taG_FD_161473 | JGI IMG/M metagenome (GOLD analysis project Ga0187846, IMG submission 161473) | Biofilm microbial communities from the roof of an iron ore cave, State of Minas Gerais, Brazil - TC_06 Biofilm (v2) | ecosystem: Environmental > Terrestrial > Deep subsurface > Cave > Wall biofilm ...
AGGGGGGGACGGACCTGGGGGTGGCGACCACCGGCATCGCCGGTCCGACCGGCGCGACCGCGGACAAACCGATCGGGCTCGTGTACATCGCGCTTGCCCACGCCGCGGGCACGGAGGTGCGGGAGATGCGCTTCGGCACCGAACCGGGTCGTGCGGGGATCAAGTATCTCGCCACGCAGGCGGCGTTCGATATGATACGCTTGCACCTTCTGCGGTGAGCCCGGGAATTCGCGCCACACGCGGCGGGGACGCTCGCGCAGACCACGCCTCCCCCGCCGTCGCCCCCGCGGGCCACGCCGAGCGGACTGGGGCGGGGCGGACGCATCATCGGATTTTCATCGCGGTCGCGCTGGCGCCGGTGCTGCGCGAGGCTATCGCGCTGATCCAGTCCCGGCTGGCTGCGGCGGGCGCGGACCTCCGGTGGATTCCGCCCGAGAAGCTGCATCTGACCCTCAAGTTCCTGGGTGCGGTGACCACGCCGCGGTTGGCACGGGTCACCGAGGCCGTTCACGATGCGGCGTCACGCACACGGTCCTTCCCGATCACCTTGGGGGGGCTGGGGGCGTTCCCGTCGGCGCGCCGGCCGCGGGTCGTCTGGGTCGGAGTCACGGAGGGAGCCGATCGGCTCTCCACGCTCGCGGGGGACCTGGACGTTGAGCTCGGCCGCCGAAGGTTTCCGCGCGAGCACCGCCCGTTTCAATCGCACCTGACGATCGCCCGGGTGAGGTCAGGAGGACCCCCGCCCGACCTCTCCGAGTTGTTGGCCGGATTAAACGATCTGGCGGTGGGGAGTCAGCCGGTCGAGGCCGTGTTCGTAATGGAGAGCATGCTTCATCCTTCGGGAGCGATCTATCGCGCGATCGAGGAGGCCGTGCTCCGTGGAACGGGCTGAATCGCCGGGTTTATTGACAAGCGAACATATGTTTGGTATCGTGATTGTATAGCAAAAATGGCCGGACGAGGTCGCACAACACCCGAGAGGAGCTGGCAATGAATGATCGGCAGCGCAGCCTGGACCTGGCGTTGACCCAGATCGAAAAGCAATTCGGCAAGGGCTCGATCATGAAGCTCGGCGAGCACCAAGCCAAGCTGACCGTGGACGTCATCCCCACGGGCACGCTTGCGCTCGACGTGGCCCTCGGGGTCGGAGGAGTGCCGCGGGGCCGGGTCGTGGAGATCTACGGCCCGGAGGCTTCCGGGAAAACCACCCTCGGGTATCACATCATCGCCGAGGCCCAGCGGGAGGGCGGGGTCGCGGCGTTCATCGACGCCGAGCACGCGCTCAATCCGGAATACGCGCGCAACGTCGGGGTGGACATCGACAACCTGCTCATCTCACAGCCGGACTCCGGGGAACAGGCGCTTGAGATCGCCGAGATGCTGGTGCGATCGGGCGCCATCGACGTGATCGTCGTAGATTCGGTGGCCGCCCTGGTCCCCCGGGCCGAGCTGGAGGGCGAGATGGGGGATGCGCACGTCGGCTTGCAGGCTCGGCTGATGTCCCAGGCTCTGCGCAAGCTCGTGGGGGCGATCAGCAAATCGCACACCACGGTTATCTTCATCAACCAAATTCGGGAGAAGATAGGCGTGATGTTTGGATGCCTGCACTATGCTGCCCGCGTCGTCCTCGCGGATGGGCGGACGGAGAAGATCGGCAAAATCGTCAACCAGCGGATGCCGGTCGAAGTACTGAGCTACGATCCCGCGACGGGGCAGATTCAGCCGCGGCGAGTCGTGAACTGGTTCGACAATGGGGTGGCCGACCGCTTTCTCCAGTTCGAGGTGGAGGGAGGGCCTTCCGGGCGGCGACGATTTGGTGTCACACCCAACCATCTGATCTTCACTCCGGAAGGAGAGGTTCCGGCGGGACAGCTGCGGGAGGGCGATACGGTTTTGACGCTCGTTGAGGATTATCGCGTGACCGACGACCAACTCCAGCTTCTCCTGGGCAGCGCGCTGGGGGACGGATCGCTTCGAAAGCAAGGAGCGCAGAAAGCGTCGTTTCGTGTCGGCCACGGCACGGCTCAGGAAGAATACGTTCGCTGGAAGCACATGATGCTGGAGCCCTTCTCGCAGGCACTTGGCCAGGTCGGCAACGGCATTGGGTTTGACACGATCGCGTTTTCGACGCTCGCCGATCTGCACGCCGGGCTCTACGGAGCCAATGGGGGTCGGACGGTTCCGACCGCGGTGCTCGACCAACTCGACGCTCGGGGCATTGCCGTCTGGTACGGCGACGACGGATCCTTTGGGGGGCACTTCGCCCGGTGGGGACATGGCAAGGCCGTCGTCTACAACAAATCGCTGCGCGGGTCGGCTCGAGAGCGCGTGGCCGCCATGTTTGAGCGGCTCGGTGTCGGCCGACCGCGGGACGACGGTCGGGGCTTTTGGTTTCACGCCGACCAGACCGCTCGATTCCACGAATTGATTGCTCCTTACCTGCACCCATCGGTGGAGCACAAGCTGCATCCCACGTTGCGCGGACGATTTCGTTGGCAACCTGACCTCAGCGACGCGCACCTCAACGGAACCCGGCTGGCCTCACGCCGCTACCTCCGGGCGATCCCTGCGCGGATCGCAAAGATCTACGTCAAGCCTCCCACGCGCTCTACGCACCGATTCGACCTAGAGGTTCAGGGGCATCACACGTACCTCGTCGACGGTGTCGTCGTTCACAACTCCCCCGAGACCACCACGGGTGGTCGGGCGTTGAAGTTCTATGCCTCTGTCCGGATGGAGATCCGCCGCACCGAGTCGATCAAGTCGGGCGATCAGGTGCTGGGCCAGCGGGTCCGGATCAAGGTCGTCAAGAACAAGTTGGCCGCGCCGTTCCGGGAAGCCGAGGTCGACATTATCTTCCCGCGCGGCATCAGCAAGGCGGGGAGCCTGCTCGATATGGCGGTGGCCCAGAACCTCGTCACCAGGACAGGCACGTGGTTCGCCTACAAGGACATGCGCCTCGGCCAGGGCCGCGATAATGCTCGGGAGTTTCTGGAGAACAACCCCGAACTGGCGCGAGAACTCGAAGCGCGCACCCGGGAAAAGTTGGGGATCACCCGACCCACGTCCATTGAGGGCGCGGGCGCGCGCGAGTCCCAGAGTGGAGGGGAAGCGGGGCCGCTCCCCCGCGACGCGCGATCAGGCGCACCCGTGACGAAGGGGGTGCCCGCTAGGATCCAGCGATGAGGGGCGAACGAGTTGTCCTGCCCCGTGCCACCGCACGCCGTGCGGGGGGATGCGTTGCCTTTCCCCCAGCGGCACTCGATCTTTCATCTCGCCTGGCCATCTCGCCCTTGCCGCGGGCTCAGCATGCCGTCGATCGCTGACATTCGCGGTGGGGGCGCGTCGCGTAAAGTGGGCGTGTCGCCGAGGGCCCGGGGAAGCGACGAGGTACGCCTGCTGGTGCTCGACAACGGCCGCCGCGTCAGGATCCATGCAGAACAGGTCGCCCGCCACGGACTGTCGGTCGGGAAAACGATCACGCCCGGTCTCGTCGCCGAACTGACGGCACGCAACGCCTATGTGCGCGGGCGCGACCTCGCCCTTCGCCTGCTGGCCATCCGCTCGCGGAGCGTTGCGGAACTCCGCTCCCGCCTGAGCGATCGGGTCCCCAAGGACGCGCTTCGGTCTGTGCTGCAGGACCTCGCTGCTGAAGGGTACCTTGACGATCTTGCCTTCGCGCGTGCCTGGATCGCCAGCCGGATGGCGACTCGGCCGTTCGGAGTGAACCGGTTCCGCTGGGAGCTCAGGCAGAAGGGGGTTCCCCACGCGATCGTTGATCAGGCCTTGCGCGAGTCCGTCCCCGAAGGCACAGACACCGTGGCCACGGAACAACAGCTGGCCCTGGATCTCGCCCGCCGCCGGCTTCCTGCGTACCGACGGCTGCCTCCCGATCGGCGCACACGCCGGCTCGCAGCGCTGCTGCAGCGTCGTGGGTTTGGCTCGGCGACGATTGCCAAAACGCTCCGTGCCGTCGGCGCAACTGGACCGATGGAGGATCCGGATGCCTGAACGCGCACGCGACCGGGCAAAGCACGATCAGCTGGCGCTGGCCCTCCCCGGGGCGGACGCCCCTGGCGGCGCCGCGGATCTGCTGGCGCCTTCGTCGCTGGAAGCCCGCCAGGCCCCCGAGGATCCGATCCTCGACGGGCTCACCGACGAGCAGCGGGCCGCGGTGATCCACGCCGAGGGCCCACTTTTGATCGTCGCGGGCGCGGGGACCGGGAAAACCGCCGTGATCACGCGGCGGATCGCCCGTCTGATCACCGCCCGCTTGGCTCGGCCGGAGCAGGTGCTCGCGCTCACCTTCACCGATCGTGCCGCGGCGGAGATGGAGGAGCGGGTCGATCGGCTGGTTCCGTACGGCTACACCCAGGCGTGGATCAGCACCTTTCACGCGTTTGGAGACCGCGTCCTGCGGGAGCACGCCCTGCATTTGGGACTCTCCCCCGATTTTCGCGTCCTCGGCCGAGCCGAGCAGGTCATCTTCCTGCGCGAGCGGCTGTTCGAGCTTCCGCTCGAGTATTTCCGTCCCCTGGGGGATCCCACCCGGCACATCGACGCGCTCGTCTCGCTCTTCAGCCGTGCGAAGGATGAGGATGTGACGCCCGAGGAGTACGCGGCATACGCCGAGCGCCTCACGGCGGAGGCGACGACGTCGGGGGATCCGGCGCACGCCGAGCTGGCTCGCCAGCAGCGCGAGATCGCCGCGGCCTACCAGACGTACCAGCGGTTGTTGGCCCGGGAAGGGCGGATGGACTTCGGCGATCTCATCACCTTGAGCTTGCGCCTCCTCCGAGAGCACCCGTCCGTGCTGGAGCGCTACCAGGAGCAGTTTCTGTACATTCTGGTCGATGAGTTCCAAGATACCAATTACGCCCAGTTCGAATTGATCAAGCTCTTGGGAACTCGGCGGCGCAGTCTCACCGTGGTGGCCGACGACGATCAGGCGATCTACCGATGGCGGGGTGCGTCGTACAGCAACATCACGTACTTCACGCAAGCCTACCCAGACGCCCGGACAGTGGTTCTGACGCAGAATTACCGCTCGACGCAGTTTCTTCTGGACGCGGCATACCGCCTGATCCGGCACAACGATCCCGATCGGTTGGAGGTGCGCCACCGGCTGGACAAGCGACTGCGGGCCGTGGCCGGCCCCGGGGTCCTGCCACGCCATCTGCATTTCGACACGCTTGGTCACGAAGCCGACACGGTGGCGGACCGGATCGCGCAGCACGTGGCCTCCGGCGAGTGGCGCTATTCCGATGTGGCGATCCTTGTCCGTGCCAACCGCGATGCGGACCCGTTCCTGCGGTCCCTCAATATGCGAGGGATTCCGTTCCAGTTTTCCGGGACGCGCGGTCTCTACGATCGGGAGGAGATCCGGCTGATCGTGGCGACCCTGCGGGCGGTGGCGAATCCGCACGACAGCGTTTCCCTGTACCTCCTCAGCACGGCGCCCTTCTACGACGTTCCCGCGCATGACCTGGCGCAGTGCATGAGCTATGCGACCCGCAAGAACCGGCCGCTCAGCCATGTCTACCGCTCCCTCGGCCGGATCGAGGACATCGAGGTGTCTCCCGAGGGCCGCGCGGCGATCGCGAAGATCGTCGAGGACCTCGAGGCGGTGGTCCACCTCGCGTCACGGTATCCCACGGGACGGGTGCTCTATGAGTACCTGGTGACCCGGACGGGGTACGTCAGCGGGTTGGCCACGTCGGGGCGGCCCGAAGACGAACAGAAGGTGGCCAACATCGCCAAGTTCTTCGATCTCGTGTCGAGGATCGGCGAGATCGCGCCGGTCGATCGGGTGCCGGCATTCGTCAGCCACCTGGATCTGCTGATCGAGGCGGGAGACGATCCGCCCACTGCGGAGATCGTGACAGACGCCGACGCGGTGCACGTCCTCACCGTGCACAAAGCGAAGGGGCTGGAGTTCCCGGTCGTCTTCCTGGTCAGTCTCGTGAGCGACAAGTTTCCCTCGCGCGCGCGTGGCGATCCGATCCCCCTGCCCGATGGGCTGATGAAGGACCTGCTGCCGAGCGGCGATTTTCACCTGCAGGAAGAGCGGAGGCTGTTCTACGTCGGCATGACCCGCGCCAAGCGGGAGTTGTATCTCACGAGCGGCGGGGACTACGGGGGCGCGCGCCCGCGCAAGACCAGCCGGTTCGTGCTCGAGGCACTCGACCTCCCGCGGGCGGACCCCGAGGTATTCCGGGCCTCCGTCGCGCAGGCGGTCGACCGGCACGCCCCTCCGGTGGAGCCTGGCTTTCAACTGGGGTTGGTCCTCCCGGATGGCCAGGTGGTGCCCCTGTCGTTCCGGCAGGTGGATGACTATTCGACTTGCCCGCTCAAATACAAATACATCCACATCCTCAGGGTTCCGGTGCTCAGGGATCACCGGGTCGTGTACGGCGCGGCGCTGCACGAGGCCGTTCAGGAGTACAATCGCCGGAAGGCCCGGCACCAGCCGGTCACGGCGGAGGATTTGATCGCGCACTTTGAGCGGGTCTGGGTCAACGAGGGCTTTCTCAGCCGCGAGCACGAGGATCAGCGCATGGACGCCGGGCGGGGCGCGCTTCGGCGGTTCTTCGCCTTTCAGGAGACCACCGGCACGATCCCCACGTTCGTCGAGCGGGAGTTTCGGTTTCACGTGGATTCCACGATTCTCCGGGGGCGCTGGGACCGCGTTGACGTGCGGGGCGGGCAAGCCGTGCTCATCGACTTCAAGAGCACGGACATCCGGGCGCAGCAGGACGCCGACCGTCGCGCGCGGGAGAGCGAGCAGCTGGCCATCTACGCTCTGGCCTACCGGGAGGTGTTCGGTCGCCCGCCCGACCGTGTCGAGCTCCACTTCCTCGGGAGTGAGGTGGTGGTCGGCCGGGCCCAAAAGTCGGAAGCCGATCTCGATCGCGCCCGTGAAATGATCCTGCAAGCGGCGCGCGGAATCCGCGCGCAGCGGTTCCTCGCCACGCCGGATCCCTACCGGGCGTGCCCGTACTGCGCGTTCAACCAAATCTGCCCGTTTACGGCGAGCCCGGAATGAGCGTGCGGTTGCTTCACACCGCGGACGTGCACCTTGGCGCCACGTTCAAGGTGCTGGGCGACCGCGGCCGAGAGCAGCGGCGCCAGGTTGAGGCCACGTTCGCGCGGGTGGTCGCGCTGGCCATCAGCGAAGGGGTCAACGTCGTGCTGATCGCTGGGGATCTGTTCGACTCCGTGGCCGCGGCCCGCTCCCAAATGGGCGCCGCGGCCGAGCAGCTTCGACGCCTCGGCGACGCGGGGATCCCCGCGTGCATCATCGCCGGAAACCACGACCCGCTGGGAGAGGGAAGCGCCACGCTGTGGCGGGACCTCGCCACGGCCGCGCCCGCGCTCACCGTGTTCGGAGCGACCCTGGAGGCGAGGGTATTCCCGGAACTGGACCTCACGGTGGTCGGGCGGTCGGCGCACCGCCATCTCTCCGCGGAGAGCCCGTTGGGCGGCCTCCCCGTCAGTCGGCAGACGCGGTTTCTGGTGGGGCTCGCGCACGGGAGCGTGCAGCGGCCCGATCTCCCCGCGCAGTTCGGCCTGATCACCTCCGCGGATATCGCCCAGTGCGGGCTCGATTATCTGGCGCTCGGCGACTGGCACTCCACCCGCGAGATGTCCAGCGGTGGAGTCGCCGCGTGGTACAGCGGGGCCCCGGAGATGATCGACGTGGACGAGGCGGACTCGGGGAACGTGTGCCTGGTGACCCTGGACGCCCCCGGGCGCGTCGAGGTCGCCCGTCACCGGGTCGGGCGGCGACGCGGCCGACAGCTGGTCGTGGACGTCGCAACCGGCGGTGGGCCGGAGGCGGTGTGGCGCGCGGTCCGGTCCGAGGCCGATCCCGAGCTGGCGCTGACGGTGGTGCTGATGGGTTTAGCCGGGATCGCCGACCGGATCAACGTCGATCGCCTCCGTGAGGAGCTTGCCGGAGAGTTTTTCCGACTCGAAGTCCGGGATGAATCCCACCTCCGCCCCGACGCGGTCGATCCGTCGCAGTACCCGGAGAACACCATCCTCGGACGATTCGTGCGGCTGATGCACGAGCAGATCGCCGGCCGGGAAGGTGAGCCGCGCACGCTCGCCGAGGATGCGCTCCACTTTGGCGTCGCCCTGCTCGAGGGCAAGGAGATCCTGGGATGATCATCGGCGCGATCCACATCCGTCGGTTTCGGAAGCTCGTCGACCAGGTGTTGGAGTGCGGGCCCGGGCTCAACGTCATCCAGGGGCCAAACGATGCGGGGAAGTCCACGCTGCACCTTGCCTTTTCCGCGGCCCTGTACCCGGTCAGGCCTTCCGACGTGCGGTCCTACGGCACGTGGGGGGAGGAGGGGCCCGGCGAAATCACGATCGACTTCGAGGCGGCGGGGACGGCCTACCGGCTCCGCAAAGACTTTCGATCGCGGAAGGTCATGCTGCAGAGCGGTGGGAGCAGGTGGGATGATCCCCGGGAGGTCGAGCGGCGCATCGGCGAGGTGCTCGGGCTCACGAGCGTGAGCCTCTTTCGCGCCACCGCGCACATCAGTCAGTGGGATCTCGCGGGGGTGCAGAAGGAGCAGCAGGAAATCGGGACGCGCCTGGCCCGGATCGTGACCGGGGGGGACACCGACGCGAGCCGAGTGCTCGCGGCCCTCGAGGACAAGATCCGCAAGTTCGAAGTCGGGCTGCGCCACCCCTCGAAGACCCCGGGCCCGCTCAAACGGGACCAAGACCGGATCGCTGCACTGACCTCCGACCGGCACCGGCTGGCGCACGAGGTGGAGGCGATTGAGCGGGCGGCGTCCGAGCGCGACCGCCTCGGCGCGCGGATCGGCGCGCTGGAACAGCAGGTCCGGGACGACGGCGCGCTGCTGGACGCCAACCGGCGCCTTCACGCTCTCGATGCCCGGTGGAAGGAGCTGCACGCGCGGGCGACCGAGACCGGCGCCTTGCTCGCTCGCGTCGCGGAAGCGACGCAGGACGCCGACGCCGCCGAACGCGATCCGGCAATCACGCTGCCGACGATTGACGCGGCCGCCCTGAGAAAGCTTCAGGAAGCCGAAGCGACGGTGCGCGTGTTGGAAATCGCCGATGCGGCGTCGACTTCGGAGCCCGCGGAGGGGCCCTCCGTCGGGCCGCGCCTCCGGCTGGCGCGGGATCGCATCCTCGAATGGACGTGCGGCCTTGCTGCGATCGCCGTCGCGGTGGGCGGGGCGATGTTTTTGGCGGTCGGGCAGGCGCAATGGGGCGGGGGCCTGCTCGCGCTCGCCCTCCTCTTGGCCGTGGGGGCCGCCGCGGTGCGGATCCGGGCCCGCGCCGTCTTGCGCGAGGTGGTCGTTCGCGCCGAGCGGGAATTCGACCTCCGCCGCCGCGCCGCGGAGCGGAAGCGGGCCGCCGAGCAGGCGGCCGACGAAGTGCGCCGGCTGCTCACCGCCGCTGGCGTTTCGTCCATGCAGGAGGCGCAGGACCACGCGGAGCGCAAGCAGGGAGCGCTTCACCAGCGGAGCGCGACGCAGCGAGTGCTCCAGGGGCTGCTCGGAGGCCGGACGGCGGAGGCGCTCGCCGACGGGCACAAACGCATCTTTGTGGAGTTGGGGGCGATTCAGGCCCAGCGCGAGGATCCCGACCTGCGACTACGGCAGCTGGATCCGTCTGCGTTTCAGCGACTTCAAACGGAAGCGGAGAGCCGGCAGCGGCAGCTCACGGCGGCCCGGGAAGAGCTTCAGCGGCTCGAGGGCCGACTGAGCGGGCGCCTCCCCCAGGAGGATCTCGCCAGGATCGATGAAGAGCTCCAGGAGACGGAGGACCGTCTCGCGCGGCAGCAGCGGTTCGTCGAGATCCTCCGGCTCACCCGCGAGGTGCTGCTCGAGGCGCACCGGTGCACGATCGTGCCCGGGAAGGCCTTGCTGGAGGAGCGGGCGGGCCGCTACCTCTCGAATCTCTCCAGCGGCGCGTACGACCGCGTCGCGGTAGACGAGAACAGCCTGGCCCCGCGCGTGTGGGTCGGGCCCCCCAAGGAGTGGGCGGATGTGGCCGCCCGGGAAATCGGGAGCGGTGCGGTGGACCAGTGTTACCTCGCGCTCCGCCTCGCGCTGATCGACGTCCTGTGCGACGATCGGCGCCCGCCGCTCTTCCTCGACGACCCCTTCCTCGCCTACGACGAGGAGCGGCAGGGCGCGGCGATCCGCCTCCTCCGGGAGCTAGCGCGCGACCGTCAGATCTTTCTGCTGACGTGCCGGGGGGATTATCGCGCCTACGCCGACCATCTCATCGTCCTGGGGGAGATCTCCACCGCCGTTCCGGCGACCTAGGCGTTCTTCCCGCCTCCATCATCGACCGCTCGAGCGGGCCCGCCATCGGCCGCTCAAACGGCACCATGTTGCGGAACGCGATGATCGACCACGTTCCCTCGTCCTTCGCCGCGACGATGCCGGCGGACGAATATCCCGGGTAGTGTCCGGGCATGAACGGGCGGCCATCCGGATACTGGAGCCGGAAGGTAACGTCGGCCACCGCGACGTCGGGACGCACGAACCGGATGCTCTCCACCGTGGCACTGAGCCGCGTCCCCTTGAAGACGGTGGAAAGGATTTCCGCGTGTCCGCGCGCGATCAGGTCCCGGCCGCGTGCTTTCAGCCCCGTGATGGCGACGAAGTCCGCGTCGCTTGCGAACGGTGCGGCGCACGCCGCGCCGTCCGCGGCGTTCCACCCGCCGACGAACGCTTCCACGAGCCCATGGATCGCTGCTTCGTCATCTCGCTGTGTCATCGCACCCCTCCTTGTCGCCGTCGCGATCGCGCGTCCCGGTGAGAAATCAATCGACGGCGCCGCGCTCGTCGCGAGGCGGACGGCGCGCACCGTCATGTTGCTGCCCCCGGTCATCCCTCACGCCGGAGCCGGATTATTTGGGGGCTTCCGCGGCGAGGATCTTGAGGTCCGTGAGCAGATCCTGAACCTCGACGTTTCCAGGGAGCATCACGCGAAGTTTTCCCTGAGGATCGATCAGATAGACGACCGCCGTGTGGGAGACCGCGTCGGGGGAGTCCCCATTCGCCGCCGCCGCGGCGGGGTTGACGCCCCTGGCATCCGTCCCGATGTAGTAATGAGCCCAGATGGGCCGGAGCTGAGACACCGACCCGGTGAGGTAGTGGAGTTCGCGTTCCGCGTGATGCGCGGCGAGAAACTTCTGCACGGCGGCCGGGGTATCACCCTGCGGGTCCACCGTGACCGCCACCAGGGCGATCCGGTCGGCGTCGCCGCCGAGCTTCTGATAGGCCGTGTGCAGCCTAGCGGCGATCAGCGGGCAGACGTCCGGGCAGTTGGCGTACAGAAACGTGAGCACGACCGCCTTGCCCCGGAGGCCGCCGAGCGAGATCGTTTGGTGCCGCTGGTCGGGGAGGCTGAAGTCGTACGTGGGAGCCGGCGGAGTAATCACCGCGCCCTGCAGGGCGGACCGCGCGCCCATCACGCGCGCCCACGTCGCCGCCGCGGCGGCGACCGCAAGCACGCCGACGATCAGGGCGATCCAGAGCCACGGCGCCCGCCGCCGGGGAACGGGCCCCCCCTCGTCGTTGACTCTCCCCCCGGTCGTTTCCACGCCCATTGCGCGCTCGCGTCTCCTGAGGCGCCGTTCCGCCAACCGGCGGCGCACGTCGAGTATACCACGGCCCGCCGCGGGGTCGGAACGACGCGCGGCGGCGCGGGAGCGGCCCGAGGGGTTTCCTTGACCAGATTTTACTCGGACGTTACAATAGAGTACTGAAGTCATGCAGACCACGCCCCAACGATACGGAGACCAAATGACCGAACCGGTCGGGATGGAGGGTCTAACGATCTCAGGGTCGTGATTCGATCGCGAAGGGGGTGAGCACCACGAACGCCTTGTGGTACGTGGGGATAGGCGTCCTGGGGCTCCTCCTTGGATACCTTCTGCGTAAGTTCGCCGGCGAGGCGAGGATCGGCACGGCGGAGGTCGCCGCGCAGCGCATCGTCGAAGACGCTCGGGCTACTGCGGACAAGGAGGCGGAGACTAAGAAGCGCGAAGCGCTCCTAGAAGCCAAGGACGAGGCGTTCCGGATCAAGCGGGATGCCGAGAAAGAGGTTCGGGAGCAGCGGGCGGAGACGCAGCGGCTTGAGCGGCGGTTGATCCAGCGCGAGGAGCACCTGGACCGCAAGCTGGAAACGGTGGAGAAGCGGGAACAGGTCCTCACGCAGCGGGAGCAGGAGGTCGCCAAGGCCAAGGACGAGGTTCAGGGGCTCGTACAGGTTCAGAAAACCGAACTCGAGCGGATCGCGGGACTGACGACGGATCGGGCGCGCCAGGAGCTGCTCCAGAAGGTCGAGGCGGAAATCCAGCACGAGGCGGCGCAGACCGCCAAGAAGATCGAGGCGGAGGCCCGGGAAACGGCCGAGCGGAAGGCCCGCGAGGTCGTCGCGCTGGCCATCCAGCGCTGTGCGGCCGACCACACGGCCGAAGTGACCGTGTCGGTGATTCCTCTGCCGAACGACGAGATGAAGGGGCGGATCATCGGCCGGGAGGGCCGAAACATCCGGGCGCTCGAGAGCCTGACCGGCGTAGACCTCATCATCGATGATACCCCCGAGGCCGTCACCCTCTCTTCCTTTGACCCCATCCGGCGCGAAGTCGCGAAGATGGCGTTGGAGAAGCTGCTGGCGGACGGGCGGATCCACCCGGCCCGCATCGAGGAGATGGTCGAGAAGGCACAACACGACATCGACACCCGCATCCGCGAAGCGGGGGAGCGCGCCGCGTTCGAGGCCGGCGTGCACGGTCTGCATCCGGAGGAGCTGAAGATCCTCGGCCGCCTCAACTTCCGGTTCAGTTACGGTCAGAACCTCCTGCAGCACTCGATCGAGGTCGCCCTGCTGGCGGGGTTGATGGCCTCCCAGTTGGAGGCGAACGCCGAGATGGCCCGCCGGGCCGGGCTGCTGCACGACATCGGCAAGGCGCTCACCCACGAGGCCGAGGGGACGCACAGCGACATCGGCATGGATTTGGCGCGGCGCTACCACGAGCCGCCGGAAGTCCTGAACGCGATCGCGTACCACCACGGGGACGCGGAGGCGACGTGCCTTGAGGCGATCCTGGTGGCGGCGGCCGATGCGATCTCGGCATCGCGTCCGGGGGCGCGCAAGGAGACCGTCGAGTTGTACCTGAAGCGGCTGGAGAACCTCGAGCGGATCGCCACCTCCTTCTCGGGAGTGGAAAAGGCGTACGCGATCCAGGCGGGCCGCGAGATCCGGGTCCTCGTGAAGCCGCAGGAGATCGACGACACGAACGCGGCCACGATGGCGCGCGAGATGGCGAAGAAGATCGAGGAAGAACTGCAGTATCCGGGGCAGATCAAGGTGACGGTGCTCCGGGAGACCCGCGCGATCGAGTACGCGAAGTAGGGGCGGCGCCTGACTGGGCGGTGCGGACACGCCCAGGAGGGTGCTTCCCGGGCGATTCTCGGGGGGACGGGCCAGTCGACCCGTCCCCCCGTCGTCGATTGAAGGAGCGCCGTGAGGATCCTGTTCATCGGAGACATCGTGGGAAAGCCCGGGCGCCGGATCCTGGCCCAGCTGCTGCCGGCCCTCCGCCGGGAGTTTCAGATCGATTTCGTGATCGCCAACGGGGAAAACTCGGCCGGGGGATTCGGGATCACGCGGGAGACGTTCGAGGAGATCGTCGGCGCGGGCGTCGACGTGGTGACCGGGGGGAACCACATCTGGCAGGCGCGCGAGGTGTATCCCCTGCTCGACAGCGACCTCCGGCTCCTCAGACCGGCCAACTATCCCCCCGGGACGCCGGGGCGGGGCGGGGGAGTGTTCCATCCGCCCGGGGCGCGGGGGAAGGCGGGGGTTGCCGTGCTCAACCTGGAAGGGCGGATCTTCATGGACCCGCTCGATTCCCCGTTTCGCGTGGGGCGCGAACAGGCGGAGCGCCTCCGCCAGGAGACCCCGGTGATCGTGGTCGACTTCCACGCCGAGGCGACGTCCGAGAAGAGCGCCCTGGCCTGGTATCTGGACGGCCGAGCGTCCGCGGTCGTCGGCACGCACACGCACGTCCAAACCGCGGACGAACGGATTCTCCAGGGCGGCACGGCGTTTATCACGGACGTGGGGATGACCGGACCGAGGGAATCCATCATCGGCATGGGGCGCGAGGAGGTCCTGCAGCGGTTCCTGACCCTGCTCCCGGTGCGGTTCGACGTCGCCAAGGGTCCGGCCCAGCTCAACGCG
>Ga0187846_10001277_pt1 | contig 14248 bp, 13 predicted proteins | sample TC_taG_FD_161473 | JGI IMG/M metagenome (GOLD analysis project Ga0187846, IMG submission 161473) | Biofilm microbial communities from the roof of an iron ore cave, State of Minas Gerais, Brazil - TC_06 Biofilm (v2) | ecosystem: Environmental > Terrestrial > Deep subsurface > Cave > Wall biofilm...
CACTCGCGTACCGCGTCTCGAAAGTGAGCCTCAACGCGATCACGCGCATCCTGGCGGACGAGGTAGCGGAACGCGGCATTCTGGTGAACGCGATGTGTCCGGGATGGGTGCGCACCGAGATGGGCGGGCGAAGCGCGCCCCGGTCGGTCGAGGAGGGCGCGGATACCGCGATCTTCCTGGCCACGCTCCCGGACGGCGGGCCCACCGCAGGCTTCTTCCGGGATCGAAAGCCGATTCCGTGGTGACGCGGCAACCCCGCCGGGCGCCCGGCCGATGCGGAGCGGACCCAGTCCTCAGCCCCACCGCTCCTCGATCCGCAGCAGCCGCCACGCCCCGTACGAGCACGACCAGGTGAGCACGAACAAGGTCACGAGCAGGTACCCGAGCCAGCCGAAGTCGAGCGCCTGCAGCCGGCCCCAGAATCCGGTCTTGAGCCCGAGCGCCTGGCTGAGCACCTGCGTTAGCTCGATGAGGCCGATTCCGAGGGCGGCCACCACCGACAGACCCGTCACCGTCAGGTTGTAGTAGACTTTCCTTAGCGGGGTGGCGAACGCCCACCGGTACGCCGTGGTCATGAACACGCCGTCGGCGGTATCCATCAGGCTCATCCCTGCGGCAAAGAACACCGGCAGCGCGAGGATGCCCCCCACCGGCAGCGCGGTGCTGGCGGCGCCCGCCGAGAGGGCCAGCAGCGCCACCTCGCTCGCGGTGTCAAACCCCAGCCCGAAGAGGAATCCGAGCGGATAGACCTGCCAGCTGCGGTTGATCAGGCGGAAGAGCGGGGCCGCGACGCGGGCGACGATGCCCCGCGAAAGCAGCAAGTGCTCGAGGGTCCCCGCATCGTATTCCCCGTGACGCATCCTCAGAAAGATCAGGTAGATATCGACCCAGATGAAGAGGTTGATGATGCCGATGAGGATGAGGAACCCTCCCGACACCGTTGTGCCGATCAGCCCCCCGACGGCCTGGAGCTGCGGGAGCGCGTGTTGGGTCCAGCGTGCGACGAGGGCCGCGGTGATGGCCATGAAGAAGACGACCGTGGAGTGGCCCAGGGAAAAGTAGAAGCCGACCCCGACCGGGGACTCCCCCTGCCGGACCAGCTTGCGCACCGTGTTGTCGATCGCCGCGATGTGATCCGCGTCGAAGGCGTGGCGGAGGCCCAGCGTGTAGGCGAGGAAGCCCATGCCGAGCAGCACGGGATGCGCGCGCGCGGCGGGCAGCAGGAGCGCGAGCCCGGCGAGGTGCAGCGCGAGGATCGTCCCCCCATAGCCGAGCCACGCGGGTCTGCGACGTTGCATGGGTATCGTCCCTCCTTTAGCGGACCAGCCCCGTAAACCACACGGTCTGGATGACGATTGCCAAGCCAAGCATCGCCACGGCCGCCGCCGAGACCACCGGAAGCCGGCGAAGCACCGGGCCGACGACCGGTCTCCACCCCCGCGGTCCGTCTTCCCCCGCCGCGGCGTCCATGAACCGGTTCATAAACGTCCGGCCGTACACCATCAGCATGCCGCCGGCCGTGAGGACCGCGGCGAGCCCCAGGCTAAACGCTCCGATCAGCAGGAGCCCAAAGCCGACCCGCCCGACCGAGATCGCGGCCAGCATCACGACCAGGGCGGATGGGCAGGGCAGCAGGCCCCCGGTGACGCCAAGCGTGATGAGGTCGCGCGCCCGGATGGTCTCGCCCGGGGGGAGATGATGATGGTGCGCGTGGTCGTGGTGCGGGTGATCGTGTTCGTGATGATCGCCCCCGTGCCCGTGTGCGTGATGCGGGGGCCGCCTCAACGCGGCGAGCCGCCGGAAAAACAACGAGGCCCCGACCGCCAGAAGGATCAACCCCGAGAACGCGCTGAGCCACGGATACAGCTTCTCCGGGAGCACGTAACGCGACGCCGCGAGCGTGGCGAAGCCCAGCAGGAAGACCCCGGTCGTGTGGGTGAGCGTGACGATTGTCCCGAGCAGCGCCGCCTGTGCGGGCGTCCCGCGCGATCCGATGAAATACGCTGCGAGAATCGCCTTCCCGTGCCCGGGGGTCAGCGCATGATAGGCGCCGAGGGCGAAGGCCCCGAGCAGGGCAAGGGCGAGCACCTCGAAACTGAGCCGCCCGCCAGCGAGCCGGCTGAAGAGGGCGCCGAACGCCGTGCTTTCCGCCGCGTATCTGGGTCCGGAAAGATCCGCCGGGCCGCCCGCGGCCGCGCCCGCCGTCTGGCATCTCGACAGGTCAAGGCGGATCGATGCCGCGTCCGCCGCGATGCCGGTTGAGGTCTCACCCGCGCTCCGGGACAGGACGGTGAACCGCGCAGCGATGTCATCCGGCGGCGACTTCAGAAGGTCGGCCGGATACGCGCGCAGCCGGTTGCTGCCGCGATCGACGGCGGGCGCGGAGGACGCCTCGATCCCCTGGCCCGTCACCACGATCTCTTTCCATCCCACCCGCTCCGGGAAGTTTGCGTCCTGATAGACCACGCGCACCGGCCGGCCGCCACCGGCGAGGCTGGCCGACAGGTCCTCCTCGATCCGGAGAATTGGGAGGCCCCCCGCGCCCGGGAGACACGCCACCCGGGCGGCGCGCAACAGGAGCGGCACCGCGGCGCCATCCTCTGTCACGCGCAGCCCGTGGCTCCACTCAGCCAGCCGCGCGGCGACGTGGCGTTCCATCCCGGCCTCGTCGAGCTGGCCGATTTCTTGAAATGTCGGGATCTCGGCGAGATCCAGGACGTAGGCGACGGTCAGGCCGGCGGGCCGGGTCGCGATGGCCGCGTAGTGGTTGATCGTGAAGTTCCCCAGCGGATGCGCCCATGCCGGTCCGCCCAGGAGGATGAGAACGGCGGCAATGACCGGCACCGCTCCCGCGGCCCATCGACGGCGGGCCGCCCACTTCGCTGATCGCTGGCTCATACGATGCGGGGCATCCTTTCGACCGGACCGCCGCTCACCGGCTCAACGTCTCCAGAAGACGGCGCGCTTCATCCGCGTGCAGGACGTGGAAGTGCGGGTTCGTCCTCAGCGCCTGCGTGAGATAGTGCACCGCCCGCGGCAGGTTTCCCTGTTTCCAAGCGATCACCCCGGCGTGGTAAAACAGGCGGGCGTCGCGCGCCCCCAGGGCCAGGGCCCGGCGCAGGAGCGCGTCGGCCTCGTCGTTGCGGCCGGCCTTCGAATATGCCCACGCCAGCGTATCGGTGGTGTAGATGTCGTGCCGGCGCGCGGCCTCCCGCTCGGCCAGCGCCACCGCACGGTCCACGTGACGATCGTGGTCGGCGTAGAAGAAGGCTAGCTCCCGATTGTACACGACCTGGTTGAGTTCGGTGAGCTTCCCGATGTACTCGACCAATGCGTACAGCCGCTCGGCGTCGCCGCGCCGGCCAGCCCGGAGGTAGACGTCGCCCGCCGTAGCCGCGGTCTCCGGCAGCGGGATGACGGCCAGCGACCGCTCGTAGAGATGGATGGCGTCGTCGAAGCGTCCCTCCGCGGCCCGCACGTTGCCGAGCCCGGCCAGGGCGTATAGATACCCAGGAAACGTGCGCAGCGCCGCCGAGTACTGGTCCTCCGCCGCGGCGAGATTCCCGTGCGCGAGGTAGAGGTTTCCGAACTGCACGCGGGTCCAGGCGAGGCCCTCGTGATCGCGCGGGCTCGCCGCCTCGAGCGCGAGCCGCATCATCTCGATCGCTCCGGGGACGTCCCCGTGCAGCTCCCGCAAGTACGCGATCCGGGTGTACGCGGCCAGTCCAGGCTTGAGATCGACCATCCGCTGGAACGTCTCCCGGGCGTCCCGGTACAAGCCCAACTCGATTTCGGCGTCTCCCTGGATCCCGTAGAGTCGATCGTCGTCAGGGGTCTGGCGGAGCAGGCGGCCGGCCTGCAGGCGGGCGCTGGCGAAGTCGTGCTTCACGAGCGCCACCCACGCCAGGAGCGCGGGAGCATCGGGGTCGCGCGGTTCCACCCTCAGGGTCTGACGCAGTGACGCCTCCGCGCGAAGCGCGTAGCCGGGGTCGCCGGACTCGCGTAGCTTCCGCATGTACCCCACGGCCAGCGTGTTCCATGATTCGGCGTCTCGGGGGTGGTCCGCGAGCCGCGCCTGGTAGAATGCGATCTGCTGGTCGGGCGTGCTGCCGGGAGCGGCGAGCCGGCCAGCGGGGAGCGGCGACCGCCGTGCGGACGCGACGTCGTCCCGTCGTCCGGGCCAGGCGATCAGAATCGCGGCCACCACGGCCAGTCCCCCGACGCGGACCACCGACCTGAAATCGATCCCCTTCGTCCGCCGCATCCAGACGCTCCAGACGCTCACCTTGGCATCGGGCGCGGGGCTCTGGTGCTTCCGCTCTCCCGCGCATCGGCGATCCACGGTTGAGGGCCCCCCTCGCGCTGGCTTCACCACCACTCTTCGCACGAGAGGAGTCGACGGATTGCTCCGCGCCGCGGAGGGTCTAAAATGGGAGACTTCCGTCCATAATAGTATCCGCTAGGATCCGAACCCGCACCGAAGGCACGCACCGCGGCCGTCAATGGCGGGCCCCAAGAGTCCTCACGCGGTGCGCCAGGAACGGGGGAAACCAGATGTCCCGGACGCGACACGGCGGAGGCCGCCCTGTCGGGCGGCCCGGCTTCGCGGAGGCCGGCTCCACCCTGCTAGATCTCGCGATCGTCCTGGTGCTGGTGGGCACCTTTCTCGCGCTCGCGTACTCGACCTGGCAACGGACGTCTGCCCGCGAGCAGCTTCGATCCGGCGTCTCGCAGGTGGTCAGCAACCTCCGGATGGCCGAAGAGCGGGCGAAGTCGGAGCGTGCCCCGTACGCGGTGACGTTCACCGCCGCCTCATCCACGTACACGATCCAGCGGAACGGAGGTGGATTCAACGAACACGCCGAGCTCCCGAACAACGTGAGCCCCGTGTCAAGCGCCGTGGTGACATTCTCCGCCTTCGGGTTGCCCGACGCCGCGTACAACATCACCGTCCAGAACGCCGCCGGCACCCGGACCGCCTACGTGGGCGCCATGGGAGACATCGTCTACCAGTCGCGCTGACGCAGCGGCTGCGCGCTGGACCCCGCATCCGTCATGGCCAGGATCCGCGAGACACACTCGACCTGAGCAACGATGAAGCCGTTGCCGCCCCTCGCGACCGCTGCCGCGGTGTTTGCGTTTGCGCTGGGGTTGCCCTTCGGGCTCTACGTGCTGCTCACGAGACAGCAGCGCCGGACCACACGCGAGATCCGGGACGGGGCGGCCGCGCACGGCTGGCGCTACCGGGCGCGGCGCTGGCAAGGGAATCCCGCGGCGTTTCGGATCAACGGTCAGACCCGGAGCGGGTTGACCTGGATCCTGACGTCGGAGAACACGCTCGGCTACGATAGGGATTGGAGCGTCCGGCTTCACGTGCTCTTCCCGGTTCTGGGAGGCGAGGCCGACCTGGCGGTCCTGCCGCGCGGCTCCGGCGAGCTCGGATCCGCGCCGGCCGCGCCAGTTCCGCCGCCCGGGATCGAGTCCAGGGTCGCGGCCGTGAGCAGCGCGGCCGCAAGCACGATCGGGTTCTCCCGAGTCTCTCGCGAGTTCCCGAGCGGGTTCCCTGCCTTCGACGCGGCCTACCGCGTGTTGGCGCTGCCTCAGGACTCCGCCCAGCCGCCGGTCGATCCCGCCCTCGCCGCGCGCATGATGCAGTGGCCCGCGGACGCGATCGCCCCACATTCCGTGCTGGCCTGGCGCGATCCGTTGGGTTTCCAGGTCCAGGCCCGTTTGCCGGCGTCGCCAAACTGGGCCACCGTCGCCTACTTTCTTGCCATCGCCGAAGCGCTGACGGCGCGGCTTCCTCCCGCGGTGCCGTCGACCACGCCGCCCGGGTTCGTGGACCGGCTGGTCGGTCGTCTTTTGCGATCGTAGACAACTCCACGGTCCGCGCTCCCCTGTTCTGACGCCGCCCGCAGGAACACCCTGCGCGGGCGATTCCTCCAGGAGAAGAAAACGCCACCGCCGAAACGTCGCACCGTGAGCGGGTCCGGCACTCGTTTGTCGTGCCGACTGTCGATGTCAACGTAGTTCGTGCTTCACCACGCACGGAGACGTCACTGGCCCGGCCGACGTGGACCGGTCGGTTAGAAATCTCGGTGCCACAGTGCGCAGGAGGAAAGGAGTCCGGTTGATGGGATCAGCGCGCAAAGCCGCCATCGTGACGGGGGCCGGGACGGGGGTCGGCAAGGCGGTGACGCTGGCCCTGCTGGGGGAGGGGTACGCGGTCGCGCTCGCGGGACGCCGGAAAGAGCATTTGGACGCGGCCGCCCGGGCGGCGAGGGCCTCGGAATCGCAGACGCTGCTGGTCGCAACCGACGTCACCGACCCTGCCTCCGTCGCGCGTTTGTTCGCCGAGACGAACGCGGCATTCGGGCGTCTCGACCTATTGTTCAACAACGCGGGCATCGGCGCGCCGCCCATCCCGCTCGAAGACCTCACCTACGAGCAGTGGAAGGCGGTCGTCGACACGATTCTCACCGGCAGCTTTCTGTGCACCCGCGAAGCGTTCCGGATCATGAAGCGCCAGGAGCCCCGGGGCGGCCGCATCATCAACAACGGCTCCATCTCCGCGTACGCCCCGCGACCGAACTCCGCGCCGTACACTGCCGCGAAGCACGGGATCACCGGCCTCACCAAGTCGACGTCGCTGGACGGCCGAAAGTACGACATCGCCTGCGGACAAATCGATATCGGCAACGCCGCGACCGATATGACGGCCCGGATGGTGGACGGCGTCCCCCAGGCCGACGGCTCGATTCGCGTCGAGCCGAGGATGGATCCCGATCACGTGGCGCGCGCCGTGGTCTACATGGCGAGCCTTCCGTTGGACGCGAACGTGCAGTTCTTGACCGTGATGGCAACCAAGATGCCGTTCGTCGGCCGAGGCTAACGCAGAGATCCGGGGAGGCCTTCGGGCGTCCTAGGGCGCGGGGGGTTTGAAGAGGTCGCGGTAGTGGCCCTTCAGGAAGACGAAAATCGCGGAGACGTGACCGCCCAGGGCGCCGGTCTTGTCGACGACGAATGCCACACCGAGTTTGTCGTAGATGAGGGTCTCATCATCCTCGGTGCTGTCGACGGTTTCCTCGGGGCCGTAGGCCGTCCGGACGGCGGTCATTTCCGATCCTGCCGCGACCCCCTTCTCCGTCACGTAGGTCTCGTCATAGAGCGCGACGAGCCCGGTGACCTTTTTGGTCTTTCGGTTGACGAACACCTCGATCCGACTGAGGGGCCAAAAATACCTCCGGACGGTGCCCCCGGGGAGGTCGCTTTCGGTGTTCAGCGGCCCGAGGGTCGAAATGATCGTGTCGAGATCCTCTCCGAGTCGAAAGCCGCCGAGTCCCTGCCCGGGGACGACATTCGCGCTCTGCGCCAACGCCGCCGATGCTACGCCGACGGCGACGATGGCCGCCGCGACCCCGATGACCCGCTTCATGCCGTGCCTCCCGGTGGCTCCACCCTGACGAGGATGTTCCCGTTCTGCAATTCGGGTTCGCGGCGCTCAGCCCTTCCTCCCGTTCCGGCGTCCCGAGGCCGCCGCCTGAGGCGACGAGGCCCGCTCGAGGTCCAGCAGGGCCTGCTTGCGTTGCACTCCCCACCGGTAGCCGCCGAGCCCGCCATCTTCTCTCACCACCCGGTGGCAGGGAATGATGATGGAGGCCGGGTTCGTCGCGCAGGCCCGCGCGACCGCCCGGGCCGCCCGTGGATGTCCGAGGCGGCGAGCGATCTCGCCGTACGTGCGGGTGCGGCCGTAGGGGATGGATTGCAGCTCCTCCCAGACGCGGCGCTGAAAGGCGGTGGCGCGAACATCCACCGGGAGATCGAGATCGGGCTGTCGGCCCTGGAGGTGCCCCAGGAAGGGACCGATCCACCGGCCGAGCCCGCCGTCGTCCCGGCGGATCTCGGCGGCCGGGTATTCGCCGGCGAGAAAGGCTTCGAGCGCCGCGTCGGAGTCGCCAAGGCTGACCGCGCAGACGCCGCGCTCGGTCGCCGCCACCAACAGGCGCCCGAGCGGGCAGTCCACGATTGTGTAGCCGATTCGCATCCCCGCTCCTCCCCGCTGGTAGGTGGCGGGTGTCATCCCGAGCTGTTCGGGGGCCCGCTCATAGAGCCGGCTGCTCGATCCGTATCCCACGTCGTACAGCGCGCGCGTCACGGTCTCTCCCTCCTTCAGGCGTTTCTTCAGCGAAGTGAGCCGCCGGGCGTCGGCGTACTGGCGCGGCGTGATTCCCATGAGGCGTTTGAACATTCGCCGCAGGTAGTGCGGGCTGCGGCCCGCGTGGGCGCTGATGTCGTCGAGGCTCGCCGGCCCATCGTTGTGCTCATCGATGTAGCGGCAGGCCCGCCGGACCATCTCCGCCGGTGAGTCACGGCCCGCGTCGTCCCGAGGCCGGCACCGGCGGCAGGCCCGAAACCCGGCCTGCTCCGCGGCGGCCGGCAGCGGAAAGAAGACCACCTGCGTCCGCAACGGCTTCCTGGCTGCACAGGACGGGCGGCAGTAGATCCCCGTTGAGCGCACCCCGTACACGAACGCCCCGTCCCAGCCGGCGTCGCGCGCCAGCACCGCCCGCCAGTAACGTTCCAGCGCCCCGTTCCCGGTGGCTTGCATCTGAGCATCCTCCATCGTGATTCCCCCCACGGATGAGGGTACGGCAATCCGGCGTCCGCGTCTATCTGGTTTTGGTCTCGAATTCCGAGCCGGTGTTGCGGGTTCATCGCGGGGTCCGCGGGAGCGCCGACCGGTTCCAGCCACGGTGTATAATTAGGAAGAATGCGCGCATGTCCTCTCGCGCGACGAGCGCTGCTCGCCCTGTTGCTTCCGGTGCTTCTCGGAGCCCCGGGTGCGTACGCCTCGCCGCATCCCCGGGTGGGCCTGGTCTTCGAGCATGCCGGTCCCAGCCTCACCACGCTGGCTCCGATCTACGCGATGCACCAGCCCTTCGGGCTGGGGATTTTTCCGCACATGCCCTACTCCGCCCAAACCGTGCGGGAGGCCGTGGCACACGGCCTGGTGCCGATCCTGCACCTTCCCATGGAGTCCCTGAACCCCGCCGACGTCGGCCCCGTCACCGGGGTCGTCTGGACGAGGATGACCGACGCGCAGATCGCCCGCGTGGTCGAGGACGACCTGGCGAGCACGCCGGGCGTCGTCGGCGTCAGCAATCACGCCGGGTCGCGCGCGACGGCGGACCGCCGCGTGATGACCGTCGCCCTGGGGGTGGTGAGGTCCAACGGGCTCTGGTTCGAAGAGAATCGCACCTCGCCGGACTCGGTCGCGACGGAGGTCGCCGCCCGCCTGCGGATGCGCAGCGTGCTCATCACGACGTACCTTGACGATCCGCCGGTCGATATCGAGGGCAAGGTGCGGGCACTGATCCTGAGCGCGCAGCGGCGGGGGTCGGCGGTGGCGGTGGCCCACATCACGACCGGCGCTCCGGCCATCGTGCAGCGGCTGCTGCCGGAGTTCCGCCGCGCCGGGATCGTCTTCGTGCCGATCACCGAGTTCCTGAGCGGGGGGCCAGGCCCCTGACGCCGGCGTAAGGACGGGGACGCGCATGCACGTGGTGATCACCGGAGGCGCCGGCTTCATCGGCTCCCATCTGTGCGACCGGTTCCTCAGCGAGGGGGCCGACGTCACCGCGATCGACAGCTTCCTCACCGGCACGCGGCGGAACCTCGCACATCTCGACGGCGCTCCCCGGTTTCTCCTGGTTCCCGGCGATGTCACGCAGCCCATCACCATCGCGCGGCGGGTGGACATCGTGCTGCATTTCGCCTCTCCCGCCAGCCCGGCCGATTATCTCGCGCACCCCATCCACACGCTGAAAGTGGACTCGTTTGGCTCGTTTCACACGCTGGGCCTGGCCAAGGCGCAGGGAGCGCGCTACGTGCTGGCTTCGACGTCGGAGATCTACGGGGATCCGCTCGAGCATCCCCAACGTGAAGAGTACTGGGGGAACGTCAACCCGATCGGCCCGCGCAGCGTGTACGACGAGGCGAAACGGTTCGGGGAAGCCCTCACGATGGCCTACCATCGCGTGCACGCCATGGATACGCGAATCGTCCGAATCTTCAACACGTACGGTCCCCGCATGCGGCGGAACGACGGCCGGGCGATCCCCGCATTCATCGACGCGGCGCTCGGCGGCCGGCCGATCGAGGTCTTTGGGGACGGCGCGCAGACGCGGAGCTTCTGTTACGTGGATGATCTGGTCGAGGGAATTTTCCGCCTGGCAACGCTTCCCGATCTCGCCGGACAGGTCGTCAACCTCGGCCACGACCGCGAATGCTCGCTCATCGACCTTGCCGAGCTGATCAAGCGCCTCACGGGTACGGGGTCATCGATCGTGTTCCGCCCGCTCCCCGAGGACGACCCGAAGCGGCGCCGTCCAGACCTCACGAGGGCGCGCCGGCTCCTCGGATACGAGCCGCGCATCCCGCTCGAGGAGGGCCTGGGACGCACGATCGCGTGGTGCATCGAGAGCTCGCGCCGCCCGGCCGCCGACGACGAGCGCGAGACCCGCGCCGTGCGAATCTAACCGCCGAGCCTCCAACGCCGGTCAAGGAACCGCCCGATCCGTTCTGCAGGTAAGTCTGGTTGCGATAATTAATTGAAGTAATTCAGCACCCATAAATAGCGCCAAACTACAACGCTTCGCGTAGGGGGATGCGCATGCCCAGGCTGACGCTCGGGCAGCGGCTGCGGCGGGCGCGGCAGGCGGCGGGCCTGACGCAGGAAGCGCTGGGGAACCCGGATTTGACGAAGGGGTTCATCAGCCTGCTGGAGCACGACCGGGCGAAGCCGTCGGTCACGACGCTGGAGCGGTTGGCGGCCCGGCTGGGGCGCCCCGTGTCGTACTTCGTGGACGGCGAAGATGCCGTCTCGGGAAAGGTGCTGGACGTGCTGGCCAGCCGCGGCCGGACGGAGCTGACGCGGCGGCGGTACGAGGCGGCGTACGGGGTGTTCTTGGAGCTGCAGCCGCTGGCGGAGAGCGCGCACCACGCGCGGGCGGCGATGTACGCGGCGCTGGGACTGGGGGAAGCGGCGCTGGGGCTGCGGCGCTTAGAGGAGGCGCGCGCACATCTCGAGGAGGCGCTGCGGCGCGGGCGGGGTGCGGGGGACCGGCTAGTGGAGTGCCGGGCGCTGCACGGCCTGGCGACCGTGGAGCATCGGTTGAGTCATTTTCCGCGGGCGGGGGCGCTGTACCGGGAGGCTCTCGGGGTGCTGCCGGCGCTCGGGGGCGCCGAGCCGAACCTCGGGGGGGAGATCCACCTGTATCTGGGGACCGTGCTGGGGCGGATGGGGCACGTGGATGAAGCGGTGGACGCGTACACGCGGGCGCGGGAGATCTTCGAGGCGGCGGCGCGGCCGGAGCGGGTGGGCGAGGCGCTGATGGGGCTCGGGAACGTGCTGTCGAACAGCGGGGAGCTGGACACGGCGCTGGGGTTGTACGAGCGGGCGCGGGGGCTGTTCGAGCAGTACGAGGATCTGCAGTCGACCGCGTACGTGCGGAACAGTCTGGGGATGCTGCTGATCCAGGCGGGGCGGCCGCGGGAGGCGCTGGAGCATTTTGGCGTGAGCCTGGCGATCAAGCAGCGGCTGCACGATCTGGTGGGGGAGTGCCGGACGCTGACGGAGCTGGCGCGGTGCCACTTCATCTGCGGGGAGCGGGAGCGGGCGCGGGGGTACGCCGACCAGGCGATCGCGCGGAGCCGGGAGGCGGGGCAGCCGGACGAAGAAGCGCGGGCGCGGATCGTGCTGGGCGTGCTGGCGGCGGAGCGGGGGGAGCACGCCGCGGCGGCGGGCGAGATGCAGCGCGCGGCGGCGCAGTGCCAGCGCTCGGGGATGATGCCGGAACTCGTCACGATCTACCATGAACTGGCGCGGCTGGCGAGCGGGCAGGGGCAGTACAAGGAAGCCAGCGCGTACCACGAGCAGGCCTTCGACGCCCTGCGGGCGGTGAAACCCAACGACGTGGTCGCCGCCCTCCACCTTGCCGACCTGGCGGGCTTGAGAGCTGAGGCCGCGTTTGGGTCCCGGCCGCGCGAATAGATTCGAACACAAGTTCGCATACGACGCATATTACTTGCATAGGCCTCCCGCCTAGGTATACAATCCACGTGCCGCTGGCGAGGAACCGGCCGGCTGCGCGTGGTTGTACGCTGCGCGTCGGGGGGATCACCTGTGCGACCCTACTGGAGTGGACACATCAGCTTCGGACTCGTCACCTTCCCCGTCAAACTCTACACCGCCACAGAGCAGAAAGATGTGCGGTTCCGCCTGCTGCACAAATCCTGCCTCACGCCAATCAAGAATCAGAGGTACTGCCCCTACCACGACACGGTCATCGAGTGGAAGGACGTCGTGCGCGGCTATGAGGTCAGCAAGGGCAAGTTCGTGACCGTGGAGGATCAGGAGCTCGAGAGCATCCAGCTCGACGCGAACCGCAGCGTCAACATCTCGGGGTTCGTGGAACTCCAAGAAATCGACCCGCTATATTATGAGCACTCGTACTACGTGGTTCCCGACGAGGGGGGCGCCAAGGCGTTTCTTCTTCTCCGCGACGCCCTTCGGGAGGCGAACCGTGTGGCGGTGGGCCAGGTCGTCGTCCGAGATAAGGAGTATCCAGTGGCGCTGCGCCCCTACGAAGGAGCCATGGTGATGGCGACCCTCTACTACGCGGACGAAGTACGCGCGCTCTCGGGCCTCGAGGAGCTCCCGGTTGAAACCAAGGTGCATCCGAACGAACGCAAGATGGCGATGCAGCTCGTCGAAAACCTGGCGATGGAGTTTCACATGGAGGAGTTTCACGACGAGTACCGGGAAAAGCTCATGGCGATGATCAAGTCGAAGGGCGAAGGTGAGGTGGTCGCCCCGGTGAAGGCGGCCACGCCCGGAAAGGTCATCGACCTGATGGAGGCCCTCAAGCGAAGCGTGGAGATGGCCCAGGGCCAGCGCAAGGCCACCGCGGGACGGGGCGGGCAGCCGCGCAAGGCCGCCGCGGGCGGTATGCAGGAACGACCTCGATAGTCAAAGAACTGCCGCCGCGCGATCCTCCGGCCCGTCGCGGTCGGTTGCGTGATGCACGTCACGGATACACCGTTCGATCGTCAAGCGCACACGCCCGGCTTCTAAAGTTGCCCTCTCAACAGAACACTCCGCATTAAGAGCATCCTGCTCCCCGGCATTTCTCTCGCGTCACGTGTCGCCCGGGACCGGCCTAGCCAGCCCGTGGCTTGGGAAGTAGAATAGGGGATGGCTTGCGCGGAGGGGTGCGAGAGCCTGGTTGAATCGGGCGGTCTCGAAAACCGCTATACCCGCAAGGGTATCGGGAGTTCGAATCTCCCCCCCTCCGCCACACGTTTGCCGCGTCTGCCGGAGGATCAGTTGCCGGGTTCAAGAAGCCATCGATCGTTCCGTGTCCCTCCGTTGGGCGCGTTGATCGTTTGGCTAGCTCTCCCCCTCGCCTGGAGGGTCAAGCGCAAGAGGAAAAGCTCAAGTCGTTACCGAAATAGCCTCGTGCCCGGGGGGAAGCCCCGGCATTTTAACTAAAGGACCTCGAACCGAAGCTTTGTTCGCCTTCATTTGATACAGTCTATTTATTTCGAAATTCGTTCGATCGAAGGGTCTTTCTACCAAATGCCACATGTTATCTTTGTTAGTGGTTAGTGGCTGGGCAGTCCGGGAGGCGGCGCTTACTTGAAACCGTACTTCTGGCGGAACATGGCCACGATGGCCTTGGTGGCCCTCGGAGTGACGGGATGCAGCGGCGGCGGGGGCGGCATGACCGCCGGAGACCCGTCATCGAACACGCACTTCACCTCCGGTTCATCCTCTAGCCTTCCACCAACCCAGATGACGATGATGGCGGTTGATCCACCGGCGGATCCTCCCGACCCACCGACGGATCCCCGCGATCCCCCGGTCTCCGTTCCCGAGCCGTCATCGCTCATACTGCTGGGGATCGGACTCGCTGCAGTTTCCCTTTCGAGGAGCCGCTTCTTCCGACGGGGCTAGCGTACCGCCATCCCGTTAAAGAAGAAGCCTGCCCGTCTTTCCCGCCTACGAAGACGATTTGCGTCGCGTGATGGCTTATTTGCAGCAAATTCGAGCGACGGGACCCCTGGCCGCAATCGACTTATCGGGATGTGCGGGACGGGGATGGGCTGCCCCGGACCCGCAAGCGGACATCATCGCTGTCCGGGCCCGCACGTCGGGACGAATTACACTGGTTGTATGTTGTATAAG
>Ga0187846_10001278_pt1 | contig 14241 bp, 8 predicted proteins | sample TC_taG_FD_161473 | JGI IMG/M metagenome (GOLD analysis project Ga0187846, IMG submission 161473) | Biofilm microbial communities from the roof of an iron ore cave, State of Minas Gerais, Brazil - TC_06 Biofilm (v2) | ecosystem: Environmental > Terrestrial > Deep subsurface > Cave > Wall biofilm ...
CACTCCCATCAGTACAGTTGGTATAACTACCCGGATCAACGGTGGGAGACGTGGCGCACGTATTACCCCTAACGACTGATCCAACCCGGCCTCAAGAGGCCGGAAACTACGCCGCGCTCAAGAGCGCGGCACTACATTTTGCTCGCGTGTGTTATTGCGCGGTGACCGGCTCTCGGACGGGCTCGGCTTCTGCCTCTTCTTCGTCCGTCGTCAGCATCAGACGCCGCGCAAGGCGCTTGGCGCGCCAGCGCTCGACCATGCCCACCACGCCGACGTACACTACCGGCACGAGGAACAGCGTCAGCAGCAGCGAGCTGGTGAGGCCGCCGATGATCACCGTACCCATCGACTTGCGGAATTCGGCGCCCTCGGTCCAGCCGGTGGCCAACGGGAGCATGCCCACGATCATCGCGGCCGTCGTCATGATGATCGGCCGGAACCGGATCGCGGCGGATTCGCGCATCGCTTCGAGCACCCCGAGCCCGCGATTGTGCAGCGTGTTGGCGTAATCAACCAGCAGGATGCCGTTCTTGGCCACCAGGCCCATGAGCATGACACCGCCCAGCATCGAGAACAAATTGAGTGTCTGTCCTGCGAAATAGCGCACTTCGGGGAAGAGCATGTGCAGCACGTTGCCTAGCGCTAGGATCCCGAGCGCGCCCACGGCAGCAAGCGGTATGCTCATCATGATGATGAACGGCTCGAGGTAGCTGCGGTACAGAACCACGAGCAGCATATAGATGAGCACGAAGGATGTGAGCAGCGCGATGCCGATCTTGGCGATCGTGTCTTGGAGGAATTGCACGTCGCCCTCGGCCTTGACTTTGACGCCCTTCGGCAAAAAGCTCGGCTGTTTGAGGACTGCGCTGACCTTCTGATCGACTGGACCGATCGGCGCCCCGTTTGCCATATTGGCGAACACGCGCACGATGCGCTGCCGATCCAGACGCCGTAGGGTCGGCGGCTCGCTCACCCATCTGAAGTTCGCGACGCTCACCAACGGGATCAGCGTGCCGTCCGCGGCCCGCACCTGAACCGTTTCAACGTTGCGGAAATCGTTGCGCACCTCGGGCGGCAACTGCACGATTGCGTCGACCAGGCCCTCATTGGTGCGCAGTTTCGTCGCGATGACGCCGCCGACCGCAGCGCGAGCCGTGGTCGCTGCCGCTTGCGGTGAAACGCCCAACAGCGCTGCCTTGTCGCGGTCGATGTCGATTTCGAGCCGTGGACCGACAATCGAACTGGTCGCAATGACACCGACCGTGTTCGGCAACGTCTTGATGTACGCCACGAGCTTATCGGCCGCCGCCTGTAGCTCTTCCGGCGCGCCGGACAGCGTATAGGTAAGGTCCGCGAAGCCGCCGTTTTGCCCGCCGCCTGCTTGAATTGTCGCGCCCGGAACAAGGTAGCCGAGCGTGCGGATCTGCTCCACGACCTTGTGCTCGTCGTGCCGCTTGTCAGGCTTCAGATCGACCTGCAGGTTGGCGACGTAACCGCCTGTGACGTCGTTCAGATCCGTACCGATGTTCACCACGACATCCTTCACATCGGTACGCTTCATGAGTTCGCGGCCAAGCCGTTCGGCGCCGGCCGTCGTCACTGAGATCGGCGTGCCCACCGGATACGTGATGCTGGCAAGCGCCGTGCCATATTCTGTCGCAGGCTGAAACTCCGTCGGCACGAGTCCAACGCCGACGAGCGCGAACGCGGCGACGACGAGCACAAAGGAACCGACAATCACGATCCACCCGTGCCACAGAATGAATGGGGAATAGCGCCTTGCGGACCGGCGGTTGATCACCGTGAACCCTAACGCAAGGGGCAGCCAGTGATCGTGATACACCTTTCTGGCGGTTTCGAACCATTCAGTAAAGCGGTTGAACGCGAGCGTGACGCCCGCTACGATGGCCAACATGAGATAGATGACCGGCGTGACGTGCAAGAACAACCCGATGATGCCGACGACGAGCAGCGCGATGAGGATGCCCACAATGGCGCGCTGGCTGAGCTGAGTCTGTTTGGGCTTGCGCACCAGCGCCCAGTGCGCGGCGAGCAGCGGCGCGAGCGTGAACGAGACGAGCAAGGAGAACATCGTCGCGGTGACGATGACGAGCGCGTACTCGCGCAAGAACTGGCCGACGATGCCACCCATGAACGCAATCGGCGTGAAGACGACGACGTCGACAAGGGTGATCGCGATCGCAGCGCCGCCGATCTCCGTGCGCCCAACGATCGCCGCCTCCTCGGGAGGCTTGCCCATCTCGCGATGTCGCGTGATATTCTCGAGCACGACGATCGAATCGTCGACGAGAATGCCGATGGTGAGCGACAACCCCATGAGGGACAGCAGGTCGACCGAGAACCCAAGGATCCACATGGTCAGGAAGGTAGCGAGGATCGAGCTCGGGATCGAGATCATCACGACCAGTGCGCTGCGCCAGACATGCAAGAACAACAGTAGAACGAGCGCCGTCAGCAGCACGCCTTCGAAAAGGTTCTGCATGACGCCGCTGACCGCTTCGCCCAGGAAGTCTTCATCGGCTTGCAATTCGGCGAACTTGACCTCAGGGTATTTGATCGCCAACGCTTTGAACGAGTCGCGAATCGAAGCCGTTGTGCGCTTCGTGTCGGCATCGGTGTCATGCGCGACGTTGAGCACGATGGCGGCGGCTCCGTTCACGGTCGACGCCAGGCGGTGATCCTGGTAGGTATCGACAACGGTGGCGACGTCCGAGACCCTGAGCTGGTTCTGAGATGCACCCGGCACGGACAGCGGCAGTCGCGCGATCTGCGCCGGATCGGTGATGTCAGCTCGGACGCCAACCGTCGCCTCGCGATACGCTTCGTCGAGCCTGCCGCCCGGCAAGCTCACATTACCGGCGCCGACGGAATTGATGAGGTCGATCGGTGTCGCACCGAGCATCTGCAAACGAGCAAGGTCGGGGTTGATGTTGACCTGGCGGATATACTCGCCGCTGACGTTCACATAGCCCACGCCCTTGACGCCCTTGAGCGTGGGAACAAACTCGGTTTCGACGAGATTGGATAGCTCGATCGGCGAGAGCTTCGAGGACGTGACGTATTCCGTCAGGATGGGCGAAGCGTTCGGATCTTCTTTCGTGACGATCGGCGGATTGAGATCCGCCGGCAAGTTCACGCGCGCCGAATTGATTGCTTGCTGCACGTCCTGCGCGGCGAAGTCGAGGTTGGTCCCAAGCTTAAACCGGATGCCGAAGGCCGCAGCACCCTCTTGCGAGCGCGCGAACATGTTCTCGACGTGGCGGACATTTTGCAGCTGATCCTCGATCGGGCGGATGATGAGCCGCTCGATCTCCTGGGGGCTAGCGCCTGGGTAGGCGGCGATGACACTAATGGCCGGAAACGAAACAGACGGGTAGATGTTGACGCCCATCTGGTAATAGCCTATGAGCCCGAACAGCGCAACTGCCAGGAAGAACAGGGTTATGACGGTAGGTTGGCGGATCGCAAACCGGGTCAACCACATGGCGGAATCTACCTGCTATGCGCTTCGAATGTTTCGGGTCGGAACCCTAGCCTCGCGCTTTTTCAGCCAGTGCGACGATGCTCGCAAGGCCGCGCCGCCCGTCCTGCGAGTGCCACAGCTTGCGGTCGCTCAAGTAGAACGAGTGCGGCCAGACGTTGCCGGGCGGCGACGCAAGTTGCGCGTTAAGGCAGGTATAATGTACGCCAGGATCGGGCACCGGATCGTCGACGCTCCGGGCGCTGCCGTACGAGGCGATCGCGTTGGCCACGACATCAGTGAAGTACCAATAGTTCGCCCAGAACATCGGCGGGCGGCGGTTGACCCCGTCGCCGGCCGTCATCGCTGCGGGGTCGGCGCTGAAGAGGCGCGCGTACAGATCCGCCTTGAACTCGCCGGCCTGTTTCGACACCACCGGGCGCGCCGCACCCAGCAAGTAGTGCGTCTTCTCGAGCGCGCTGCCGTATGTGACGAAACAGCGCAGCTTCGTCCAGTCGGCGGCGTCGAGACCGCCCTCCATCATGAGACGGTGCAGATCGACGATCACGTCCATGAGGATGCTGCAGCCGAGGCTGTGCCCGACGAGGTACACGCGGTCGTAGAGCGGCCGGTTGACCATGCCCTCCTTGGTGCGCAGCACGGCGAGCACGAGGTCACCGACGATTTCGAGAATCTTTTCGCGCAGCATGTAGAAGCGCTGGTTTTCATTGTGCGTCGCCCAGATTTGGATATCGCCTATGTAACCGACGAGAAAATCATTCATCACGCTCAGCAACAGGCGCGCCGATGTCGCGGTCGCGAGCAGCCAGACCAAGCGCCAGAGCTTGTCAAAAAACTCACCGCCCTCGAACCCCGCGGTCGCCGCCACGATCGTGAATCCAAGCACGACGAGGATGACGGGGCGCTTGTAGCTCCGCCCCGTGCCCGGTACAAAAAACAAGGGAACAAGCCTTGACAGACCCTGCGCAACGAGATAGCCGCCGAACAACCCGATGATGAGCGCGACCCAGGGCGGAACGACTCCGCCCGGCATAACCTGATACGCAGAGTACGCCGCCCATAACGTAGCGATCGTCAACAGCGGCACAAGCACCGCGACCATGACGGTCAGCACGAGATCGTATGTCGTCTTCCTGCCGGGCGCCGCGACGCGCGTATCGGCCACCGGCGAGAAGATCGAACGCATCAGCCAGGCGAGGACGCTGTACGCGTTGGTCTGGCCCTTGTCGGCCGGACTCCAGTAGCCTTCGAACACATCGATGACCGGCTCGCCCGGCACATCTCTGCCGTAGTTGTCGCAGTGCACGCGGACCGCGCTTGGCCGCACGCCCTCCAGTTTCTCGCCGCGCGGCACCGGCGGCCAGATGACGTCCGAATGCCATTGTCCGATGCGCGTGGGCAGGTCGCCGCCGAAGCGCTGGCGGCGTTCGTCGTCGGTTTCTGTGTTGAGCGCGTCGCGCAGCTCTCCCGCGAATTGGTCTTGGATCTGGTAACGGTCAATGGGACCGATGCCATGAACGATGATAACGGCGCTTTTCATCCAGCCGCAGGTTCGCGCTCCGCGTTCAGGTGTCCCGGTTTGGGGTTCGCAATCGTGTAGAGCATCACAGCCTTGCCAAAGCGGTCCACCGCCGGACCCCGGAGCGCCATGCCGAGTTTTTCCATCAACCGTGTGGAGCGCGCGTTGCCTGGTTGGACGTGCGCGATGACTCGCGGCAGTGCAAGCGGCCCGTACGCATACTCCAAGACCGCGCTCGCCGCTTCGTGCGCGTAGCCTTTGCCCCAGAACTTTGCATGGAAGAGCCACGTGATCTCGGGGTCATCGGTCACCTGCGGATCGGTGAGCCCGCATTCGCCCATGATGTCACCGCCTGGGCGCTCCAACACCGCCCAGTCTCCGTAACCGATGCGATAGTGCTCGATCGTGTCGCGCAGCGCTTGGTCGGCTTGCGCGTCGTCAAGCGGTTGGAAATCGTGGATGTATCTCATCACGTCCGGATCCGAAACCATCGCATGAAACGCTTCTCGATCCGCCCACGTCCAGCGGCGCAGCGCCAGTCGCGGCGTTTCGATAACCGGTTTCGGGTATGTGAATTTGTACAGCCACCACTGCTTGCGCCCGTGGCGATCCGCGGGGTTGCGATCGAAATAGATCGTCATGCGCAGCGCGTCGGTGGTTTCGACGTCGTAGTAGTGGCGGCGCACGTACACGTCGCCGCGATCCTCGCCCATTTTCTTGCGGCGCTCGAGCGTGCGCGCGACATCGAAGCGCAGGTGTCGCCAAACAAACGCTTTCGGCACTCCAGGCTCCCCCCTCGACATCGCACTCAGGTCCGAGGTGCCCGGTACGGGGCTGATCTTCTCGCTGATGAACGCGGGCCGGTCGCTGCTCGGCATGCGCTGCTAGGGTTCTCGCGGGCAGCGCGCCAACCTTGGCCGCCCCCAGACGTAGCACTCGAGCGAAGCTGGAGTTTACGTAGCACTCGAGCGAAGCTCGAGGTCAGGACATAACTAATGAAGATCGGCGTTATTGGATCAGGCATCGTCGGCCGCACGCTCGCCAGCGGCTTCATCGGTGCGGGGCACGACGTGAAGATCGGATCGCGCGAGCCGGAGAGCGACGAGCTTACGGCATGGAAGGACAAAAGCGGCGCGCGGGCTTCGACCGGATCGTTCGCCGATGCCGCGCGATTCGGCGAACTGATCGTCATCTCGACGCTCGGCAGCGGTACCGAACACGCCATCTCGCTGGCCGGCAAACACAATTTCAAAGGCAAGGTCGTCATCGACACGACCAACCCGCTCGAATTCCCCGAGGATAGGATGCCTCGTCTTTTCGTGGGCTGGAACGATTCGCTCGGCGAACGCGTGCAGCGCTGGCTGCCTGACGCACGCCTCGTCAAGGCGTTCAACATCGTCGGCAACACTTACATGGTGAAGCCGCAGTTCCCAGGTGGGCCTCCCACCATGTTCTTCTGCGGCAATGACGCCGGCGCGAAACAGACCGTCGCACGCCTTCTGAGCGACTTCGGTTGGGAATCGGTCGACATCGGCGGGATCGACGGCGCGCGGGAGCTTGAATCTTTGTGCATCTTGTGGGTGAGGTACGCGATCCAGATGAAGACCCGCGACCACGCCTTTAAGATGTTGAGGAAGTAGTGGCTGGGCGACGCGGTGATGAGCGCCATATCTACCTTATCCACGGCCTTGGCGATTCGCCGCGCGTTTGGCGAGGCACACGCGCCGCGGCGCCGCTGAAGCGCTACCGCTTCATTGTTCCGGCGCTGCCCGGATTCGGCGGACGCAAACCCTTGCCGCGGCGCAAGCGCGGCATCTATGGGCTCGCGGATTGGCTCCAAGCCGAAATCGGGCGGCGCTCAAAGGGCCGGCGCATTGTGCTCGTCGGCCACTCGATGGGCGGCACGATCGCGACCCTCCTCGGCAGCCGGATGGGTGAGGTGGAGGCTATCATCAACGTCGAGGGGCCGCTCCTCTTATCTGACTTGCGGACATCGCGACAGGCGGCCAATACCAAGAATTTCCCCCGCTGGTTCGGCGACTTTCGGCGCACGATGACGAAGCCGGAAGCGGGCTCGGGTATCCCAGAACACTTCGGCGCAGCCGTCGCGCGAGCCGACCCTGCCACGTTTCGTGCGTGTGCCAGGGACATCGTAAAGCTGACGCGAGGCGGTCGCTTGGCGGCACTGTTCACCAGGCTGCCCGTGCAGGCCACTCACTTCTACGGCAGCGAGGGCATCTCGGCCCAATCGCAGCGCTTACTGCGCGATCGCAGCTGCGCGGCCGTGCGCTTCGACCGGGCCGGCCACTGGCCGATGATCGACGCTCCGGCGAAATTCGCGCGACGCCTGGCGCGTGCGCTAGGGTAGGAGCACGGCCGCGCCGCGCAGCTTGCCGGCGCGTACATCGGCGATTGCCTCGTTAGCGCGGGCCAACGGGTACTCAGTCACGTCAGTCTTCACAGGCACGAGCGGGGCGAGCGCTAAGAATTCGACCGCGTCCTCACGCGTCAGGTTTGCCACTGAACGGATGCTGCGCTCGCCCCACAGCAGCTCGTAGGGAAACGACGGAATGTCGCTCATGTGGATTCCGCCGCACACGACCGCTCCACCCTTGCCTACATAGCGCAAGGCGACCGGCACGAGATCGCCCACCGGCGCGAAGATGACCGCGGCATCGAGTTCGTCAGGCGGCGGGCCTGTCGAATCACCGGCCCACACCGCGCCCAACGTCTTCGCAAACGTCTGACCTGCTAGGTCGCCAGGACGGGTGAACGCGTAGATGCGCCGGCCTTGCCAGCGCGCGACCTGCGTGATGATATGCGCCGAAGCGCCGAAGCCGTAGATGCCGACGCGCTGCGCGTCGCCGGTGAACTTCAGCGACCGATAGCCGATGAGCCCGGCGCACATCAACGGCGCGGCGTGCTCGGCGCTGTACTCAGATGGAACGGCATAGCAGTAGGCTTCATTCGCGACCGTCTGCTGCGCGTAACCGCCATCGATATCGTAACCGGTAAAGCGCGCCACGTCGCAAAGGTTTTCGCGTCCGCTCCTGCAGTAGCGGCATACGTTGTCCGTCTCGCCCAGCCACGGGATCCCGACACTATCGCCGATCGAGAAGCGGTGCGCATCAACGCCCGCCTCCTCAACGACCCCGATGATCTCGTGGCCGAGAACGAGGGGAAGTTTTGGCCGCGGCAGTTCGCCGTCAACGATGTGCAGGTCGGTCCGGCACACGCCGCAGGCGGCCACGCGCACCCGGATCTGGCGCGGGCCGCACGTGGGGATGGGAACTTCGCGCAAGACGAGCGGCTTGCGCGGCTGCTCGAGCAGCATCGCGTCCATCCGGAAATCTTCCTTCTTAACCTAATGCGTGCGGCCGGGCGATTCCATTTTCGCGCCGGGTGGGTAACCCGCGCTGCCCTAGCGAACGCCTAAGCCGGTGTTGACCAGACTCTTCGTCTCCCGGCCGACGCTTGCAGCAGTGCTCGTCGCCCTGATAACGATCGGAGGCCTGCTGGCGGCGTTCAGTCTGCGCGTACAAAGCCTACCGAACGTCGACGTCCCCCACATCGTCATAGTCCTCTTCGAGCCCGGCGCGTCTCCTGCCGAGATGCGCGACGGCGTCGTGCTGCCAATCGAAGATCAGCTCGCAGGCGCTCCCGGACTCGCGCACATGCTGTCACGCGTGCAGCACGGCTTCGCGACGATCGAAACCCAGTTCGACCTGCATACGAAGAAGACGGATGCGCTCGTGGAGGTCCAGCGGCGCATGCAGGCGGCTCAGTCGCAGCTGCCTTCCGATCTGATGCCGCCGATCGTCGAGACGTTCGATCCGGGCGAGTCCGACATCATGTCGCTCTCCGTCGCCTCCGACACGCTCTCGCCTGGCGCTCTGTCATCGCTCATCTCAGACAAGATCACGCCCGCGATCGAGCAGGTCCCGGGCGTCGGCAACGTCCAGTCATACGGCCTCGTCACGCCCTCGATTCAGGTCGAAGTCGATCCGGCTAAGCTCGCTGCGGCGAATCTTGCGATCAACGACGTCGTGGGCGCGATCGCCACCAGCAACGTGCGTGCGGCCGGCGGCATCGTCTACGGCAAGTCGCGGGAGACCGGCATCAACATCCGCAGCGATCTGACCGGCGCCGCCTCGGTGGCGGCGCTGCCCATCGCAAGCGGCCCGCTCAGCGACCAGGCCTTTCGCGCGTTGCTCAACCCAAACAGCCCGTCGCCGCGCAACTACAAAGTCGGTGATATCGCCACCATCAGCGACGCGAGCGAACGGCAGCGCATCTTCGCATATGTCGACGGCAAACCGACGCTGCTGCTGAACATCAAAAAGGGGACCAACGCCAGCGAGATCGACACCGCCAAGGCGGTACGCGATATGCTGCCGCAACTGCAACGCCAGTTCCCCGAGGTGGTCTTCACCGTCATCAACGACGGCTCGCGGTACACCTCGCAGCAGCTCAGCGGCGTCCTGCGGACCTTGATCGAGGGCATCGCGCTCGTCGCCATCGTCATGGTCTTCTTCCTACGCTCGTGGCGCAACGCCGCCGCGGTGCTGATCGCGATTCCGACGTCGCTCTTCGCGACGCTCATGGTCATGCAGCTCGGCCACTTCACGATCGACACCGTTTCGCTGCTCGCGATGACGCTCATCACCGGCATCCTGGTTGACGACTCGATCGTCGTGATCGAGAACATCCAGCGCCACCGCGAGATGGGCGAGTCGCCGTTCCTAGCGGCGATCAACGGCCGGCTCGAGATCAGCCTCGCCGCCATCGTCATCACGCTTGTCGACGTCGTCGTGTTCTTGCCGATCGCGTTCTTGCCGGGCATCGTGGGGCGATTCCTCAGCGAATTCGCGCTGGTCGTCGTGACCGCGACGCTCGCCTCTTTGGCGGTCTCCTTTACGATAACGCCTGCGTTGGCCGGCAATTGGGCGCTACTCTCGAAGGGCCGCTTCATCGCCTGGACCGCCGGCTTCGCGCGCGGCTTCGAGCGGCTGCGCGCGTGGTACGCGGAACGCGCGCTGCCATGGGCGTTTGGCCACGCGCCCGCGGTTGCGGCGATCGCCGTCGGTTCGCTCGTCGGTGCGCTTGCCCTCATACCCCTCGGCGTCGTCGGATTCGAGTTCGATCCGGCGCAAGACACCGGCGAGATCTTCCTTCAACTGAACTATCCGAGCGGCACGCCGCTCGCCAAAACGCGCGACACCGCGCTGGCGATCGAACGCGAAGTCAATGCGCTCGACGACGTCCGGTCAGAAGCGACGATCGCGGGCGCGGCGATGTCCCCGGTCGGCGGCTATCTCGTCGACGGCGCGATCGGCCAGATCGACATCCACCTCAAGGACCGGCGCCACAATTCGACGGCGTATTCGGTCGACCGCGTGCAGCGCTTAGCGCAACGAATCGCTCCCGATGCGTCGCCCGTCGTCATTCCGGTGACCAACGCGTTCGGCGGCAATACTCAGCCGCTCGACTATCTCGTGACCGACGCGAGCGGCGATCCCACCAGGTACGCGCAGCGCGTGTATGAGGTGCTGCGCGCCACGCCGGGCGCGGTGAACGTCATCAGCTCGGCCAGCAGCCAAGCGCCGCAGATCAACGTCACCTTCGATCGAGAAATGGCCCGCGGCCACCAAACAAGCCTCGCAACCGTTGCCACCGCGATCCGCGCCGCTTTTGGCGGCGTGCGCGTGGCGCAGTTCGAGGGTCCTGAGGGCCCCAAGACCGTGCAGGTCGTCTACCCGCCGGCCTACCAGCACGACGTGCGGCAATTGCTCAGCATCCCGATCCGCACCAACGCCGGTGAGTTGATCCGCGCCGGCGATATCGCCAGAATTCAATACGGTTATGGCCCGCGGGCCATCGATCGCGTCGATCGACAGACGGTCGTGCATGTGAGCGCCAACGTCGCACCCGGTGCGGCGTTGTCGAACGTGGACGAAGCCTTCCAGCGGCGCCTCGCCGATCTGAGCCTGCCGCTATCCGTCCATGTGGTGCCAAGCAGCGCGGGCAATCAACAGAACCTGAGCGACACGATCAGCGGCATGAAGCTTGCGGTCGTGCTTGGCCTCGTGCTCGTCTTCCTTTTGATGGTGGCGCTCTACAACAGCTACGTGACGCCCTTCATCATCATCCTCGCAGTGCCGCTGGCGGTGGTCGGCGCGATCGGCGGCCTTGCGATCGCGCGCGAAACGCTGAACGCCTTCTCGCTGATCGGCATCGTCCTCCTCATCGGACTCGTCAGCAAGAACGGCATCTTGCTGGTCGATTTTGCGAATCAATTGCGCGAGCGCGGCATGGAGCGCCTCGCCGCGATCCGCGAGAGTGCACGTACGCGCTTCAGGCCGATCGTGATGACCACGGTCGCGATGATCTTCGGAATGCTGCCGCTTGCGTTGCGCTTCGATCCCGCGGTCGCGGCGCGCAACTCGCTTGGCGTCGTGGTGATCGGCGGGCTCGTGAGCTCGCTCTTGTTGACGCTTGTGGTCGTGCCACTAGCGTACGTCATGTTGAGTCCCAAGCACATCAAGGTGCGGCATGAGCGCGTCGCCTCGGCGCTGCGCGCAGTCGACGACGAAAGCGCACGCGGCTCCACCGGCGCGGCACGCTAGGCGACGGACTCCCGACTTTGCTGTCACGAAGCGTTCGCGACCAGACTCTCGTTAACGCATATTGGATTCCGCTGAACTTCCAAGGCACGGCGCTCATGGCGATCGCCGTCCCTGCCGCGCTGCTCAAATTCCCAAACTCCGATCACACGCAAACGCTTGCCGTGCTCGCCAGCGTCGCGGCGGCGATTTCGATGATTTTCCCGCCGCCGATCGGCGCGCTCTCGGACCTCATCAGACGGCGCGGCGGTCACCGCAGGCCGTTCATCGTGCTCGGCGCCGTCGTCAACGTGATCGGCCTGTTGTGGATGGCCTACACGACGTCGATCTGGTGGTTCTCCGGCGCGCTCATGCTCACGGTCGTGGGCCAAAGCATCAGCAGCGCGGCATACCAAGCGCTCATCCCTGAAGCGGTGCCGCGCGAAGCGTGGGGCCATTCAGCCGGATACCAGGGCGTTGCGTCGCTGGCGGGCGCGGTGGGCGGGCTCGCCGTCGCGAGCGTCACGCCTCCTTCTCCTACGTTCGTCTGGACCGCGCTCGTCGTGATCATCGGAGCATACCTGGTGTGCTTCACGCCCGAGGGACAGTGGCTCGAACCCGAGCACGTGCACGTCAGCAATTGGCGCAATTTCTCGGTCGTCTTCGTCTCGCGCTTTTTCACCAACATCGGGCTGACGTTGCTCGGCACATTCGTGCTCTATTTCTTCCGCGACGTCGAGCACGTCGACAATCCGTCCATCAGCACCGGTTTCTTCGGCGTTCTCGCACTCGCGGGCGCGATCATCACGGCATTCGTCACCGGCGTGCTGTCGGACCGGGTGCCGCGCAAATACATCCTGGCGCTGGCGGGGATCCCGATGACGATCGCGGCAGCCGGATTCGCCATCGCTCCCCAGCCGCAGTATCTCGTCGTCTACGCGTTGTGCTTCGGCTTAGGCTACGGCGCGTTCTTGTCCGTCGGCTGGGCGCTGGCCATCGACTCAGTGCCGCAGATGCGCGATGTCGCGCGCGATCTCGGCATTTGGGGCATCGCTTCGAACCTGCCGAGCGTCATCGCGCCGATCGTCGGCGGCTGGCTGCTTGCCAAGTATGCGAGTCCCCTGGAAGGCTACCGGAACTTGTTCTTGGTTGCGGGCGTGACGTTCTTGGCAGGCGCGGCTATCGTGCTGTGGATACGCCAGCGCGCGCCCGAATCGAACACCATCTTGGAGCAGGGTTAGCCGGCCAAACGGTCGCACCGTCTTGCTGTCGGAGGGGACCGGAATGCATTCTGAGTCATCTGTAGGCGCGCGCTTTCTTTTGGTCATGAAAGGCGAGCCGGTGCGGTTTTTCGTTGCGTTCGTCGCGGCGCTCGTCGCGTTCGCACCCGCCTCCCGAACGCCGGCGGGCACGACCGGAACTTTGGTCGGCTACGCGCTCAGCGAAACAAGCGCCCCGATCGCCGGTGCGCGCATGACCGCGACTTCGCCATCGCAGAGCCAATCGGGCGTGACCGACCAACGCGGGCAGGTCGCGTTTCTGGCGCTGATCCCCGACACGTACTCGGTCACCGCCGCCAAAGAAGGCTTCAGACCGGCGACACGGACCGCAGTCGACGTGATCGCCGACAACGTTCGCACGGTGTACGTGTATCTCCAAAGACAGATCAAGACCATCGGCTCGGTCACCGTCAGCGCGGGCGCGCCTCCGCTGGTAAGCCCCGGCACGACGGTCAACGTCTACTCGGTCAACCGGCCGTTGCAACAAACGCTCGTCGGACTCAACGGCGGGGGCGATCTCGATAACGCGTACTCTGCTATCGCAGCCGTACCCGGCGCGTTTGTGGCGCCGGGGCAGCAAGGCTGGAACGAGCCGGTGTTCCTGCGCGGCGGCGCGTACAACGAGATCGGCTACGAGTTCGACGGCGTGCCGACGAACCGCTCGTTCGACAATCTTTCGACGACGAATTTGGCGACGCTCGGCCAGCAATCGATGCAGGTCTATACGGGCGGAGCGCCGGCCGGCGCGCAGGCGCACGGCCTCTCCGGATACGTCAACCAAGTGGTTCGCAGCGGCTCTTATCCGGGGTATGCCGATGTGACGCTGGCGATCGGCACGCCGACCTTCTACAACAAAGCAAACGTGGAGTTCGGCGGCGCGACCGCCAACCGGCGGTTCTCGTACTTCATCGGCATCGGCGGCTACAACCAAAGTTTCCGCTACATCGACAATACCAACGGCGCCGCGTTCTCGACCAACTTCGGCATGCCGTTCGACGAGGCGAATGTCGTGCTTGGGCCGCTCACGGGCGGACCGCCTGGTTGCGGTCTGCCAAACGGTTCAAGTTTCGCCGGCTGCTACGCCAACCACGCGTACTTCGAAAGCCTGCCGGTCGGGCCGGGCGGGTACATCCTTGGACCGTATCCGAACGGCTGGCAACCCGGCGGCGGCCGCAACGCGACGATCGCCGACCGCGAGAACGTCGGCAACTTCCACTTCCGCCTGCCGCACGCGAACGGGCTCAACGACGATATCCAGCTCCTGTACGACACATCGGAACTGACGACGAAGACGTACTCATCGTACAACGATTGGGGCGGCCCGGCGTTCTGGAACGG
>Ga0187846_10001279_pt1 | contig 14240 bp, 16 predicted proteins | sample TC_taG_FD_161473 | JGI IMG/M metagenome (GOLD analysis project Ga0187846, IMG submission 161473) | Biofilm microbial communities from the roof of an iron ore cave, State of Minas Gerais, Brazil - TC_06 Biofilm (v2) | ecosystem: Environmental > Terrestrial > Deep subsurface > Cave > Wall biofilm...
CGTGGGGGTGGTCGTGCTGACGGTGATCTACGGCGTGATCAGTGCCCGCAAGGGTCTGGGCACGCCGACCAGCACCGCGCACGAAGTCGGACCGGCCGTGCTGGCCGGCGGAGGAGCGCGGTGAGTTGGTTGCATACGCTGTACACGCGGGCGCGGCAGACCGCGCGTTTGATGATCGGCGTGCCGGACTACGACAACTACGTCCGGCACCGCCAGACGTTTCACCCCAACGAGCCGATCATGACGTACGAGGAGTTCTTCCTCGAGCGCCAGTCCGCGCGCTACACGATCAGCAAGGACCGGATGAAGGGCTGCTGTTGAGACGCCGCGCGGGGCGATCGGAGCGCCCCGCGCATGCGGGTTCCGATTTAAGATCGTCCCCTTCACGACCGCCGACTTAGCTCAGTTGGTAGAGCAGCCGCCTTGTAAGCGGCAGGTCGCCCGTTCGAGTCGGGCAGTCGGCACCACCCCCCGATCAATCGCTGGGAGGCGGGGCACCTTGAACGCGTGCCGCGGCTTCGCGAGCTCCCGAAGCGCGCGTGATCACGTTGGCCGCGATCAGCTCCTCGCGGGTCGGGTACCACATGTCATTACTGTCCGTGCTTTTCACATGGTCGAGAAATGCCTGCGGTATTCCGTCCTCGCGATAGATCGTCAGCACCTCCTCGGTGAATTCCTCCTGGCCGGCGCGCGTCATGCCCGCGAAGGAGGGTTGGTGAAAACCGATGCGGGCGCTCGGATCGGCAGCCCGCACCTGACCCGCCAGCAGCACGATCGTGCAGGCGCTGTCGCATTCCGTTTGCACGTACGTATCGAGGCGTCGCGCGCGCACCAGCCGCGCGATCTCCTTGGCCTCGTGCAGCCGGCCTCCTGGCGAGTTCAGCGCCATCATCGAAACACCGGGCGCGGCCTTGAGCAGGTCGCGCACCGTGCGGGAGGACCCCTCCCGCAAGAAACCGGAAACGTGAATGACCTTGCCATCGCGGGACAGGCGGATCTGAACCGATCCGAGCGGATCCAGTCCCAACGCGATCAACCTGAGCTCTGAAGCCCCCGGGCCCAGTTGGGCGTTTAACCTGAGCGCTGTAACCACGGCCCCAACGGCCACTGCGACGCGCGCCGCACCGGCCCAGAACGCGCGGCCGCCGCGCGCTCGATGCTTTCCCGCGGATCTCCAAACGCCAACGATCGTCCAGACATGGACGATCAGAGCGAACACAATGGCGCTGAGGCAAACAGCTGCAATCAGACGCAGCGAGCTCGCCGTTGCGATGGCCTCGTTCAGGCCCAGCACGGCCAGCCCCACGACGTTGCCCAGCAAAACACCGTTGAGCCAGTACGAGATCCCCAGCGACAGATCGCCGCGCCAGTGCCGGACGATGTAGCCCGCCCGTCGTTGTTCTGGCGCAGCGGTGTTGGCCGCCGTCGGCACGGCGGAGTCTGCCAGCGCCGGCGCAGCCGAGTCGGTCGCCACCGGCGCAGCGGAATCGGCCACCGTCGGCTCGACAGGCGGCTGGGGAGGCGTTGACACGGAGTCGACCCGAAGCAGGTGCCGCAAATGGGTGCGACGATGTTACGCCCCGGGATTTTGGCCCAAGCCCCTTCGGCTCGCCGCTCGCGTCAACGTCGTTGGCCGGACTGCGAGCGGTCGGGAAGCGCTTTCCAACGCGCGACGGACATCGCCCGGTCACTTGCCCGTGTTCCGATGCCCTGATCCGCGCCGCCGGACCGCCTGTTCTGATATGAGTCTGTCGTTCAAGCGCCTGCTGGCGTTCATCGCGCTGTTCGGCGCGATGTACGTCGCGTTGTCGCAGGCCTGGGGCGAAGGCCTGTCGCATTGGATCATCGATGTGGCCACGGTGCGACCGGCCGCCTGGATTGCGCGCGTGCTGACCGCCGACGCCAGCATCGTCGCGGCCGGCGCGACGCTGCGGTCCTCGCAGGCGTCGATCCACGTGCTGTACGGGTGTGAAGGTACGGACGTGCTGATGCTGCTCGCCTCCGCCTTGCTGGTCGCGCCGGTGGCTTGGCGCGACCGGCTGCTGGGGCTGGCGGCGCGCACGGTTTTCGTATTCGCCATCAACCAGATGCGCGTGCTGGCGCTGTTTTTCTCGATATGGCGCTACCCGGCCTGGTTCGGCCCGTTGCACGGTTTGATCGCGCCGCTGCTGGTCGTCGTGCTGGTTGCGGTCTTCTTCATGGTGTGGCTGGGCTGGACGGCGCGGACGCGCGATGGCTTGGCTTGAACGCGATGTGCTGCTGCGCGCGCTGGTGCGCTTCGTCGGCGCCGCGGTCGTGCTGGGCGCGCTGGCGGTTGTCCTTCAGGGTCGGCTCGTGGGCGCGACCCTGCCGATGTTCCGGGCCTGGCTGGGATGGATTGACGATACGTACCGAACCGTCGATCTGTCGATGATCGACCTCAAGGGCGAGCTCGTCGTCCAGCGCATCGCGACGCCGGCTCATCCGCATGCGATCGGTGGCGTGGTCGTCTACAACGATGAGCGCAGCAGCCTGTCGACCCAGGTCGCCGCCGGCATCGTGCTGCAGCCGCTCGTGCTGGCGGTCGCTCTGCTGATCGAGTGGCCGTGGCGCAGCGCCGCCGAACTGGCGCTGCGCCTGGCGGCTGCGACGCCGCTGATGGTCCTGGTGATGCTGCTCGATGTGCCTATGATGCTGTACGGCTTTATCTGGTACCAGGAGCTGTCCGCCGTGGATGCGGCGCGCTTTTCAGCGCTGGCCTACTGGGCCGACATGATGAATGCCGGCGGACGATTTGTACTTGCGATCGCCGCGGCCGCGCTGGCCGTCGGTGTGCCAAGGATCGCCCTGGCCAGAACCATCTGACGGGGGGAAATGGAGCGCCGGTCCGGGCGCGGCGCGATCCTCGGCACGTTCATTGCCCCGGCGGCGGCGGAGGCGGGGCCCCCGGGGGAGGCGGCGGCGGGGCCACGGTCGATGGAGGCGGTGGCGGTGCCGAGCGGTAGGCCGCCGCCGACTGACCTGGCAACAGGTTGCCGCGGGCGTACATGCACTGCTGGTAGGCGATGTCATAGCGGCGTTGCACGGTGCGCCCGGCGTAGTCGCCTTCTCCAACGCCGACAGCGGTTCCGGCAACGGCGCCAATGGCGGCACCGGTTCCTGCCCCACGACCGCCACCGGCGGCCAGCCCGACGGCTGCTCCGAGGGCGGTGCCCACCGCGGCCGAAGTCACCGCACTAGCGGCCGCCGACTGCTGAGCACTGGTTCCGCCGATCGCCTGGGTCGCGTAGTTGCGGCACAACTGATCATCGGCCACGAACAGATCGAACGGTTTGCCCGGCGGCGGCATCACGGCCACGCTGGGACCGGTCGGAATCTGGGCGCAGGCCGCGATCAGGATCGTCACTGCCGCCACGCCAAAAACTCTGGTTCTCATCTGGATTCTCCTCAACACGAAACAGGGCTGCCGACTACTACTGCGCCGGTGGCGCCAGCGGCAGGGCAGGCGGCGCCGTTGCCGATGGCGGTGGCTCGGCGGGTGCGGCACCCGGCGTCGCCGGCACGGCGCGCCAGCCTCCGGGGCAGGTCGGCACATACGGGTAGTACCCTCTGGCGCCTTCGCAGTAGTACCAGTTTTGCGGAGGTGGTGGCGGAGGCGCGGGTTTCGCAGGCGCTGGCTGAATGATCACTGCGACCGGCGGCTCGTACGGATTCGGAATTGGATAGACCGGCTGCGGGTAGTAGTACCAGGTCGGGCCGACAACCCACCACCAGCCCCAGCGGCCATCGTGATACTCGTGGCGCCAGCCGCCGCCGCGCCACATGTCCCAGTCATGCTCGTGAAACCGTTCGATGTGGCCGTGCCAGCGCCAATCGTCCCGATCGGCCCAGGATGGTTGAGCCAGTACCAGCGCGCCGGCCAGTGCACCCCCCAGCGTTACCGCTTTACGAAACCCGATTGCCATGTTGGTGTGCTCCAAATCCCATTCGACCCGCCGCCATTGCATTGCGTTCGAGTCAACGGCGTTGCAATGGTGCCGCTACATTGTGCAACGAGCGTAACGTCTTGTAAGAGCGTGGTTTTTCCAACGCCCCGACGGTATCAGATCTGGCCGGCGCCAGTTGCCAGCGGGGTCGCTGAGGCCCCGTTACGTTTCGCGCACACACGGCGCAGTTTGCCGTTGATCGGATCACTCTGGGGCGGGGCCGGGTCGGTGCGCACGAAAACGTTCTGCGCGCCCAATTCGGCGCAGAAGCCGCGAATGCATTGCTCGGTGCGGGCCGCGACTTCATTCGGATTTCCCTCGGACGGATCGATCCGCACCAGCAACTGGTTGGCGGCCTCCTCGACGACCTGAAAGCGGTAAACGCCCGCGCGCTCCTCGATCGCGGTGCACAGCGCCAGCGGAATCACCGGCTCCACGTGCCCGTCGGTACGCTGCAAGCGGATCGTATCGTCGCGGCGCCCCTCGACCCGCACCGCCGGCAGCGGGCTGCCGCACGGACATGGTTCCGGCAGGTATGTAATGCTGTCGCCCAGGTCGTATCGGATGATCGGCTGCACGAAGTTGGCCAGGTTCGTCAGCAGCGCGGTCGACGACGCGCTGCCGTCGGCAACCGGCTGCCCATTGCTATCGACCGCCTCCAGGATCACCCAGTCCCGGTTCAGGTGCAGCGAGCCGCAGCCGCAGTCGAAAGCGATGTTCAGGAATTCGGAGGCGCCGTAGTCGTCGATCACCGGACAGCCGAACGCGCCGGCGACATCGGCGCGATCGCGCCGCGACAGCGTTTCTCCCCCGCTCCAGATGCCGTTCAGCGTCAACGCGAGCTGCCCGGCGCGCTGACGCTCGGCCAGCGCGACCAGCTCCGAGGCGTAGCTGGTCAGAATCTGCGGATCGAAATCGGCCAGCTGCTGGCACACGCGATCCAGCGGCTGTAGTACCGAGACCGCTCGCGTGTGTGCCGCCATCCAGGGATTGAGCAGCAGCATCCGGCGCCACATCGTTACGCCCGAAAAATGTCCTTCGAGCGCGGCCGCGTACGCAAAGCGTCCGCCGCCGGAGATCGAGCGCAGCATGGCGCGAGCGTCGGCCCCATTGCGGACCGCGAACAGCGCCTCGTAAACCGCCAGCGCCTGCGCGTCCTGGACGAACACTCCCCGCGTGCCGCACGTTCCGGAGCTGGTCCAGATCGCGTACTGGCCCAGATACGGTCGCCCGACCCGGACCGGATCCTGAGTGAACTGCAGCACCGCGGCGAGCGACAGGTCCGGCCGTGTCACCCAGTCGTCGAAGTTCGCCATCAGCAGCGACTTGTCGACCACCGGCAGTTGCTCGAGAGGAACGCGGCCTGTCGGCAGTCCCTGGTACAGATCCCGATAGAAGTTCGAATTGCGGCGCGCGTGCGCGAACAGCGTGTTCAGCCGGTGCGCGGCCTGGGTTCGTATCACCTCAGCGCTCGCCAGCCCGGCCAGCCACACATCGGTGCTGTGGTTCAGGAAGCCCCAGGCCTCGGTCGCGAACGCCATCGGCCCAACGGCGTTGGAGCTCGCACGCCCCGATTGGGAACTGCTCGAGGAACGCATCGAAACGAGTCTCCTTGGTGCACTGAGAATAACGCCAATCGCGCGCGCGCGTCGCGCAATAATGTGTGATGCGATTCGGGAGGCCCGCCTCGAACACGCGTCGGACCTGACATCCCAGTTGCTGGCATGTCAGGGAAATTTGTTTGAAACCGGCGTGTCTTTGTATGAAATGACTTGTCTTGTGAGAAACGGACCGGTGCTGGTATGAAACTGACTCGTCTATCGATAAAACTGACACTTCTTTCGGTGGCGGTGCTGGTTTGCCTCGCGGCCACGGTCGCGCACGCTGACCTTGCAGGCTTCGCGGTTCCCTCGGGCTCGCATCCGCACGACGTCGCGCCGGCGCCGGGCGGCGGGCCCGTCTACTTTACGGCTCAACGAAGCGGTTATCTTGGAATTCTTGATCCCGCCAACGGTCACGTGGATCTGATCGCGCTCGGCGACGGATCGGCGCCGCACGGGGTCATCGTCGGCCCCGACGGCGCCCCATGGATTACCGACGGTGGACAGAACGCCATCGTTCGCGTTGATCCGGCGACCCGTAAGGTCAAGCGCTGGCCGCTGCCGGCCGACAGCGCGGACGCGAACCTGAACACCGCGACGTTCGATCGGCGCGGGCGGATCTGGTTTACCGGCCAGACTGGCTTCTACGGGCGGCTCGATCCTGCCAGCGGCGACATGAAAGTCTGGAAGTCGCCGCGCGGCCGCGGCCCCTATGGGATCTGCACGACCCCCACGGGCGATGTGTACTTCGCATCGCTGGCCGGCAGTTTTATTGCGCGGGTCGACCCGGACTCCGGCGTTGCGACCGTGATCGAACCGCCCACCCCGCGGCAGGGCGCCCGGCGCGTCTGGTCCGACTCACACGGCCGCATCTGGGTCAGCTACTGGAACACGGGCCAGGTTGGGGTGTACGACCCCGCCACGTCGAGCTGGCGCGAATGGAAACTTCCCGGGGACGCGCACGCGTACGCGGTCTGGGTCGATGCGGCCGACCGCGTTTGGCTGACCGATTGGTCGAGCAACTCGCTGGTGCGTTTCGATCCGGTCAAAGAACGATTCGAGCCGTTTGCGCTGGATCGTCCGGGCGCAGCCGTGCGTCAGTTGCTGGGGCGCGCGGGCGAGCTTTGGGGGGCAGAATCAGCGCACGACCGGCTGGTGATGCTGCCAACTCATTGAGTGCCGGACGGCGCCGGCACGGCACGCTCGAATGGACTGCGGAGCGTTGCTACGCGGCCCGCTCGACGGTGGCGGCGGGCGCCTGGCCGAAAGAGGCGAGCAGCTCCTTGAGCTCGACTTCGGTCAGCGTCTCTTTTTGAAGCAGCAGTTGCGCGCCGCGCTCCAGCACAGGACGCCGCTCGGTCAGGATCTTCAGGCTCTTGGCAAACGCCGCGTCGACCAGATGGCGGGCGGCCAGATCGATCTCGCGCGCGGTCTGTTCCGAGTAGGGTCTCTGGGCCAGGCCAATGCCGTCGGGCGACAGGAAGCTGGAGCGCTCCTGCTCGTAAACGATGGGGCCGAGCTCCTGGTCCATGCCGTAGCGCGCCACGATGCTGCGGGCAATCTGCGTCACCTTGCTCAGGTCATCCGCGGCCCCGGTTGAGAGCTCGCCAAAAATCAGTTGTTCGGCCGCGCGGCCGCCGAGCAGCGTGGCCATTTTGTTCTCCAGCTCGGTGCGAGTCATCAGGTAGCGGTCCTCGGTCGGCCTCTGCAGCGTGTAACCGAGCGCGCCGATCCCGCGCGGAATGATCGAGATCTTCTGGACCGGGTCCTGACCCGGAAGTGCGGCCGCGACCAGCGCATGGCCCATTTCATGGTGCGCCACCACGGTGCGCTCGGTCGGACTGAGTACCCGGCTCCTTTTTTCCAGGCCGGCCACGATGCGCTCGATCGCGATCGTGAAATCGTCGGTGCCGACCTTGTCGTGATTGCTGCGGGTAGCCTGCAGCGCGGCCTCGTTGACCAGGTTGGCCAGGTCCGCTCCGCTGAATCCGGGCGTCAGCGCCGCGATCTGCCCCAGATCCAGGCTCGGTTCGGTTGCGATCTTCTTCGCATGCACACGCAGGATCGCCAGCCGGCCGGACCGGTCGGGCCGATCCACCAGAACCTGGCGGTCGAAGCGCCCGGCACGCAGCAAGGCCGGATCCAGGATCTCGGGCCGGTTGGTTGCTGCGATCAGCACCAGCCCCGATCTGGGATCGAACCCGTCCAACTCGGCCAGCAGCTGGTTGAGCGTCTGCTCCTTTTCGTCGTGTCCGCCGATTCCATAGGCTCCGCGGGCGCGCCCGAGCGCATCGATCTCATCGATGAAGATGATGGCTGGCGCCTGCTTGCGCGCTTCCTCGAACAGGTCGCGCACGCGCGCGGCGCCCACCCCGACGAACATCTCGACGAACTCGGAGCCGTTGATCGAGAAAAACGGAACTCCCGCCTCGCCGGCGACTGCGCGCGCCAGCAGCGTCTTGCCGGTGCCCGGCGGCCCGACCAGCAGAACGCCGCGCGGCTGGCGCGCTCCCAGGCGTCCATAGCGCGCAGGGTCCTTCAGGAAGCCGATCACTTCCTGCAGCTCCTGCTTGGCCTCGTCGACGCCGGCGACATCCTCGAACGTGGTCTTCACGTCGGTCTCGACGTACACCTTGGCCTTGCTCTTGCCGATCGACAACAGGCCGGCGCCGACGCCGGCCCGATCCTGCAGCCGGCGCACGACGAAGAACCACACGCCGAAGAACACCAGCGCGGGCAGGATCCAGCCGAGCAGGTCTCTGAAAAACGTGCTCTCCACCACACCCCTGAACTTGATGCCGTACGTGTCCAGATCCTTGGCCAGCTCGGGATCGACACGCGTGGTGACGAATTGCTTGCGCCCATCCGCCAGCGGCTTTTTCAGGCTGCCCTTGATCATGTTGGCCGTGATCGCGATGTCTTCCACGTTGCCGGACTTCAACTGGCTGAGGAACTCGCTGTAAGCCAGCGGTTCGATCGCGCGGTACTGGTTCCAGGCGTTCTGCAGCATCAGGACGCCCAAAATGGCGAAGATGATGTAGATGACGTTGACCTGGGTCGCCTGTTTCATTCTTTTCCAACCCCTTGCCATCTTGGCGCGATCGCGTGCTCGATGTCGAACAGGTCCAGCACGCGTGCCAGCGTGTAATCGACCAGCGCCTCGATCGATGCCGGACGAAGGTAAAAGGCAGGTACCGGCGGAAACACCACCCCTCCCATCAGGGTGACCGCTTCCATCGCGCGGATGTGCGCCAGGTTCAATGGCGCTTCGCGCACCAGCAGCACCAGTCGGCGCCGCTCCTTCAGACACACGTCGGCGGCCCGCCCGATCAGGTTATCGCCGAAACCGTGTGCGACCGCTGCCAGTGTCTTGACCGAGCACGGCGCGATGACCATCCCGTCCGATTCGAAAGAGCCCGAGGAGATGCTGGCGCCCAGGTCCGAAACCGGGTGGACCACGTCCGCCAGTTGCTCGATGGCGGCGCGGCGCAGTCCCAGTTCGTGATGGGCGTTCAACACGCCCGACGCCGACAGCACCAGGTGCGTTTCGACGCCGGCGGCCCGCAGGTGGGTCAGCAGGCGCGTCCCGTAGATCGCACCGGAGGCGCCGGTGATGGCGACGATCAGGCGGCGCGCGGTCACATCGAAATCAGACGGCCTGCGCCTGCTTCAGCAACTCCTGCAGCTCACCGCTCTGGTACATCTCGGTCATGATGTCGGAGCCGCCGACGAACTGACCGTTGACGTACAGCTGCGGGATCGTCGGCCAGTTCGCGAATTCCTTCACGCCCTCGCGAACTTCGTCGTCCTCCAGAACGTTGATCGTCACGAGATTCTTAACCCCGCACGACTTCAGGATCTGGATTGCGCGGCCCGAAAAGCCACACTGAGGAAATTGTGATGTTCCCTTCATGAAGAGCACAACCTGGTTGCCTGTGACGGTTTGCTCGATGAATTGCTTCGCGTCCATATCTCGTGATCCGGTTTTTAAGCGATGACCTGAAACCAAGTGTAGGAATCAGGGCTGCCCCCGTCAAACCCGAAAGCACCCCGTCGGCACGTGACTTGAAAACTTGAGTACCCCCGATTCATGAAGAAAGCGGACCCCGGACACGAACCTCGGACGCCCGGTTAAGCGGGTGCGCGGGAACAATGCGCGGCAAAGGAGGGATGGTGATGACGCGCACCGATGTTAGAAAACTTGCCTGGACGCTGCGACTGATCGGCTACGGAATGCTGGTGGGCGCCCTGGCCCTGATGGTCCTCGGCACCCAGCACACTTCGGCCGCGCCCGTCGCATCGTCGGCGCGCGTGGTCCGATAGCGGTCCCCATTCGATTTTCGGTTTCGCCTCCGCGCGCGGGCGTTGCGAAGAAGTGCGGGAGGGGGAGGGGCACGCCCCGAACCCTCCCGCGCGCGCACCTACCACACCCCGCCTGGCGCACTCCCAGACACTGGTCCAGGATCGGCTTCTAACGGCCGCTCGCCACGCAGACCCGCTCCAGCCCAGCCAGATCGTGCAGCGTTCGTACGGACGTGAACCCGCTATTCAGCATCAACTCCCGCACCGCAGGTCCCTGGTCATAACCGTGCTCAACCAGCAGCAATCCCCCCTCGGCTAAGTGTGCACCGGCCTGCCGGGCGATCGCTCGCAGGCAGGACAGGCCGTCGCCCTCGTCCGTCAGCGCGCTGCGAGGCTCACAGCCCAGGCTCGGAAGATGGGGATCTTCGGCCGCGACGTAAGGCGGGTTCGAAACGATCAGATCAAAACGGCCCGCGGTCGGCGCATACCACTCCCCGAGCAGGAATTCGACGCGGGCGCCCAGTTCGAGCGCATTGGCGCGCGCCATGTTCAGTGCCGCGCCTGATCGTTCGGTCGCGACCACGCGTGCGTCGGGCCGCTCCAGAGCGAGCGTGATCGCAATGCAGCCCGATCCGGTCCCCAGGTCGAGCACGCGCGGGCTCGCCCGATCCTTCAGGAGCAGCAGGGCCGCGTCGATCAGGCACTCGGTCTCGGGCCTGGGAATCAGTACCGATGGGTCGACCCGGTAGCGGCGACCGTAGAACTCCCGCTGCCCGACCAGGTACGCCATCGGCTCGCCGCTGCGCCGGCGCGCGCACATCTGCGCGAATTGCTCGGCGGCGGCGGCGCCGACCGCGCGGCGCGGATGCGCGATCAGCGATTCGCCGGTGCAGCCCAGCGCGAGCGCGAGCAGGGAGCGCGCCTCGGATGCGGCGATGCCGCTGGATGCGATCAGATGAGCGACCGTCACGCTGAATCGGCCAGCGCCGCCAGTTGCTCGGCCTGGTATTCCGCGGTCAGGGCGCCGGTCAGCTCGTCGAGCTCCCCGTCCAGGATCTGATGGAGCTTGTACAGCGTCAGATTGATCCGATGGTCCGTGACACGGCCCTGAGGGAAGTTGTAGGTTCGGATCCGGCCGGAGCGGTCGCCGCTACCGATCAGCGAGCGACGCTCGCTCGCCTCCTTTTCGCGCTGCTCGCGCAACTGCTGGTCTTTCAAGCGCGCCGCCAGCACCTTCAGCGCGCGCTCGCGGTTCTTGTGCTGCGAGCGGTCGTCCTGGCATTCGACCACGATCCCGGTTGCGAGGTGCGTGATCCGGACCGCCGATTCGGTCTTGTTCACGTGCTGTCCGCCGGCGCCGGAAGCGCGGAAGACATCGATCCGGATCTCCGAGGGATCGATCGTCACGTCGTCGATCTCGTCGGCTTCCGGCAGCACGGCCACGGTGCAGGCCGACGTGTGGATCCGTCCCTGCGCCTCGGTCTCCGGCACGCGCTGAACGCGGTGTCCGCCCGATTCGAATTTCAGCCGGCTGTAGGCGCCTTTGCCGATGATCCGCACGATCACCTCCTTGAATCCCCCCAGGTCCGAAGGACTGCGCGAAATCATCTCGGCCTGCCAGTGCTGCCGCTCGGCATACATCAGGTACATCCGCAGCAGGTCGCCCGCAAACAGCGCCGATTCTTCGCCACCGGTGCCGGCACGAATCTCCAGGAAGATATTGCGCTCGTCATTCGGGTCGACCGGCAGCAGCAGCCGCTGCAGGTCCGATTCCAAGGTCTCCAGCCGCCGCCGCGCGCTGCCCGACTCCTCTTCGGCCAGCGTCCGCATTTCCGGATCCGTGATCAATTCCTGTGCGGCCAGCAGATCGGCCTGCGCTCGGACGTACTCCTGGTAGCGCGCGACCACCGGCTCGATTTCAGCCCGCTCGCGCGACAGCCGCCGCAACTGGTCCAGGTCGCGCGCGGCATCCGGTTGCGCCAGGGCCGAGTCGATCTCCTGCAGGCGCCGTGTCAGCTGCGCGAGCTTGGCGCGCATCGAATCGTTCATACAGCGAAGGCAGTAGACAGGCTGTTGAAAACCGTCACGAGCAGGGTCGAGTTGCGACCGAGGAGCGGAACTGTATCAACACAATACAGTGAGCGCCGGAGGGCGCAAATCGGCCCGCGCAACAGGTTGCAACAGCCTGTCAGTCGTTCGGCTGATAAAAGCGCGCTAACAACTCGATTTGCTTGCGGCGCTCGTCGTCTGGCGCGGACGCCGCGTCGTTCAGCAGCGAGATCGGTGCGTGCAGGAACTTGTTGGTCAGCGCGTGCGACAGTTGAGCGAGCACTGCTTCCGGCGCCGTGCCGCGCGCCAGCAGGCGGCGCGCCCGCTCCAACTCGCGAGCGCGCAGCTCGTCGGCCCGATTTCGCAGCTCGCGGATCACCGGCACGGTGGCGCGGCTGCTCAGCCAGGCCTCGAAATCGCGCACGCGCGACTCGATGATCGCCTCGGCCTGCGCTACCGCTGCCTGCCGCGATTCGGCCGCCACCTGCACGATGCGGCCCAGGTCATCGACTGTATACAGGTAGACGTCCTGCAGTCTGGCCACTTCGGGCTCAACGTCGCGTGGCACTGCCAGGTCGATCACAACGATCGGCCGGTGCCGGCGCGCCCGCACGGCCCGTTCGACCATTCCGAGCCCGATGATCGGAAGCGAGCTCGCGGTGCAGGAGACAACCACGTCGAACCGCACCAGGGCGTCGGGCAGGTCGCTCAATCGCATCGCCTGCCCATGCAGCCGCGTGGCCAATGTATGAGCCCGCTCCAGCGTGCGATTGGCCACCGTGATCGACTTGGGGTGACGCGCTGCGAAATGGGTTGTGGCCAGCTCGATCATCTCGCCGGCACCGATGAACAGCAGGTGGCTCTGGCCCAGCTGGCCGAAGATGCGCTCGCACAGCCGCACTGCGGCCGCGGCCATCGATACCGACTGCGCGCCGATCTCGGTGCTGGAGCGGACCTCCTTGGCCACCGCGAAAGTGCGCTGGAACAGGTGATTGAGCAGCAGGCCCAGTCCGCCGGCCTTGCGCGCCAGTCGCTCGGCCTCCTTCATCTGCCCCAGGATCTGGGGCTCGCCCAACACCATCGAGTCCAGTCCGCTGGCGACACGAAACGCGTGCCGGACCGCTTCGGTGTGCGGCAGCAGATAGGAGGAGCGTCGCAAGTCGTGCGGATCGATCCCCTTTTCCTGCGCGATGAACTCGGCCAGCGCCTGGCTGGCCTGGAGCGGTTCGTCGACCACGCAGTACAGCTCGGTGCGGTTGCAGGTCGAGACGATGGCCGCCTCGCTGAGCGCGCTGCTGTGGCGTGAGCTCAGCCGTTCGCGCAGTCGCGCGATGGCGCCGCCGACTTCGTCTGGAACGAACGTGGCGCGCTCCCTCAACGGCAGCGGCGCGGTCTGGTGATTCAGCCCCAGCGCGATCAGCTGCATTTCGGCCAGTTCGATCGCGGATCTCCTAAGTGCTTGATTGGCAAGTATAGATAACGGGATTCTGGGCGGTCACTGAGGAAGCCGGATTAGGGCAAAGACGGCGGAATAAAGGGCAGAGACCGACAAAATCGGTGTTTCCCGTTCCTTGCCAAGCGAAATGAGAATCGTTATCATTCGCAACAATGGAGTCCTAAGTTGATGAAACCAAACCTCTTTTGGCTGTTGGTATGGCTGTCCGGCCCCGTACTGGCGGCCGACACCGAGTTCGCGCTGCAGCTGAAGGAGCACCGCTTCACGCCGTCGGAGATACGGGTGCCGGCCGGGGTCAAGGTGAAACTGATCATCGACAACCAGGACGCAACGCCGGAGGAGTTCGACAGTTTCGCGCTGAATCGGGAAAAGGTTGTGTTTCCCAACTCGAAAGGGATGGTGTTCATCGGCCCGCTGAAGCCGGGTCGCTACGAATTCATCGGTGAATTCAACCGGGACACGGCCCATGGCGTTGTCATCGCTGAATAGATAAGGCAGCCACTCATCATGTTCGCAGCAGCCTTGATCGTGTTTCGGGAGTCGCTGGAGGCAGCGCTCGTGATCGGCATCGTCGCGGCCGCCACACGCACGGTCCCGCGCCGCGGCTGGTGGATCGCGCTGGGAACGGCCGCTGGAGTCGCCGGGTCGCTCGGCGTGGCCGCAGTGGCGCAATCGATTTCGCAGCTGGCCGGAGGAAGTGGCCAGGAGCTGTTCACGGCCATCGTGCTGGCCCTGGCCGTGGCGATGCTCGCGTGGCACAACATCTGGATGGCGAGCCACGGTCGCCAAATCGCCACCCAGGCGCGCGAACTGGGTCACTCGGTCGCGCGGGGCGAAGTGGAGCTGACCGCGATAGTCACCGCGGTG
>Ga0187846_10001280_pt1 | contig 14231 bp, 13 predicted proteins | sample TC_taG_FD_161473 | JGI IMG/M metagenome (GOLD analysis project Ga0187846, IMG submission 161473) | Biofilm microbial communities from the roof of an iron ore cave, State of Minas Gerais, Brazil - TC_06 Biofilm (v2) | ecosystem: Environmental > Terrestrial > Deep subsurface > Cave > Wall biofilm...
ACGTCGCCAACACCCCCGTGATCGCCGCCGTCAGCGTCGTCTTCCCGTGATCCACGTGCCCGATCGTCCCCACGTTGACGTGCGGCTTCGTCCGCTCAAACTTTGCCTTCGCCATTGCCCTGCCTCCCTTGCGTGCGTACAGATGACGAGGCCCCGCCGCGCGGGGTATGCACGATGCGATGCGACAGGGGCCGTCTCTGGAGCCCACGACCGGATTCGAACCGGTGACCTTGTCCTTACCAAGGACACGCTCTGCCGCCTGAGCTACGTGGGCCCGGCGCGCAGATTGATTATAGCAATCACCCCCCCTGTGTCAACCAAACCCCTCGCTCCTCGATCAGATGACATCAGCGATTCCCCAGGGGCCCGCTTCCTGCGGCCAGACCCGGGCAGGACTGTTTCCCCCGACGGCAAAAGAGTCATGCCAGGGCAACTGCCGCTGCAGGAGGGGTTCCGTGTCTTCCCTGGGAGAGCGCATCCGCGTACGGCGCAAGGAGCTCGGCCTGACGCAATCGCAGCTTGGGGGGGCCGAGTTGACCAAAGGCTTTATCAGCCTCGTCGAGAAGGGACGAGCGAACCCGTCGATCGACACCCTGATGCTCCTCGCACGTCGCCTCCAAAAACCGATCGGGTACTTTCTGGACGACAGCAGCCCGGGCGGAAGCGAGACGTTCGACGCGGACGTGCAGTCGGCGCGGCTGCTGCTGAAACAAGGCGAATGGGCGCGGGCGGTGGAGGTTTATTCGGCGGCACTCAACGTCGCGCAGCAATACCACCGGCCCAACGAAGAAGCCGAGTGCTGCATTGGACTTGCGTCGGCCCTGGCCAACCTCCGACAGAGCGACCTGGCGGCTGACCACGCCGCACGCGGGAAAGAACTCGCCGAGACGGCGGGGAGCGCGCAGGTACTGGCCCGGGCTTGCTTCGTACTCGGCCAGATCGAGTATGACCGGCACAACCTCCAGGCTGCGCGCGAGCATTTCTTGCGCGGGTGTCAGGTGCTCCACGAGCACGGCGCCCCCGATCGTGCGCTCGCGGGGGGGCTGCTCGTGAAGCTCGGGCACACGTGCCGCGACCGCGGGGACCACGAGGAGGCGACCCGGTGGTTCCAAGAGGCGTTGGCGGTGCTGGAGCCCGTGCAAGATCTCAGGCGAGTCGGGCTCGCCGACGCGCAGGCGGGGGCGGCCAGCCGCGAGAACGGCCACCTCGAGGCGGCGCTGGGCCACCTGACCCGCGCGGAGCACTCCTTCGAGCTGCGGGATTGCCTCCGGCTGCTGGCGCGCGCTCAGAACGGCCTCGGCATCCTGCTGCTGGAGCAGGGCAAGCTCGACGACGCGATCGGACATCTTGAGAGCGGCCTGCAGATCAAAGGGGAGATCGGCGACGAGGCTGGCCGCGTACGGATCTTAACGGCGCTCGCCCAGGCCCTGGTGGCCAAGCGGGCGTTCGCCCAGGCTGAGACCGCCCTGGCCGATGCGGAGCGTCTGGCCAGCTCCCTGCAGGACACCACAGAGCCTGCCAGGATTCAGCTTGTCCGCGCACGCCTCCTCCGGGAGAGCGGACGTCTGCCCGAAGCCGTTGCGCATTACACCCAGGCGATCAGCTCCCTCGATGGTCTGGGCATGCGCAACGAGCTCGCGGACGCCTGCAACGAACTCGGGGAACTGCTGATCGAGCAAAAGCGCCCCTCGGACGCCGCGCCCTACCTGGCGCGCGCGCTTCAGGAGCTCAAGCCTCACCGGGTAACGCAGAGCACCGCCGGCGAGGCGTAATCCGCCACTGGTTTCCTGAGTTTCTGCGGCGGGCGCGCGGCGCGCCGCGCCACGCGCTACACGATCAGGTGAAGGTCGCCAAATTCGTGCCAGAGGTAGCCCGCGTCAAGCGCCGCCCGGTACGCCCGCTCAAGGTGCGCCCGCCCCGCGATGGCTTCCAGAAGCGCCCAGTGCGTCGCACGCGGCTCGTGCAGGCCTGTGAGAAGCGCATCCACGGTTCGAATTGGGCGTCTAGGCGTTATCACCAGATCGGTCCACCCGCCGGAGGCAACGACCTCGCCGCCAGGGTCGACCGCGCTCTCCAGCGCGCGCACGACGGTCGTGCCCACGGCGACCACCCGGCCGCCACGGGTCTTCGCGGAATGTACCGCCCGGGCCGCGGCCGCCGGAAGATCGTAGAACTCCTCGTACGGCGGCTCGTCTCCCTCCAAGCTGGATACCCCGGTGTGGAGAACCAGCCGGGCGAGTTCCACGCCGGCACCTCGGATCCGGGCGAGCACCTCCGGGGTAAATGCCCTCCCCGCGGATGGCATCTCGGCCGACCCGGGCTCGGTTGCATACACGGTCTGATACAATGCGAGCGGCCAGTCGCCGGGCACGTACGGGTAGGCGATGGGCCGCCCCCAGCGATGCAGAAACTCCACGGGCTCGACCGGTAGAGAGAGTTGGGCGATCCATAAGCGGGCCGAGCGCCTGTAGGGGATGAGAATCGTTGCGGTGCCCCCCGCGGGCAGGCCCAGGACTTCGCCCGGCGCCACCACGGCGTTTCTCGGCTCAACGATCCACATCTCTGCGGGCAGTCGGGTGGAGAGGTGGATCGTCACCTCCCCACCGCCTGACCGGCGGGCGGTGAGCGCGGCCGGCAGGGTAGCGGAGGCGTTGACGACCGCGAGGTCCCCCGCGCGCAAGAACTCGGGCAGATCCCGGAACCGCGCGTGAACGATCCGGTCGGTCCGGCGATCGGAGACCATCAAGCGCACCTGATCTCTCGCTAGGCCCCGTGCTTCGGGCGGCTCGTGCGCCGCGCGCTCGGGGGGAATCGTGAGTGCGATTGGGGGGGGCACGATCGCCGTCATCGCCGGGCAGCCTCCCCCACGCCCGCACCCCACGCTTGGAGTTCGACGCGTCTAAACGGGACGGTCTCCTCCTCGATCAGCCGGACCAGGGCCGGGGCGACCTTCTCCGGACCGGGGAGATCCGACAGGTCCGCCCCCGGCTCGGCCTCCCGGTGCATCACGGTGTTCATGTTCCCGGGATCCGCCACGTAGACGCGGACCCCGGTCCCGCTCACCTCTTCCGCGAGGATCCGGGACAGGTGCTCGAGCGCGGCCTTGCTCACGCCGTAGCCTCCCCACCCGGCGTAGGCCTGAACCCCCGCGTCGGACGTGACGTTGACGATCACCCCCTCACCCCAGGCCTTCATTCCCGGAAGCACGAGCTGGACCAGGTGCAGCGGCGTGGTCACGTTTGCGTGGATCACCGCATCGAACGCCTCAAGCGACAACGCCTCGAGCGGCGGCATGGGCGTGGGGCCGAGCGACGACGCGTTGTTGATCAGGACATCGATCCGGCCGAATCGCGCAAGCCCCAGCGCCACCAAACGCTCGGCGTGTTCGGAGTGGGCGATGTCCCCGGCCGGAGCGACGACGTCGGTGTGCGCGCGCGCGGAGGCGACCGTCTCGAGCAGCCCCTCTGCGCCCCGGGCGGTCAGGATGAGCCGGGCGCCCCGCGCGGCAAACAGGCGCGCGGTTTCCCGTCCGAGCCCGCGGGACGCTCCGGTGATGAGTACGACACGATCCTTGCGCATGCGAGTCAAGCCTCCTTTCGTTCTCGTCCTAGTGTGCCGCGCGCGCGCATTCGGCGCATCGGGCGGGAGGACAGAAAACGCCCCGAGATTTTGGCCGACCCCCGGCCTGTTCGGGAGGACAGGGAGGCTACAGGAGCCCCCGCTGCGTGGCGAGGGCGATCGCCTGGGCGCGGTTGGCGGCACCCAGTTTGTTCAAAATGGACGTCACGTGAAACTTCACGGTGCGCTCAGTAATCGAGAGCTCGCGAGAGATCTGCTTGTTGGACCGGCCGGCGGCGACCAATCGCAGCACTTCCAGCTCCCTCGCGGTGAGCAGGCGGGGGCGCCGGGCACCGCCCACCCGCGCCACCACCCGTGTAGCGACCCTGGGGGTGAGATAGGATTCGCCGGCGTACGCGGCGCGGATCGCATGGATGAGGTCGGCGGCCGCGGCACCTTTCAGGACGTATCCTCGGGCCCCCGCCCGAATCGCCCCCAGGACCCGCTCTTCGGTGTCGTACGCGGTCAGGACGACCACCCGGGGGCTGGGCGCGGCCGCGACGAGGTGCGGTATCGCGTCCACGCCGTTCATCCCCGGCAGCTCAAGGTCAAGCAGGATCACGTCGGGGCGAACGGTCTTTGCCAAGGAGAGCGCCTCCTCCGCCGATCCCGCCAAGCCGGCGACCTCGAAGTCCGGCTCGTCCCCCAACACCGCCACGAGGCCTTCGCGGACCACGGGATGGTCATCCACGATCAAGATCCGAATCACTGCCCATCTCTGAGGAGCGGCACCGACGCCAGCACCCGGGTCCCCCGTCCGGGCCGGCTCTCCACGCGAAGGGTGCCGCCCAAGAGCTTGGCCCGCTCGCGCATGCCCACGATTCCGACCCGGTCATTCGCACGGGAGCGGACGGCGAATCCGCGTCCGTCGTCGCGAATCGAGAGATGCACTCGGCGCCCCCGACGCCCGAGCGCGATCTCCACCTGCTTGGCCTGCGCGTGCCTTCGGACGTTGGCGAGGGCCTCCTGGGCGATCCGTAGCAGCTCGGCCTCGATCCGGATCGGCAGGTCCCGGCCCGTTTCCACGTGCGTGTGCACGCGGACTCCCGTCTCCGAGGTAAACTGCCGGCCCAACGCGCCGAGCGCGTCGGCCAGCGGCCTCCCGGCGAGCGGCGCGGCCCGCAGGTTGAGGACCGACCGGCGGGCCTCCTCCAGGCTTCCCCTCACGATCTTGAGGGCCCGCTCGATCCGCTCGCGGGCGCGCGCGGGGTCGTCTGCCACGTGCGGAAGGGCTCCCTCGAGATGCAGCCCTACCGCGGTCAGGTCCTGCGCCAACGTATCGTGAATCTCCCTCGCCATCCGAGCCCGTTCTTCCGCCCTCGCGAGTCGCGCGCTTGCCTCGGCGAGGCGGGCCCGCTCAATGGCGATCCCGACCTGGTACGCGATCGTGGACAGGAGGCGCAGCTCGTCGGTGGAGAGCTTCCGCCAGGACGGTCCCGTCACGTTCATGATGCCGAGCGGCGCGCGCTGGAAATACAGCGGAATGCTGGCGTGGTACCGCAGCCCCTGGGTCAGGTCGACCGCCCGCCGCTTCACGGCGGGCCGCAGGCGGCTGCACTCGATCACGTCAATGTTCTTCGGCGTAAGTTCGCCCGCCCGAAACTGCTCAATGCACCAGCACGAAGACCCGGTCATCCGCACCGGCTCCTGGAGGTAGGGCGGGAGATGCTGGACGCCGGCGCTGTAAAACTGGGCGGTGTCGGGATCCAGGAGCCAGATCCATCCGGTCCGCAGACCCAGGAGGCTGGCGACGAGTGCGAGCGTCCGCTCTAACGCGTGCTGGACGTCCGGCGAGCTGTTGAGCGCTTCGGCGATCGCGTTCAGGATCCTCAGCTCTTCCGTGCGCCGGTGCGCGCCGGCGGTCTTGCCTAAGCCGCGCGCAGGAGGCCCTTGTGGCTGGGGGCGCCGAGCGAGCCTTGTCATCGCCCACCGCAGGGACGGCCCCCTGGGATGAAAACAGCACGAGGCCGATCTTCCCGCCGAGATATGCCGTGCATGATTCGGGGTGTCTTCACTTCGCCCAACTCGTCTCCCTGCAGCATCAGGATTACGGCGTTCGAGTTCATTAAGGGCGCGTCGAGGACGCGGAGCTAGTTTAGGCTTTCCGGGCGACGGCCGCCACCGGACGAGGTCCAGGCGCGGCCTGTCCTTTTGGTCAGGCGGCCCGTCCGCAGGGAATACCGAAAAGCCGGGTCGCGTTCCACCCGGCGAGAAGCGGAGGATGACAAGGTGCGGACTCGACGAGTGTTCTCGGAATTCGACAGTCTCCAGGCGGCGGGGGCCGGACATCCCACCGACGGCCAGCTCCTGGATGCGTATTCCCAGGCCGTCATTCAGGCGGCGGAACGGGTCGGCCCCACGGTGGTCAGCCTGGGCATGGCTCGGCCGGCGCCCGAGGGGCTGAAGCGACGGGGGCTGCCCGAACTTCGAGGCGCGGGAAGCGGGGTCATCATCGCGCCCGACGGCTACATTCTGACAAACAGCCACGTGGTGCGGGAAGCTCACAAGATCGAGGTCCGCCTCCAGGACGGGCGGGCCATCGAAGCACGCATCGTCGGCGACGATCCCTACAGCGACCTCGCGGTCATTCGGGTCTCGGACGGCGGCCTTCCGGTAGCCGAGCTGGGAGATTCCTCTCGGCTCCGAGTGGGTCAGCTCGTCGTGGCCGTCGGAAACCCGCTCGGGTTCCAGGCGACGGTGACCGCCGGGGTGATCAGCGCGCTGGGGCGGACGCTCCGCGCCGAAACGGGGAGGCTCATCGAGAACGTCATCCAGACGGACGCCGCGCTCAACCCGGGCAACTCGGGGGGACCGCTGGCGGATTCTCGCGGACAGGTCATCGGCATCAACACCGCGGTCATCGCCGGATCCCAGGGGATCTGCTTCGCCATCCCGGCCAACACGGCGAAGTGGGTGGCCTCCCAGCTGATCCGTGAGGGACGGGTCCGGCGCGCCTACCTCGGCGTCGTGGCCCAGGTGATCACGCTCGATCGCCGGATCGCCGTCCACCACCATCTCGAGGCGACCACCGCGGTGCGGGTGAGCGACGTGAGCCCGGGGACCGCGGCCGCGCGGGCCGGGGTGAAGGCCGGGGACCTCATCGTCCGGGTGGGGGGAAACCCGATCCCTTCGCTCGATGATCTGCAGCTGGCGCTCGGCCGCCACCCCATCGGAGCGCCGCTGACGATCCAGATCCTCCGGGGCGCGGAGTCGCTGACGCTGGAGGCCCAGCCGACCGAACTGCCGGACCCCGCCTGACCCCGCCGAAGGTCACCTCGGCGGGGGGTTCACGAAACGCAAAGCGCCAATGGGGGACGTTCAACCCCCGCGACCCCCGTCTGCGAAGCCGCCCTCCCGGCACGGCAAGGCTCGCCGTCGGCGTTCGCGTGCCTGTTACTTCTGAAGAATTAAGAACAGTGCGATCAGGCCGTTGAGAATCGCGCCCCCCGTGAGATTACTTGAAGCAACGAGAAAAAAGGACGCAAGATACAGTACGGGAAGGATCGCGAACAACCGGCCGGTATTTCGTACCGTCTGTGGATCTGCCTCCGATTCTAGGAGGCGGTGATCGACGGCGTGCCTCCAGAGCAAGCTGAGAAAGATCGAGATCAGGACGTACGTCCCCGAGTGGATCATCGCCGCCACCCGTTGTTCGGGGTCTCGGACGTACGCCACCGTCACGGCGGTCCAAAAGGGGATCGTCACCACGCCCAGCAGGACCAAGAAGTTGAGCAGCAGGAGCAGGCCGTCCGAGCGCCTGATCAGGGAAAATACCCGGTGGTGGAAGACCCACATGACGGCGATCGTGCCAAAGGCGGCGAGGAAGGCCATGTGGGCACGCCAGTCATCGAGCAGCTTGGCCACGAGTCCCGCACCCCCGACGGGGGGCACCTTGAGATCGAGCGCGAGCAGCGTGATGGCGATGGCAAAGACGGCGTCGCTGAACCCTTCGATTCGGCCCGTCTCCCTGTGTGGTTCCACCCGATCCGGCCCTCCCTTGCGATGTCAGGAGCAGGCCCGACGTTCAGAGGACTGCTGACAACACGTGACGTCTGGTGGGCGAGGAGGGATTTGAACCCACACGGCCTGTCAGGCCAGCGGATTTTAAGTCCGCCTCGTCTGCCGGTTCCGACACTCGCCCGATGCGTTTGGCGGGCCGACCATCCTGAACGACAACGAGGTTGGAGGCGACGGGCGGATTCGAACCGCCGAATGGGGGTTTTGCAGACCCCTGCCTTGCCGCTTGGCTACGTCGCCCCGTGCCCGATCCTGGAGCGGGAGATGGGACTTGAACCCACGGCCTTCTCCTTGGCAAGGAGACGCTCTACCTCTGAGCTACTCCCGCGCTCCACTCCTGACATTATACCAGCATTCGCCCGGACCGCCAGGGAGGAATCCCGCACGTGCAGCGAACGGCCGGGTCACTTGCCCGCGCGGTCGAGAATCGAGAAGAACTCCGCACGGGTACTCGCGTTCTCGCGGAAGATCCCCCGGGTCGCCGACGTGACGACCCGGCTCCCCGGTTTCTTGACCCCGCGCATCGTCATGCACAGGTGCTCCGCTTCGATGACCACCGCGGCGCCCCGCGCCTTGAGTCCCTCCATCAAGAGGTCGGCGATCTGCGAGGTGAGGCGCTCCTGCACCTGAGGCCGCCGCGCCAGCACTTCCACGACGCGGGCGATCTTGCTGATGCCGACGATCCGCCCCTGCGGGATATAGCCGACGTGCGCCGATCCGTGGAACGGCATGAAATGGTGCTCACACATCGCATCGAAGGGAATGTCCTTGACCACGATCATCTCCTTGTGGCGCTCGTCGTCGAACCCCGTCGTGAGAAGCTCCATGGGGTCCACGTGGATCCCCGAGAACAACTCCTCGTACATATCGGCGATCCGGCGGGGGGTGCCCTTAAGCCCCTCTCGCTCCGGCGACTCGCCGATCGCCCGGATGATCGAACGCACGGCCTGCTCGATCGCGCCCTTGTCGATGCCCGGCCGATCGGCCTTAACCCGGCCCGCGCCGTCGCGCCGTCCGTCACTCCGCACAGCCGATTTCACGTTGCCACCTCCCACCCGGGGGTCCCACTGCTCTCAAACGATGACGTGGCGACATCCGGTCCCATGATCGCCTCCAGCATTCGCACCAGTCGGCGCATGAACCGCACGTCGTGGGTCCGCACAAGACGCGCGCCCTGCATCACCCCGTACGCCACCGCGGCGGCGGTGCCCTCCAAGAGTTCCTCGAACGGCAGCCCGAGCACGTCGCGAATGTAGTTTTTGCGGGACGTCGCTAGGTAAATCGGATATCCGAGGCTGCGAAATTCCCCCAGCCGGCGGAGGATTTCCAAGTCGTGGCGGACGGCCTTGCCGAAGCTGAACCCAGGATCCACCAATATCCGCGAGCGCGGAACGCCGACCTCCCGGGCCGCATCGGTGCGGTCCTCCAGATACGCGTAGACCTCGTCGGCGACCGACCGGTACTGAGGATTCGGCTGGTGGACCTTGGGGCGGCCCTGGATGTGCATCACCACGAGGGCCGCTCCGGTATCGGCGGCGATCTCGGCCAGCCGAACATCGGTCAGCCCGCTGATATCGTTGATCAGCGCCGCCCCGGCCCGCACCGCCCGGCGCGCCACGTCCGCCTTGTAGGTATCCACCGCGATCGGCACGGCGAGGCGGCCAGCCAGGGCTTCGACCACGGGGACCACGCGCCGCGCTTCCTCGTGCACGTCTACGACGGGGCCAGGACGGGCGCTCTCTCCCCCCACTTCGATGAGATCAGCGCCCTCGGCCACCATCGCGTCCGCCCGAGCGAGGGCCGCGGGCATTCCGAAATAGCGCCCCCCATCGTAGAACGAGTCGGGAGTGGCGTTCAAAATTCCGACGATGCGCGGCCGCTCGAGATTCAAGGTGCGGCCACGCAACTGTAGGGTGCGCGGGGGGTTGAGAAACCGCTCCAGGGCGCCCGTCACGATCACTCCCACGGCCTCGACATCCTGGAGACCTTCAAACCGGGACGCCGGCCCGCAGAGGGTGATGCTCTCACCGTCACGTGACTGAAGCCCGAGGCGGTGCGCGGCCCCGAGCAGAGATCGGGCTTCCTCGAGGGTCGTCCCGCTGATCCTGATCTCGTACGCCGCCCGACGGCCGTCGCGCGACGGCCCCGGCCACGTCACAACGCGGGCCCGGACCCGCGGCGCGTTCACCGGGCCGTGCCCCCACCCTCGGTCATACGGCGAGAAGGAGAAGAACCGCGAAGGCGACCGATCCCACGAGGAACCACCAGAACTGGCCTTCGTGAGGATGAGGAAGTTCGGCGTTCATGCTCGTCAGCATCACGCCTCCCGCGACAAAGGCGAACAAGCGATGGATCACGTCCTCGGGCGCCCGAACCGTCACGCTCACCAGCCAGCCGACCAACACGCTCGCGGCGAGCACCCACCACCCGAACCGTTCGTACGCCCGCCCATGGTCACGCCCCAGCCCCGTGCCTAACACGGTGAGATGGAGCGCCATGGCGATCGCGTAGAATGCCAGCGCGTACTCCCCGGCCGCCGCGCGGTCGATCAGCAAGTAGCCCAGCACCCAACTGTACGGGGCGTACCCGCCGACGTGGACCCAGAACGCCGCGTCTGGCGTCCCTTCCGGCCCGCGCAGCCTTTGGAAGACGCGCGACCTGAGAAGAAACGCGTCCAAGCCGTAGAAGAACGCAAACCCCACGAGGGCGTAAATGTAAATGTGCTTCTCGGCATACAGCAGATCTCCCCCTGCCATCTTGAGGAGATCCTGGCTGCGCAACTCCAGTTCCGGGAGGAGCTCAACGAAGACATACGCCACGGAGACCCCCGCGGCCACGGACAGCCAGCGCTCCGGGAATGTCAGCCGGACATGGGAAATTCGTCCGGCACGACCGTACACCGCGGCGAACACGAGGGCCACGAACAGCGTCTCAAACTCTGCGACGCTCATCACTCTCGAGGCATCGCTAGAACGGCCCCACCTTGAACAGGATGTTGGCCAGCGTGAGCAGTCCGAGGATGATGAGCAGCATTGCCGTGGTCAGCGCCAGGTCCCACCGCCTACCTCGCCCGATGACGCCCGGGAGACTCCGCGCGAACAGCCAGTGCTGCACGCTGGCGATCATCAGCAGGGCGATCGCGAGGATAATCAGGAAGAGTCCGATGCTCTTTGGAGATTCGGCGCGAACCCCCTTGAGCATCCCTTCTTGCACCGCGTACTGGAGTGCCTTCACGATCGAAAAGCCGAAGCTGAGCATCGAGGTCGCCGTCCGAATCCAGGCCATGAGCGTCCGCTCCGAGGCGAGCCAAGTCCGCTGGGCGGCGAGCGTGTCGGACGTCGACAGAACCGGAGTCCCCACGATCATCATCCTCCGCACGGGCAGAGCGATCCGTCGCCGCGATAACGGCGACCCGGGGTCTGCCCCGAGTTACCCCCCGGCGCCGCCACGTACTCGATTCGCCTGGCGGAACGGCAATCCCGAAATGATCGAAGCGGTGATCGGCGCGTGATACGGCGGCTCAATGATCGGAGCCGATTTCGCCCGGCGCCGGTGGTGGTCCTTCCGTGCGTCGAACCGATCGGACCTAGGGTGAGCGCGAGGATCCGGCAGCTACGCGGGATGGTCTTGCAGGTATCGGTGGATCCGCTCGGCCACCTTCGACCCGATGCCCTCGACGGCGGCGATCTCCTCGACGCTGGCCGCGCGAACGCTCCGCACAGAGCCAAAGTGCCGGATGAGGGCCCGCTTCCGCCGCTCGCCGACGCCCGAGATCTCGTCGAGCGCGGAAAAAACAATCCGCCGCTCGCGGAGCTTCTGATGGTACGCGTTGGCGAACCGATGGGCTTCGTCTCGGAGCCGCTGCAGGAGTTGGAGGGCGGGCGACTCCCCGGGCAGGGCGATCGGCTCCGTGAACCCCTGGACGTAGATGAGTTCCTGCTGTTTGGCCAGCGCCACGACCGGGATCGAGTGGTTGTACTCGAACAGGACCTCAAGCGCGGCGTTGAGCTGGCCGCGGCCGCCGTCGAGCACGATCAGGTCGGGCAGCGCCGCCCACTTAACGGGGATCGGCTCGTCCCGATCGAGGCGCTCCTGCTCCCGGCGGGCCTGCTCGAATCGACGGCGAAGGACCTCTTGCATCATCGCCGTATCGTCCGGGCCTTCGGTCTCTTTCATGCGGAACCGCCGGTAGTCGCGCTTCTTGACCCTTCCCCCCTCCGCCACCACGAGCGCGGCGACGGATTCGCCACCTTGAAAGTTGCTGATGTCGTAGCACTCGATGCGGACCGGGGGCGCCTCGAGGCGCAGGAGCTCCTGCAGATCCCGCACCCCGGGACCCGCCTGATCCCCCCGCCGGACTTTTTCCTCGGCGAGGTGGAGCGCGGCGTTCTCGCGGGCCATTTCGACAAGGCGGACGCGCTCCCCGCGTTGGGGCTGCACGAGTTCCACCCGGCCGCCCCGGCGCTCGCCGAGCCACCGCTCGATCACCTCGCGGTCCGGCACCGTCTCGGGAACGAGGATCTGGCGAGGGACCGCCGCCGCGGTCTCGTAATATTGCGCCAGGAAGGCGCGAAGCGTCTCCCCTCCGGGGACGCCCCGGGTCCCCTGCAGCATGAAGTGCTCCTGCCCGATCAGGCGCCCGCCCCGCACGAAGAAGAGCTGGACGCACCCCATGTCGCCGTCCTGGGCGAGGGCGAGGATATCCCGGTCTTCGCCCGCCGACGAGACCATGCGCTGCTTTTCCGCGAGCGCCTCCAGCGCCCGGATCTGGTCCCGGATCTGCGCGGCCCGCTCGAAGTCCATGCGCTCCGACGCGCCCTCCATCTCGGTGCGCAGGTCACGCAGAAGGTCCTCCTGCTTGCCTTCCAGGAACTCCGAGGCCTGCTTCACCTGCTCGGCGTACGCCGCTTGGCTGGCTCCCCACGCAACGCACGGCGCGCTGCACTGGCCGATATAGTAGTCCAGACAAGGCCGCGGGAGGCCCCCGCTGATCTCCAGCGAGCACGTCCGAAGCTTGAAGAGCCGCCGGATCAGACGGATCGTGCGGCCCACCAGCTTCGGCTCGTGATAGGGATACGGGCCGAAATATTTGGCGCCGTCGCGCAGCACTTTGCGGGTCATGACGATCTTCGGAAACGGGTCGTTGGTGAGCTTGAGGTACGGGTAGGCCTTGTCGTCGGCCATGCGGACGTTGTACCAGGGGCGGTGGCGCTTGATCAGCGTCGCCTCGAGGATCAAGGCCTCGACCTCGTTGGCGACGACCACGACCTCGACATCGCGAATCTTAGAAATGAGGTGGAGAATCCGGGGACTGTCCGTGTGTCCCGGCTGGAAGTACTGCCGGACGCGGGCGCGCAGCGAGGTCGCCTTCCCGACGTAGAGGACCCTGTGGGCGCCGTCTTTCATGATGTAGACGCCGGGCTGGTCGGGAAGCATCTGAAGCTTCTCGGCGAGGCCGTCGGGCGCGCGCTGATCCTCGGGCGCGGGCGAAGGGAACTGGTCTTCTTGGGCCGCCTGCGGGGTCATGGCCCTTCCATTATAACCGCACACCCGCGGAGCCGGTCGGGCACGGACCGCCGAACAGCCCGCGCGCGGCCGACGAGCTTACTGCGCGGCGGGGCGGAGTGCCTGCACCGCCTGCCTTCCGGCCCCCAGCAGCAGCCGGACGTCCGAAGCGTACATCAGACACCGCATCCCCATGTCGCGGCCGCGCTGGACCACCGCGAGGTCGGACGGGTGGATGCCCGCCGCCAGACGATGCCGGTCGGCCGCCTGCACCACCTGCCGGTACGCCTCCAGCATCGTCGGATGCTGGAGTTGGCCCGGGACTCCGAGCGAGATGCTGAGGTCGGTGGGGCCGACGAGCAGGACGTCGATCCCCGGGGTGGCGGCGATCGCCTCCAGATTGTCGAGACAGCGCCGGCTTTCGACCTGGGCCATCAGCAGGGTCTCCGCGTTGGACCAGGCGATCGCGTCGGGGACCGAGACCCCGGCGTAGTCGGTCACGGCGCTTCTAAGCCCGAATCCCCGCTCGCCCATGGGAGGATACTTGGCGCACCGGACGACCTCTTGGGCATCACCGGCGGTTTCGACGTGGGGCACCATCAGCCCAAGCGCCCCGGCGTCGAGGGCGCGCGCGATGAGGGGGTACGCGATGTCTGCGACCCGCACGAGCGGCGCGATTCCCGCGCTCCGGGCGCCCCGAGCGATCCGCTGGAGGCTCTCCATGTCGGCGGACCCGTGTTCGGTGTCCACGACAAGGAAGTCGAAGCCGGCCGCCCCCAGGACATAGGCCACCTCCTCGGTCCACATCTCCGACACCATGGTCCCGATGGCAGTCCCGCCCTCCTGGAGCCGAGCCTTGGCGAGGTTCTTGGTCATCACGCCCTCCCCCCGGTCGCCATCAGGTCGTGCGGGATGCCACGAGGCGGCAGGCTGCCTGCGTGCGGACAGCGGGGTTGGCCAGATAGGCCGGCCACTCCCCGCGGAGCAGTTGCACGATCTGCCAGCTGACCTTCTGCGCAAGTTCCTCGAGGGCCTCGACCGTGGTGGATGCGTAGTGCGGGGTCAGCACCACGTTGTCCATCTGGAGCAGC
>Ga0187846_10001281_pt1 | contig 14227 bp, 12 predicted proteins | sample TC_taG_FD_161473 | JGI IMG/M metagenome (GOLD analysis project Ga0187846, IMG submission 161473) | Biofilm microbial communities from the roof of an iron ore cave, State of Minas Gerais, Brazil - TC_06 Biofilm (v2) | ecosystem: Environmental > Terrestrial > Deep subsurface > Cave > Wall biofilm...
CGCGCTGGGACGCGCGCATATCACCGTCAACAAGAACGCGATCCCGAACGATCCGGAAAAGCCGTTCGTGACCTCGGGCATCCGGATCGGATCTCCCGCGATGACGACGCGCGGCTTCGGAGTCGAGGAGGCGACCCTCGTCGCGAACCTGATCGCCGACGTGCTGGAGGCGCCGCAGGACGCCGCCGTCATTTCACGCACGGCCTCGGAGGTGCAGCGGCTGTGCTCGAGACTGCCGGTGTACGGCTGAGCGCAGCCCCAAACAATCGATCAACAAGGAGGCATGGATGGCTGGTCGAAATTTTCTGTTCGTTCCGGGTCCCACCAACGTTCCCGATCGAGTGCAGCGGGCGATGGTGGTCGCGATGGAGGATCACCGTTCCTCCAAGTTTCCGGAGCTGACGCACGGGATCCTGAAGAGCTTGAAGAGGGTCTTCAAGACCACCACCGGTGTTCCGATCATCTTCCCATCGTCCGGAACCGGCTGCTGGGAAGCCGCGCTGACCAACTGCTTGAGCCCGGGCGATCGGGTGCTGGCGTCCCGCTTCGGGCAATTCAGCCACCTGTGGATCGACATGTGCCAGCGCCTCGGCTTCGAGGTCGAGGCGCTCGATTGCGAGTGGGGCACCGGCGTGCCGGTCGAGCGCTATCAGGCGATGCTGGAAGCCGACAAGGCGCACAAGATCAAGGCGGTGCTCGCCTGCCACAACGAAACCGCGACCGGTGTCACCAGTGACATCGCTGCGGTATGGCGTGCGATGGACGCAGCCCGGCATCCGGCGCTGCTGTTCGTCGACGCGGTGAGTTCCCTTGCCAGCATCGACTTCCGGATGGAGGAGTGGGGCGTTGACGTCTGCATATCGGGTTCGCAGAAGGGTCTGATGCTGCCGGCCGGCCTGGGAGTGACCTGCGTCAGCCCCAAAGCGCTGGCGGCCCGCGAATCGTCCCGCCAGCCGCGCTGCTATTTCGACTACGGCGACATGATCAAGGCCAACGAGAGCGGCTACTTCCCGTACACGCCGCCGCTGCCGATGCTGTACGGGCTGAAGGAGTCGCTGCAGATTCTGCTGGAGGAAGAAGGGTTGGACGGCGTGTTCGCGCGACACGCTTACCTGGCCAACGGGGTGCGCGCGGCGGTGCAGGACGGATGGAAGCTGAAGCTGTGCGCCAAGGAACCCAAGTGGTACTCGGACACGGTCTCGGCCATCGTCGTGCCCGAAGCGATCAACGCCGCGCACGTGATCGACGTCGCCTTCCGCCGCTATAACCTCGCCCTGGGGGCGGGCTTGAGCAAGGTCGCCGGCAAAGTGTTCCGGATCGGACACCTGGGAGACTTGAACGAGCTGATGCTGCTGGGCGCCCTCGGCGGTGCCGAAATGGCGATGCTGGATGTGGGGATCCGGATCGAACCGGGCAGCGGCGTGGCCGCGGCCCAACGGTACTGGCGCGCCAACGATCCGATCGCGAAGAAAAAGGTCGCCCGCAGCGAAGTCATTTACGCGTCGCACTCGACCGGGTCGACCGAGGGCGCCCATACATGAGTCAGCACGTCGTGTTCCTGGAGCGCCAGTCGGTCAAGGCCAACGTCCGGCGGCCCGACTGCGCGACGACTTATACGGAGTACGACAAGACCGCACCCGAACAGGTGGTCGAGCGCTTGCGCGACGCCACGGTTGCGATCATCAACAAGGTGGTGCTGCGCGAGACGACGCTGGCGCAGTTGCCGCGCTTGAAGCTGATCGCGATGGCGGCGACCGGGTACGACTGCATCGAGGTCGACGCCTGCCGCCGCCGCGGCATCGCGCTGGCCAACATCCGCAACTATGCAGTGCACACGGTTCCCGAGCACGTGTTCGCGATGGTGCTGGCGCTGCGGCGCAATCTGTTTGCCTACCGGCACGACGTCGAGCAGGGCGTGTGGCAGCGCTCGGAGCAGTTCTGCTTCCTGAGCCACCCGATCGGGGACCTGTTCGGCGCGACCATCGGCATCATCGGCGAGGGGGCGATCGGGCAGGGCACCGCAGCCATCGCGCGCGGCTTCGGAATGAAGGTGCTGTTCGCCGATCATGAACCGCCCAAGGCCCCGGGCGTCGAATTCACGCCGATGCAGCAGGTGCTGGAGACGGCCGATGTGCTCTCGCTGCATGCGCCGCTGACCGCCGGCACGCGCAACATGATCGGCATCGAGCAGTTTCGGCGGATGAAGCGCAGCGCGCTGCTGATCAACACCGCGCGTGGGGGACTGGTGGACGAGCGGGCCCTGATTCAGGCGCTCGACGAAGGACTGATCGCCGGGGCCGGATTCGATGTGCTGACGGTGGAGCCGCCGCGCCAGGGCAATCCGCTGCTCGATGTGCGGCGTCACAACTTCATCCTGACTCCGCATGTGGCCTGGGCTTCCGACGGCGCGATGCAATTCCTGGCCGATCAGCTGATCGACAACATCGACGCGTGGGCCGCCGGCAGGCCGCAACACCTGGTGACTTGAAGCGGTGGCCGCCCTCAGCCAGCACAGTGGCGAGGGAGATGATCTGAAGGGAGGGGGATGAAAAAGCTGCTGTATCAGTTCGACACCGATCCGATGCCATCGGTGTTCGACAACGTGGTGGCGCATGACGGTGGCGCCGACCAGGTAACGCCCTACGGGTCGGTGACCCCGGGCAGCGTCGGCTCTCTGGTGGACGGCGCCATTTTCACGCGCGCGCCAAAAGACAAGAAGTTCACCGCCATTTTCATCGGTGGCAGCGACATGACGGCCGGCGAGGCCCTGCTGCAGGCCGTGCGCAAGAAATTTTTCGCGAGCTTTCGGGTTTCCGTGATGCTCGACAGCAACGGCTCGAACACGACGGCGGCGGCAGCCGTCGCGTGGCTGGCCCACTCGGCGCCGCTCGCCGGCAAGCGGGCGGTGATACTGGCCGGCACCGGTCCGGTCGGCATGCGCGCCGCTTTCCTGCTGAGCCGCGAAGGCGCGCAGGTGGCCGTGTCGTCGCGCACGCTGGCACGAGCGCAGGGGGCCTGCCAGGCGATCAAGGCGCGCTTCGGCGTGGAGGTCGCCGCGCTGAAGGCGGCCGATCTGGAAGCCCGTGCGCGCAACGTGCGCGATGCCCACGTGGTGCTGTCGACCGGCGCCGCCGGGGTGCAGATGCTGGCGGAGCGCCAATGGCAGGACAGCCCGACCCTCCAACTGCTCAGCGACGCCAACGCGACCCCTCCGGCCGGAATCGAAGGCATCGACGTGATGGACAAGGGCGCCGTCAAGCACGGCAAGACCGTGTTCGGCGCGATCGGGTTCGGCTCGCTCAAGATCGCATTGCACCGGGCCTGTGTGGCGCGGCTGTTCGAGGCCAACGACCTGGTGCTGGATGCGGAAGAGATCTATGCGATCGCCAAGACGATGGTCGGCAAGGCCTGAGGCACCCGATGCCGAACATCATCGACCACCCGGTGCACCGCTTCCTGGACGATCTGGCCAGCGCTGACCCGACTCCCGGCGGCGGTAGCGCCGCCGCAGTCATGGGCGCGATGGGCGCGGCGCTGGTGGCGATGGTGTGCCGCCTGACGATCGGCAAGAAGGACCACGAAGGCGTGGAGGCGGCGATGCGGCAGGCGCTGGCCAAGGCCGAAGCGCTGCGGCAGCGGTTGACCGAGATGGTGGCCACCGATGTGCAGGCCTTCGACGCTCTGATGGCGGCTTACAGGCTGCCTCGATCGAACGAGCAGGAAAAGCTCGCGCGCGCAGCCGCCATTCAGGAGGCTTTGAAACAGGCCACCGACGCGCCGCTCGATTGCGCGCTCGCTTGCGCCGAGGTGATCGAGCTGTCGCAGCAAGTCGCGCCCGAAGGCAGTCGCGGCGTGATCTCGGATGCGGGCGTCGCGGCGCTGGTGGCACAGGCCGGGCTTCGCAGCGCTGCGTTGAATGTCTACATCAACGTGCCGTCGATCAAGGATGGCGAATTCGTGCGTTCGCGCCGCGCCCGCCTGGATCGAGTGCTGGCGCAATGCGCCGATGCCAGCGAGCAGGTCTATCGGACCGTGCTGGGCCGCATGGCCTAGTGCGCGCCGCTTCCCGACACAATCTCTGCAGGAGTTGCCCGATGGATGTACATGAGTATCAGGCCAAGGAGCTGCTGTCCGGCTTCGGCGTTCCGGTTCCGCGTGGCAGCGTCGCATACAGCCCGGATCAGGCCGTGTTCGTTGCCACCGAGCTGGGCGGCTGGCACTGGGCCGTCAAGGCCCAGGTGCATGCGGGCGGCCGCGGCAAGGCGGGCGGCGTCAAGCTGTGCCGGACCTATCACGAGGTTTCGGACGCCGCCAAGGAGATGCTGGGACGGCGCCTGGTGACCCACCAGACCGGCCCGGAAGGAAAGGTGTGCCAGCGCATCTACGTGGAGGCGGCCGAGCCCTTCGAGCGGGAGCTGTACCTCGGCCTCGTGCTGGATCGCAAGCTGCAACGGATTCGGGTGTTCGCCTCGAGCGAAGGTGGTATGGAGATCGAGGAAGTGGCCCGCAGCAATCCGGATTCGATCCGGCAGATCCAGGTCGAGCCGGCCGTCGGCCTGCAGCCGTTCCAGGCCCGCGAGATCGCATTCGGGCTGGGCTTGAACATCAAGCAGGTCAGCCGCGCCGTCAGCACGATCCTGGGCTGCTATCGGGCGTTCCGCGATCTGGACGCCACGATGGTGGAGATAAACCCGTTGGTGGTGACCAAGGACAACCGGCTGCTGGCGCTGGACGCCAAGATGTCGTTCGACGATAACGCCCTGTTTCGACGGCCGGCGGTCGCCGAGATGCGCGACCCCTCGCAGGAGGACCCGCGCGAGGTGCAGGCCAACCAGCATGGTTTGAACTACGTGGGTTTGAGCGGTGACATCGGCTGCATCATCAACGGCGCCGGGCTCGCGATGGCGACCATGGACATGATCAAGCACGCCGGCGGCGAGCCGGCCAACTTCCTGGACGTGGGCGGCGGCGCTTCTCCCGAGCGCGTCGCCGAGGCGTTCCGGCTGGTGCTGTCGGACCGCAACGTCAAGGCGATCCTGGTGAATATCTTCGCCGGCATCAATCGCTGCGACTGGGTCGCTCAAGGTGTGGTGCGGGCGGCCGCCGGTTTGAAGGTGCCGCTGATCGTCCGGCTGGCGGGCACGAACGCGGAGCAGGGCAACCAGATCATCCGCGACAGCGGCCTGCCGATCGTGCGCGCGAACGACCTGGCCGACGCCGCGAAGAAGGCCGTTGCGGCGGCACGCGGCTGAGCACACCGGACAGGAGAGTCGGGGCCATGAGCATTCTGATCGACGAGAGCACACGCGTGATCGTGCAGGGATTCACCGGTGACAAGGCTACGTTTCACGCGAAGGAGATGATGGCCTACGGCACCCGCGTGGTCGGCGGCGTGACGCCTGGAAAGGGCGGCCAGCAGCATCTGGGCCGCCCCGTGTTCGATACGGTGAAGGACGCCGTCAACGCGACCGGCGCCGAGGCCAGCCTGGCGTTCGTTCCGCCCCCCTACGCCTGCGATGCACTGATGGAGGCGGCCGACGCTGGCCTGCGCCTGGTCTGCATCATCACCGACGGCATTCCGGCGCAGGACATGATGCGCGTGAAGCGCTACCTGATGCGCTATCCGCGCGAGAGCCGCACGCTGGTGGTCGGCCCCAATTGCGCCGGCATCATCAGCGCCGGCCGCGCGATGCTGGGCATCATGCCCGGCAACATCTATGCGCGCGGTAACGTCGGCATCGTTTCGCGCTCGGGCACTCTGGGTTACGAGGCGGCCGCGCAGATGAAAGCGCTCGGCATCGGCGTGACCACCAGCGTCGGCATTGGCGGCGACCCGATCAACGGCAGCTCGTTCATCGATCATCTGGCACTGTTCGAGAAAGACCCGGAAACGAAGGCCGTGGTGATGATCGGGGAGATCGGCGGCCCCCAGGAGGCCGAGGCCTCGGCCTGGATCAAGGCCAACATGAGCAAGCCGGTGGTCGGCTACGTCGCCGGCTTGAGTGCTCCCAAAGGCCGCCGCATGGGTCACGCCGGCGCCATCATTTCGGCCGAAGGCGACACCGCGGCCGAGAAGAGCGAGGTGATGCGCTCTTTCGGCCTGCACGTGGCTCCAAGCGCCGCGGAACTCGGATCAGCGGTCGCCAAGGCGCTGGCCAAGGTCGCTTGAACGGCGGCAGCTTGAGCACGGCAGCCCTGGAGGAGTCGGACATCGCCTCGGCTGCCGCGCAGCCGGCCGACGGATTTTCGCGCTGGGAGCTGTTGTCGCAGCTCCTGATCGAAGTGGTCGAGCGCCACGAGCCGCCGGCGGCTCAAGTGCTGCGCGGGCAGGCTACGACCGGTCAGCTGACACCCCGCGTGCTGGCGCGCACGCTGCAAGCGCAAGGCATCCTGTTCCAACTGCTGGCGATCGCCGAGCAGAATCGCGACATGCGCAGCCGGCGCGAGCTGGAGCGGGCACAGGGGCGGGCGGCGGTCAAAGGCACGTTCGCCGCGGTTTTCGAAAAGGCCGCCACCGAAGGCATCCCGGGCGAGGCGATCCGCGAGCTGCTGCAGTCGGTCAGGATACGGCCCGTGATCACGGCTCATCCGACCGAGGCCAAGCGGGTCACCGTGCTGGAGCGCCATCGGCGCATCTACCTGCGGCTGTTCGAGCTGGAATCGCCGCGCTGGACACTGCGGGAGCGCGAAGACCTGATCCGCGCGCTGCGCGATGAGATCGAGCTGCTCTGGCTGACCGGGGAGTTGAAACTGGAAAAACCCTCGGTCGCGCAGGAAGCCTCTTGGGGCCTGTACTTCTTCAACGAGAATCTGTTCGACGTCGTGCCGCAGCTGCTGGCGAAAGTCGAAAGCGCGCTCGAGCAGAGCTATCCGCACCTGCGCTTCGAGATGCCGTTGTTTTTCCAGTTCGGGTCGTGGATCGGCGGCGATCGTGACGGCAATCCGTACGTCACCAGCGAAGTCACGCGCGATACGGTCTGGTCCAATCGCCTCGCGAGCCTGAACCGGTACCGCCAGCGCCTGTCCGACCTGATCCGCAATCTGAGCATTGCCGAGCACTCATTGCCGCTGCCGCCGGCATTCCTGACGTCGTTGGCAGAGCGGCTCGCAGATCTGCCCGACGGCGCCGCGCTGGCCGCACGCAATGCGGGCGAGCCGTTCCGCCAGTACGTGGCTGGCATGCTCAGTCGTCTGGAGCGCACCGCCAGCGACTGCCGGCAGCAGCGGGCACCACAGGACGCCAGCGGCTACCGCAGCGCGGACGACATGCTGGTGGACCTGGACCGGATGATCTCGGCCCTGACCGAGGCGGGCGCAGGTGAGCTCGCCCGATCGCAACTGGTGCCGTTGCGGCGCGAGGTCGGGGTGTTCCGCTTCAACACCGTGCGGCTCGATGTCCGGGAAAACACGATCCAGATGAATCAGGCCCTGGCGGCGATCTACCGGGCACTGCACCCGGGTCGCGAGACGCCCGCCGGCGATTCGGCCGAGTGGAAGCGATGGCTGCTCGATGAGCTGGCGGCGCCGCGCGAGCAGCCCTTGCAGCTGCCGGCGCTCGCGGCCGAGGCGGAGGAGACGCTGCAAACGTTCAGGACCATCGCACAGCTGCGCCAGCAGGTCGACCGGGAAGCGTTCGGAGCGCTGATCCTGAGCATGACGCACGATGCCGTCGATGTGCTCGGCGTCTACCTGATGGCCAAGTGGTCCGGGCTGTTCGCGGACCTGCGGGCGGTCGAACGCTGCACGCTGCCCGTTGTGCCGCTGCTGGAGACGATCAGCGACTTGAGGCGCGCCCCGGCGATCCTGAAGGAGTTGCTCGCGGTCCCCCTGGTGCAGCGCAGCCTGCGCGGACAGGGCGGCATCCAGGAGGTGATGATCGGGTATTCGGACTCGAACAAGGACGGCGGCTATTTCGCGGCCAACTGGGAGCTGGCCAAGGCGCAGACCGCGTTGAAGCGCCTGGGTCAGGAACATGGGGTCACGATCACGTTCTTTCACGGGCGCGGTGGCTCGGTGAGCCGCGGCGGCGCGCCCACCGGCCGCGCGATTGCGGCCGCTCCGGCCGGCTCGATCAAGAAGCAATTCCGCGTGACCGAGCAGGGGGAGGTCGTATCGTTCAAGTACGCCAACCGCGGCACCGCTTCCTACCAGGCCGAGTTGCTGGCGGCGTCCGTGATCGAGCACGCGCTGGTGTCGGAGCGGGAGCGCGCGCTGGTTCCGGTCCACGAGTTCGACGAGGCGATGGAGTCGCTGTCCGGACTGTCGTGGACCGCGTACCAGGCCCTGATGCGAACCGACGGCATGCTGGAATATCTGACCGCCGCCAGCCCGCTGGAGGAGCTCGCGCTGCTGAACATCGGCTCGCGTCCCGCCCGCCGCACGCAGGCGCGAACCCTGTCAGACCTGCGCGCGATTCCGTGGGTGTTCGCATGGACGCAGAACCGCCATATGGTGACCGGCTGGTATGGCGTCGGCAGCGCGTTGAAGGCATTCCTGGATGTTCGCCGCGATCAGGGCCTGGACCTGCTGCGACGGATGTTCCGCGACGCCCGGTTGTTCCGGATCGTCCTCGATGAAGTCGAGAAGACCCTGCTGGCGGTCGACCTGGACATCGCACGCTCGTACGCCGACCTGGTCAACGACGCCGCGCTACGGGAATCGATCTTTGCGCGCATCGAACGCGAGTATCGACTGACCTGCGAAATGGTGCTGCACGTCTCGGGGGCCTCGCAGATCGCCGAGCGCTTCCCCCAGTACCGCCGCCGCCTGCTGCGGCGCCTGACGACGCTCAATCAGGTCAGCCGCGAGCAGGTCGGACTGTTGCGTCAGTTCCGGGCGGGCGGCGACGAGGAGGTGCGCAACGCGCTGCTGCTGACGATCAATTGTGCAGCCGCCGGCTTCGGTGCCACCGGTTGAAGGAGCGCCGCAAAACTGCTGTGCGAGCAGTTTTGCGGCGCCCTTCGGTACCCGACTACATTGACTTAGGAGAGCCGACATGAGTTTCACCGCCATCGAGCAGGCCACGCCGCGCCTGCACCGGTCCGAGCTGGCCGTGCCCGGCTCCAACGTCGCGCTCTTCGAGAAGGCTGCCCGCAGCGCCGCCGACATCGTGTTCCTGGACCTGGAGGATGCCGTTGCGCCGGACGACAAGGAACAGGCACGCCGCAACATCATTGACGGCCTGAACCATATCGACTGGGGCGCCAAGACGATGATGATCCGGATCAACGGCCTTGATACCCATTACATGTACCGGGACGTGGTCGACGTGGTCGAGGCCTGTCCGCGACTGGACATGATCCTGATTCCGAAGGTCGGGGTGCCACAGGACGTTTACGCGATCGATGTGCTCGTCACGCAGATCGAGGCCGCCAAAAAGCGCAGCAAGCGGATCGGTTTCGAAGTGCTGATCGAGACTGCACTGGGGATGGCCAATGTCGAGGCGATCGCGCAGGCGAGCCGGCGCCTGGAAGCGATGAGCTTCGGAGTGGCCGACTACGCGGCCTCGACCCGCGCCCGCACCACGGTCATCGGCGGCGTGCACCGCGACAGCGGGGTGCTGACCGACAAGGACGAGCAGGGCAAGCGGCAGTATTTCTGGACCGACCCGTGGCACGCGGCGCAAACGCGGATGATGGTCGCGTGCCGGGCCTACGGCTTGCGCCCGATCGATGGACCGTTCGGGGACTTCAGCGATCCGGACGGGTTCGTCGCCGCGGCCAACCGCGCGGCCGTTCTAGGCTACGAAGGCAAGTGGGCCATTCACCCCTCGCAGATCGAGCTGGCCAACGGCGTCTTCACGCCGTCGGAGGCTGAGGTGGCCAAGGCGAAGCGCATCGTCGAAGCGATGGCGCAGGCCGCGCGTGAAGGCAAGGGGGCCGTCTCGCTGGACGGACGTCTGATCGATATCGCCAGCATCCGCATGGCCGAGGCGCTGCTCGCCAAAGCGCAGACGATCCGTTCGGTGTAGCCCGAACCATCGAACCATCGCATCGGCCGCGCGCGCGGCCTCGCTCCTTGGCCTGCTTGCGCTGGCGGCCGGCGGCGCCACCGCAGCCACGCAGGGATCCACCGACATCTACCGCAACGAGTTCGGTGCCGTCTCTTCGACGGCAGCGCTGAACAGCCAAAGCGAATACAGCAATGGGTCAACCGACGTCTGGGGCAACGGCTTTCGTGCGTCGTTCGGCTCTCCCGAGCCTCGGATTGCGGCCGACCTGGCGCTGGCATGCACCAGCGTTGCCACGGCCCAGCGCTGATGCAATCCCTCGCCGCACCCCGACGGCGCTTCCGCCGCGGGGTGCTGCGAGTATCCGCCAGCTACGCTCTCTGCAATTCAGCCAGCACTTTGTCCGGAGTGAACGGGACTGAGCGAATCCGTGCCCCCGTGGCGTCGAAGATCGCATTGGCGATCGCCGCGGGCACCACGGCAGAAGTGGGCTCGCCTGCGCCCCAGGGTTTCTCGGTCGGCCGATCGATCAGGTCGATGACAACCTCGGGAACGTCGGGAAACTTGATGATCGGATAGGTCGCCCAATCGACGCTGGTCACGCGCGATCGATCGAACTGCAGGTCTTCGAGCAGCGCACGGCTCGTCGTCTGCACCATGTTGCCTTCAATCTGGTTCTTCACTCCGTCCGGGTTGATGATCTGGCCACAGTCGTGCGCGACGTAGTACTTCCGGACCGCCACTTTGCCGGTTCTGCGGTCGACCTCGACGTCCGCCACCACGCCCACATAGGTGCGCACCAGCTCGTACTTGACGTACGACAGGCCGCGTCCCCTCATCACGTCGCCGCTCTGCCGCCCCGCCGCGCTGCGCGGCGTCCACGCCGATAGCTTGGCGAGCCGTTGCAGCAACTCGGTGCCGCGCGGGTCGTTCAGGTTGCGCAGGCGGAATTCCAGCGGGTCGGCGCCGATGGCCGCGGCCAGCTCGTCGACAAAGCTCTCGTTCGCGAAGGTGTTCTGCATTCGCCCCGGGGTGCGTATCCACGAGGGTCGGAACGGTGTCTCGGCGAGCCAGTGCGCCGTGGCCTTGATGTTCGCAATCGTGTACGGAATCCCCAGCGACTGGTGGATGTTGCCCGGGTGCGGCGGGTCATGCGGCAGGCCCGCAAGCTCGGCGGTCAACAGCGTCACCGAGACCTCCTTCGGCCGGTCGGGGATGAAGACTTCCGACTCCCATGCCAGCACGCCGCCCTTGTCGTCGACTGCCGCGCGGAAGTCGTGCAGAGTCGGTGGCCCTTTGGGATCCCACCCGTGCTCGTCTTCCCGCATCCACTGCACGCGCACCGGCAAACGCGTCTCCATCGCCAGCAGCGCCGCATCCGACGCGGCGTCTTCGTGGCCATTGCGGCCGTAGCACCCTGCGCCCTCGACGTAGATGCAGCGCACGTCGTCGGGTTGCATCTCCAGCATCTTGGCGATCTGCTTGCGCAACAGATGCGTCTGCTGCGAAGCGCTCCAAACCGTGAGTTTGCCGTCCTTGTGTTGCGCGACCGCGCACGAGGGTCCGATCGAGCCGTGCGTGTGAATCGCGAAGTCGTAGCTGGCCGAAAGGATTCTGGCGCCCGGCGTCTTCATCGCATCTGCGCTGTTGCCGACCTTCTGCAGATCCTCGTCCTTGTTGATCTTCACGCCGCGCACGTATTCCCACAGCTTGGCCTTGTCGGGCAGCCCCTGCCAGTCCGACCACGTCGCCTCGACGGCCCGGCTGGCCTTGATCGCAGCCCATTCGGTGTGAGCCAGCACGGCCAGTTGATTCTCCCTGCGGAAGATGCTGATGTAGCCGGGAATCTTGCGTGCTGCAGTATCGTTCCACGTCAGCAGCGTTGCCTTGACCCCGCGGGGCCGGATCACTCGCGCGTGGACCATGCCCTTGAGCTTGAAGTCCTGCATGTAGGTGAATCGGCCTGTCACCTTGTCCGGAATGTCGAGCCGCGCGATCGATGTGCCGACGATCGTGTAATCCTTCGGATCCTTCAACGGCGCTTTGGGATCGAGCTTGAGTCGGAACTTGTAGCCGCCAACGAGCGAGGCATAGCTCCAACCTTTGCCGCCGGACTTCGGGACCACCACGCCGTCCTTGACCGTCAGCGTTTCCTTGGCGACGAGCTGGGTTGCAGCCACTTGCGTCAGCAGCGAGTCGCGTGCGGTCGCCGCGGCCTGCCGGATCTGCATCCCGCCGTTCTGGATCGACAGGCTGCCGAAAGTGATGCCCTGATCGGGCGTCAGCAGCGTGTCGCCCTGAATCACGGTGACGCGATCGAGCGGCACCGACAGCTCTTCCGCGGCGATTTGCGCGATCGCCGTCTGCACGCCGGTACCGAGATCGACCTTGCCCGAGTAGACCGTCACCCGGCCCTTGGCGTCGATGGCGAGAAAACCATCGACCTGGTCCGTCGCGACCGTCTTTGCCGGCGGCGCGGGCGTTTCGGCGGCGATCCCGGGTTGCGCGACCGCGAACGTGACGATCAGGGCGCCGCTGGACTTGAGGAAATCGCGCCGTGATTCATCCAACCTGCGTTGGGCGATGGAGTGTTTCATGATCGTCTCCCTCAGGCCATCTCGGACGCGCGCTTGACGGCGCGGACGATGCGCAGGTGCGTGCCGCAGCGGCACAGGTTCTCGGCCAGCGCAGCGCGGATTTGTTCCTCGGTCGGATGCGGGGTCGTCTTCAAGAGCGAGGCCGCCTGCATGATCATGCCGTTGATGCAGTAACCGCACTGCACGGCCTGCTCGGCGATGAATGCGCGCTGCAGCGGATGCGGTTGCGCCGTTGTGCCAAGCCCCTCGAGCGTTACGACCTTCTTGCCTGCAACCGCTGAAACCGGAACGATGCACGACCGCACCGCTTTGCCTTCGAGGTGCACCGTGCACGCACCGCACTGACCCAGGCCGCAGCCGAAGCGCGGCCCGTGCAGACCCAGATCGTCGCGCAGCGCATACAGTAGCGGCATTTGTGGGTCGTCGGCCGTGATCGACGCCGGCTTGCCGTTCAAACTGAACGCGAGTTTCATCGAAGCGCCTCCTTCCCTGGAAACGTTTGCTGATTATGGACCGGCCCGAGCCTCACGCAAGACATAACCGCGCGTGGTTCACCACCAATACGCGCGCGTCGTTCACCACCATCAGCCGAAGAAGATGGACAGGATTGATCTCGATAGGGCTTACAGCGCGATCCTTTCGGCCGCTTGAGCCGACGTAATCACGGGATGAACCTCAAAATCCACCAGATCACTCCAGTTGGCCATCCACTGATCGAGCAATGCCCGGTTAGACGTCTCCATGATCTGGTAGCAAGTGGTCAGGTCATCATCAACCCAGCTCGAGATATAACTCAGTCCTTGCGGCGCCATCCGGCCTTGAGCCCGGAAACGGCGATACACCGCAGTCGGGTCGCCGTTCTTGAAGCGCTCGATAACCATGTAGAGCGTTTCGGCCATTGCTGGGCCTCCGCACAATATAGGCAGGTCTCGATGCAGGTCAGCGCTTTGGCTGAGTCTTGACTGAGGCTGGCAATTGCGCATCGACGCCGATGAACCCATCCCGATTGGGCATCCGGATCCGTGGCAGGCTTTCGGCATCGAGGCGCTCGTCCAGCCCGATGATTCCGTTCATGTAAAGCACGTAGGCGCTGACCGCATAGACATCGTCGTCGCTCAAGGACGCGGGGGCATCCATCGGCATCGCGCGCCGGGTGTAGTCGAACAGTGTGGTCGCGTACGGCCAGTAGTTGCCGACCGTCTGATCCGGATCGAGGTCTGTCAGCGAACCGCGTCCGGCCAAGGTCCCGCCCGATCCTCCTTCGCCGTCGGCACCATGGCATTTGGCGCAGCGCGTCCGATAGATCGGTTGGCCCTGCGCCGCGGTGGCCCCGCCCGCGGGCAGGCCGCGCCCGTCCGGATACACGCTCAGGTTCCAGCCGGCAGAAAGCTCGGCACCGGCAGGCCGCCCAAGCTGCGGCGCCACAACCGGGCCGGCTGCCGAGGCGCCGCACCCGCACAGCAGCGCGCCCAGCAGCGCAGCCAGGCGCACCCGGCAAGCCTCATGCATACACATGCGAGATCTCGCCATCCTCGTCCACCTGCCAGGAGACGATCGCGTTGTAGTGGAAATACCCGTGTCGGCCCCGCTCGGCAATCAGCGCTTCCCGTTCCGGCTGGACGTAACCGGTCTCATCGGTTACGCGACTCTTGAGGACCGCGGGCGAACCGGACCAGCTCCA
>Ga0187846_10001282_pt1 | contig 14218 bp, 14 predicted proteins | sample TC_taG_FD_161473 | JGI IMG/M metagenome (GOLD analysis project Ga0187846, IMG submission 161473) | Biofilm microbial communities from the roof of an iron ore cave, State of Minas Gerais, Brazil - TC_06 Biofilm (v2) | ecosystem: Environmental > Terrestrial > Deep subsurface > Cave > Wall biofilm...
CACTTGGTCTCCGACCTGAACCTTGGTCGGCGTGATTTGCACGTCGTAGAACGCGGTGGTCATGTCCTTGATGAACGGCTTGTCTGCGGCCTCGCCGTGGGCGAAGGCAACCCCGCAGCCGCTGCCGATAAACACCAGGAGGGCCCCAAGAACAAGGAAGTGAAAGGCGCGCATCGTGCTCCCCCCTCCTCCCCTACTCCACGCGATTGTTTGAAACACGCTCTTACCGGACAACGCTAATCTTCGCCCGGCTCCGCCGCCGGCCCATTAGGGCTGCCCGGCCTCGACGGGTCGCGCCCGTTCGGCCCCGCACCCGCCGCAGCGACGGCCAGAAAAACACGAGATAGTAGCTGGCCACGCCGAGCACGGCGGAGGTCGCCAGGGGCGCACCCAACATCGTCGGGTCGAGCTGGCTGTGCGCGTGCGCGGCCGGAGTCAGCGTGAAGACCCCCAGCAGCGCCAGCGCTGCGGTCCGTGCAAGCTTTTGTACCATCACAACCCTACCTTGCCCCCCTGCGTCTTGGCTTAGACGATCTTGATGAACTTCTTGATCGGCCACACCGAGAGGTAGCGGCCGATGAACTGACCGACCCAGTAGCCCAGAATCGCCACCATGGCGCCGAAGACGAGCGAGACGTACTGGGTCTCACCCAGGAAGCTCCGCAGGGTGCCGCGCTCGATCTGGCGCAAGTACTCCGGCGTCTGGGTCCGGATGTAGGCGATGCCCTGGACGTCCGCCACGGTCAGGATGTGGTGCATGAAATTTGCCGGTTGTAAGTACGGCATGAGGGGAATGTAGTTGCTCGCCCACACCGCGAACGCCCAGACCGGCGCGCCGATGACCGAGGTCAGGATGTAGCTCCGTGTCTTGAGCAGGATCCAGTCCATCAAGATGCCCGCGGGCACCAGCGTGATGGGCCAGATGAAGTTGATCGGGTAGTGGGTGGCCACGTGCCATTGGAAGTACCGCCCGACCCACGTCGCAAAGAATAGACACACGGCCGTGTACGTCCCCCCCGTCGGGAACCGCCACGCGGTCCACTGGATGTACTGCAGCGCCGACGGGATGATGATCGTGGCGAAGGCCGTGATCGCCGGCCACCACTGACGGTCCTTCCAGTCGGTCCAAAAGTCCCAGTCCCCGGCGAAGAGGAGGTTGGTGATGTTTGCGGCCCCTCCCACGATGAAGATCGCCGTGATCCAGAACACGATGTCCCATTTGCGGTCGATCCATACGTATTTCTTGTTCAGCAGGTCCCGCAGCTCACGCCGCTTCGGAGAGAGCTCCGCGGCGTCGACTCGCGTCGCCATCTGATCCCCCCCTATCGTTCAGACCCGCCAGCACCTCACAACGGCTTAACCCGGGGCGAGCTCCCCGGCGTCCGTCACTCGCCCCCCGCGGCTTCGGCGCTGTACCCTTGCTCCCGCGCCGCCTTGTCCACCTCGAACAGCCTCAGGATCGTCTCCCCCCAGACGGCGAACATCCCGCCGGCCAGCCAGCCGTAGAAGACGAAGGGCCAGTGGAACGGGGTCGCAAAAAACTCTTCGGAGATCCACAGGCTGTGCCCCCACTCGTTGAACGCCACCTGGATCATCTCGAGCACGGAGGCGGTGATCAGCAGGAAGAACGACCACGGGAATCCGAAGCTCGTCGAGTAGACGGCGGGAAGCCGCCAGCGGCCCCACAAGTACGAGCCGATGGCGAGGACGATCGTGAGCGGGAAGAAGAAGTAGAACATCGGAATGTGCGCCGGCGTGAGCGCCGTATCCCGCACCATCGTCTGATGCCAGGCCCCGTCCCAGTTCGGCCAGAAGCTGGCCTCGATATAGGCCGAGAGGCTCGTCATGCCGATGAGGGACCACAGCACGGCGATGCGGCGGGTCTCCTCGGCAGGATCGGGTTGCTTCCCTTCCATCTCGCGACCCGTCCGCACGAGCCAGCCAAACCAGATGCCGGCCAAGAGGCCGATGACGATCAGCTCGGCCCAGAAGATCGTCCGGTAGTGGCTGGCGAAGCCGGGCGTTGAGGAATCGAGCCCGTAGAGGAAATTGAAGTTGTAGTCCCAGACCCAGAGGAACGTGTTGGCGAGGATGATGAGCGCGCTCCCGTAGAAGAGCGACGCCCAGCCACCGAGCCAACCCACCGGACCGTACAGGGGATCCGTCGCCGGCGGAGCCCCCCGCTTCGGTGCTCGCTGCACTGCCATCTTCGATCCTCCTCCTTCAAGAATAATTTCAAGCCTGGCGTTGCTGTGGCACGGACCGTCCGGTTATGCTGCCCGCCTCACCTCCCCGCACGCTTCCCCATTCGAATCATTCCCGTCCGTTCGCCCAACCCCTCACATCGCCTTCTCGGGCACCAGGATCGCCCGGCCCTGCAGCCGCCCCGCATCCAACGCCGCGATCGCGTCGTTGATGCCCTCGAGCGGGAAGACTTTCGTGTGCAGCCGCACCTTGTTCTGGGCGGCGAGGGTCATGAGTTCAACCAGGTCGTTGTACGTGCCCACCAGGTTCCCGACAAAATTGATCTCGGTCGAGATGATGTCGATCGTCGGGGTATGCACGTTCCCGCCGTAGCCGATCACGAAGTAGCTGCCCGCGCGGCGTAGCATGCCCACCCCGGCCTCGACGGCCCCACCCTCCCCCACGAAGTCGATGACCACCTCCGCGCCTGCCCCGCCGGTCAGTTCCTTGACCGCCGCGACCGCCTTGCCGTCGGCGCGAACCGTATGGTCGGCCCCGATCTTCTTGGCCAGGTCCAAGGCGCCGTCCGACCGGTCGACCACGATGATCTCGGCCGGCGTCAGCGCCTTCAGGCACTGGATCCCGATGTGGCCAAGCCCCCCGGCGCCGATGACGACCGCCTTGGTGCCGGGGTACAGGAGCGGCCTGGCCTTCCTCACCGCGTGATACGCCGTCAGCCCGGCATCGGCCAGGGCGGCGACGTCCTTGGGATGCAGGGACCGGTCGAGCTTCACCACCGCGCGCGCGCCGGTGAGGAGATACGTGGCGAAGCCACCGTCGGTGGTGATCCCGGGGAAGGCCGCGTTCGAGCAATGCATATCGTCGCCCGCCCGGCACGCCCGGCAGAGGCCATCCGTCACGAGCGGGTGGACGATCACCGGGTCGCCGACCGCGACGTTCGTGACGGCCGACCCCACCTGGTGGACCCACCCGGCGTTCTCGTGGCCCAGGGTGTACGGAAGCTTCACCCCGGTCTTTTCCTTCCACTGCCCCTCCAGGATGTGGAGGTCGGTGCGGCAGAGCCCCGCCCCCCCGATCCGGACGATGACATCTAGCGGGCCCTGGATCTTCGGCTCAGGGACGCTGTCCAGGTGCAGGCCATGCTCCCCATAGGCGTGGATCCTAGCGGCTTCCACTCGACGCCTCCTGACCGCCGTAGCGTTCCTCAAACAGACCCCGGCACAGGGCCGTGTTGCTCTCCAGGCTTATGCGCGTCATCCGCGCGCGCCTCAAGTGCGCCTCCACGTCCGCAACCGGCTGACCATCGGCGTCGGTCACCGCGGGCGCCTCGGGTGAACAGTCCAGCCCCAGCTCCGCCCGGATCGCGAGATACGCCCGGGCCTCCGGGCTCTCGGGGAGAGCCCCCAGCGTCAAGCCGGCCAGATCCGCCCGGCCGAGGGAGCGGAGGAGCCGCTCCTGCCGGACGATGAACGCCTTCCGCCGAAACACCCGGCGCAGCTCGTCAAGACCGCCGGTGGCTTGGTCCGCAAACGCCTCCTCGAACGAGCGGCCGGCGTTCACCGCGTCCGTGATCTCCTGCGCAGCGTGGTGATCCACCAGCACGACGTTGGCGCGTTCGACGCCCGGAATCGCGAGGATGGCGTCCCGGGCGTCGGCGGCCATGAGCCACGAAAAGTTCGGCGAGCACCAGTACGTCGGGAGGCGGAACGCCATCCGGACCTCCCGTCCGCTCACGCTCACCTCGCTCACGAACCCCAGATCCACGATGGAGCGGTCGAGCTCTGGGTCGATGACGCGCCGCAGCGCCGCCCACACCTCGGATTCGGTGGGGGGGCTCTCCGCGGACGTCCGGGGCCCGGTCACGCCGTCACCGGCACCGGGATGTTGTAGAGCGTGGCGGCGTTGAGCCCAAGGATCTTGCGCTTCCCCTCGAGGGTCAGGTTCAAGCCCGTCTGCTCCTTGAGGTCGTCGGGGAGCTCGAACTCCATGAACTTCTCCACGAGCCACTTCGGACTCCACAGGGCGTAGTCACTCGCGAACATCAGGCGATCTTCTCCCACCCACCACAGCAGCTCGGTCATCACCTCGGCGAAGTACCGGGGCCGGGCGTGGATGAAGGGCATCACGACCGCCAGGCCGGCGTACACGTTCGGTTCCTGGACGGCGATCCAGCAGAAGTCCTCCAGCCGCGGAAGTCCGCAGTGCTCCACGATGAACTTCAGGCCCGCGTCGCGGTACGCGGTGGCCACCTCATCGACGGGGGCGACGTCAAAGGCGTCCTTGTTCAGCGGCCAGATCGTCGGGCCGGCGTGGACGTGAATGTTGGTGATGCCGAGCTCGACGCACTTGTCCAGATACCGGCGCGACCACGGATCGGTCAGCTTGTACCCCTTCGAGTTCCCCTTCCATTCGGCCGTGTACAGCTTCACGCCCTTGATCTTGTAGCGGCGCGAGTCGGCCTCGAGCTTCTTGAGCCCCTCCGCCTCATCCCGGGGATCGAAGCTGCCGTTCAGGATAAACTTGCTGGGATGCTTTTCCTTGAGCACGGCGTCCTGCTCGATCGTGTTGAAGCCGTTCTTGTAGAAGTCTTTGAGGTTCGTAGGAAGGAAAATCCCAACGTCGACGTATCCGTCCTGGAACAGGTCGCGCATCATCCGGTCCTCGGGGTACTTCTGGTACAACTCCAGCGGCCAGACGTACTCCTTCGGGCTCAGGTTCTTATGATAGTCGTAGAAGCAGCGAATCCACCCGTCCGCGTACCGGTTGAGCTGGTTCTCCGGGCTCGCGTCCCAGAAGTGCACGTGCCCGTCCACGATGAAGATCGACCGCCCACCCTTGGTATACATCTCCCCCTCCTCCGCCGCTGTGGTTCAGATACTGAGACAAACACCGCCTCGCGCGCTTACCGGCCGGGGCGGTGTCCCTTCGCGAACGCCGGAACCTGGAACTGAGAGCCGACGCTGTTTCGCCGACGACACAGGATGTGGGTGGCCGCTGGGGGACCAACGCACGGAGCGATATCCTCGAGGTGCCCAATGAGGCGGCCTACCCGGGTGCCAAACCGCCGGCTACGAACCGCGATCCCTGAAGAGGCGAGCAACCCCTGTCCCCCGTCGATCGCCGAAATAGGTATCGCGATGAAGTTCTCAGCCTCCCTTTCGATACGGGCTTTTCGTACTCCTCCCCCATGGCCAGAGGGCGCCGGGCTCTTCAGATTTTGACAGTACCCAGAGACCGCTGCAGCGTGGGTCTAGGATCCGAACACACGATCGTCTATCCCCCGCGACACATTCAGCCGCACCTCAGCGTGGAAGCGTCATCACGATCAAGGCCTCGTTCGGGTGCCGGAGGAGACCAACTCCTTAATCGCATCGCTGACTGCCCCCGGGGCCTCGCGCTGCACGAAATGGCCGACCCCCGCGATCACCCTGCGTCCGTAGCCGGCCGCGAAGTACCGCTCCTTCCCCTCGGAGGCTGCCGGAAGATTCGCCCCATCCTCCGCGCCGCAGAGCAAGACCGTCGGGACCGCGATCGACGGAGCCTCTTCCAGCCGGACCTGAAGGGAATCATAGCGGGGATCGCCGGTGGCGTTTCCCCACCGGTGACGGTAGTAGTGGACAACGACATCCACAAAATCAGGATTGTCGAATGACCTCGCGGTCTCGTTAAACGCGGCCTCGTCAAACCGCCAGCTGGGAGACCACGTGGCCCACAGCAAACGACAGAACGCCCCGCGGTCTTCCTCAAGCGCGGTCCGACCATGGGCGAGGTGAAAGTACCACTGGTACCAGAAGGCGCGGGCCTGGGTGGCCGACGGCCGCCGGCGCGACGTCGGCGGGTCGTACCCGACGGCCAGGGCCACAAACCCGCGCACCCGCTCGGGCCACAGCGCCGCGGCGGCGTATCCCGCCCGGGCCCCCCAGTCGTGGCCGACCAGCAGGAATCGGTCCACGCCGACCGCATCGGCGAACTCCACGACATCCTGCGCGAGGGCGGCCACCTGCCCCGACCGCGGCGCGGAAGGATCGGTGAAGCGTGTGGGGCCAAACCCCCGCACGTAAGGGGCCAACGTGCGGTACCCCCCCTCGACGAGACTCCCCGTCACCCCGTCCCACGTCCGCACGTCGTCCGGAAACCCGTGCACCAGGAGCACCGCGGCGGCCCGGGGGTCGCCGCGGTCCTCGTACGCGATGTCCAGCCGCGGTGTTCGCGCGCGTTTCACGGTATCGGCCACCCACGCCCCCTCCCGAACCGCGGCCCCGTCTCCGCCGCCCAGAGACGATCTTCTTGAGATCACCGTTCGACGGATCGCGGCAAATTCCCCAGAGGGGGAGACCCGGTTCCACGACGTGGCCGCGCCTGGGCACCCGCGCCAATCTTGGGTATCCTTGAGGGAAGACACGCACCGACACGATCGATCTGCGATCGGATCGATGGCGGATGCGCTGGGTGAGGGGACCATGGCAATCTTGGCCGGGGCAATCGCGATCTTCATCATCCTTTTGATTTTGTGGGAGGCGTTCGAGACGATCATACTGCCGCGGCGGGTGACCCGACGGTTCCGGCTCACCCGGCTGGTCGTCCTAAACGCGTGGCGGTTCTGGGTGGCTCTCGCGGGGCGGATCCGGTCGAGGGCGCGGCGCGAGGCCTACCTGAGCTTCTTCGGCCCGCTCGCGGCCATCATGCTGCTCGCCGTCTGGGCCGTCGTGCTGATCTTCGGCTTCGGCCTCCTGCATTGGGCGCTCGGCTCGCACCTCGCCGCGCCCGAAGGACGCGCCGGCTTCGGCACGGACGTGTACATGAGCGGGACCACGTTTTTTACGCTGGGCCTCGGGGACGTCGTTCCCCGTTCGAACACGGCGCGCGTGGTCACCGTGCTCGAAGCCGGCCTCGGGTTTGGATTCCTCGCCCTGGTGATCTCGTACCTGCCGACCCTCTATCAGGCGTTTTCCAGCCGAGAGGTGATCATCTCGATGCTCGACGCGCGCGCGGGGTCCCCGCCCGCCGCGGGAGAGCTGATCCGCCGCCTCGGGCATGGCGAGACGGCGATGGCGGTCGAGTTCTTTGAGCAGTGGGAGCAGTGGGCCGCGGAGGTCCTCGAGTCGCACATTTCCTACCCGGCCCTCGCGTACTTTCGGTCGCAACACGACAACCAGTCCTGGCTCGCCGCCATGACCACGGTCCTGGACGCGTGCGCGCTGACGATGTCGATCGTCGACTGCGACACGCAACGTCCGGCATCGCTGACGTTCGCCATGGCGCGCCACGCGGTCGTGGATCTGAGCCAGATCTTCAACGCGGCCCCGGAGCCCCCCGCGCCGGACCGCCTTCCACCCGAAGCCCTGGAACGGCTGCGGGCGCTGCTGCGCGGGTCCGGGATCCCGCTCAACACTGGGCCCGCGTCCGACGGGCGGCTGACCGAGCTCCGCGCGATGTACGAGCCGTACGTGGGCGCCCTGTCCCGGCGCTTCCTGATGGGGTTGCCCGACTGGATGCCCGTCCCGGGCCTCAAGGATAACTGGCAGAAGACGTGGTGGCATTAGGACCGCCGGACGGCTCAGGCCGACTGGGGAAGCAGCCCCGCGCGGCGCATCACCGCCCGGACGGTGAGCCCTTGCCCGAGCAGCGTGAAGAGAACGAGGCCGAAGACCGCCGCGGAAATCGCGTCCCGCCCAGGAACGGTCGCGGGGAGGTCGAGCACGAGGGCGACCGCCACTCCGCCCCGCAGCCCGCCCCAGACGAGCAGGCGGCGCCACGCGGTCGGGATGGAGACGCCGGCGTTCTGGCAGATCGCCGAAAACCCGCTGACCGTCAGCGCCCGCACCGCGACGGCCGCGACGATCACGACGGCGATCAGGGGCCAGTATCGGAGAAGGAGCCTGCCCGGGACCTGCAGCCCGATAAATAGGAAGAGGACGGAGTTGGCGAGAAAGGCGATGACATCCCAGAGGGTTCGGACGGTCTCGCGGCCCACCTCGGTGAGCCGGGACCGCCCATAGCTGCCGAGCACCACCCCCGCACACATCGCCGCGATCACGCCGCTGGCGCCGAGGGCGTCGGCGAGGACCAGGGAGCCCACGAGCAGGATCAGGCTGCTGAGCGCCTCCACGAGCGGCAGGTGGATCCGGTCGAGGGCGTAGCAGACCGCCCCGCCCAGGGCGACCCCGACGGCTCCCCCGACCCCCACCAACCAGAAGAATCGTTCCACCGCATCGGACAGGCCGGCTCCCCCCGCGCCGGTCACGATGGTGAACAGGACGATCGCGACCCCGTCGTTCAGCACGGCCTCGCCCTCGAGGATCGCCCCCAGCCGGGTGTCGAGGCACATCTCCCGGACGAGCGCGATCACGCTCACCGGATCGATCGCCGCGGCGATGGCGCCGAGCAAGAACGCGGTCCGCGGCGGGAGGCGGAAGACGGCCTCGGCGGCTCCTCCGATGGCCACCGCGGCGATCAGCGTCCCCGGGACCGCCAGAAGCCCAATCAGCCATCCGTAGGCCCGCAGGTCGGCCGGTGGGAGGTAGAGCGCGCCCTCAAACAGCAACGGCGGGATCAGGAGCGTGAGCAGGACCTCGGGCGTGATCGAAACCGGCGGAAACACGTGCAGCGTCCCCGCGGCCAGCCCGGCGATGACCAGCGCGATCGTGTACGGGAGGCGGAACCGCTCGGCGACGAGGGAGATCACGGCCGCGACCAGCATGAAGACGAGCGTGAGATGGAGGATGCTCATCGTGCGCGTGAAGGCATCGCGGCGGCGGCCGGTCTACGCGCGCGGGGCGGGACGGGCGAGGACCCGTTTGTCCCCCACCCGGCGGGTCAGGCGCAGGGCATCAAAGTACTCCAGCACGGTGAGGACAAACTTGCGACTGCTCCCCAGCAGATCCCGCAGCGTCGCGACCGTAATCTCACCGTGTTCGGCGAGGTGCGCCAGCACGCGCGCTTGGATCTCCTCGAGCACGTCCCGGTGGAAGACGACGTCCTCTCCGACGCTGACCAAGGCGCCCTCGTCGACCAGGGCCTGGAGCATACGGTTCCCCAGGGCCCCATCCGGCACGAGGGCCAGCGCGGCCTCGCGGCCGGGCGGCGCGTACCGGCCGCGCCGGAACGCCTCCGCGATCCTCTCGGCGGCTTGAACTTCTGACGGCGTGCGCCGCGGCGCAAACTCGGTCAGGCGCACAAAGCTCCCGTCCACGACCGCCCCGCCCGCGGAGACGAGCGTGTCGAGAACGTGGCTGTACAATCGGTCATCACCCGATCCGAAGACCCGACGCTTGAGCTCGTCCCGCGGCATCCCTCGCCGCCAGGGAGCAGCGGCGTGGTACTGTGCGAGCGCGCGGAGCACATCGCTCCGGACCCGCCCCGCCGCCCCGGCCGCGAACAGACGCCCCCGAACGTCGAGCGCCCGCTCCCCCTGCGCGAACGCCGATACCTGCGCGGCGACGCGGTCGCGGGTCGCGCCGACCTCCCGGGCCAGGGCGTCGACGGTGGTTCCGGCGACTCCCGCGGCGTCGAGCGCCGCGCCGACCTGGTCCTCGAATCCAGAGCCTTCCTGCGCCGTCACGGCCTGGACCGCCTCTGCCCCGCGGCGCCGGAACGGCGCGTGGGCGGTGATCACCTCTCCCCCGCCCAGGGTGATCATTGGGGAGTACCGCCGGAGGACGAACGGGTCGCCCCGCGCCACGACGGTCGGCCGTTCCAGCCGCAGCTGGGCCGGCACGGTATCTCCCGGGATGAGCCTGGCCCGGTCCAAAAGCCGGATTCTTCCGATGACATCGTCCGATGCGACGTAGAACCGCACCCGCTCGTTGTGCCGGAGCGCTACCGCCCCCTCGAGGAGCCGAACCCGCGCATCGAGCAACGTGGTCGGTTGAAGACTCCGCGGCGCGGCCAGGACGTGCCCGCGCACGATCTCCTCCTTGGCCGCCCCGACGACGTTCACCGCCACGCGCTGACCCGCGAGCACCTCGTCCACGGCCAGCCCGTGGCTCTGGAGCTGCCGCACGCGCACCTCCCGGCCGGCGGGGAGGAGTTCGAGGACGTCGGCGGCGCGGATCCGGCCGGCCCACAGGGTCCCCGTCACCACGGTGCCGAACCCTGCCATCGTAAAACTCCGGTCGATCGGCAGGCGCGCCGGAGCATCGACGGAGCGAACGCCGAGGCCACGCAGGGCGGCATCCATCGCGTCGACCAGTTGGGGGATCCCCTCCCCCGTGCGGGCGGAGACGGGAATCACGGGCGCGCGCTCGAGGAAGGTCCCGCGGGTCAACGCCTGAATGTCCTCGCGCACCAGCGCGACCCATTCGGGATCGCTGGCCAGATCGATCTTGTTGAGCCCGATGACGCCTCGGCTGACCCGGAGGAACCGGAGGATATCGAGGTGCTCCCGCGTCTGCGGCATCACGCCCTCGTCCGCGGCCACGACGAGGAGCACGAGATCGATCCCGGTGGCGCCCGCCAGCATGTTCTTGATGAGCCGCTCGTGCCCTGGGACGTCCACGAGGCCGACGCGGCGGCCGCTCGGCAGATCGAAGTGGGCGAAGCCGAGGTCGATCGTCATCCCCCGCCGCTTCTCCTCCTCGAGCCGGTCGGGGTCCACCCCCGTCAGCGCGCGCACGAGGGCGCTCTTGCCGTGGTCAATATGGCCGGCGGTCCCCACGACCGCGTAGCTGGCCGGGAGCGTGGCCGATGGATGCGGCGAACGCGTGGTGCTCATCCACCGATCCCGGGGCTTACACGGTGGGCGGGATGGCGCGACGCAGTGCGGATCCGCGGGCCGCCGCCACCATCGCCATCTCAAGGCCCGCCAGGTCGCCCGTCTCTACCGTTCGGAGGTCCAGGATGATCTGGTCCGCGGCGATTCGGGCAAACACCGGCGGTCGCGCCCAGCGCAGCCGTCGTTCCCAGACTTGGACGCCCTCCTCCCGCGGGGCCACCGCAACGCCCCACGAGGGCAGTTCCACCCCCGGAAGGGCCCCTCCGCCCGCCTCGGCCAACGTCGGACGCGCCTCGACCGTCGCAGCGGACGCGAGTTCGGACCCCAGCCGCGCGGCGAGGGCGCGGGCCGAGCGCTCGAGCGCATCCGGGCTGACACCCAACATCTTCAGGACCGGAATCTCCTCCCAGGCACGATCCGGATCCCGGTACACGCGCAGGGTGGCCTCCAGCGCCGCCAGATCTAGCTTGTCGATGCGGACGGCGCGGGCCAACGGGTGGGTCCTGATTCGGGCGAGGCTCGCCTCCCGTCCGATGATCAACCCCGCCTGAGGGCCGCCGAGAAGCTTGTCCCCGCTGAACGTCACGACGTCGATCCCGGCGGCGACCGCCGCCTGCGCGGTCGGCTCGGGGGGGAGCCCACGCGCCGCCAGGTCAACCAGCGCCCCGCTTCCCATGTCGAAGAGCACGGGAACTCCCGCCCGCCGCCCCAGCCCGCCCAGGTCCTGCGGGGAGACCTCGTGCACAAACCCGTGCATCGAGAAATTGCTCCGGTGCACCTTGACGAGCAGGGCCGTCTCCGAAGACAACGCGGCTTCGTAGTCCCTGAGGTAGGTCTTGTTGGTCGTTCCGACCTCGACGAGCCGGCATCCGCTGGCGGCCATGATCTCGGGGATCCGAAAGCTTCCGCCGATCTCGACGAGTTCCCCGCGCGAGACGATCGCGTCCCGGCCGCGCGCCAGCGCGGTGAGCGTCAGGAGAACCGCCGCGGCGTTGTTGTTCACGGCCAGCGCCGCCTCCGCCGCGGTCAACTCGCACAGGAGCGCTCCGACGTGCCGCTGCCGAGACCCGCGGTCGCCGGAGGCCGGATCCACCTCGAGCACCGTATAGCCCGCCGCCGCTTCGATCGCCTGGCGGGCGGCCGCGCACAAGGGAGCCCGACCGAGGTTGGTGTGAATGATGACTCCCGTGGCGTTGATCGCGCGTCCCAAGGTGGGAGTCGAACGCTGGGCGAGGAGTGCGTCGACCTCTTGAAGGAGCGTATCGACGCTCAGGCTCTCCGCGGTGGAGTGCCCTTCAAGCACCCCCCGGCGCGCCCGTTCGATCGCATCCCGCGCGCAGGCGACGACCAACCGCCGGGGATGCGCCGACAGCACCCCCTGGGCCTCGAGCCGCTGCACCAGGCGCTCAACCGAAGGCAGATGCCTGAGCGGTGGACGCTCCACGACCCGCTCCGCGGGACGGCGCTATTTCAGGAGGAGCCCTAACGCGAGGCCGACGACGATGACCACCGCGGTGACCCACACGATCCGCAGAAGGTCGTAGGTGAGCCGCCGCCTGAGCTCCTCATCGCTCTCGCGGGTGGCCAGCGCGGCCTGGCCGGAGCCGGCCGTCCGCAGCCGGGTTCCGCAGACCCGGCACACGATCTTTCCCGTGGGATTCTCACTGCCGCACTTTGGACACTGCATCCTTCCCCTCCATCTCAGATGATGCCGGTGTACCTACGATCGGGCCCCGCCGGAGCGCTGCGCCCGGGGCGCCATCCACCTCGCGCGAAGCGTGGGGACCACGTCCGCGGGCATGGACACGCTCCCGAGGGGAGCGCGGTTGGCGATCCCTCCACCATGATAGTCTGTCCCTCCGGTCATGACGAGCCCGTGCCGGGCCGCCACGGCGTGAAACGTCTCGACCATCTCGGCGGTGTGATCAGGATAATACACCTCGATCCCTTCGAGCCCGTGCGCGACCAACTGGGGGACCCGTTCCAACACGGGACCGCTCGCGGCCCATCCGGGGTGGGCCAGCACGGGCACGCCGCCGTTCTCCGCGATCACCTCGACCGCCTCCTCCGGGCTGAGCTTGACCCGGGCGACGTACGCGGGGCCGGCCCGGCCCAAGAAGCGCTCAAACGCCTCCTGGGACGTTCCCACCACGCCGGCGGCAACGAGGGCCCGCGCGATGTGCGGCCGCCCCACCGCGCCGCCGGAGGCCATCTCCGACACGCGCGCCCAGTCCACCCGGACGCCGAGCGCGGCGAGCTTCCGCACCATCTCCTCGGCGCGCCGCACGCGCCCATCCCGCATCTGCTGGAGAAACGCCTGGAGCCCGCCCCGGGTGTGGTCGACGAAGTACCCCAGGATGTGGACTTCGTGGTCGTCCACATCCGTGTTGATCTCCACGCCGGGGATCACGTCCACCCCGCACGCGCGGCCTGCGGCCAGCGCTTCCGGAATGCCGTCGGTCGTATCGTGGTCGGTCAGGGCGAGGGTCCCGACGTACTGCTCCCGGGCCGCCGCGACAAGCCGGGAGGGAGCGAGGAGGCCGTCGGACGCCGTGCTGTGCGTGTGGAGATCGATCCGCAGAGACGCCCCCATGCGGAGGGCTGGCCGGCGCCTACCTCGGAGACACGATCAACTTGATCGCCGTCCGATCTTCGCCATCGATCTGCACGTCCGCGAATGCGGGGACGCACACCAGATCCAGCCCGCTCGGGGCGACGTATCCGCGCGCGATGGCGATGGCCTTCACCGCCTGATTGATCGCCGCGGCGCCGATCGCCTGCAGTTCCGCGGTTCCTTTCTCGCGCAGGACGCCCGCAAGTGCTCCGGCAACGGCTGTGGGGTTCGACTTGGCGGCTACTTTGAGTACGTCCATGGGTCCGACCTCCTCGCCGGAGCGGGGTCGGCTCCCGTCCGGGGCCAGATTGGGGCGTATACTCTTCGCGGGAGTTCCGGGGATTCCTCCCCCCGGGGGGCCCGCCCGGCGGGTTACTCGCCTCCGCGGCTGACCCGCTGGATGGCCCCCGCCCGGCCGGAGGCGTCGTCGACATCCACGACGACCGCGTTGAGCTGGGCCGGACCCTTGGCGACGTCGAACCGCACCGGGAGCAGGGTCAGGAACCGCTGCAGGACCTCCTCGCGCCCCATGCCGATGATGGATTCCCTCGGTCCGGTCATCCCCACGTCGGTGATAAACGCCGTGCCGCCCTGGAGAATCCGTTCGTCCGCGGTTTGGACGTGCGTGTGCGTGCCGACGACCGCGGACGCTCGGCCGTCCAGATACCAGGCCAGGGCGCTCTTCT
>Ga0187846_10001283_pt1 | contig 14214 bp, 18 predicted proteins | sample TC_taG_FD_161473 | JGI IMG/M metagenome (GOLD analysis project Ga0187846, IMG submission 161473) | Biofilm microbial communities from the roof of an iron ore cave, State of Minas Gerais, Brazil - TC_06 Biofilm (v2) | ecosystem: Environmental > Terrestrial > Deep subsurface > Cave > Wall biofilm...
CCTTGCCAGTTGTGGTATCCATCCCGCTCAGTCGCCCCACGCCGATAATTGATTGCCGAAAAGCTAGTCGTGTCCCAGCGCGAGATCGCTCCTGAGAAGTCCACTGGTCCTTTCTTACCAGTCACAGTGGTACCCTCTCGAATCGTATTGAAGGAGCCGTACTCGGAGAACGCGGAGATGTTCGGTGTATCACGCCCCCGCTTCGTCGTGATATTGATCACGCCACCCATCGCGTCCGATCCCCACAACATGCTTTGGTTCCCGCGCAAGATTTCGATCCGCTCGATGTTGTCGGTCGTCAAATTCGCAAAATCGTAGCTACCAAGCGTGGCGCTATTGACGATCGCCCCGTCGATCAAGACGAGAGTCTGCTCGGGCGTTCCCCCGCGCATCCGGACGTCGACGGCAGTACCAGGTCCTCCGCTTTGAAATACACCGAGGCCTTGCGCCCAGCGAAGTGCCTCCGCGACCGTTTTCACATTTCGTTGCTGTATCTGCTCGCCAGTCATGACCTCCACGGCGCTCGTCACTTGCTTGGCCGGAATTTCCGTTTTCGTTGCGCTCACGATGACTTCTCGAGTCTCTATGATTTCCTCCTCTTCGGCAATCGCGACCTGCTGAGCAAAGACCGAACCGGCGGAAAGGGGAAAACTTAGAGTGGCTAGGCACGAAACCCACCAGACCAGCAGAAACGGCATGACTGCCTCCCTTGTGCTCGAAGGGTTGAGTCAAAAGAACTGCCGGCTGGGTCTCCTGACTTGCGGATTTCCGTTCCTCTGCGCCTTCCCATCTCAAATACGTGACGCATGGTGCGTGACGTGTGACGAGCCGCAGTTTCTTTCGTCACCTGTCACTTGTCGTCATCTTTCAGACAGTGGCATGAAGCAGAGTCACTCCCCGCTTACAGTGGCGGCACCGTGATGGATTTGCACCATCTTCCCCGTCACCAGCGTCGTTTGTCCAAACGCCCCGTTCCTCCATTGAAATGACACAGTCCCCTATCTGCTAAGCAGCCGGGCCGAGACAAGACCCGTGCGGAACTATTCTGCCGGACTCACCCTGATAGGCATCGTCACGCGAGGCCTCCCGGTCTGAGGATGGGTATCGACGACAACCTCACATCCATAGACACTCCGAAGCACGTCAGACCTGATGGTTTCGCCCGGTGAACCGATCCGGCATAGCTTTCCTTCCTTTAGCATCAACACGCGATCACAATATTGACTCGCCACATTCAGATCATGCGAGATCAACACCACCGTTAACTGTCTTTCGGCCCTGAGCCGGCCGATCAATGAACAGATTTCAATCTGATGATTGATATCGAGAAACGCCGTCGGTTCGTCCAAGAGAAGGATCTTGGGCTCTTGCGCCAAGGCTCTCGCAATGATGACACGCTGTCGTTCGCCGCCGGACAGGTCGGAAACGAGCCGATCAGCCAGGGATAACACATCCGTGTCGGTCATGGCCTCATGAGCCCGAAGTAGATCGGCTTCTGTATCACCCTCAAGTCCGATGCTCCAAAATCGTGTCTTCCTGTGAGGGAATCGCCCCATTAAGACCGTCTCTGCAACGGTGAACGGAAAGACCTGCACATATTCTTGGGGGACCACGGCCACGAAACGAGCAATGTCCTGTTGCGAAAGCTGCCGGATTGATCGTCCGCCCAGTAGGATTGTTCCGCTTTGGGGAGACAGCAGTCCGGCGAGGAGTTTCAAAAGGGTTGACTTCCCCGACCCGTTTGGTCCAACGATGCCCAGAATTTCTCCTCCTGCAACCTGAAACGACAACTGTTCAAGGGTCCAGGTTCTCGCCCTCTCTGTCGTCGTTCGATACCGGAAGGAGAGGCCTTCGACTTGTACGGCAGCACTTCCTACGATTAGCCATGATTCCATTAATTCACTTGCAGCATTCTTCATTTCAATACATCCGATCTTTTCGGCATAACAGCAGGTACAAGAAGAACGGGCCGCCGGCCAGCGCGGTGACAATCCCGACCGGAAGTTCCGACGGAGCTAGCACTGTTCTGGCGATGGTATCCGCGACGACGAGAAACATCCCGCCGACGAGCGTAGAAGCAGGAAGCAAGAGGCGATGATCCGAACCAATCAGCATGCGGACCATGTGCGGGATCACCATGCCGACAAATCCGATCATCCCACTGAACGAAACGACGGCCCCGGTCAATAGCGCTGTCAGTGCGAACAGTTGCTTCTTCACCCATTCCGTTTCGATCCCCAATGAACGAGCGGTGTCCTCACCAAGCGTCAGCAGGTTCAGCACATGTGCCTTCCGTATCAGGATGGCCAACACAACCACCATGTAAAGGAGAAACACCCCGAGAGCCGGGTAGCCGGGAGCCGTCAACGAACCCATTAACCATGCCATGAGCCCAGCTGATCGGTTGGGTTCCATAATCGAGGTAATGAACATGATCAAGGCGGTCAAAATGGCATTGAGAATTACCCCCGCCAGTAACAAACTATGCACCGGAAGCCGGCCCTGCGACTGTGCTAACCGATAGATCAGGACCAACGAGAGAAAGCCACCGATAAATCCCAAGAGTGGCAGAGCAGGCAACAAGGCAAAGGTCGTCCCGACTCCGAACAACAGTGCCAACGACACACCCAATGCGGCACCGCTTGATACACCAAGGACATACGGATCGGCGAGCGGATTTCTCAGCAATGCTTGTAACGTCACACCAATGCCTGCCAGGCTTCCTCCTATGAGAAATCCCATCAGGACCCTCGGGAAGCGAATCTGCACCATGATGACACCGGAGGTCCCAATCCCACTCGCGTCAATGTGCTCCCTCCGGAACATTTTCAGAATGCCCCCCACAACTGTTTTCATTTCGACTGAGGTCGCCCCAAATTGGAGGCATACCACAAGAATAACGACACTCGCAGCAGTGAGCCCTCCCATAACCGTCACCCACCGATGGGCGGTCAGTATGGCTCCGGTCTTCGTCCACCGCGAGAGGAGACCCGCTGCATCCGTTGTCAGATCAGCGGGATCAATCGATGGAGACTCGATACGTGTGGGAGGTGGTCGCATGTTTGTCACATGAACTCACGCTACGGATTCGCGTGACCCGACGAAGTAAGGTTTGGATGGAGAAGATTGGCCAATAACTCGAGGCCGTGCGCAATGCGGGGGCCAGGTCGATTGAGTAGATCAGCGGGAATCTGGTGGAGTCTTCCTTGCTTCACCGCCGTCATGGTCGACCACTGGCGCCACGCTTCCTGTTCGCTGTCCGGGATGCCCTCACTCTCTCCGACTGGAAATATCAGCACCTCGGGATCGTCTTGAAGCACAGTCTCCATGCTCAGGCGTGGATAGGACGTGCCGCTCTTCGCCGCGACATTGGCACCACCAGCCAAAACAATCAGCTGATCAATGAAACTTCCCGGACCAACGGTAATCAACGGTTGGCTGTTCAGCACATAGAGGACTCGGACAGGAGCGAGGTTTTCCGTGCGTAGCTTGATCTGGGTGATCCGCCGCCGAAGTTCCACGGCCACGGCATCAGCCGCCGCTGATCGATCCAACATGCGTCCCAGCGTCTGGATGTGGACAAAGATGTCCTCAATCGTTCTATCTTTGAGGACAAAGAGTGGGATTTTGAGCTGATCGAGTTTCAAGACGATATCCGGCTTCAACATGTCCTGCGGAGCCACCACGAGATCCGGCTGAAGCGCAACCAACGATTCCAAATTCGGGTTCCCGTATCCTACTTTTGGCTTTGCCAATGCCTCCGGAGGATAGTCGCAGAACTGCGTGACGCCGACGAGCTGCTCTCCAGCACCAATCGCAAACACCATCTCCGTCACGCTCGGGGCCAGCGAGACGATACGGGTTGGAGTCTTCGCAAGATAGATCTTGCGTCCGGCATCATCAACAAAGGACCGGGACGACACGTGCGCCATGAACGGCATTCCCGTCAAAATGCCCTGCTGCCGTCGTTTCATGATCGAGACCTGGCCATCATCGGCAAGAACAGCCCCCACATCCAAACAAACAAGGCAGGCAAGAACCCCAATAACACAATCAAGTCGCACAGTATGTTCACAGAGCGTTCTGCGCAAGATCCCAGCGAGCAAACAGCCGAGACGTACAGGTTTCGATACGTCGCAGGCTGTGAGCCAGGCGAGAGCGATGCCGGAAACCGGTTTCAACGTGCTGGAAATAAAAAATCCCCAAGGCCTAAAAGAGACCTTGAGGATTGCACCCGCTTCTTCATCCTCGCCCGCTCCCCAGCCCACGAGGGAACGATGGTCATCTGCTTGGGGAGGTCTTCTGGCTTATGGTTCACCCTACTCCCCGTGCCTTCCCATCCGGAAACGGACAGTGGCTCTCACGGGTTTCGTCCCCATTCACAGCGGCGGGACCGCGAGGGAGTTGCACCCTCTTCCCTTGACCCAAGAGTCACAATGTGGCGGCACTCTAGGAGACGACGTCGAAATTTGTCAAGTTCATTATTGTCCGACTCTCTTTCGCCTGCACGACTCGTGATCATCACACATATATAGAATTGCCAAAAGCAGCCATATAACGATTACTTGCCAGCCCCACACCAGGCATAAGCCTTGCTGATTATTAAGGAGTCTGCTGTTGGCACTGCGTCGGTAGGATGATCGCCCTTCCGGCACCACTAGGACTTGGTACGTAGATGCCGATAAGATATCTTCTCACGACGATTGTTGCCTGTTGGGTATTCCTCCAGCTTTCTGGGCTCATTTGGTCTTCGAAGGGACAGGCCCCGACTGATACCCTCGCAAGGCTTCTGGAACCCCCGCCGCATTACATTTCCGATCCCCGGCAAAACGGTTACTATTATCTGCTCGGGTTAACCGTCGCTCCATCGCTTGATCCGGCATGGGTGGGCTACGACATTTGGCACGAGACCGATGCCAAACCGGTCACGTCAACGTTTGATTACGATCAGCCCGGCCGCTCGGACGTTCGCTTGGCTGTCGTCGCGAGTTTCCTCACACCTATCTGGGATTCGGATGATCCACTCGTAGAGTTGCGACGCCGCGACTCGGCGTTGCGGGCGGCGGTCAACCAATACAGCCTCTTCCTCACACGCTACGATCGTTGGCTCGGCATGAAGTTCGAGGATCAAGGATTCGCCCACCGAGCCATTCCACGCTGTGAGGACATTCTGCTAGTGCACCGTCTCTATCTCGCCGACGGTTTTTACCAGCGTCACACCATTGGTATAACTCGCCTCCAAAAAGACATCATCGCGTGGAGGCTCATCCTTCGTGATGCCAGAACCCTTTCGATGAAAGTGTTGGCCCAAGTGGTGATTGCCGATGACCTGAAGCTCTTGTCCAAACTGTTCGCCCGGCCATCCATCGAGAAAACCATACTCCCTGTCGGTGCAAGTCTCGTGACACCCTTGACCCCTGCTGAGCATTCGCTTCGATGGCCAGTCAGGCATCAACTCGCTCTTGGTGTTCAGAGAGACCGACTCAATGGACTGGCCGGCCTCGGGAGTGAAGGACTGAATGAGCCGAACGAGCAGTGGTTGGTTGAGGCGGCCGCGCTCTCTCAGCAAGCCTTTCGACGAGTCGAGCACCCTGCCGCGAGTTCATTCCTGGGCATCCCACTCCAGACACAACGTACGTGGGACACCTACGCGAGCTACTATGACGCTCTTATTACTGCTTCCGAGGCAGGCCACAGGTCCTTGCCGACGTTTCGTGAGGTCGCCCACTCTTCAGGGGGAGGGATTCTCGGCGGCCCCTTCAACTCGGCTCCTTTTGAACCAGAATGGGACCCGTTCCATCAACAATTAATGGAAACTGACGCACGGCTGAGATTGGCATCCTTGCAGATCGCCCTTCGACGCCCCAGCGCCCATACGACAGTCCCAAATCGGCTGGCTGAGACAGGCGCGAACTATTTCGATCCGTTTACCGGCTTGCCCATGTTATGGAGCCCTACCCAAAGGAAAATTTATAGCGTGGGAAAGGATCGGTTTGACGATGGCGGAGAATCCACTTTCGACATCAGCGTTCCTGCAATCGTGACTAGTCCATCCTCCGACGCCAATGGGTCAGCCCGCTCAGCGGCCGCTCGTCGTACACATTCCTAGCATCGACACGAACACGCGCCCTTGGGCGCGATAGTGAAGCTTCAACATGAGGATCATGACGCTTAGACACCGACGTGCGGCGAAGGCTTGTCACGGCTCTCCGCGGTATGATAGCATCCCCCACGCAGAGTCATCGATGTTCCCGATGGAGGAGCGATACCGTGGCATTTGCATGTGATCTGTGTGGAAAGCGGCACCAAAGCGGCCATAACGTCAGTCACGCCAATAACAAGACCAAGCGAGTTTTCAATCCGAATCTTCAAACCGTGCGGGCACTGGTGGACGGCACGCCAAAACGCATTCGGGTCTGTACCCGCTGCCTGCGGAGTGGAAAAGTCAAGAAATCCGTCTAGCCCTGATCTCCCCTCGCTGTCTACGGCAGACTCCAGAGAATCTGTCCACCCCGATCAGTCAGCTTGATAACTGTTCGCTCTTCCGGGGTAAGGTACAGCTTTCGATTGCCGTCCCGACTCGTCAGCACCAGCCCTACCTCTCCGTTCTTATCGAGACCCAAGCCAGCACGTGCCTTACCAGATGAATCGAGCAAGAGAAACTGCTCGGCATTGACGCTATTGGTCTTTTCCGCGGTGGCTGGCGAGGGAGCCAGCCAGCGTCCACCAAACATCCCGCCAATAAGGGTCCCAATGAACGTCACGATGAGTACCAGCCCAAATTGGATCCGACTCACGGGTCATCCTTTCTGGTCGTCACACGGCTATCGCTAGTGTGATTGCTTGACCTCGATTTCTCGCAGCGACTGCGTGTAGGGTCCGCACAGCTCTTTCGCGTTCGGAGGATCGTCGTGATACGTCTCTAGGCACTGTCGATCGGCACGGACCAGTTCGGCTTTCTCGTCCCGGATGTCTGCCGTCGACTTCTTCATCCGGTAGTCTTCATAGTAATGGCAGCCACCCGACGTGAGTAGAATCAAGCTCAGCCAGAACGGTGTCGTCGTGGGTATCTCAGAAGTCTGCACAAGCAGGCCTTATTGTTTCCTAGTTGGCGTGTAACCTTATCGTTCTTATGACGACTGCCGTGCTCTCCGGTGGCGGACATCACGAACAATTAAGAGGAGTCGCCGGGCTCATAGACGTGTGGGTTGGAGCGGGCGATAGGATTTGAACCCATGAGAACTAGCTTGGGAAGCAGTTCGAGGTAGAACCACCATGCCACGCTAGGCTACACCATACAACAGCAAGCTCAATTCCCTCAAGAGATTTGTGGCCTGTCGTTGTTTCTTGTGCTCCCCCCTCGCTGTGACAGTTTTTGGATCGGAACCGTGACCAAAACAGGATCAACGCGATCAGCATCTGAGGGCAGGGAGACGGAATCGAGTGAAAAGATTGAGCTGGCTGATGGCCGGTGACCCCTGCAACTCCTAGCTGGCAAGGCAGCTCGTCGCTCTCCAAATGATCAGTAACCCTCAAGCTTTCCGTCCCTATAACAGATGTCAGCGAGAACAATTCGTTCTCCGCAACGCCCTTCTCTCGGCCGTTCAAGGACCCTGCCCCGCGTTTGCTGACTTCCCCGGTCCCGTCGTCTCCATCCTCGAAAGCGACAATTTGCATATCGGGAAAGAGGAATTTCTTGATTTCGAACTGCCCTCATAATTAACGGCCTCCCCCTCCTCCTGATCAATGCCTCCTGATACTGGTGTGTAACCTTTCCTGACATCCACGCGACCCACTATGAAGAATGATCGCGCGCCGCCTGTTGCGTGAGCAACCACGATGGTGTCTCTCCACCGCGCCTCCCAGATTTCCGATGAAGAGCTAGTGGCCGTGATCGCGACAGCCGCGCCCGCAGTTGAGAGGCAAGCCTCGCGAGAAGAATTTGGACGACAGACGAGCCGAAGCACATACGGCGATTGAACGCAGTGACTTCGTCGTATCGTATCGGCTTCCGGACGGTGTTGACAGTGGTTCCACCAGGACACTAACCTTCTACCATACCTTGGCATCGATCATTTGGAATGGAGGGGTTGCTCGTTCTTCTTGCCGTTCCATACTTGTCTGACGCCGTTTCTATGGAGTACCTCGTTGATAGTTCCGTTGCTGAAGCTACTCTTCTCGAAGCGGATATCGATGATGACAAAGCCCTCGTAACGCTGTTCTGTAGGGATGCCAATGCTGTTAGGAGTGCATCATTCCAACACACTGTATCAGCTGGGCTCGTACACCATTTGGGGCTCTTGTGAATCGCAGGTCATTCTTGTGGCGTGCGGTTGTCGGCCTCCTCCTTCTCTCCTGTAACCTTTTCTTGCAATCCGTTCAGTTGTTCATATGTTGCTGTGGCTCCGCGCAGCCTCTCATGTGCGCTGGTCTCAGAGCATCCCGACAGAGATTAATGACTAGCAAACAGAATTGAATTCAACCGTATATACCGAACAACGGAACGAACACCCTGCGAACTTGGTTCAACAGATGGAGTGATCGTGAGCTAGTGTGGAATGTGTACCATAGAGTCATGATGGGGCTTAGCGTAGCGATAGCATTGATCTCCCGGGGTTGCGAGGAGTTTTCTCATTCACTGTGGAAGAGTGCCTCATCCGCACATCCTGCGGACCTGCGGAGGTTCAGCGTGAATATTCGGAAATTCAAAGTCGCAATAGCCGCGCTCATCGGAGTGGCAGCCATCGTCGGGACCTGGGAGCCAGGACAGGCTGAACCTCTGACCGTTGGGGCATCACCCAGCTTAAAACCGGCGTTCAGCGACCTCCTGCCGATGTTCGAGCGCGAATCTGGTGCGGCGGTCCACATCGTGTACACACCGTCGAAAACGCTGCTTCGGCAAATCGAACAGGGCGCTCCGATCGATGTGTTTCTGTCGGCGGGGGTTGAAGAAGTCGAGTACCTGCACAAGAAGGGACTGACTCTCAACCGCCCCCGAATCTACGCGCAGACGTCTCTCGTCCTCGTGATGTCGGCGGACTCCGCGGACACGTTGGTGTCCTTTCGCGATGCGCTCGCGAATCACACCACACGCATTGCCCTCGGGGATCCTGAAACGTCCTACTTGGGAGACGTCACGGCCCGGGTGCTGTCAAAACACTATCCGACGTATAAAAGCCATTCCCACATTCTCTATGCGCCACATACGGAGGACATTGTGAATTTGATTCGCACAGGCAAGGCTGATGTGGGTCTGGTCTATCGTGCAAATGTGATCAATAGCAGGTATCTGCGCATCAGCGATGAAACTCCAATCGGAACCTTCGTGCCAATTCAGTTCGGGCAGGCAGTCGTGTCGACCTGTCGACCCTCATTACGCTCTGTCGCAGAACAGTTTTCCGATTTCCTGATGACGCCCCGCATCCAGGCACTCTTGGTGAAATACGGATTTGACTCATCAGAGTGAGCACCGCATTCATCGGAGAGGGGCCGTAATTCGGGAAGGCATCATCCAGCAAGACATTGAAGGGCTCTAGGGTCAATTGGTCTTGTACTCCCCGTACCCTGTCGATCCTTCACGTTCTTTTCCCCACCACTCGCTCTAATCGCGCGGGAGTTCCCCACCTGGAAGGGTGGGGGTGAGAGCAAGGTGCCGTCTGTTGCTCGCGCTGGTGCTATGATGGGCGCCGATGAAACTGCATCGGCAGGCCCATGTGGTCTACAAGACGCAGTACCATATTGTGTGGGTGACGCGGTATCGGCGAACAATCCTCGTGCGAGGGATGGCCGAGTACTTGCGGAAAGCACTGGGGGAAGTGCGGGAATTTCACCCCGATTGGTTCATGGAGGAAGTTGGGGTGGCCGTGGAGCATGTTCACTTGTATATGGTGATTCCACCGCGATACGCAGTGTCGAGGGTAGTAGAGGTTCTGAAGAGTGTGACGAGCCGACGGCTGAAAGAGAAATTCCCGCACTATCTGGGCAAAGTCGATTGGGATGGCGGGGGGATCTGGGCACGAGGATTTTTCGCCTCGACGGTGGGGGTCAACGAAGCCACGATTCGGAACTAGGTCCGGCACCAGGGCGAGCAGGAGACGGGTCAAGCGCAGCTTGAATTTTAAGGAGACCCCGCCTGTAAGGGCGGGGTTCTTCATTTTGCCTGCGGCGCCGAGCAAAGTCGTTCAGTGGTTTTCGGCATTGCGGCCTTGAAGCGAGAGGAGGGCTTGAGCTTAATGGATGGGTTGAGCGCCCTATGTAAGCAACATCCAGATGCGGAACCACATATGGCTCTGTGGGAATCATTGTGCCAGCATCAGGCAGAGGACATACCGTACTTCACAATACTGAAGACACTCGAGTTGTTGAAGTAGCAGCTTGAACTGGCGCAGATATGAACATGCAGCGCGAGCGGGGAAATGGGGCCTGACACCGTGTCCTGTTCTTGCCTTTCTCGGTCTGCTGCTAGCGGGAGCGAGTTGGAACAGTGAATGCCAGGATACCGTACTGGTGGCCTTCGAATTCATACTCGCCTATGGCAGTCATGCCGAGTTTCCGCACATGGGCTTCGTAGGACGGACGATTCGCATTGGAGATCAGTGCGACACCGATTTCATACGTTGAACGGACAACGCGGAGCAGTTCCTCATAGAGCGCCACGAGGAGGCCCCGACCACGCTGCGAGCGATCAATGCACACTGGACCGTAGATAAAGGATCGGTAGGCATCTAACCGCCGGCCTGAGTAGGTCACGTCTGGAAAGCGCCGCATGAGAGCGGCGAGCAGAGGAAACCGTCGATAGTACTCGCAACTGGCTGCACAGAGATATCCCACAACGTGATGCTGTTCCACAGCAACGAGGAGGGCGACATCCTTCGCAATGTCTTCAAGTTGCTGAGTGGTGAATTCTGCGGATACGAAACCACCCTTACGTGCTTCGGCGGCTAGATTTCCAATGAAATATTCCGCTTGCAGTTGAAGCACGCCAGAAAAATCTCCAGGCGCTGCCAGTCTGATTTCCATCACCAACCGCTCACACCAAGTGGTATTCACGGACCCACTCGCCAGAACATCCTACCGTGCCCGGATCGTTGTGGTCCATTGTTGGATAAGGCCGGAGGGTTGGGGAAAGAGGATCGTGCGGAGAGATGCATAGATTTCGAGGGATGAGAGCTGAAAGGCTACTCGTTGAGTGGTCCAGTGGAGGGCTTGAGTGGACCCCGCCAATACCCCGCCAGCTTGGCAATGGCGATGGGGCGGTCAGCCCACCACACCGTGAGTTCGCCCTCCATCAGACGCACGTCAACCAGCAGGACATGAGCCAGGCCCACCGGCTGATACCAATACGCGCCAGGTTCTGTGGGGAAGATGGTGGTCTGTACCGGAAGAACGGCTCGCTCGTCACTCATCCTTTCCCCTTTCCCCTTCGGCTTCTTCCTTTCGATGAACGCGAAAATGCGAGCCCCATATCGAAACGATTCTTTCAGCGCGTCAGCGGCTCGTCCCTTTTGGAGGCGTCGGGCGGCTTCTTCAAGAAGACCACGCAACGAATCAGAAAAATCGTCAATCGCGTCATTGATGGCGGTGGTCAGTTCCTCGTTGGTCATCACACTCCACCAGTGACGACGCCTCCTAATCCCCATTTCGGCAGCTGCCCCTTCTTGTATAGGTCAAGGACATGAAAGGCTAGGCCGTCCAAAGCAACGTGTCAGGCCCATCACCCAACTATCGCTTTGACAAGCACGGCGGCAACGAATCCGATGAGGATGCCGGCCATGAAGACGGGCCAGCAGTGGACAAGGTCGATCATGACTCTTTGGGAATAAACTATTGTGAGCTTGAAAGGCTAGGCCGTCCGTGTGGAGGTGTCGAATGGATTGAGGGAAGTGGTTGTATTTCGATCTGCCAGGAAGGGAATAGCGCGAAGTCTATTGAGGGTATCTAAATCAGCTAGTGTGTCAGGCGTGGGCGCATCACCCCACGAACAATCGATTCGAGACCCTCGGCCAGCTCCTCCGAGGTGGGCATGAAGTAGTCCGGGGGTGGGGGCGCTATACCATAGGTGTGCAACGAGGCGCAGAGTTCGGTGTAGGAGCGACAGGGTCTGCCAGTCGGGATGGGACGAGCGTGGATATTGGCATCGCGCACGCTGCCCGGCTCATCCTCGGATAGCGTATACGCCCGATACGTCCACTGCGCTCGTGGCTTTTGAATCCCTTCGATCAAGACCCAGACGATACTGGAAAGGGGCGGTGGCTCAGTCTGCACGGGCACGCCCTTCCTGGTACAAAGGTGGTTGACTCTTGCGCAAGCCTGCAGTCTGACGCTGTCCTAACGTGCAGACACTTGCCTAGAGTGTGATTCTGAAGAGGCCGCGCAGTCTTGTGCAAGAATTGATGTGTCGGGGAAGCTAGGAATTGTTTGTCACATTCTCTTCGACAGGGTTTCGTTCTCAGAGAGGGTGCGACTCCACGAGGTCACCGGCTCAGAGGCAGAGAAACGCGGGTAGGACCGAATCGTCTATCTGCTGCCTGGTCCAGTGGTCGGCGGAATCGGACCCCAAAAGGGACCGGTCAGCACGGTGTGCGATAGGATGCAAACGGCCCGGGGATCGCACTCGTTCCGCCTAGGGAAGGTCAACACTAAGAATCAAGCTGAACAGGTGCGGGCTTCGTCGTAGATTGTAAACTGGTCTGTTCTCGTTGGAAGCGGACTTCGTACGCCTCAACATCATTCTCACCCCAGATAATGCCCCAGTCCTGAAGTGGTACCTCTGGATGTTCACGCCGATTTTCGGCGTATTGCTGATAGCACACTTCCTCGCTTTGACGTCTTATTTTTTCGTTTTCTTCGGCCTCCTGTTTTGCTGACATGCCGCTGGTGTGGAACATCCAGACGAACACCGCAATGATCAGGCCGACCACCAGAAGTGGGATGAAGACTTCCGGGAAATACCAGAGTTCCATCCCGATTAGCATGATGATACCGACTGGCGGGGTGATCATGAAGAGAATCAGCAAGAGTAAAATAACCAACAGCGTTATCATGCTCAGCTCCTTCTCATGGCAGACTCCCTCGACTCAAGGAGCAGACTGCTCTCCCGACCCAATCACTCGACAGTGCGCCGGGGCCGTCAGGGAACATGGAAGACCTAGATGGTGATGGTGCCCTCACTCCACCAACTGCAACACCGTGACCTTCAGCGCCTTCGCCAGCGGGTGCGCCTGAAAGCTAGGCTGTCCGTGTGGAGGTGTCAAGAATGGATTGAGGGGTTGTATTTCGATCTGCCAGGAAAGGAATAGCGCGGAGTCCGTTGAGGACGTCTGACTCAGCCGGTATCTCAGCGTGGGTTTACCACGCTACGAACAATCCACTCGGCGCCCTGGTCCAGCTCCTCATGGGTGGGCGTGAAGTAGTCTGGAGGCGGGGGTGTATACCCACAGATGAGGCGCAAGCAAGTGAAGAGTTCGGTATAGGAGTTGCCGAGCATGTCGGTTGGGTGTCCTCGACCGAAGAGCGGCCCACAACTTGGACTACCCGGCTTGTCCTCGGAGAGCCAATAGGTCCACCGCGTTCGTCGCTGCTGCACTTGCTCAACCGTCACCCAGACGACAGTCTGAGGAGGAAAGTGCTCAGTCCTCACGGTCAGACCCTTCCTGGTACGACGAACGCACTTACATTCCGGTCGCTCGTAAGCGATATTGGTCTATCTCAGCCGCCATCGTGTTGAGGTCAGGAAAGTGTGGGCGCCGAGTATGCCACTTGTCGTAGATGGAGCGATAGATGTCTCGCCAGTTCATCCCCTCCGCGGCCGCTTGCATGAGCGTTGCTTTGAGGAGTGTCACCTGATCCTCGGGATGACCGCTCCTGATGAACAAGTCGCTTTCCGCAATTGCTTCGCAGCGGGTCAGCCAATCCATCAGTTTCCCGTTATCCTCGAAATCGTCGAACGCATTGACCTCTTGTTCTAGCTTGTGACCAGTCGCGACTGTTCTCGAACGGATAGCACGGAACCCGAACTCCGATGGTCAGTCGAGTGGGTCACATCGAGGGAGCGGCCTGCATGAACAGTACCCGCTTCCACCGATTTGATATTTCCGACGCTTTCGTCGAACATCCCCTCTCAAGCAGGTGAAAAGTTGTCCGATCGAGACAGAGTGTCCCAATCCACATTTATCCAGAATTACAACTCTAGTAGAAAGAGCAGGGACGACATGT
>Ga0187846_10001284_pt1 | contig 14209 bp, 11 predicted proteins | sample TC_taG_FD_161473 | JGI IMG/M metagenome (GOLD analysis project Ga0187846, IMG submission 161473) | Biofilm microbial communities from the roof of an iron ore cave, State of Minas Gerais, Brazil - TC_06 Biofilm (v2) | ecosystem: Environmental > Terrestrial > Deep subsurface > Cave > Wall biofilm...
TCTCACGAGCTACGAGCGCCGATCACCTCCATTCGCTGCAATCTTGATCTGCTTGCAAAAGCTCCTGACCTGCCAGCCGAGGAGGCAAAAGCCGCTTTGACCGATGCGCGAGCGGAAGCAAACCGTGTGAGCCGCCTGGTCAATGACCTCTTAACCCTGGCTCATTCTGATGCCGCTGCACAAGAGGCCAGAGTCAATGGCTATGAGAAAATGGATGGGCAGGCATCAAAAGTTGACCTGGACAGCCTGTTGCTCGAGGTATTTCGTCAATATAAACCAACTGGTGAGGATGGGGATAGGAGGCAACAAGGACCACGACTGATGTTGCAAGATATCGCTCCGGTGAGGGTGTATGGTGATGCTGATCAGTTGAAGCAAGTTCTGGTGGCTTTACTGGATAACGCTTTTAAATATACTCCTTATGAGGGCTCTGTTTCGCTATCACTTGCTTGCGATGAAAATGACGCAATCGTAAAGGTGAGCGATACGGGTATCGGTATTCTGCCTGAAGACCTGCCTCACATTTTCGAGCGCTTTTACCGCGCGGACCGCACCCGCTCCCGCGACCGTGGCGGCAGCGGCTTAGGCCTGACTATTGCGCAGAGTATTGCACAAGAACATCAGGGCACCATTGAGGTGGAGAGCGCACCTGGAAGAGGGAGTACTTTTACCTTGAGGTTGCCTGTGGCAAGGGACATAGATTAGAAAAACTACTGCACACTCCTAACCCCGTCAAACTTCTACGACGTTTGCGCTTACAGCTTGCTACTCATCAATTATGACTTGATGCAGGGCAAGATACAAGAAACGCTCATGGTACAACCACAAACCATCTTGTCCGTATAGTTGATAGTATGAATGTTTTCAGATACTGCCGGCCAAGTCCCTCCGTATCTTTGTAAGGGCGGGAGAGCAGTGGTGTGGAGTGGTGACCCTTGCGGTCGCTCTCTGGATCCGCCAGCAGCATCTGTCTAGGAAAAACAAATGAAATGCGTGAGTGCGTGTAAAAAATATCGCCTCACTATTACGAAGGAGCTTTCAAGAATGTGGAATAGATATCAACCATATCGCAGGGGAATACGATTTTTCCCTCATATCATTCCAATAGCCTTTCCGCTGATCTTCCCTTTGGGCTTTGTTCTATCCCTCTGGCTGTTCCACGAACTATTCAATGTGCTAGGAATCCTGCTCCTCATCGCCCTGATCTTTTTCATCTACCGGGCGATTAGACTGGGGAGTCCGGGAGCAGCGTGGAATTCGATGTGGAAGACAGGTAATCAGTGGCAGCAGCGGTTTACCTCACAACAACAGCCGCCCTATTACCAGCCACAACAGCCCTACTACCAACCGTCGTCGACAGCAGGACAAGAGCAGGCACAACAGCCGTATGGACAGGGCTACCAGCCTGACCAGCCCTTGTACCACCCACAGGGGCAGCCCAATGATTTCGATCAGCCCCAGACACAGTATCCAGAGCAAATGCCGCCGCAACAGCACTAAGGCACCCCTCCTTGCTGGACGACCGCAAGGTCGTCCAGCGACCCGCAGTGACACGTGCGCAGGCCGCATCGTTTCCTGCACCACCACAATCAGTTTCTCTCTCAACGTGTTCAAGTCCACTTCATTGCGCAGGGTCGCATTGAAGGAAATTTGCTTTGCACCAGCAGCTTAGTTTGCTGATTTTCTCCCATCGATAGGAATGATCTGCCCCGTAACACAGCTCGCCCACTCAGAAGCCAGAAAGAGCAGTCTCACCGGTATATGCAGGAACTTCCGTATGATTTTCAACGTCATCTCCCTTGAAGAAACTCATACAGTAATTCTGGGACTTCTCATCGTCAAACATTAGGAGAATACATTTTGTATGTTTTCATTAGCTCTTAGGATGCAAGTAATGGTACACAATTTTGTAATTATGCATTTAAAAGAAAGAATACTTTTATGCAAAACAATATTCTTTCCGACGGGGCGACAAAGCGACCTCTATCCCATAACAGGATACGCTTCATTTTAGGACTGATGACGGGGCTAACCGGTCTCGCCAATATGTTGACGGGCATTCTTCCCAGGCCCAGTTGGGATGTGCTGCTAGGTGCATGGCCAGTAGACACCCACCACGGCGTGCATAAACTTCTCGTTGTTGTAGGCTTCTTTTTAGTGATGCTTTCGTATGGAATGATGCGTGGGAAACGCCAGGCGTGGGTGGCAACAGGTATACTTCTGCTCCTATCAGGGTTGCTCTACATGCTTAGCGGGGGACCGGTGTTCGCCACCGTGCTTATAGACGTACTGGTGCTCCTGCTGATTGTCTTCGCTCGACATTTCCGGGCAAGGAGTGACCCTCCAACGATCCGGCGCGGATACATTTCCCTGCTTGCTGGCCTGGGTATCGTCACACTATATAGCATTGGCGGGCTTCTTGCGTTTTACTCTCAATTTGAGTCATTGATTGATCGGTTCGGCCCTGTCGAAGTCTTGCTCAGGCTTCTCACCAACTCTCATCTACCGCAACTCTCATATGGCACACAGGCATTTTTCCTGGGACGTGTGCTGCCCATGCTTTGTCTAAGCGCCGTGCTTTATGGAATGGCGCTGATATTGCGCCCGGTAGCCGCGGCGCTTCATCCTAACGAACAAGAGCGACGAACTGCCTGCGCACTCACTCACAAATATGGCACAAATACCATCTCCTACTTCGCCCTTGAAAGGGGAAAGTCCTTCTTTTTCTCCAAATCGGGGAAGTCGTTCATTAGCTATGTTCTGGAGGGAGATGTAGCAGTTGTCGCTGGCGACCCGGTTGGGCCGGAAGAGGAGATGCTGCCGGTCATTTCTCAGTTCATCTCATTCTGTCACGAGCAGGATTGGAGAACTATCTTCTGGCAGGTACGCGATGCCTACACCGGGCTCTATCGTGAAGCTGGAATGCATTTGTTGAAAATTGGCGAGGATCCTGTCATTACCATTGACTCATTCACACTCGCCGGAAAAGCCATGGCCAATGTGCGCACGAGTATAAGGCATGCAGAAAAGGCCGGACTGCACGTCGTTTTCTACCGGGGACACGTAAACGATGCCGGGCAACTTGCGCAAATGGAGCAGATTTCACGCGCGTGGCTCGAGAGCAAAGGCGGTTCTGAGATGGGATTTAGCATGGGGCGCTTCGATGTACATGGAGATGACGAACAGGTCTACGCAGTCGCTGTTGACGCGGATAACAATGTCTATGGCTTTGTGAGCTTTGTGCCAATCTACGGGCGCAAAGGATGGGGAATCGACCTTATGCGGCGTAGCGCACGAATACCTGTTGGCACGATGGAACTCCTCATCGTGCGCTCAATGGACTACCTGAAAGCTAGAGGGGCCGAGATAATGAGCCTGGGGCTCGCTCCAATGAGCAATATCAATCATTCCGATGAAAACTTCCTGGAATATGGTATTGACCTCCTATCAAGCTTTGTGGGCGACCTGAGCAAGAAGGACTCGCTGTGCAACTTCAAGAAAAAGTTCCAGCCGGGATGGGAGAGCCGTTACCTTGTCTACTCCAGCACCCTGAGACTACCTAAAGCCGGATGGGCACTCTACCGCGCTCATCAACATGACGTCTCTCTACACCTGATGGTGCACCAGGCATTGAATAAGCGGCGGGCTGCTCATCTTGAAGCACAGCAGAAAATTAGCATGGCAGGGCTTCAAAACGGGTTGCGCAGTAAAGCAGCATCTACAGGTGAGCTTGCGCTATAAACGAGGAAGCTAATGAAAACGGTACGCAGCAAGCATATGCCGGAAAGGCGTGATAACCTGGGCCCTTATGGGCAGAGATTGTTGTCCCTTATTCCGAACGTCGGCTCGATGTTGCTCGCGCTTATAGGGGGTGTCCTGCTTTTTCGCGACTCTATTATCATCGGCCTGATTTCCACGATCATCAATCTTGGCGTTGATGAACAGCGTGCTCGACTGGTTGCTTCCCTCATGATGACCATGGGTGCGGCCCTTATTGGAGCGGCTGGAGGACGGCGCAAGTTAGGGGCTATCCTAGGGGCGGGATATGTTTTTTGCTTTGAATACCTTGCCGGCTTTATACAACGCGAGCTCCAACCTGCTTATGATCCGCTAGGAAACGTGGAGCTATTGAATAGTGGGGCGCTGTTTCATACTGCATTTATTATGATTGCGCTGGCGCTGCTCAGCGGTTTTATTGGAGCGGCGGTTGGTGTAGCACTGGGCGAAGTTCTGCTTGATCCCGTCTATGGCTTTGTGCGATTCGTTCGACAACGCTTTGCACGTAACGCGTACGATGCAAATACGCAGTTGCAGAATAACTTAAGGGGTAAAGAAGCAAGGTCAGTTCGAGATTTGCTCCTGCCCGGCCTGGGTGCGCTTGCGCTCATTATACTGATGGTGCTTGCCAATAATGCCAGCGACCTGTTCATCTATTCCCCTGATGTTGGCCTCCATCTGCCGCCAGTCCTCCATAGTGTGCATGGGCCAAAGATACGAAGGCCAACACACGGTACGATTGTGCATGATGAAGTAGCCAGTGCGGCACTAGGTGGACAGAAGAAAGAATTTCTGGTCTACCTGCCGCCTTCCTACAATACCACGGAGGGACAAACGAAACGCTATCCCACGCTCTACCTCTTACACGGCGCTCCAGGCAGAGATAGCGATTGGTTCACCGGCGGCAAGGTCGATCAAGGCGCTGATACACTCATTGAACTAGGAAAGATTCCTGAACTGATCATGATTCTGCCAGATGGCAATGGTCGTCCAGAACAAACCAGTGAATGGGGCAATAGCTTCGACCAACGCCAGAAGATCGAAACATATGTGTCCACCGACCTGGTTAGATACGTGGATGCGAAGTACCGCACGCTTGCAGATGCAGCACATCGCGGCATTGCGGGCTTATCCATGGGCGGTTTTGGGGCCATGAACATTGCCGTGCACCACCCGGATATATTCGGCTACGTCAGCTCGCTTGGCGGCTACTATCGCGCTGAGGGAAGCATTTGGGGAAATAATCTGGCCTACATGCGTCAGAACAGTCCAATAGAGGTCCTGCCTGCTGATAAGCAGGCCTGGCATTTACAGATATACATTGGCGCAGCGTCGGAAGATCAGCCCTACTATACCTACGCGAAACAGTTTGTGCAAGAACTGAGCCAATTGCAAATACCCTATCAATTCGATGTAGAAAAAGGTCAGCATTCATGGCATATCTGGCAAATAGAGATGTTTAATACGCTTCTCTGGCTGCACTGGGGAAGTTAGGTTTTCATTGCGCTGACCTTCCCCCATCGATAGGAATCACCTGCCCCGTAATATAACTCGCCCCCTCCGAAGCCAGAAACAACACCGTCGGCGCAATTTCGCCAGGTTGACCAATGCGCCCCATGGGCGTCGTTGCAGTAATGATGGCCTCAGCCCGCTGGAGCACGGCTTCGGACATGCGTGTCCTGAACATGCCAGGCGCGATAGCATTGACGCGGATACCACGGCCAGCCCACTCCACCGCCAGGGCCCTCGTCAGGTTAATTACTGCTGCCTTACTGGCATTATAGCCAACCGTCTGCAACTGACCGCCTCCCAGGCCTGCAATGGAGGCAACATTCACTATAGCGCCCTTTTTTCGCTCGAGCATATGTCGCCCGACAGCCTGTGACATCAGGAATGTTCCAGTGATGTTTGCGTCGATGACTTGTCGCCAGCGTTCTAAGGGCATTGTCTCGGCAGGAGCGCCCCATGTCAGGCCAGCGTTATTGACCAGCGCATCGATCTTGCCATTTTTCTCAAGCGCCTGCTGTACCATTTGCTCTACAGCGGCAGCATCCGCAACATCACAGATCAAGGCATCAACAGCTATAGCCTGATCCTTCAGAAACTTTTCGGCTTCACTGAGCCACTGCTCTCGACGCGCAGTAATAACTACCTTAGCGCCAGCCTGCCCAAAGGCATGGGCAATCTCCAATCCCAGGCCACGTGAGCCACCTGTCACCACTACAACCTCATCCTTAAAATCGAAGCTAACAGTGCCCATATCTACCTCCTAAGTTCTCTTTTACTATCCAATTTGCCGCCGTCTAGAAGCAATGTTATGATGATATCATAAGAAGCTCCCTTTTTCATCACAACGAGAACAGGAGTTTGATATAGCAACAAAACGAGCCATGCCCCAATTCCATATGGGCAAAGGCGACCAGCGCCGATTGGAAAACCTTCCGTGGTATGTTTCTTTAGAGGCGTGGCCGGAACATGGGATTATTGGACTTGCGGTCCGTCGAGGTGAGCCAGGCCATCTCGTGATTTTTGTGGAAAGTGAAGGCAGGCGCTACGCCATCAAAGAAACAACACCTCACGAGGAGTTAACCTGGCTTCTCAAACAACAGAAGCTCAGTGATGAACAAACAAGGTAGGGGCGGGCCCTACCTTGTTATTTCTCTTCTAGACTTCTTCGAGGGTTTCCTCTTCTTCCTCCGCCTCTCCCCCGGCCTCGAGTTCACCGGCTTTGAAGGAGGAAATATTGCCGCGAATCTGCTCTTCAAGTGCGGCAGCAACATCACTATTCTGGCGTAGGAAGTCTTTGGCATTTTCGCGACCCTGACCAAGGCGAATGTCGCCAACGTTGAACCACGCACCGCTCTTTTTGACAAGGCCCATCTCCAGGCCAAGGTCGATCAGACCACCCTCGCGAGAAATACCCTCGCTGTACATGATATCGAACTCTGCGACACGGAACGGAGGGGCTACTTTGTTCTTGACCACACGCACGCGAGTACGATTTCCCATTACCTCCTGCCCCTGTTTGATCGTATCTACACGACGAATATCCAGGCGAACAGAAGCGTAGAACTTAAGCGCTTTACCACCAGAAGTTGTTTCGGGGTTGCCGAACATGACACCAACCCTCTCACGCAACTGGTTGGTAAAGACAACAGCAGTGTTGGAGCTACTAATGGCTGAAGTGAGCTTGCGCATAGCCTGGCTCATCAGGCGAGCCTGTAAGCCGACATGCGAGTCACCCATCTCACCCTCGATTTCGGCACGTGGTGTTAAAGCCGCCACCGAGTCAATGACAACGACATCAATCGCGTTACTGCGGATCAGCGCATCTACAATTTCAAGCGCCTGCTCACCAGTATCTGGTTGCGAGATCAACAGGTTATTGACATCGACACCACAACGGGCAGCATATGTGCGATCAAGTGCATGTTCAGCATCAATAAAAGCCGCATAACCTCCCGAACGTTGTGCACTAGCAATAATATGCTGACCAAGAGTAGTTTTACCAGAAGCCTCAGGACCATAAATCTCGGTAATACGACCACGCGGTATACCACCTACACCGAGGGCGAGGTCTAGCGCAATCGATCCCGTGGGGATTACTTCGACGTGAATCTTTGACACTTCTCCTAATCTCATGATTGCGCCTTTGCCAAAGCGCCGTTCAATCTGATTAAGCGCTTGCTCTATGGCCTTCTCACGCTCGGTAGTGGCAGTTATAGTAATGCTGCCCCGGTCTGCCATGGATTTCTCCTTCTTAGTCATCGACATCTCTCAATTACAGGGCGTAGGATACAGATAGGGCTATTGCCATCCCGCTTCACCACCCCTGCATTCCTCCTTTTATTTTGCTGCCAATCCCCTCAAAGGGAGGGAAATTCCCATCGCCTCGTTTGCGGCAAGAAATAACGAACCCCTGGCTCGCTGCCACCTACTTGTTTGTTTTGCTTCCCTGTTAGATATTCTCTAGTATAGCGGTAAAAGCGGAAATAGGTCTCTCCATACCTATTTCACAAATGTAGAACAAGAGTACCACAAGCACAGGAGCATGTCAAGCCCTCTACATCTCACGCCGGCCTTCGAGGGCCCTACTGAGTGTGCCCTCATCGGCATATTCCAGGTCACCACCAATGGGTAAGCCACGCGCCAGTCCTGTGACTCGCACATTGAATGGCTTTAACTCCTTTTGAATATAGTTGGCGGTGTATTCACCCTCGAAGTTAGGATTGGTCGCTAAAATCACTTCGCGCACTTTACCGCTGCTCACACGTTGCAGGAGTTCGTCAATTCGTAAGTCTTTGGGACCAATGCCCTCTATAGGCGAGAGCGCTCCATGAAGCACATGGTACAACCCCTTGTAAACCCCCGTCTTTTCTAATGCAAGCACGTCGAGAGGTTCCTCAACAACGCAGATAAGCTCCTGGTCGCGATTAGGGTTGCTACAGGTAACACATGGATCAGCTTCAGTGATATTGAAACAGCGCGAGCAATAGATAATACTCTCCTTGACGCGCATAATAGCTTCAGCCAGGCGGCGCGCCTGATCTGTGGGACTGCGTAGAATGAAGAACGTGAGGCGTTGCGCCGTCTTTACGCCAACACCCGGCAGTTTTGAAAATTCTTCGATGAGTGCCGCCACTGGCGGTGCGATGTCGCTCATAAGCTAGAAAAGTCCTGGTATGTTGATGCCTCCTGTAAGGCTACTGGTCATCTTCTGCTGCGCTTCGTCCGCCTTCTGATGAGCATCCTTAGCAGCAGCCAGCACCATAACCTCCAGCTCGGCAATATCCTCCACATTAAAGGCTTCCGGGTCAATTTTGACAGCAGTGATTTCAAATTTCCCGTTCATGGTGATAGTAACAGCACCACCACCAGCAGTTCCGGTGAACTGGCTGGATTCTAATTCCTCCTGCATCTTTGCGAGTCTTCGCTGCATCTCCTGCTGCATCCTCTGGATATCACGTCTGTTCATGAGTAATAATAGCTCCTTACTGTGGGCGAATCTGTACGATTTTCGCTGAAAATGTTTTCATGACTTCCTGCACTACCGGATCGCGACGAACCTTCTGTTCGATAGTATCTTGTGGCTGTACTACAGTAGTATTCTCCTTCACAATGTCCGTTCTGGCAAGTGATGCTGCATCGGATGGGCCTGGCTCATGCGAAGATTGATCCAACTGGGAGAGTGACTCTCGCACTTGTATGTCTGAGTCCTCCTCAGATGGAAACGGGGGCTGAACGCGTGGCTCGTGATACGCTGATTGCTGTGGAGCAATAGCCGGCGCTGCGCTTGTTGAATAGGTCATGGAATCAGGTTTTGAAACGGCTGATATGGATTGACCAGGAGGCACCAGGCGAACGAGGCAAGGTGTTTCAAATTCTATAGTCAAAGCCCACTCCAAATCTTTATAGCGATCATTTCCTTTCACATAATTATAGTGATTCTGTTTGTCTGATTGAATGACAACAACAGTCTTCTCAGCTACATACTCAATATCTACGATATTAAAAAGACGCAACATCGATGCTATCGCCCCACTCGAACTCTTCTGCTTTGTCCGTTTTATTACGTTTTCCCAGGCGTTTCTGATCTGTTGCACCGTCAATGCAGGCTTGCTGCCATCACCCCGGGCATGTGACGATTGAACATCCCCATTCTCCTCGATGCCAGCACTGACTACGCCTGCATCTTCCTCTCCACTTTTCGATACCGGGAATTTCTGTGCTTGCGAGGCCCGCAGCAGTCGAGCGTCTAAATGGTCTGAAAGCCCAACTTGTGACGTCTGCTGGGAAATAGCAGAACGCGGCTGAATTGATGGAACGAACTGGCCTGTTTGTGCGCGACGATGCGCTTCGATACACTCAAGTGAAGCCAGTTCGAGAGCAAGCTGGGGAGTTCCCTGATTCTTTTGTACGAGGTCATTCTGCGCAAAAACGCGCGCGCATTCGGTCAGTTCCTCAAGTCCAAAAAGCTGAGATAACTGCTTTACCTCACGCACCTCATCTCCTGTGAGATCTAGAATAGCGGCAGCATCCGCGCCAGCTTTGTCAAGCATCAAGGCACGCCAGTACTCCACCACCTGGGCATTAATCTGGCGCAGGTCCGCGCCAGATTCGGAAAGTTCATGGATCAGGTATAATACATCAGAACTGTTGAGGTCCGCGATATATGTAATGAGCCTGGAAATTGCGCGAGGATCGGCTACGCCGAGCATGGCCTGCACCTGCGCCAGCGAGATTTCTTCCCCTGAGTAGGCAATGGCCTGATCTAGCAGGCTCAGCGCATCACGCATACCTCCAGCAGCAGCCCTGGCGATAAGCTCAGCTGCGGATCGCTCGAGCGTGACCTGTTCCTGTTCAGACACATAGAGCAAACGCTCGATAATCTGCCGCGTGGATATACGCTTAAAGTCGAAGCGCTGGCAGCGCGAGAGGACAGTGGGTAGCATTTTATGTACATCCGTTGTAGCCATAACGAAGATAGCATACGGCGGCGGTTCCTCCAACGTCTTGAGCAGGGCATTACAGGCTTCGGGGGTGAGCATGTGCGCTTCGTCAAGCACGTAGACTTTATATTTACCCGTGGAAGGGGGCATCATGACCTTCTCGCGCAGGTCCCGGATATTATCGATACCACGATTGGAGGCAGCATCGATCTCGATAACATTGAATGAGTTACCCGCAGTAATTTCACGACACTGCTGGCATTCGTTGCATGGTTCGCCGTCTTTAGGATTGCTGCAATTGACCGTTTTAGCAAGCAGGCGAGCAGTACTGGTTTTGCCAGTGCCTCTAGGCCCTGCAAAGAGGTAGGCATGAGTAAGATTGCCGCTTTTGAGGGCATTTTTGAGGGTACGAATAATCGCCTCTTGACCAACAAGATCATCAAAAGTCTGTGAGCGCCACTTGCGGTAAAGCGATTGTGAGGTCATGCTACAACTCCGCCTGCATTCCTCTATGACGGGCCACGAACCCCCGCCGGAGCTGAAAGAAGATGAACATAGAAAACCGATTTTCGCCCGGTCCTGCCGACCGGCGCAACCAGGCAACCCTACGGCACCCAGAGAGGTCCATTTACCGTTGCTTCCTCACGGACCTAGCGGGGTTCACAGACATCTGCCGCGCAGGACCCGATTACGCCGATCGGCAGGACCGGAAGAAAACCGGTCTGTCCCGCTCGGAATACGTCTTTGCAGAACAGGCACATTTTACTCCTTTGGCGGGCCAATGTCAAGCAAGATAGAGCACTTGCCTCAGGCCGTTTCAGCAGGTTCTGGCTCTTCCAGGCGGAACACACCTCGATCATCCTGAAACGTGAACAGTTCAGCGTAACGCCCCCAGTTGATGGCTGTTTCCAATTGTGCCTGCGCCTCGCCTTCATCAAAGTGCGCCTCCAGGAGACTTAAGAAGTACTCTTCAGGCAAGGTATGTCCAGGTGCCGCCTCCAGTGAATGTACGATCTGGCGCAGTATGGCGATATGGGTAAGCACCTGATCACGGAAAACCTGCTTCTCTTCAAGTACGCCAGCCTCAGCAAAGCGATGACCCTCCGGAGTCAACACCAGGTCACCCTCCTCGGTATCTGCCAGGCCAAGTAGATCGGTCGCATCCACCAGCGGAAATAAATCGTCGATCTCCAGGTTTAGTTGGCGCCCAAGCTGGTAGAGGTCTTCGCGTCCTCCTCGCGCCTGGACCAGCTCGATCAGCCCCGTCACATCGCTGATGGCGACATGAGGTAACACCTGGTACGGGCGCGGGGCCGCAGGGGCGAGCTGCCCTGATTTGGCCTGTGGAGCCATGGTGGACAGCAGTGTCGCCACATCCGCCTCGGGGCTGGTCATAATGCGGTAAATCAGGTCTACCAGTGCTGTGTGCTCCTCGCTCTGGAAGCTGCGCTGGGACATCGGTACGCCCGGGAGTTCGACCCGGATGCGCCCGGGATTGGCTCCCAGCACCAGGATACGGTCCGCCATACTCACCGCTTCATCGATATTATGCGTCACCATCAGGATGGCCCTGGTTGGGATGCTTTGTTCTCGCCAAAGTCCAAGTAGCTCTTTGCGCAGATTGGCCGCCGTGAGCACATCCAACGCACTGAAAGGCTCATCCATGAAGAGCAATTCTGGCTCAACCACCAGTGCTCGCGCAAAACCTACCCGCTGCCGCATGCCACCGGATAACTCCTTGGGAAAGGCATCCTCAAAGCCATCCAGCCCAATCAAGTCGATGGCTGCAAGAGCGCGTTTCAGACGCTGGGTACGCGTGAGGTCTTGTGCTTGTAACCCCAGTTCCACGTTTTGCAACACTGTCAGCCATGGAAAGAGCGCAAAAGATTGGAACACGATCGCCACGTATGGGTTGGCATGATGTTGAGGCACCCCCTTGAACAACACCTGGCCCGTGGTAGGTTGTAGCAAACCCGCCAGTATGCGTAAAAGAGTCGATTTGCCCGAGCCAGAGGGTCCAAGCAGCGCTACAAATTCACCTGCATCGATCTGTACATGGATATTGTCCAATATCAGAGGTGGACGTGAACCGTGCCGACGTTTTTCCTTCGCTGCAAAGGTTTTACTGATACCACGTGCCTCAAGCAGCACTTCTGTGCGCCGGGCTGTTTCACCTTGCGAGTTGGTTTGCTGATCAAACAAAGCCATAATGCAAATTCCTCCTATGCCAGTGTATAGCGACGCTCAGCCAGCGCATAGAGTCGTTTCCAGGCCAGGCGGTTGATCAACACAACAAACGCTGCCATTAGAAGCGTTGCAGCCAGCAGTACAGGATAGTTTGCCCCTGCAGCAGCCTCTGCAATACTCGCGCCGAGCCCGAAGATGCTGTGCGTTTGTCCGTCGAACTGGACGTACTCCGAGACGATACTGGCGTTCCACGCCCCACCGCTGGCTGTAAGTAAACCGGTGATGAGGTAAGGGAAAATTCCTGGCAGAATGAGTGTACGCCAGCGCCTCCAGGACATGACATGGTAGACGGTGGTCGCCTCGCGCAAGTCACTCGGAATAGCCATGGCTCCAGCTATCACATTGAACAGGATATACCATTGTGTTCCAAGGAGCATGAGGAGAATGGCCGCGAAAGAGAGACCATCAGGTAATCCAATCAGTGCCAGTAACAGTACTGGGAAGAGCGCTGTTGCTGGAATGGAAGCTACCACCTGGACAACGGGTTGCAAACGACGTGACCAGCGTGGTGAAAGTCCAATCGCCACACCGGCGGGTACCGTCCAGGCAACACCTATGAGTAATGCGGTGAGAGTACGTAACCAGGTTGCAAAGGCTGCCAGGAGAAGCGAACCCCACTCGGCGAGATTTACCTGGACTAGCAGTTGCACGGCTCCCCAAAGGCCTAGCAGACCGAAAACGATCAGAAGCAGTACAAAAACGATGTTCACAATCCGCCGAAGTGATCGCCGGCGCGAAACCTGCTCTTGCTCTGCCATCTCTTCTTTGTCTACCGGCTGTAGCCGATTCAAGAACCGTGCGATGAACGACCCGATTGGACGAAACAATCTTCGATTGGCAGCTGCGACGATGGCAGATCGCCGGATAGTATCGAGTACAAATGAATGGGGCTCCTCGGCGCCGCTACTCAACTCTACTTTGAATTTGTCCGCCCATGCGACGAGCGGACGCCAGAACACGAGATCGAGTAAGACTATGAGTAAGACGAGTGTGAAAAGGCCAAGAAGCAGTGCGCCCGTATCGCCAGCGTTGGCGGCTGCCTGCAGATAGGAGCCAAGACCTGGCAATTGGTACGAGCGACTGCCCAGCGTAAATTGCTCGGAAGCCATTAAGAAGAACCAGCCGCCAGCCCAACTCATCATACTATTCCAGATCAGGCCTATCATGGAGGCTGGCACTACTAACCTGACAAAGCGCTGCCATGGACGCAATCGCATGATGGTTGTCACTTCCTGTAAGTCTGATGGAAGAGTACGCGCCGAATGATAGAAACTAAACGTCATATTCCAGGCCATACTGGTAAAAATGAAGATGATGCTTGACAGCTCGAGGCCCACATTGGAGTGAGGGAACGCGGCAACAAGCAAGAGAATAACAGTAGGAAGGAATGAGAGAATGGGTATGCTCTGCAGGATATCTAGCAAAGGTATCATGACTGCCTCTGCACGTCGCCTGGTAGCGGCGATTTGTCCATAGACGAGCGTAAATATCAGTGAGAGCAAGTAACCAAGGATCATGCGTAACAGCGAATAGGCGGCGTACGCGGGCAGTACTGTAGGCGAAAGGTTGATAGGTACAGCAGGGGTGAGCGGCGTAGCCCAGCGAGAAACCGCAATCACCAGCAAGCTAACTCCAGCCACCATCACAAGAATCAGGACAAGATCAATGGTTCCAAATCGCCGAGGTGTATATGGTTTGCGCTGTGCCCGCAGGTCACGATCGCTGACGCTGACTCC
>Ga0187846_10001285_pt1 | contig 14204 bp, 10 predicted proteins | sample TC_taG_FD_161473 | JGI IMG/M metagenome (GOLD analysis project Ga0187846, IMG submission 161473) | Biofilm microbial communities from the roof of an iron ore cave, State of Minas Gerais, Brazil - TC_06 Biofilm (v2) | ecosystem: Environmental > Terrestrial > Deep subsurface > Cave > Wall biofilm...
GCCGTGATCGCTATGGCATTAGCTTTATCTCCGAAACTGCTGATTGCAGACGAACCGACATCAGCCCTTGACGTCGTTGTCCAGAAACAAATTTTGTTGTTACTGAAGAAGCAGGTGTCGGAAGCCCGCCTCTCCTTATTCTTCATAACGCATGAAATTGCCCTCTTGGGGGACCTGGTTGAATTTGTAGTCGTGATGTTTGCGGGAGAAATTGTTGAAAGAGGAGCATTGAAGAAGGTTCTTTTTGAACCATTGCATCCCTATACTCAAATGCTGATTGGATCTCTGTTGACTTTAGATTCCACTCGCGAAGTGCTGGGGAGATCAGCTGCAAAGGATTCAATGGTGATTCCAGAAGTCGGCTGCAAATTCGCTGCTCGTTGCAAGTACGTATTTGCAAGATGTCGAGTTGAAAGACCGCTTCTGATGGAAGTTGATTCCGGGAGGTTTGTTTCGTGTCACAAATACAGCACTTGACCAATCACAATCCTTCGGAAACGAGCTCATTGTTGCCATTCGTTCAAGTCAACAATCTTTGCATGAGGTTCGTCAAGAGTCGTGGATTCATCAGGAGGAAGACTCAGGTTGTTCAAGCCGTGGATAATATATCTTTTGAAATCTCCGAATCAGAGATCATGTCTGTCGTTGGAGAAAGTGGCTCCGGAAAGACGACGATTGCCAGATGCATAATGGCCCTTACTATACCAACCTCAGGTACGATAAAGTACAAGGGAATTGATGTCGCTCGATTAAGAGGTAAAGCTCTCCTTGATTATCGCCGTGAGGTTCAAGTGATTTACCAAGATCCATTTGAATCACTTATTCCCAATCGAGACGTTTTCACCACGCTTTCTATTCCTATTAAACGGTTGTTGAAGGAGACTGACAGGTTGAAGATACATGAAAGAATAACAGCGTTGTTGCAAGAAGTAGGACTAGATCCTCTTGACGTCATCTACAAGTTTCCTCATCAGCTGAGTGGTGGAGAGAGACAGAGAATCAATATTGCAAGAGCGCTAGCCCCTAATCCAAAACTGTTGATTGCGGACGAGCCGATCACAATGCTCGACGCATCGCAGCGGCTGAATATACTTTCTTTGCTCATGGAGCTCAAAGTAAAGAGGAATCTAACGATTCTCTTGATTACTCATGATTTGGCGAGCGCTAAACTCATGAGTGATAGGATCGTCGTTATGTACTCGGGGAAATTGATGGAGATCGGGCCGACCAACGCCATCTTGTCTACGCCTCATCATCCCTACACGGAATTAGTTCTTTCAGCAACTCCCCGCCTCCGCAATGAAAGCCAGATAATCGAGGATTATTCTTCGGGAATCGAGGAAAGCGAAAACGTAGAACTTGGCTGCATTTTCAGACCGAGGTGCAAGTTTGCAACGCAAATCTGTAAAGAAGTAGAACCACCTTTGCTCGAAAAATCGAAATCTCATTTGGCAGCATGCCATAATGCCCTAAATTTGTAAATCGAGCTCGAAGTCCCCCATGCTGCAAGCTCTTTGATCATATGTCATCAAAAGCCTCCTAGACGGTAAAAACCTCCGAGGATTGCTTTCAATACGTTTGAATATCTCAGAGATTTCCAATTAACTAATATCTTCGTTCCAATCTTTATAAGAAGTTAACTTCGTTTTGAGCGTGATGCATCTTGAATCTGCTTATGCTAACAACTCACGCAAGTATGTTGGCCAAAGCATCAAGATAAGAGAAGGCCCGAATCTTCTTACCGGTCGCGCCATTTTCACGGATGATCTAAAATTTCCAAATATGTTATACGTTTCCTTTCTCAGAAGTCCTTACGCTCACGCGAGAATCAAGGAAATAGAAGTCGGAGACGCGATGAATGCCAAGGGAGTAAGTCTTGTTTTGACTGGCGAGGATATAGATAATGAATGCTACAGTCCTTCGATGAAAAATGCGAAACCCTACAAGAGATTTGGTCTAGCACGCGGGAAGGTCATTTACGCAGGAGAACCGGTTGCTGCTGTTTTGGCATCAGATCGATACGCTGCTGAAGACGCCCTAGATTTGATTCGTGTAGAGTACGAACCTTTGCCAGTCATACTTGAAACGAGTGAAGCCCTAAAGTCTGGGGCTACATTGATTCATGATGAAATGCCAGACAACGTTTACTATGCTACACACTTCGAATCGGGCAGTATCAGTTCGGTCTTTCGAAATACGGATTATCTTCTTGAGGAGACATTCAGTAATTCAAGTTACACGGGATCGCCGATTGAATGTAGGTCGTGCATTGCCGATTTCAATCCATATACTCGTGAATTGAAAGTGTGGCTTCCCAATCAACTAATTCATTCACTAAAGACGATGTTGTCAATCTGGCTCAAAATTCCTGAGCATTTGATTTCTGTGGAAAGTCCGCAAGTTGGAGGAGCATTTGGGACAAAGTGTGGAGGATTTCCTGAAGAAGTTGTTGTATGCGCGCTGTCTATGATAGTTGGTCGGCCCGTGAAGTGGACTGAAACTAGAACAGAGAACTTAATGTCCTCAGTTCAAATGCACGAAATAGCTCATAACGTTCAAGTCGCATTCGACAACACTGGAAAGATACTGGGTCTATCAGACAAAATTGTGGCCAATATCGGATCTTATGCTACAATTGGAAATTTTGAACCGGTTACTCATTCTTGGACGTATTTACCGGGCCCCTATCACATTCCCAATATGCTAGTTGATGTCAAGTGCGTTGCTACGAATAAGGGTCCATTTGGGGCAGTTAGAGGTTTTGGAAGGATACTGGGATCGTTCACCATAGAGCGCGTAATTGAGTTGATTTCGAGGAAGCTTGGGATTGATCCACTCGAAGTACGAATAAAGAATACGATCAAGCCCAACTCATTTCCCTACGTCTCAGTAACGGGTGAATATTATGATAATAACGACTTCATCGGATGTTTGCAACGCACAGGAGATAAGTTTGGGTACATCAAATGGCGGAAGTTTCAAACGGAATTAAAGAAACAGGGAAAGTTCGTAGGCATCGGCATTTCTACTTCGATAGGCCCATCCGGCCTTGATGCTACAAAGACCCAAGGGATTCCAGGCTGGGAATCAGTTTGGATGCGTATGGATCCATCTGGTAAAGTCACAATCGCAACTGGATTATGCGCACAGGGACAAAGCCATTCAACGGTACTTTCCCAGATCGCGGCAGATATCCTCGGAGTAGGAATAGATGAAATCAAAGTCATTGAGGGAAATACTGAATCTACGCCTTATGGGCTAGGAACGTGGTCCGATAGATCTGCAGTAGCCGGTGGAACTGCGACAATGCATGCTGCCAAGCTTCTCAGGGACAGGATAATCCGAATTGCATCTTATCGCTTTCAAGTTAGTCCTGTTGACATAGTACTTGAAGGGAGCCGGGCACATTCTAAATCCCAATGGAATAAATTTCTCACATTTGCAGATATTGCATGGATGGCATACTACCAGGTTGATCTTCTCCCTCCAAATTCTGAACCAGGGCTCGAGGTTACTGGCAGGTTTGTTCCACCGAATATCATTTATCCTGACGAAAGTGGACGACGCAACGAAAGTCCCACCTACAGCAATTCGTGTCATATGGCTGCCGTCGAGGTGGACATCGAGACTGGAAAAGTAAACGTATTACAGTACGCGAGCGTTCACGATGCTGGAACAGTAATTAACCCGGCCATAGTAGAAGGGCAGAGTCTAGGATGCCTTGCTCAAGGGTTAGGCGTTTCACTGTATGAAGAATTATGTTACAATCAAAGTGGGCAAATGGTTGCCTCCACTTTCACAGATTACATCATACCTTCGGTAGATGTCATACCCGTAAGACTAGAAATAATTCTCAATGAAACTCCGTCCTCGATCGAGAGCGGTTTTCGAGGTGGTGGCCAATCGGGAAGTATGGCAACTCCAGCAGCTATTATTAATGCCATTGATGATGCTCTAGATGGTTCAGTTGGGATAATCAATCGCATTCCAATGAGCCAAGAACGGGTTTGGGAGCTCGTAAGTAAGAATAAGGCACTTTATTCTACGCTAGGGAGAGAGAAAGTCGGAGTCTAATCTACTTCCACTTCTGGGTTGTACCTAGTCTTTTTTGAAGTTCTAATTATTTTATCGGATCTCAGATTTGAGGCCATACTGGCTCCTCTGGAAACTCTTTCAAATCAACTTGTAGCATCTTCTCGCTATACTTCTGTGTTTTTTCTAGAACTTCCTGTTCATTGACTGTTAGAAGCTTGCCTTTCTCCATTACTATGCTTCCATCTATTATTACTGTTTCAGCACTGTCTCCGGAAGAGGAATAAACCAAGTTCCTCACCACGTTGAGCTTGTTAAGCGGTCTCCACTGAGGCATGTTTGTGTTGAAAATTACAAGGTCCGCTTTCTTACCTATCTCAATGGATCCGATCTCATGTTCCCGCTGGATTGCTTTGGCATTGTTTATGGTTGCCATTTCGACAACAGTTTCGGGTTGCACAATACTGCAATTTCTCCTTGCCTCCTTATGGCAGGTTGCAGCCAGATGCATTACTCGCACCATGTCTTGGAAGTTGCCTGCCGCAGGCCCATCTGAACCCAATCCGACATTAATTCCAACATCCATCATCTCTGGGATTCTGCCCTGAGAAGCTCCATATGCTAAATGCATACTCGCCGCAGGGCAATGTGAGACATTCCCTCCCTTCTCTTCTAAATACGAAACCTCTTTGTCGCTGACGTGGCCCATATGAGCCGCCAGTAACCTCGGCCCAAGCACTCCTAAGTTATACAGCCGCTCCATCGCTCGACTGCCGAAGTTCTTTACAGTCTCATTTACATCTTGAGGATCTACACCTGCATGCGTCAGAACACCGACATCGTACGTGTTCGCGATCCTGAATGCCTCTCTCCAAAGGTTGTCACTAACACAAGGAGTTTGGATTGGGCAAACCCACGCACTAATTCGGCCCCCTGCTTGGTTGTTCCATTTCTTTACGAAGGATTCGACTTCGGAAACTTGTTGATCCGTCGATTTCCTAAGGTAAACAGGAAACGTGGTGAGAGGAGGGTTATATACATCTGCAACGTTCCTTCCCAAGACTGCCCTAACTCCTACGTCCCTGACTGCTGTTGCAGCACTTTCTTCGAGCCCAGGAACTGTTCCACAATCAACAAGACAAGTAGTTCCAGTTTTGATCATCTCCATCGCTAAAAACAAGGATGAGATGTAGTAATTTTCTTTATCAAGAACTAAGTGAGTTAGTCGAAGTTTTTTCTCACACCAAGGCATAAATTCGAGGTTTTCAACTAAACCACGAGCGAAAGAACCAAACAAATGAGTGTGCGTGTTGATAAGACCCGGAGAAATTAGTTTGTTTCTTGCATCAATCTCTATCTCAGCGGTATGCTTTGTTTTGACGTCCTCAGTTTTTCCGACATCTGAAATTCTACCATTTTCGACAAAAATCGCTCCATCCCAAATAACTCTTCGAGACCGATCTACCGTTAGAATGATTCCATTTTTGATAAGTAGATTTGGCACAAACGGTCTCGTTTTGTTGATGTCTTAAAAAATTTCCGAAGTCTTACGTGATTCGAAAGATTAATTGGAAAACCAATTATTGGGCAAAATTCCCACCTTCTTTTTGAAATCAAAAAGAGAGAGCTAAACAAAACTTACTAGATATCCTAATCCTCTGGGCAAAGGGCGAAATTGAAATGCAATCCTTCAGTGGCATGGTGCATTTGGTAATTTACAACGATCTGAAAATTGATTTATGGAATCCTTTTGTTAGAAAGGTTAATAATGTAAGATGAATTCGTCTGTCGCTGAATGATGAAGATAAAACTCACTCTAATAATTATTGCAGTTTCGCTGATTCTTGTACTCCCGTCTCTTCAAGCAAATGTGCACGTTAAGTACGTACAGGCTACGGGTGGTTGTACTAGCAATGATATTCTTCACATGACTTTAGTAGGCATTCCGCCTAGCATAAATTGGAACCTTCTTGTAACGGGCAGTTCGCAAGTACCCCTTCTTGGGATCGAGTACTTGAGTCTGATACCTTTCCCTTTTCAGAATGGTACTCTTGCTTGGTCTACATCGGTAAGTGATTGGTACATTCATAATGCTAATTTTACGCAGTGGTCAGCAAATATTAAGCCAGGCTTGAAATGGTCCAACGGCCAAAACGTAACTTCGCAAGACATGTTAGCCTCCTATGGGCCAGATATGTACTTTAACTCGACCTATGATTACTTGAATATAGAAGGGGAGGTCAGCAGCGTAACTGCACCAAACAGCAGTGAAGTTGTGTTCAATTTGAATGCCCCTGACAGTCAATTCTTGACAAGAGTGAGCCAAATAGTGGGAATGGCTCCATGGCCCGCGTCCGTGATCAATGCCTACGGGAAAAATGCAGCAGGGTACTCAAATCTTGGCACAGATATTGTGAATGGTCCATTCTATGCGGTAAATTACACGAGCGGATCATTTTCAATGACAATGCTTAGGAATCCATATTTTCAGCCTCAACCGCAAGTTTGTGAACTAGACATAAATTTTGCAGAAACGCTCGGTCTGACTCCAACGTCTATACTCTCTGGAAGCTCGGACTTGGCTCCAATCCTTGCACGCGATGCGAATTCGGTATTGGCAAATCATAACTTGGGAGTCTTGGATGAGAAGGCTTATCAAATTAGCACTGTGCAGTATAACGACACAATTTATCCATACAACATGACATCGTTCAGACAAGCGCTTGCATATGGTATTAACCAATCGCAAATAGCTGACCAAGCATTTGGTGGCTACGCCTCAACAGCTTACAACGGTCAAGGAATTGTTGCTCCTAATATTGGATTCTGGTATAATTCCAACATAACCAAGTATGAATTTAATCAAACCAATTCGGTGGCTCTGCTCAGCGGAATCGGAATTACATTGGGCTCAGATAATCAGCTGCACTACTCCAACGGTACAGTGGTCAGCTTGACAATCTGGACCGACACAGACAACCCTTCAGATTTGATTGCGTCTTCAGTGGTTCAACAAAACCTTCAGACTCTGGGATTTAACGTAAATCTAAAGACTACATCTTACACAAATATTGTAGGCGATTATTACAGTAATGTCGGTGGCATTAAAGATTCAATGATCTTGACCACAAGTCCAGTCGTGGAATGGGGTTCAGGGTATTCGAACGTATTGCCTGGTTGGGATGTTTATTGGGGTGCACCAGTCCCCAGTAGCTACTGGCTATACCCACCTAGCGCCGATGCGCAGTATCAAAGCAATCTCACCGCATTTGAAGCCACTAGCGATATTTCGTTGCAGCAACAGTACGCCTTTAGGATCCAATCACTCAATTCGCAATATCTGCCAACCTTGGTGTTGTCGTATCCAGATTTCGTTTGGGCTTACAGCTCACAACGCTGGACTAATTGGCCAGCTTCAATCTCTGAATGGGGATTTTTTCTGCTTCCAAGTGCATTTGCGGCACTTACTCCTGTTGGTACAAGCACTTCCACCAGTGCAAGCAGTTCTACGAGTACAGCAACCACAACGAACACAACTTCTATTGCTGTTTCGAGTACAACTACAAGTACAACTACGACCGCAGCCGGATCAGACAACACATTGTTGTACGCGATAATTGCTGTGGCCGTAATCGTGATTGCCCTCGTGGGCGTAGTTATGATCAGAAGAAGAGGTTGAGCCTTCTCTTTCCTCATAAAGTCTCGTATCGAATTCTCACATAGATCTTTTTCAACTACCGTCTGTTTTTGATTTCATAGTAGTCTGATTCTAATCATTCGTCTTTACCGATTTGGTAAGATTCAAAGCCCGGGCGGTACTTTCGATTTTTGAATTGAGTAAGTCCCTTTTTTACCCAGCTGGCGCCAGATTCGTAGGTAAGCTCGTGTTCTTTCGCGAGTTCCCAGTCTATCGAGTCCTGAAAATTCATTTGAATACTTTTCTCGAAAACATCCTTGATAATTGGCAGAGTGAACTTGTTCTTTCTTACTAGCACGTCTGCTAGTCGCTTGGTTTCTTTCTCAAGTTTATTGAGCGGAACCGCTCTCGTCGCGAGCCCCAATTCCACTGCTTTTCGACCATCGAAGGTTTCACCCGTCAATGAAAAATACAGGGCTTGCTTTCGATTCATGCTTTTAGCGACGGCCCACATCGTTCCACCTCCAGGGAATAATCCAAAATTTACCTCCGAAAGTCCGAAGATTGCTTCCTCAGCGGCGATAACTATATCGCAAATTGCGGCAATACAGACTCCTCCACCAAAGCACCATCCATTTACCGCCGCAATAGAAACGGCTGGTAAATTTCTAAGTCTGATATACCAACTCGATGCCAGACGCTTGACCCTGACGAGTTCTTCAGGATTTGAGTAGGGTTCCAAGAAGTATTTTTCCAAGTCCATTCCAGCGCAGAAGCTATCGCTTGAGCCGGTGAGAATCAGAACTTTCACGCCATCCATTCTTTCAAGCTTAGAGATTGCGTCACTTATCTCTTGGTGCATCTGTGGGCTTATCGCGTTTTTCTTTTTAGGGCGGTTGAATTGAATCTTTGCAATTGGACCATTTATCCAAAAAGTTATGTTCTTGAATTCCGGCATGTTCGTTTTGCTTAGCAATTTGAGATACATATATCTATCAGTCGACAGCGAGACCGCACAAATCGTGTTCAGTGTTCTGATTCACCTGATCTCGTTTTTCGTAATATTTTTCAACGTTTTTTATGGGAAGGAAGCTGCATCCAAAACAGGCTGGACAAACATATGATAATTGATTTCCAAGCGCATTACCTGCCGAAAGCGTACCTGAAAATTGTTGACGCCACCACGAAAATACAGGCTAAAGAACGATATGCTATGTTTTCTAATCTGGTCGATACTTCTGAAAGATTGGAGATAATGGACAAGTATGGTGTGGATACCCAAGTCATAGGATCATTCGGATGGCCAGAACTGCTTGATTCGAGAACTGAGCTACTTGTAAGCAAGGCATCGAACGAGGAATTAGCGAGTTTAGCAGAATCGCATCGGAGCAGATTCGTAGGGCTAGCCACACTTCCGTTGCAAAGCATCGGCGATGCGGAAGATGAGCTAGAAAGAGCTGTATCGGATCTAGGATTGCGAGGCATCTGGTTGCCTAGTAACATAAGAGGAAAAACACTTGACTCGCCTATGCTTTACCCGATTTTTGAAAGATGTTGTAAACATGATGTCCCTATTTTCATTCATCCAGACCTTGCCTACACCTTTGGTGATCGGTTTCTTGCCGTAATGGAAGAGTATTCATTATCTTATACTCTGGGTTTTCTCTATGACTCTAGTTTCTCTGTTCTGAGGTTTGTGTTAAGTGGTTGCTTCGACAAATACCCTAGTTTGAAGCTTGTAATGCCCCACCTTGGTGGGGTGTTACCCTATCTTGCCGGCAGAATAGACCAAGGATGGCAAAGGCACAAATCTCCAACCAAACACGCACCCAGTTACTATTTGAAAATGATTTACGTGGATACTGTTTCCAGCTTTCCGCCAGCGTTTTCCTGTGTTCGTGAGCTTCAAGGGTCGGATAAGATTGTGTTTGGAACTGATTACCCGTATTGGGAAGTTGAGGACGCTCTAAGATTTGTCAGAGATCTCCAGATCACCCAGGAGGAGAGAGAAAAGATATTCTTCAGAAACAGTAAGATTCTCCTGCATCTGTAATTGTTACGTCTTCAATGCTATGGGTCGAATTGGAGATCCGGTAGCTCCAATTAACTTGAGTGGAAGCGCGATGAACAAGAACTTGTAGCAGCTGTCTGAAGAAAGCTCTTCAAGATACAAGTTCTCCATGACATAGATTCCTTTCTCAACAATTAGATGCCGATGGCCTGCCAGATGACCCTCGAGTAGATCCCAAGCAAGATTATCGGCCCCCACAGCCACTACCCCACTTTTCGAAAGCCACATATTAGATTCTTCGGCGATACCTGCACAGGCAAGATATTTTTCAGGTTCAGACCAATACTTCCCATTACCCACTCTCACTAAGACAACACTGCCCTTCTCTATGGTAATATTGTTCTGCTCGCAAAATCCTCGCAAGTCGTTTGATGAGACTTCATATCCTTTTGGAAGAACATCTAGCCCTTTGTACCTCGCTATGTCCAAGAGCACTCCGGGCCGAAGTAATGGTGGAATTTTCTCCGCTCCGAGCTCCAAATACCCCCATGGTGTTTCTACTTCGGGGGCTACGCGAATATCATTATGAAGCTTACCATCTTGACTAACATGACAAAGCGCATCTATGTGAGTTCCAATATGGTCACTCAATGAAATTAGTCCGCTTGAAAAGTAAAGAGGAGCGGTGGTATTGGTGTGATGCCTATAAAGCCCGTAAAAATATCTGGCGTTTCTCGGATCCAGTATTGGCATCTTGTCAGAAAAAGACTGGCCTAGATCATAGATTTTCGATTTTTCGATTTTTTCTAGATCCATTTTCTCCAAAGAGAGGACACGCGATTAATAAATGAAGTGTGTTGAGTGAGATCGGAGTTTTGAATCAATCCAATTACCAATCGTTTTCTCATATAAATTGGTTGGAATATTTTCAGCTGACCATTAGCAGTACCAAACTCTGAACGCAGCCCATATTCCTGTAATTGCCTGGCTGCAGCAAACTTAGCTGAAGCTCGGTATTATGTCTCGTGCGAATGCTTCAATGAATGATGACTTATCGCTGAAGGAATAGGTCCCCAAGGAAAAGCCAGCCACGCTCACTTCATCGAAGACTCGATCAAATTTTCGAACACAATCACTCGTTGATCCGTAGATTGTGAAAGCATCGACCACTCTGTCTGATACTTCACTGACTTGACTAGCATCAGATTTCAGATGCTGATAGTAGTTGTATGCTTCATTGCAACGATCAACATCAACTCTTAATTCAGGAGTTAGTGTACTCGCTGCTTTTTCATTTATTGAAGCAAGCTTTGAAGCCGCCATAGCTAGTGTCGCTGCATAGTAGCTCGCTTCTCGCTTTGCAAACTGTGTATCATCTGAAATACAGCAAACTGTAGTGACCCAAATAGGGAAATTATCTATACTCCGATTTGCCCTTCTTACTCCAACCCTGATTTCCTCTATCGCGTATTTGATCAGTGGAGGATATGCCCCCATTCCCAAGATCGCTCCATCAGCAATTTCGCCAGCGAGCTGCAAGATTTTTGGGCCAGTTCCAGCTATGTAGATGGGGATGTCTCTCTTTGACCATCGAGACCTTAGCTTCGTACCCTCGTAGAGCGTTTCCTCTCCTCGGATCAATGATCTTATGGCGAGAACAGCTTTTCTCACTTCCTTGACCGCGACTGGCTTCTTATGCATGTTGTAAAGAGCAGTTCTCCCAGCTCCTATTCCGAGAGTGGCGCGTCCTTTTGACAATTCATCGATCGTTGCAATCGCATTCGCAGTAACTGAAACATGACGAGTATAGGGATTGGTAACGCCTACACCGATTTTGATAGATTCAGTTTTCATGGCGCACGCAGCTAGCGCTGCATATGCATCTCTCCAAATCAAATGGGAATCAGTTACAAAGACATGGTCATACTTTCCGTCTGCATCCGAAGCCCATTGAGCGACTTTGGAGATAGGATCGCTGAGATCGAAGCTAAGGCCGAATCTGGATTTCAAAAAAATGTCATTGGCACAAGTGTGATTTGATGATAAACGCCTTTTGGTAATTTGGATAGACTAGGAGAAACCAGATTCGTGATTTCTCCGAGTTCTCAAACGAGTTCGCTAGCTTCGAAGTAATCCCATAGACTATAAGCTTCCAGTTCACCAGCTTTTCTACGTCGGAACCCTTCAAGCATTCCTTCCTTCCAAGCTCTTGCCACAACGTAAGCAGAGTAAGCCGGGGCCCCCGTCGCACCAGGCGAATTGTAGTTTAGTACATGAATCGATTTCGACCCAGCAATCTGGATAGCTTCAGGAACGAATCCATCACTGTCAATGAGCGAGCTTCGTACTCCTGCAAGTCCCTTGGCTCCTACGGCATCCTGTGAAAGAGAAGGCAAGAATTGCCTCACCCTATCGCACATCGCTTTCTTCGAGAGAGAGCTTTTCCACTCGTCCGCGACGAGAGAGAGAAACTCGGCACTCGTGAACAATTTGATTTTTGGTGAATTGGGTCTTTCCAAGATCTTCTTCACGAGCTCACTTTTTGATTCGGAGAGCCCATGGTAGGTCCCTGGGGTCGCAACAAGCACAGCGTTTGGGCCGATTTCTTTCTTCCTATTTGCCCTGACAATGAAGTGCGGATCGAGAAAAGGGAATTCTCTGTGTTTCGGCACAGAGTAGATATTCCTCGATATCCTTGAGGCGTAAGGTTCCAAGACGGAGTAGTACTCTCCCCGGAAGTGCAAATCGGTGTACTCAAAGGCGTATCCCATCATGTGGGCAATGTCCAGAGATCCTCCGCCGGCCGCGTTGATCAAAGTACCGCACTCGATCTCTTCGATTCCTTTCGTATTATCATTTTTGCGAACTTTTAGTTTCACAGCGTCCTTGGATTCGATCGCACCTTTTACTTCGCAATTATTCATGAATCGCACTCCGTTCTTTGAAGCTATCTCGAAGATACAATTCGTAAACGAGCCGTATTCAACCGCGCTGTCGGTTTTCGAAAAGAAGGCTCCGCTCGCCCTGACTTCAGGTTCTATCTTCCTTACATCTTCGCTTCCAAGAACTTGAAACTCCGATTCTTCCATTCCGTTATTTGTTGCCCATTTGGCGTACTTTTCCAAAGCTCCGAGATCACGCTCTTCGATCGCAACCTCTAGGGTTCCAAGCTGCTTCCATGGGAGTCCATACTTGGAAGCAAGATCTTTCCAGAGAAAGTATGACTTTTGCGCTGCTTTCGCGAAGATTTTCTTCTTCACTGGATCCAGATAGAACGGCCTGTGGACGACCCCCGTGTTTCTCGAGCTGGTGTGGAAGGCCGGCCGCGCTTCCTTGTCGATAAGCACGATCGAACAATCAAAGAGGACAGAGAGCCAGTAAGCTATGGTGACCCCGAGAATTCCTGCGCCGATTATGGCGACGTCGTATTTCTTCATCTACAGCCCTAGATCCTATTTCTTTTGTGGTGCCGTCCAGACCTTCAGCCGAAGCTCGTCTTAACTTATCAAGGATAACTTGCTGATGATCGAAAGCACTTCGGGGCCAATCATATGCAAAACATAGAATTTGCTTGGTCTGAAGATTCACCCTCGACAACCCAAAATGCCTTCGCGCATTAGGGAGTCTCTTAATTTGTCTTTGAATAGTCCTTCATCAGAGCGACTATCAGCTTGTCCCAGAACCAGTGCGAATCGTCTTCCCACGACTTTCTGGATGGGACTCGAGCACCTCCGCCGTACTTTACTTGAAACACCATGTCAAGTCGAGTCTTGTTTTTCCCTAGGGTAGTTAGCTTATAGTCCCCGGTTTCTTGATCGCGAATATTTCCAGCGGTGTCCAGGCGCCAGGCTCTGGGAGGCATCAAAGTAACGACAGAGACGTCCCCTGTTTCCTTTCCATTTTGCACGTATGATTGAGTGCTTATTACTCTAGATCTTGTTTTTTCCAGGATCTTTCTTTTCCCCGTGGAACCTGTGAGCTTTCCATCGTCCTCCCTAAAGTCAGTGCACCACGCGTACACGAAAGGAAGAGGAGCTTCGATTATTTTCGAAAGATGGTACGTTTGCGTTTTCGTCCTGCGAGGCATTTGATTTCTCTACTCCAGGAGTATCTTCCAATTGATAAAATACCTTTATGCACGGGCCCCATGTGTCGGGGAGCCCCAGGCCAGGAATGCAGTGGGTGGACAGGATTCGAGCACTAATTGGTAGTGTTATCGTTGTCGGGTTTTTTTCCCGACTGTTACAGCTCGGGTGTCTGATTCAGAACTCATAGGCGATTCAAAATCATGTATAACATCCAAGCCCTCAGCTCGTGGACAATCGCAAGTTTTGGCTCTTTTCTCGCATTCGCTACAGATCAAGACTGCATTTCTGAAAATTTTTTCTCTACCGCAAAGTTCACATTTCAAGACTGAAAGAGAGTTCAATCTACATAGGGAATAAGAGTTTTTCGGGAAAAGCCAAAATTACGTACATTTTTGTCGATTCTTTGCCACGATCTGTGGAGCAGATCATTCCCTCC
>Ga0187846_10001286_pt1 | contig 14195 bp, 9 predicted proteins | sample TC_taG_FD_161473 | JGI IMG/M metagenome (GOLD analysis project Ga0187846, IMG submission 161473) | Biofilm microbial communities from the roof of an iron ore cave, State of Minas Gerais, Brazil - TC_06 Biofilm (v2) | ecosystem: Environmental > Terrestrial > Deep subsurface > Cave > Wall biofilm ...
GAATCGGGCAGGGGAGCCCCGCAGTTCATACAATTCATGCTTGTGCCTCGGGTTCGCGTCGATTCTTCGAACGGTTGGATTCGCCTCTAGGTCGGCAGCGCGGCACCGCAGTTGGGACAGAATTTGCCGGCCGTCGTTACTTGCGCTTGGCACTTCGGACAGGTCCGTGTCGTCGGTGCGGTTATGGCCGTGCCGCAACTGGGACAGAACTTCGTCCCGCTGGCCACCATCGTTCCGCACTTTGGACAGGGCGTTCCTCCCGTGGCCGCCGGAGCGCTTCCGACAGGAGTCCCGCAGGACGGACAAAAACGGGTCCCCGGCGGAATGAGCGCGGAGCACTTGGGACACGGAGTTCCTCCGCCGCCGTACATTCCTCCCATCGTTCCGGCCATTCCGTACCCCATCCCGAGGCCGGCGCCCAGGCCGACCCCAGCGCCCGCCATCGCCCCGGCGCTTCCGGTAGGATTCGCGGCGGCAGTCGTCAGCGCCTGGCCGGCTTGATACTGCATGTAGTTCACGCCCAGGACGGACATCGTCGAGCGAGTGTTGACCGCCTTTTGGACCTCGTCGGGAAGGCTGACCGAAATTCCCTGGACCTGGACGATCTCCACCCCCAGGACACCAAAGTGCTGCGGGGCGAATCCAAGAACCGCCTGTTCGATCGTGCTGAGTTGTCCGGCCAGGTCGGTCACCTTCATGCCCTGGTCCTTCAACTTGCCGAGACTGTTGTAGACAAGGAGGATCATCTGATCCCGAAGCCGCGATTCGAGATCCGCGGTCGTTGCGGCCCCGAAGGTGCCGACGAACTGGTTGATGAACAGATCCGCCGCCTGCACCCGCCAGCGGTAGTTGCCGAAGACCCGCAGACTGACGAGACCGAAATCGGGATCGCGGAACGTGTACGGTTCGGCGCTGCCGAACTTTCCGTCGAAGATGCGACGCTGCAGGTAGTAGACCTCGGCTTCCTGTCGCACGCCCGAGAGAGCTTGGATGACCGTTCCAATGACGTTGAGGTTGAGGCTGGTGAGCGCGTACCGGTCGGGCCGATCGATGTAGGCGAGGACCTTTCCGTCCCGATAGAAAACCGCGATCTCGTCCTGCCGAACGACGATGTTGTCGCCGAAATGGATGTTCCGCGGAACCCGCCACATGACGTTGGGTCCCTTGTAGACATCCTCCCAATTGACGGTCGTAGCGCCGATCAAGCTGCCGCCTTTCGCTGGGATCGGTTGATTGGTTACCATCGCCCTGTTCTGCTCCTACTGCGCCTGAACCCCTAGTACCACGCGCATTCTTGCCTTGAACGCTTGGTCGAGTTGACTGACTTGCTCTCGAACTCGGGCGATGGCTTGCTGAATTTCTGGGCCGCTCAATCCTTGGGAGACGTTCCGTAAGGGACCCAGCGTCTCGGTTACCTGCGCGGCGGCTTGGACGAATCCGTAGTCGTATTCGTAGAGGCTGTCCAGCTGCCCGGGGTTGACGCGCAACGCCGGGGAGATCCCGGAGTAGCCCTGCTCCGCGAAGCGGATCTCGCCTTCGAGACGTTGCAGATCGCTTAAGACCGGACCGAGATCGGTCAGGGACTGGAATTGATTGGCCTGGACCAAGGCGGCGCGGCATTCCTGGACGGTGACGACCGCCCGATGGACTTGGTCGGCCACCTGATTACGCAGGTAACTGTCGGCAACCCGGATGTCCTCTCCGAGGCGGTAGCCGCGGAATCCGGGTAGGAGCAGCTGGAGTCGCTTGAGAACTCCGCGGTCCTCGTCGACGCGAGTCCGGATGTCGACGGGAGCTCCCGCCGGGGCCGGCTTCGACGCGCCGAGCGTCCCACCACACTGGCTGCAGAAGCGATTGCCCGGAGCATTCATCGTGCCGCAGGCCGCGCATTTGATCTGGGGAGGCGGTGCCGGCGGCGGAGGAGGAGGCGGGGGAGGCGGGAGGGTCGACGCCATGCTACGACCCTCCGGAGGCCGGGGGAGACGGCGGTTCCGATGCCGACGAGCTGCTCGGAGTCGTCGGGGTCCCGATCGTGGAATAGCTGAACGCTGAAGCGGGAGTCTGGGCTTCCCAGGCTTCGCGCTTCTTCCTGCGGGCGCCTTCCGAGGCCCGTTCACGACCTCTCCAGAGAATCCCCACAATGGTGATGGCAAGGACGATGAGCACGCCAACGACTCCACCGAGGCGGGTCAAGAACGTGACATCACCGTCCGGATCAGGCGCGAAGACGAGGGTGAGCAGGAGCACGGCGAATCCCATCCCCATAAAGCCCCAGGCGAGCGCGCGCTGAAAGATGGGGTCCCGCGAGAGCGATTCGAGCAGATACGCGACGAGCGCGAAAACCAAAGCCAAAACGCCGATCAAGATCAGCGCGTTGAAGTGCTGATCTTGCGGGAAGATGAGGTAAATCCCCACAAAGATGAGAACGGCGATGACCGCGAGCACTACGAGCAGGACGGAGGCCGCAATGCGCATCGGGGCCGGATTCTTCTCGAGCGAGGCCTTCATGGGGTCGTTCTCGACGTGACCACGGGTGCCGGTCTATATCATCTTATACCGAGCGGCAGCGTGAGACCCGGTCGGCGACAAGATGGATGCCTGGTCATCGATCTTTCGCTGGGTCCCTCAAGGCCGGAACGGGACGCTAGAGCCTCGGCTCATCATCCGATCGCGTCTTTGGATGAACCGGCCGTGGGGGAACGGGGTCGATAGCGTCAGGACTTCGGCTATGGGATTCCGGAGGGTCGCCCGGGGCAGCGGTGCGGCCTCGGGTCGACGGTCCGAGGGGTTCCGCGGAATCCTTGGTGTGAGCCTTCGCCGACGGCGGCGGGGAGGGGATCGCGTGCTCGGAGGCCAGGGAATGAGGCAGAGGCTCCTTCGATGCGTGGACCATCGATCGTGGATCGTGCACGGTCGATCTCCCCGCCGATGACGCGTGGGTTCGGACATGCGTGGGTTCTCGGTCCGTCCGCTCCCGGGGGGGACCCAGCGGTACGATATCGAGCTGACATTTCGGGCAGGTGTGAAACCGGGCGATGCAATGGTTGCACACCGGGGCACCGCACGAGTGAATCATGGCCGCGAGACCCCCGCACCCAACGCATCGCGCCCCATTGGGGGCCGGACTTCCCGAATTCATCGCGGGCACGGCGTGGTCATCCAGCGAGGGCTCGGGCGACATCGGCGCTCCGTGCGGCTCGGAATCCGCGGCCAGAGGAGATTCGGAAAGATACTCCGGGGGGAGATGGGCGATAGGTCCCGGGACTCCGGCGCCGGGAGTGGGACCAAATTCCGGGGAGTAGGCGCCCAGATCGAGCGACGGAAGAGGGGCGTGTACGGCGGCCCCGGAACTTTCCACCGCTTTGATCAGCCGGGCTTTGAAGAGTCCCACCCGCAGATTCCGGACCAGCTGAAACAACGTTCGTTGCGGAGCGGGAAGCAGAAGGGCCTTGCGGGCGAGCTCCTCGACGTCCGGGGTCAACTGAAGATTCTCCGGACGAAGGTCGGCTTCGAGCACCGATTTCAGGTAGCCGAAGAGCCGCTGCACACGATCGAGCGTGTAGGTATTCGGGCTCAGCACCGCCACGTCGGAGAGCGTGAATCCGCGGCGTTCGATTCCCGGGGGCCGACTGTCGAGCGCCGCCGTGATGAGGTGATACGAAGCGCTCTCTAGGTCTTGCATTTCCGCCTCGCCGAGCCGGTCGAGGTCGATGGACGGCGTACGACCGATGGCGGTCAAGACCGGCTCGAGAAACTCGAACGGCACATGGAGCGTGACGAAGAGATCGTTCTTCGCGACGGGACGATTGATCTTCGCTTCCAGAAGCAGCGCCTCGCGGCCGAACCGATCGACCTGGGAGTCGCGCGTCCTTTGGAGGGCGATTTTCTTTCCCTCCTTCGCCGGCTCGAAGTCCGAGTCGATTGCGAGCGCGCGTTCGAAGCTCGCTCGAGCATCGTCCGGCCGTCCCGTGGCGAGGAGCACTGTACCGCGGCTGCACCAAGCCTGTTTGTTCGATGGTTCGACCTCCGTCGCGCGACCGTACAGTTCGAGCGCTTCGTTCAAATGCTGGAGTTTCTCCGCGACGAAGCCCGCGCGCAGATGGATCGCGGCATCTCCAGGACGGAGGGCGAGGGCATGCGCGTAGGAGTTCGCTGCATCGTTCCACGCTTCGGTGGCGATCCCAAGCTCACCCAGGCGAATCCAGAGTTCCGGACTGTCCGGGAGCAATCGGACCGCGTTTTGGACCGTTTCGATCGCCGCGGGCAGGTTGCCGAGTCCACTCTCCGCTTCGGCGATGAGCAGGTAGACCTCCGGATTGGGAGGGGCTTTGGGAATGGCTCCACGGAGGAACTCCCGCGCCTCCGCGGGTTTTCCGGCCTCGAGCATCGCGCGCCCGACACCGAGGAGGGCCGCCGAGTGGATCGGCTCCCGGCGCAAGATCTCCTCGAAGGAAGTCTGGGCTTCCGCGGGCCGTTCGAGAGCCATGAGGATCTCGGCGCGGAGGAGGAGACCGGAGAGCGGGGGAACCCCCCCGGAGGGTAGGGTCCGAAGTCCCGAATCGAGGAGCTCGAGCGCGAGATCCGGACGACCTGCTTGCAGGCGGACTCTCGCTCGGCGTTCGGAGATGGCGAGCGTTTTCGAGCCATCCAGCTCTTGGGCGCGCTCGTACGATCTGTTCGCCTCCTCGACCTTACCGAGTTTCGCCGCGAGGTCCCCGTGCTCCAAATGAAGCGCGGCGTCATTCGCTTCCGGTCCTCCGGCGGCGATGAGCTGACTGAGGGATTCGAGGGTTTCGACCTGGGCCCCTGAGGCGCGATGAACGGCGACCTTCTCCCTCAGCGCTGCAGCGTTGTTGGGGTCGAGTAAGAGGATCGCCGTGAGCGAGTAAAGTAACTCCGTGGGACGGCCCAAGGACCGGTACGCATCGGCTCGGGTCCTCCACGCGGCGAGATCGTTGGGATCCTCCTTCAGCAACGCGTCGACCAGCGGAATCGCTTCGTGGTACTGGCCGGCGAGCTGCAACGTCTCGGCATAGGCCAATCGCCCCGGACGGCTCTTCGGATCGATCTCCAACCCTTGACGATAATAATTGAGGGCGTCCGCATACGCACCCTGCTCGCGCAAGGCTTCGCCCGTTTCGAAGTACACATGCGGGTCCCCGTGCCCGCTCTGGACCGCCTGTTTGAGGACGAGGAGGCCGTCGGATCGGCGACCCATTTTCATCAGCAACTGGCCCTTCCGGCGAAGGAACAACGGGTTCGAGGGCTCCCGCTGGAGCAGGAGATCGACGAGCCGGAGCGCTCGGGATTCCTGATTGAGGAACGTGAGCGTCTCGATCTCTCCCCAAAAGAGATCGGGGTCTTCCAGGCCCAGCTGGATCGCCTGGCTGTACACTTCGTCGGCTTCGCTCAAATGTCCGCTCTCGCGCAACAAGTGGCCGAGTTCTTTGATGACGTCTCCGCGAAACTCGTTGCCGGAAATCGCGAGAAAATCCCGATACGCTCGGATCGCTTGGTCGTTGTCTTTGACGAGCCGAGACGCCCGGGCCACCCCTAGCAGGCTCGGCGAAGCGCTCGGAGGATCTCTCGAAGCTCTCTCGAAAGAGACCAACGCGATCCTCGCCGCAGTATCGCGCTCAGAAGACCCTTCCGGATGATCGTACGCTTGAGCGAGGTAGAGGTTCCCCCGCTCGAGCGCCACATCGGTCCGGGTGGGATCGACCTTGAAAAGTTCGTCGTAGACGGAGCGAAGGCCCTCGGGATCGTTGAGCTCCGTCGACAAGCGCTTGCGCTCGAGAAGGTAGCGGGTCTCCCCGGGATGGTCCTCGAGCAGTGTGTCGAGCACCCGGACGGCGTCGGATTTTTCTCCGGCCGCATCCATCGACCGCACGAGGGCTTCCCTGGCCGCTACGTCCTTTGGATCCTCTTGCAGAATCGCGATAGCGAATTCTCTTACGAGATCGAATCGGCCAGTTCGTCGCGCCGCAGCCAACGCGTTACGGCTCTCCGCGACGTCGTGGGGATGGGCGCGCACCAGACTTCGGTACGCCTCGAACGCCTCGTCGTTCTTCCCCTCCTCCAGGAGAATCTCTGCCACGCCGCGCATCGCCTCGAGATTTTCCGGATAGGCTTCGAGGATTGCTCGGGAAGCGGCGAGCCCAACCTCGGGTTGATGGAGTTGCTCGGCGAGCGAACGGATCTCCCTCAGATTCCCGAGGTTTCGAGCGTCTAGCTCCTTGAGCCGGAGGCGGATCGCGAGGGCGACTCGTGCGTTCTTTTCTCCCGCCGCGGCGGCCAGATCGGCGAGCTCATGGGAATCGAGGGGCTGAGGGCTGTCCACCACTTCCTGAACCACCAGCCAGGCATCCTCCAAGCGGTTCAACGAGAGTAACGTCCTCGCGTGGAGGATCGCCAGAGAATTGTCGTCGGGAGCCAGCTCACGCGCCCTTTCGATCGGCTCGAGGGCATCGGCGACCTTTCCGAGCTCGACCAGAAGCTCCGCCCGAGCCTTGAGCAGCGCGACATCGTCTGGCGAATCGCGGAGCAGAGCATCGCACGCCTCGAGTGCTTGCCGCTCTCCCCCCCGGGAGCGCGCCAGCTGCAGCTTGAGACGGAGCGCACCGGGATGATTGGGCACCAGCTTGAGCGCCCGATCGACGTATTGCGTGGAGGTCGCGTCGAGTTGTTGAGCCTTCAGGTACGCCTCCGCGGCTTCCTCGGGTCGGCCCAAGAGTCGGAGCGCGTCGCCGCGAGTCGCCCAGAGGGTCTTATCGTGCGGACGGGTTTCGAGCGCGAGATCGACCAGGGGCATCACTTCCTCGAGCGAGTGATTTTGAGCAATGAGCAGCTGGGCTTTTCGATGCAACAAAGTCGGCGATGTAGGTGCCATGGAGAGGCCGAGATCGATGGCGCGTTGAGCCAAGTCACGCTTGGCTAGTCGAAGACTGTCGTTCGCTGTCTCGTCCAAGTACTCCGAGATTTCCGGGCCGAACGGCTCGAGCTCTTTGGAATGCTCCTCGGCGAACGCGAGAAACACCTTGAGCGCCTCGACGTGCCGCGCCCGGTCGCGCCGTCGGTTAGGTTCAATGGCCGCTCGATGCAGCCGTCGGGCTTGATCGAGCACGGCCTCTTGGGTCGACGGCGGGGCGGGAACGCTGACCGGGGACTCCATCGTATCGTCGCGAACGCCGTCGTGGCGATAAATATCTTGGTCGGGGAAGGAAGGGCCGTTTCCGGTTTCCGCGTTCCTTTATCGGCTGATGGAGTTCCCGCGAGACGTGAGCCCCCCGACTCCCTCGGCCCGCACCAAGTCGATCTTTGATCCGATCCACGGAATCATCTCCCTGGGGCGGGCGCCGCTCGACCTCATCGCCGACCCGGCCTTCCAGCGACTCTGGGGTATCCGGCAGACCGGGTTCGCTCACCTCGTCTTTCCTGGGGCCAATCACACGCGCCTCGAACATTCTCTGGGAGTCTACTGGGTGGCTCGAACGATGGCGGAGAAACTAGGTCTCGACCGAGACCGATCCGCACTGGTCGCTTCGGGAGGACTGCTCCATGATCTCGGACACCCTCCCTTTTCCCACACGCTGGAACCCTCGATGCGCGAAACGCTCGGCTACGGACATGAGGCCGTATCGCGTCGCCTCATCACCGGATCGGATGCCCCGGTCGTGCTTCCGGGCGTCCGAATCGAGAGCCAGATTCCCCGTATCCTCGAGCGCCACGGAATCTCTCCGCCGGCGGTCGCTCGATTGATCGACCCGCAGCGGGCGACCGGGTCGCGGCCGCTCCTCCGGGCCCTCCTGCATGGAGCGATCGACGCGGATCGAATCGACTATCTGCAGCGCGACGCGCATTACACCGGCGTTGCCCACGGGACGATCGATTCCGTACGCCTCTTAGACACGGTTCGGGGCCGTGGCGGTCGGTTGATCTTCGCCGAGAAGGGCCGAAGCGCCGTCGAGGGGTTCCTCGTCGGCCGTGCGTTGATGTACTCGTCTGTCTACTACCACAAGACGGTTCGCGCCGCCGAGGTCATGGCGCAGGCCGCGGTCGAGCGGCTGCCCGGTTACCCCGACGAGGCGGCCAATCTATTCCGTTTCACCGACGTCGAGCTGTTGGTGGTCCTCCGAGGGGCCAACGGCCTGTCGCGTGTCTTAACGGAACGTTTGTTGACCCGTCGCCTGTACAAACGTTCGTACGGCTGGAAGGAGGTCACGGGGTCTCGCCGGTCCCGCTGGCTATCGTTAATCCGGAGACCGGAAGAGCGCCGCCGGCTCGAGGACGCGATCGGTGCGCAGGTCCGCTCGCCACCGGGATCCGTCCTGCTCGACCTCGCCGGTTTGGAGCCGCGCGAGCCGCACGGTGGAGATTGGGCGGACGTGGGGGTGGAAGAGGGACGGCGGGTAGTCTATCCGTTCCGCCCGCCGAGCCTCTGGCAATCGTTGATCCGTCGGCCGCCGACGTTCTGGACGGTCTCGGTTTACACCGATCCTCGATGGCGAGAGCCGGTGGAGAAGTACCTCGAACGCGATCCCAGCGTTCTGCCGTGACGCTGCACTGATCCAAAGCCCCGGACCTCGGGTCCAGCCGGTTCCGCGCTCCGAGAAACCGTTGGTTCGCCATCGAATGGTATAAGCCCCACCGCCAATCGCACGGTCGTGCGTATCGCGCTCCTTGGAACGGGAGTCCACCCCATACCGCCCACGGGGTACGGCGGCATAGAACGCGTGCTCGCCGAGTTCGCAGACGCGCTACGGCGTGCGGGTCAAGTGGTCTCGATTGTGCAACAGGTTCGAAAAGAGCGCTCGCTCGACGAGTACTGGTTCGCCCGGCATCTCAACCAGTTGCTCTCTCACACCTCGTACGATGTTCTCCACGCGAGTACGCCCGTCGTAGCGGCGCAGCTGGCCTGGTCGCGTCGTCCGTACATCTACACCACCCACTCGAGGCATTGGTTCGAGCGCAGCGGCGTGACCGAGCATTGGGGGTACTGGCTGGAAAAACGGGCGGTTCGCCACTCCGTCGCAACGGTGGCGCTCACCGAGCGAGTGAGAAGCCAGGTCACTCGGGTGCTGGGTTCCTCGCTGCCCTCGTCACTCCCCATCATCCCGATCGGAGTGGACCTCACCCGGTTCCAGCCCGATTGGTCTCGCCGGACCGGGAAACGCGCTCTCGGGGTGGGCGCCATCCTCCCTGTCAAACGGTGGGAGGTAGCCGCGCAAGCGCTCAAGGGTACTGGATTCTCGCTGAGGATCGCTGGGCCCCTCGCCGATCCGAGCTATGCGGCTCAGCTTCGAACGTCAGGAGACCCTGTAGAGCTCCTGGGCGAACTCTCGGAGTCGCAGCTCATCGACGAGTACGCGCAAAGCGACCTTTTGGTCCATCCGAGCAGGGTCGAACTTTTGCCCGGGGCTGTGGTCCAGGGACTCGCAGCGGGTCTGCCCGTTCTCGGAGCGGAGCCGGTACGCGACCTGGTGATCGAGGACGCCACGGGTTGGGTGGCACCCCCGGGTTCGGATCCTTCGGCCATCGCTCGATTCTTCCGAGATCGTCTGGCCCGGATTTCTCAAGACCAGCAGCGATTGCGAACGATGGGCGAGGCGGCCCGAAAGTCGGCCGAGCGGGCGTTCGACTGGGGCCGGATCGCCGGAGCCCACGTCGACCTATACACTCGAATTTTGAACACCGCTTCCGCTAGCCGAGCATGAAGCCCTCGTGAGTGATCGCGAAAGGCCGACGTTCCGGATCGTGAGCGCATCCGCGCATGCGGACGATTTTGATCTGACGCACTGAACGATCGTCGATCCATTTCCGGGTAAGAAGAATCTCCCCCCGCGTAAGGATCTCTTCCGCTGTCAACACTCCCGGCGGACTTGGAGTGGCCGTGATCAACGTGGTGACCTCCTTCTCGCTTAGGAATCGGAGGAGCGATTGGATCTCCGTCCGTTCGGCCTGGGGGTCCGCCGACGACTTCACCGCGAAGCGTCGGATCGACGTGATCGAATCGATCACCACGCGCTGGAACGGTACGTCGGCCATCTGCTGACGCAGCTTGAGAAATATCGACTGGACAGAGATGTCCTCCTCGGTGGCCCGTCGGGCGCCGGCCGAGTGGTCTCGCATCGATTTGAGATCGGTCATCGTCCGGATCTCCTGGACGTCGGCGAGCCGCTTGATACCTCGAACGCCCGGGTTCGCGTCCAAGGTTTGTACGGCCGAAAGGTCCCAGCCAAACGGCTCGACGTTTTCGAGAATCTCGTAGGGCGGCTCGTCCACGGCCACGAGTAGCACTTGTTCGCCTCGTCGCAACCCTTCCATCAAGAATCTTAGGCAGAGCAGGGTCTTTCCGCTCCCCGTTCCCCCGGTGATGAGATACGGGCGACTCGCTGGCATTCCCCCTCCGAGCATTCGATCGAGCCCAGGAACCCCGGTCGGAACTCGATCCTCGGGCAATCCCATCGGCACTCGCTATCCTCCTACCGCAGGTGAGCCGGTTCCGGTCTCGATGGGCGATCGCACCGGGTCCGCCTCGGAGTCGGAATCGTCGGTCGGGGGATTGACGGCCGAGCGCTCGTTCGCTCGCGAACCGCCGCGGAGGGCGGTCGTCCTTCCTTCGGAAGCTTGTCGGTCCTGCGATCGCTTGCGGCGCGCTCTTCCCTTGCCCGATTTCATCGGCCCAGAACTCGGGACGGAGTCCCTCGCGACATCCTGGGCCACCTCTTCCCCCGCTCCCGGAACCCTCGGGCCAGATTCGGTCGATTCCGTCGCTGCTATCCTCGCCGCTCGACCGGAGAACCGCCTCCGCGCAGTGGTCGACGGCTTTCGCTTCTTTTTCGGAACGTCCAAAGCGGCGGGAGGCTCGCCCGTGGCGGGGGGGGTCACGTCCTCACGGGCCATCGGTAGCGCTGGTTCTGGGTTTTGTGTGGGAAACGCGGGGATCGGCATCATGGGAGGAGCAGTTGGCGTAGGTTGGGATCCGGAAGGGGTCGCCTGTGCCGGGAGCATCCGCGGCGGAACCGGGAGGAAAGCCTCGCCAGCTTGCGGGGTGACCTGATCGAGCCCTACGGGACCAAGGGAGACTACCGGCAGCGGCGGAGGGGCCGCCCGAGGGAGCTGCGCGGGACGAGCGGTTGGGGCTAGAGCCGCCGGCTCCGATGTGGGGCCGGGGGGTGTAATGCGAACGTCGGGAGGAGCGGAAGGAATCACCGCCTCGCGGACGGGCGGAGCGGGAGGGGAGAGCTCCGGCATGGTCGGCTTTCGAGGGGCCGTTTTTCCGCCGCCGCCGCCCAAGAAAGCCCGCAGCCGGCTCGTTCGCGGCGGGGGAGGCGGTGGGGGGACGGCTTCCACCGTTAGGGGACGGGTAACCGTTGGCGAAGTGGGGATTGATCTTTCCTCGATGGCTTCGACCTTGGGTGGGGAAGGGGTGAGCTGGGGTCCGGGAGGTTCGGTCCCGGAGACCGCCGGCCGAGGTTGAGGGACGAGGGGTGGAATCCGCGTAAGCAGGCGATCCAGATCGGACCGCAGCCGCGACATATCCGCCGGTTGCGTCGGAAGTTGCCCGGACCCTGATTCTCCGCCGTCGGAAAGAAGACGAGCGGCGGCATCGCGGCTTCCCACAGGCGCTGGAGGATCGAGCGGAGTCTTCGAGCGGCGGTACTGCTCGCGGAGGCCCGTCGTAATGGCTCGCGCCGCAGAGACCCTTCGATCCACTTCTCCACGCTCGCCCAGATCCAGCGCGCGAATCGCAGCCTCGAGATCGTTGCGAACGAAGTGAACGTCCACCCCGACTGACACGAGATCATCGAGCTCATCGCGGAGGAGATCGACAAGGGCGCGGATCGGGGGTTCCGCTGGTCGTGTGACCGATGGAGGAGGTTGAAGGAGTGCGATCGGGGGCGAGCCATCGAGGATCTTCTTCGTATCTCGGGAGATCGTAGCCTCGAGGTTGATGTCCAGCCCCCGGGCTGAGATCCGGTACGGATGCAGGCGGACGTCGTGGGGACTCCCGCGGAATTTTTCGACGCCGATCGCCCGAACGGTCTTGTCGTCGAGATCCCACCGAAACAACCGGATCTCCCCACGCGCAAGCAACCGCTCGGGGGTCTCGACATCTTCGAGCGGGGACTCGACCGTGAGCACCGTGGTGACCCGAAGGTCCGAGAGGAAGCGAAGGAACGTCTGGGCCCCGACGATCTCATCGAAGCCCTTCATGCAGAAGTATTGAAGCGCCGTTAACGAATCGATCGCGAGGCGAGTGTAGTTTCGGCGCGCCATTTCCATCCGCAGAGTCTGCTCGAGCGCCGTAAACGTCACTTCGACGCTGGCCAGCTCGGGACTCTTGCGAATGGTCGGACCGACGTCCCCAAACCGGATCGATTGGCGAACGGCCGCGATGTCCTTGAACGGCGCTCGCTCGTAACGCATGACGTCAGGAATCGCATCGAATACGTACACCCCATCGAGCTCGGGCAGCAGGGACTGGTGATTGGCCCTCATCTCGTTCGGGGGCTCCTCCAAGGAAATCATGAGCACCCGCTCGCCGCGTTTGGCCCCCTCGCACAGGAAGCGCAGCGCTGCGGTCGTCTTTCCGGTACCCGAAGGTCCGACCAACAGGTAGGGACGGTGGGGAACCAGGCCACCGTGGAGAATGACATCGAGTTCCGGGTTACCCGTGGAGACCCGACCCTCTGGAGACTCGCCGTTCGTTGGTAGGGTCGCCACGCGCCTTCCGCGAAACGCCGTCTCGAAGAGGCGGCTCTCGCTGAGAAGAATGCAGAGAAGGGTCTCATAGCCCTTTGTATCGGCGATACGGGTAGATGCGCATCCCTCACTCGACCGCGAATCACGGCCGCAGCGCGCCGCAACGGCTAAAGGGCCGGCCGCCCACCTCGCGTTCGTGCGAGATTCGAGGTCGGACGGATTGGCCCGGATGCGCGCCCTAGCCACGCGCCTGCCCCTCCAGCTGACGGATGGATTCCGTTCGGGTCAGCAATCGGCGACGAGTCACCCGCGGCTTGGGAGTCCGATCTACGCCGCCGGCATGGGGGGATCGGCGATCGCGGCGGATCTCGCGCGCTCGTTGTTCCACGCCGAAACCGAGGAGCCGTTCCTCCTCACGCGGGGTCCCCAGCTTCCCCAGGCGGTTGGACCTCGCTCCACCGTCTTCCTCCTGAGCTACTCGGGCGAAACGTGGGAGACCCTGGCCGCGTACGACGACGCGGGTCGTCGGGGCGCGCAACGCATCGCGATCAGCTCGGGAGGCACGTTAGCCCAACGCGCCGAGCACGACTCCGTGCCGTTTCTCCTGGTCCCGCCCGGCTCGCCCCCCCGGTTCGCCGCGGGTTACATGCTGGGGGGCCTGCTGGGGGTTCTCGATCCGGCCTTCCCCGAATCGATCCAGCCTCGGCTGAACCGAGCGGCAAGCAGCCTGGAGGAGCGCATCGGCTCGTTCTTGGACGGCGGTTCCCTGCCGGCCCGCTGGGCCCGGAACGTGGGCCATCGAATTCCGTTCATCTACTCCGATCCCGAATTCGTCCCGCTCGCCCGTCGCTGGAAGACGCAGGTCGAGGAAAATGCCAAGCGGCTCGCGGTATGTGATGAGTACCCGGAAATCCTCCACAATTCCATCGTCGGGTGGGATGCGATTCCTCGTCGGCTCGCTCGCGAGTTGTGCGTCGTTCTGTTGGCCGGGACGGCGTCGGCCCGGGCGCACGGCCCGCGAATCGATCATTTCGCCAACCTGCTACAGCGTCGCGGAGTCAAAGTGCAACCGGTTTCGCTCGAATTCGACGACCGCTTGGAGGCGCTGATCGTTGGCCTTTCGCTCGGCGACTTTTTCAGTCTCGCGTTAGCGGAATACGCGGGCGTAGATCCCTACCCCATCGATGCGATCAGCCGGCTCAAGAGAGCGTCCCGGTCCTCGCGCACAGCCCGCCCCGGCCCGACCTAGTCGTTTCCGGCTCTCGTTCGCGGTCCGGCGAGGATGCCTCATCCGCCGCGACAAAACGGCTAAACGAAGGGAGCGTTCCCCTTTTCGAGGTGCTGAGGTAGCCTAGCCCGGCCAAGGCGCCAGATTCGAGATCTGGTGGTGCGTATGCATCGCGGGAGTTCAAAGGGCTCGGGGGAAACCTCCGCTGGGCCGGAAATTCTCCCCCTCAGCGCCTCCCCTGGCGGGCGGGTTCGAGTCGAGA
>Ga0187846_10001287_pt1 | contig 14194 bp, 24 predicted proteins | sample TC_taG_FD_161473 | JGI IMG/M metagenome (GOLD analysis project Ga0187846, IMG submission 161473) | Biofilm microbial communities from the roof of an iron ore cave, State of Minas Gerais, Brazil - TC_06 Biofilm (v2) | ecosystem: Environmental > Terrestrial > Deep subsurface > Cave > Wall biofilm...
GTCGTAGACGTTGGAGAGCAGCTCGTGCAGTATCCAGGCGGCGCCCACGCGCCGGGTGAGCGTCTGCTCCAGGCCGTCGAGGTCCACGTCGATCCAGGTGCGCTTGCTCATCGCCGCTTACCCTCCCCTTCCATCTCGACGAGCCCCCGGTGCATCGCCAGGCGCATCACCTCGGTGCGGTTGACCGGCATCCCCGGTCGGCTCATGCGCTCGGCGATCTTGTCGAACCTGTCGATCCACGATTCGGGTACCCGCATCGCGGTCTGCACCTGCTGCTCCTGCTTGTCTGTCATAACGCCTCCAGTTGTATCACATTGTATACCGTTGTCAATCACGCCTGCCTCGACGGAGCGACGATCTCTCGCCCCGCATCGGTCAGCTCCCAGCCTTGGATGTACGAACCGAGACTGCGGTGAAAGCTCGTGCCGGTCGCGGGACCACGTGTGATGTGGAACGTCCCTTTCGCTCGTCGAATGAGACCCTTGCGACAGAGCGCTTCGGCGGTGGAATGCGAGAACGCTTGTCCGCGAGACAGCTTGCCGGAGTACAACGGCTCCGACGAAACGAGTAGCGCTCGCAGCATCACGACCTGCGCATGTGTGAGCGTCCAGCGAGTCATGGCCCCTCGACGCGTACCAGCTCGGGCTCGTACTGGACCCACCGGAGGTTCTCGAACTTCCAGTACGTCCGCTCGTAGTCGTCCTCGCGGCCGGTCTGATTGATCGCCTGCTTCGCTGACTCGGGCAGCCAGCGGTACGGCCGGAAGCCCAGGCGCTCGATGCCGGCGTCGTCGTGGCGGCGGTAGCACTCGCCGGTCACGAGGTCGAAGACGAGCCAGCGGAAGTTGCGCCCCGAGCCCTGCTCGGCCATCGCGACGGCGATGCCGCGCAGGCCCAGCAGCTCCGCGCGCTTCTTCTGCTCCTCGCCGTAGATGCCGCTGAGTGCGTGCGCGTAGTCCTCGCGCTCTTCACGGGCAACCTTGAGCGCGACGGCATCGTGCACCATCGCGCCACTGCCGCACGAGTAGCGCGGTCGGACGTGACAGGAGAACCGCTTGCGGCCGAAGAACAACGGGGGCGGCTCGACGTACTCGTGCTTCACGACGCCACCCCCGGCAGCTCCGGTTGCGAGCCCTCTTCGTCCTTGTCCCACACACTGCCCTGGTGGTCCTTGTCGTCGTCGGGCACGGTGACGACGGTGACGCCGCGCTTGCCTTCCTTCTCGATGCGCTCGGGCGTCGCGTCCGACTCCTTGAGCAGCAGCTCGACGGCGCGCGGGATGAAGGCGGCGAAGATGCCGGGCGTCGGCTTCGGTGCCTGGAACTCCTCGCATGGCTTCCTCTCGACACCGTTGCTCTCGAACGTGAACTCGCCACCCTTGAACAAGTCTTTCTTGAAGACGCTGTTAGGGTGGCCGACGTGTATCGCTGCGCCCAGCTCGCAGCGCGTGCAGATGTTCGGCTCCTTCGCCGGCACCGCATCCAGGTGCGCGACCAGCACCCAGGTCTCACCGATGACCAGGCCCTTCGGGATGGCGGGGATGCGTCGCGAGACGCCCATCCGCCGGCCTTCGTCGAGGAACGACTCGGGGCTGTAGTGCGACCGGCCGATCCAGAGCAGGCAGTGCGGTCCGAAGTCGTCGTGATTGCGACAGACCGGGCACGGTGAATCGTCGTGGCACGCTGACTCGTTGAGCGGATTCGGGATCGGATTGCTCGTGTACGTGAACGAGGGAAGCGCGCGCGGGTCGCTGCTAGCGCGCGGTCCGGTCTGCACCATGCCGCTCACCAGCTCCGCCTCGTGCACCGAGAAAAAGTCCGGCTGGAGCCAGGTGTGACCGCGCGTGAACTTGACGCCAGCTCCGCAGGTCGGGCAGCGGTCGAGCGCGTACGGCATCCGGTCACACGGTGCGGCCAGGCCGCCGCCTACGAGATAAAGCCCGTTTGCTTTTCTCCAACCACATCCCCTCTTCGCTTCAACGGCCATCGTTGGCTCCTTCCGGCAGGTTCGAGAACCCGTGATTGCAGCCGCCTGCGCTCGGGTGGCAGACGTGCGTCGTGTCATCAGGCTGGGCAGCGCGGAGGGCTGGCGGCAGTTCAATGACCGCAAGTGCGCCGCACTTGGGACACATCGATTCAACGGGGCTGTCGTAGCGCTGCCCCTTGTAGAACCATCGGATCGTGTGACCGATGAGCGCAATGCGTTCGGCTCGGTTCATCGCTTGCCTCCGTTCCGGTGCTCGTTGCAGGCGGCGTACGCCTCGCGCGCGCGCTCGATCATCCGGTCCAGTACCGCCTCGACCGAGCCGCACCGATGTACGCGCGTGCCCTTGAAGATCGGCCAGCTCTTCGCTGGCCACTGGTGGGCGGTGTCCGCGAACAGGGCGACGACGCGGATGGCGTCGGTGCCCGAGGCGCGCGCCTCCTCGGCGCCGCGCTGGATGGAGCTGTAGACGTGCACGCAGTAGCGGCCGTCGCGGTCGTGCTTGCGCTCGTAGACCTCCTCCCCGTGCGTCGCGGGGAGGAGCGCGAAGCCCGCCGCCGCCAGCCTCTCGCGGATGGCGGCAGCGGGCACCTGAACGAAGCGAGCGCTCACTTGAGCCCCTCGACCAGCACGAGCACCTTGCGGGCGCGGGTCATGGCAACGTAAGCCAGGTTGTCTTCCTCGACGCCGGGGCGGCGGCGGTAGGTCGCGCTGAGCATCCACACGCGGTCGCGCTCCAGGCCCTTGGCCTTGTGGGTAGTCGAGAGCGTGATGCGCGAACCGTCGTTCGTGTCGGCGAACAGGCCCTCGATGCGGCTCACGACATCGGCCACACTCGACAGGCCCTCGCTGAGCGCGATCAGGCAAGCCGCCCGATCCTCGACCGCCTGCGTATCGCGGTGCTTGGCGGCGAGCCGCGCGCACTCTTTGCCGGCCCACTCCTCGACGTACGAGCGCAGAGATTCGACGCTCTGCGCCTTGCTCTTCTTGACGAAGGCGGCGAGCTGCGCGCCGATGTCGCGGCCCTGGATGGCGGCGCGGCGGTCTTCGGCCAGGAAGCCCATGCAGAGCGAGATGAGCGGAGCGTTCGTGCGCGAGAGCACGAAGTCGCCCGGCTGCACATCACGCCGCATCTCCTTGTAGGTCGCCGACCGGACCTCGCCCTCGTCGGCGTCCGACGCGGCTTCGATGGTCGGCACGATCTCCTGCGCCTCGCGGATGACAGCCTTGCAGCAGCGGTAGCAGATCGACAGCGGCAGCTCCGTAGCGCCCAGACGCGTCTTGACGTTCTCGAACGCGCGCTCGTCGGCGCCGCGGAACCGATACACGGCTTGCCGGGGATCGCCCACCGCCATGATGCGGCCGTCAGCCTTGACCGCGCGCAGGACCATCTCGATCTGCGCCGCGTTGAGGTCTTGCGTCTCGTCCACGAACACTCGGTCGAACTTGCGTTGCGGCAGGTCGAGCACGACCGGCAGCCAGATCATGTCGTCGAAGTCGATGCGGCCGTCGTCGGTGCCCGTGCACTGCTGGAGGAGCTTGAGCACGTCCTGGATGAAGGGCGCCCGGTTGCCGTTGACGGCGCTGCCGATGCCGAAGGCGTCGATGATCTCGTCCACCTGCTCTTCGGTGCTCGCCAGCGCGCCCTTGCAGAGCGAGACGGTCTTGGCCAGATCGCGGCGCAGCTCCCAGGTCTTGCTGTCGTCGCCGTGCAGCGCGCGGCAGAAGTCGTCCACCCGGCGGCCGTCGATGCGCAGGCGCCCCAGGGCCGCCGTGACGCACTTGAGGCCGTAGGAGTGCAGCGTCGAGACCTCGACCCCGCGGCCCCTGACGCGGCGACCCAGCTCCTCGGCGATGGCCTTGTTGAAGGCCACGAAGAGGGTCTTGAGGCCGGAGGGCACGTGCTCGACGGCGGCCTCGATGGTGGTCGTGTTGTGCGTGACAGTGAAGTCGCCGAGCAGGAATCGACCATCGCCGTCAAGAGTGAAACCGTAGTAGTCGCCTCGACCGATGTACTCAACCGTGAAGCCGGTCACGGTGGCGCGTTTGATCTGCTTGCGCGACGGCACCATTCGCCGCGGTACGCGAACGGGAATGCGCGACAAGTCTCCGCTGATGGAAAGACGCTTGTAGACGACACCGTTGACCGTTTTGTCGAACGCATACGCGGCCAACCCAAGACTGCGACAGAGAAAGAGCATCTGCTCGGCGAGTGTGTGCGAAACGGTCACCCACTCGTACGATCCGCCAGCGTAATAGCCGTCCGTGTCGAGCAGCCCAGCGAGAATCGCGAAACGAACTTGCTCGTCGTTGAAGACGTACTCGCGCGGCATGACCTTGTATCCGCTCAGTTCGCACCGTTCGGAGAAGAACCGGCGAAGCACGGACGGCGTGTGTCTACCGGCCTCACCGCGCTCGCCGATGCGGAAGCGGATGTTGACCGTGTTGTGCGACTCGTCTGGCCGAAGCACGCACTCGTGGCCGTACTTCGCTGCGATCGTCTGGCAGTAAGAGATAATCTCCGGCTCTCGATTGGTGATCTGCGCCTCGCCGCGTGTGCCGTCACCGAGCCACAATCCGACGAGGTACGGATCGACAGTCACCGCTTGCGACGCGAACCGCACGCCGGTACGCCAGAGTTTCCAATCGCGATCGATGCGGCGCTCGCCGGCTTCGGCTAGCAAGTCGCAGAGAGCGACGTCACGCACCTCGTTGACGTGTCGATTGGTTCCCGTGAGCGTCAGGATGTGCGCATCGTTACAGATCCACGGATCGCCCTTGACCGGCACGATGCGGAAAAGCGGACCGTTGCCGCGCGACACGGACTGCACGATGCGCGGCTCGGAGTCCGGCCCCATGAGCGAATCACCAGCCGCGATCTGCTCGACCGGCTTGATCGAACCGTCGTGCAGCATGACGGCCGTACCGAGTCCGAGGCACTTACCGCTGCCGGCGCAGGCGTTGAGGACGGTGTGGCCGGTTCCGTTGGCGACGTTCTCGAAGACAGCGCGTTGATAGAGGCTCCAGTTGCGCATGGCGGGATCTCCTTTTCCCAGTGGGATAGACGTACCGTAACACGCGAGTATTCGGTGTCAAGAAAAAAGATGCACCGCTTGACACCGAATACCGCAGCGCTACCCTACGTCTATCCGGGTGACGATGATGGACACCGTTTCCGCTCAGACTGGAACTCCCCGATGACCCCCCGTCAGAAGGCCGTGCTCGCGAAGGTCATCGTCGCGACCACGCGCGGACAGTGGTACCGCGCGGGCGACGTCAAGGACGATGGCCGCCTGCACGGCCACGGCGAGCGCGTCACGCTCGCGTCGCTGCACTCGCATGGTCTGCTCGTCCGCCGGGCCTGGCGCGGCGTCGAGGGCGAGCGCGATGCGGCCCACGAGTACCAGGCTGCCAGACACGTGCTCGACGTGTTGCGCGGTGTCACCACGAAGGAGGAGAAGTAGCCATGCCGCGATCGATGCAGGAAGTCCACGCCCTCGGCCACCACGCCGCCTACCCGCGTCTGCGCTGCGCCGAATGCCGCACACACGTCTGCCCGCACTGCGGCAACCGCGATCCGAAGCTCATCGAGGACAACGGCTGCTCGCCGTCTGACCTCGACTACACGCTGCTCTGCATCGCGCGCGTCTCGCCCGGCGAGGATGCCTTCGGCGGCGACGCGAACCCGCCGCTCGACGTCGGCGCGGACGGCAAGGTCGTCTGCGGCATGCAGTGGTGCCCGAACGAGTGGAGGGACGAGGGATGAGCCGCCGCCGCTACCACCGCATGCTCCCGCAGAACCTTCACATCATGCCGAAGGGGCACTCGACGACGCGCCTCTGCGGCGCGACGGCGGGCGGGTTCATCCGCGAACGCGACGCCGACTACCTGCGCGCCTTCCTGCGCGACGGCGGCGGCCTCTGTCCCCAGTGCGCGAAGCTGCTCAACGAGGAGACCGACCATGCTTGACGATCTGGACACCCCCATCCCCTACACGCTCACCGCCCTCGGTGCGTCCGTGAGCCTCGCTCCGCGCGACTTCGAGCTGACCTGCGATGACTGCGGCTGCGAGTTCGAGACGACGCCGGGCTCCGGTGGCGTGGACGTCATCTGCCCCGCGTGCGCCACGGAGCTGGCGCGCACGGCGCGTGCATGTGGAGCCGGTCGATGAGCCGCTCGACCGCCCCCGTGACCGCCCTCTTGGCTGCTGCTTGCGTCGCCGGCTACGGCATCGAGTTGGCGAGCGGCGACGTCGAGCAGTTTTGCGGCTCCTACGGTCTCGCGCACTTCACGCTCGGCGCTGCCCTCGGGAGCCTCTTCCTGCACGCCGGCCTGCTGCACCTGGCCGGCAACCTGGCAATGCTCATCGTCTTCGGCTCGATGGTCGAGCGGGCGATCGGTAGCTTGCGCTTCGCGGTCGTCTTCTTCGCAGCCGGCGTCGCTGGCGCGGTCGCGCATACGTTGCTCGATCCCTCGACGACGCTCGTGGGCGCCTCCGGCGCCATCCTGGGCGTGATGGCCGTCTGCGCGATGGTCCGGCCGCGCACGGTCGGGTTCACCGCGATCTACTTCGCGTGGAACCTATGCGCGCTCTTCTTCCCCCAGTCAGCGTTCGCGATGCCGGGCGTGTCGCTCGGCTGCCACGTGGGCGGCTTCGTCGCCGGGTTCCTGGTCGGCCGCGCGCTGTTCGGCCGCGCGCTCGCGGAGGCGGCAACATGAAGTTCTGGCTGCGTGGAGACATCGGGTACGTCGAGTCGCAGGAGCCCGACGAAGTGGACCTCGTGTACGAACACCAGGAGGCTGTAGCGGTCGCCGGCTCGTCAGCGGAGCTGCTCGACCTCATCGAGCAACTCGAAGCGGCTGGGCGCGAGCTGTGGGGCGCAGACTGGAGGAAGCCGTGAGCACCCGCCCCGCCCCGCACTGCCAGGAAGCGACGCGCTGGCTCAAGGCGCGCGGCTGGAACCTCGCGCCGCTCACCGGCCAGGATGCGCCGTGCTTGCAGGCCATCGCGCACTGCTGGCGCCTGTACTTCGCGTCCGACACGGACGGCAGACACGCGGCCGTCGAGGCGGTCGCGGCGCTGCTCGGCGGCTGCCAGGAGGTCTGTTGGCCGATGGCGCGTGAGCTGATCGCCCAGGCCGGCGACTGGAGCCATCGACGCGAGGTCTGGCCGCAGGTCGCGCGAGCCTTCTGGCGGCGGGGAGACATGGAGCGCGCCGATCGCCTTGCCCGCTGCCACGAGGGGCTCTCCGTCGTAGAGCCGGAGCGGCACTGATGGCCCGCGGTCGCGCCGGCGCGCGCTACTACGACGGCCGCCAGCTCCTCCTGTCGGGCCGCTACCTCGGCCTCGACGCGCGCGTGGAAGCATCCGCGTGCGCGAAGCGCCTCCGCGCGACCGGGCACTGGGCGAGAATCGTGAAGGTCAGCGACTTCAACTACGCCGTCTACTCGCTGCTGAACGAGAGTGGACCATGAAGCTCCACGCCATCACCGACCAGGAACTCACGGCGCTCACCGGGTGCGCCGAGCTGCTCCGCGGATACATCAAGAGCTACGACCCAGGCAACGGCGAGCACGCCGACTGCCTCGAAGCCGCCTGCGACATCGACGCGATCGTGTCCGCCGTGCTTCGGCCGCGCGTGCGATCTTCACCCGGAGCGCGTGCGCGCCGCAGAGCCCGCGCCGATCGATCGTCAAGTCGAGGTGCACGAGGATCTCCGCGCGTGGGATCGCCAATTCGACGATCTGTACAGTGACGTGGCCGGATTCGTGTCGAAGACGTTGCCGGCGTACCGGCGGTTGCGCAAGAGCGCCTCGTCGATGAGCGACCGCGGAGCGATGCTGCGACCCCTCGGGCCGAGCGTTACGCGACTGGCTCTGACGACCTTGGCAGGCATGCCGGTGATAGTAGCGCAGGACCGCTTTCCCGCGGAGCGAGGACAGGGCGGGTCTCTCGACCCGCCGTTCGCGCCCGTGAGGGGATCCTGAGTCTGCCTGTGCAGCCCCGATGATACCCTGCGGCCCATGAAGCTCGCCACTACCCAGCTCGCAGCCGCCCTCGCCGGCGCGCTCACGGTCTTGCTGCTGTTCGCCACGGCCTGCCGGGGCTGCCCGCCCGCTCCGCCCGCCGACGCCGGGCCGGGCGACGCGGCCGCCGGGTCGAGTGCCATCGTCGTCAACCGCACGCTGACGCCGACTACGGTCTACGTCTCGTTCGGCGGCAACTCGAAGGTCGGTCCGACCGACTGGCCGTTCTGCGGCGACGCGGGCGGCTGCTCGTTCCCGCTCGCGCCGAGCGCCAGCCAGGTGCTCCCCTCCTTCGGCCGCGCGCTCAACGTCACCTTGTCGTTCGACCAGGCGCCCGGCTGCAACACGACGCTCGGCGAGCTGAACTTCAACATCCCCGGCTGGACGCAGGACACCACGAACATCAGCCTCGTCAACGGCTGGTCGAACGACATCGAGATCGACGTGAGCGATGCCGCCGCGCTCGGCCCTACGCGCGGCGCCGACGCGAACGCCGACGTCTACGGGGTCTTCCCCGTGGCCTGCGACATCTGCGTGGCGCGGTCGGCCCCGCCGTGCGGCTTCGATGCTGCCGGCTGCACGGTGGCCGGCTCGTGCGGCTGCAAGTCCGGCACGCAGTACAACCCGACCGTGCCGTGCCAGGAGAGCTTCGCGCCCGGCGCCTTCGTCGCTGTCGCGCTCGTGCGGCACTAGATATCGCGCGGCACGTACTGGTGCACCCACTGGCGCACGGCGCGCAGCACCGCGCCCGAGTGGTCGGCCAGCGCCGCATGCTCGATCGCCTCGTGTAGGTATTCCTCGCAGTCGCGCAGCCAACACAGCTCGCCGCCGTGCCGGAAGTACTCGTACGCGGCAGCCGCGCGCGCGGCCCACTTGTACGCCGTCTCCTCATCGATCTGCTGGCGCGTCTTCTCCAAGACCTCGCGGCGGGCATCGTCCAGGACTGTCACGAGGTCGATGCTACTTACTCGAACGTCCGCTCGGCAAGCTCGCCGAGTCGGCGGCTGTCGCCGGGGCGCTACTGCTCACGGTCCGATCGAGCACACGTGCGCGGCCGGCGGAGCCGGATGGGGTAGCCCTTCTTGCCTCACTTCACCGATCCGAACGCTCATGGTGAACTCCTCACGGTAACGCTGCGAGTAGTGTGCGCCGCGTGGACGGCGGCCTTGACGAAGACGCGCTTGAAGAGCGGCTGCCAGTGCTCCGGCACCGCGCAGTGCCCGTAGCTGTCGCGACCCTCGGCCGAGTCGGCAGCGATCAGGCGCGCTTCGGCGCGGCCGATCGGTCTGCCGTCCGGTGCGCGGGCGGTGAGTCCGAAGAGCTTACCGCGGCGACCGGCCTCGCGAAGCACGCGGCTGCGACTCGACAGGCTGCTGCGCTGCACGGCGCGCACTGCCTCGGTGACAGTGGCGCCAGCTCGCAGCAGGCGTGCGGCCTCCTCGGGGATAGCGTTCATTGCGCGTGCGCCTTCTCGTCGAGATGAACGGTTGGCAGTGCCGCCTCGCACTCGGCGCAGACGAACGCGATCGAGTGCTTGTTCTTGAGGTACTTGGCGAATACCGGCGCTTCGGGATGGTCTTCGCAGCGGATCATCACGCCGCACGATTCGCTGTCGCAGTCGCAGACAGCTTTCGCCTGCTCGTGCAGCTCGCTCGGCGTGTAGCAGCCCTCGGACTCGTGCATCGTGCCGTCCGTCGTCGGCGGCTTGAAGCCGGCGTTCTTGAGCGCCGCCTCCAAGTCGTCGGAGAACTCGGCGTCTACCTCTCGCCGACGCTGGGCGTACATCCAGAGCAAGTCCTGCGCGGTCTTGTCCTTCACGCTGAGCGGCACCTTGCCGCGCGGTGTGGTCGGATACTTGTCGCTCTGAAACTCTCCGTCGATCAGATGTGCACCCATCGCGTCCTCCTCGAAAGCTCCCTCGGCGGCAGCCGGCGCGCGCCCACGACTCAAACGCGCGCCGGCCGAGAGGCAGGCCCGTCGTAGCGGCCGCGTGGCCGCCGCCGGAGTAAGCAGCGCCGAGTCCTCGCGTCCTGCTGTTCGCCCCTTGCGCCCATGCCCAGGCGCTCCGCCAGAATCCTCATCGCTCCCTCTTCGCCAGCAACTCGCGCGCCCTTTTCTCGGCGTCGTGCGGTCGGCCGATCGTTCCGCCGAGATGGATGACCGGCATCGACGCGCGCTCCGCGAGCCCTCGCTCGATGAGCGACTGGACGAAGCCGTCCGACTGAAAGCAGTGCTCGTGACCGGCGTGCTGCCGAAACGGCGGATACTCGTACGCCTCGATCTCGGCATCGAAGTCGAACGCTTCGGTCGCTCGCAAGATGGCGAGCACGTGGTACTCCTCGAACTCGCCATCGGTCAGCACGAAGACGTCGCCGGGCTTCACGGCTTCCTCCAGGCGGCTACGAGCTGCGCAACGAGATGCGGCTGCGCCCACGGTCCATCGGCGACGCGCATCGCACCGCAGTATGGGCAGCGCTCCGCCGCTCCCGTGCGGATCGCCACCGGGTGCGTGCACTCGGCGATTCGCTTCACTTCGTCCTCGATGCTCACGGCGGCCCCTTCGGATGCACCGGACAGGTCGGCAACGGCTCGCGGCTCGGCCCGAAGAACAGGCTCACCAGTCCGGCCCATGCGACCGCGTTGCACTGGCACTCGGTGTCTTCCTCACTGACTACGGTGTCGGCGAGCGCGGCCTTGCAGCGGGCGATGAGCCGCTGCTGCCGATCGGCCAGCTCGCAGAGCTGTTCGATGGCCTGCGCGCCCATCTCCCGGAGCTGCGCCTCGTCGCCGTGCGCATCGTTCTCGCGCAGTCGCCGGGCGACCTCACGGGCGATGACCGGGTACTCCATCACGTCGGCGAGACCTCCGTCTCGACGATGACGCGCCTCGTGCGCTCCAGCTCCTTGCGGACTTTCACGTGTACCGCCGGCGGCTGCGCCGCAGGCCGCCGGCGACCTTCTTCACGCTGTTCACGAGGTCGGGGTTTGTCAGGTGGTCGAAGATGGTCGCCGCCGCCTTCACCGTCTCGTTGTCGGTCTCCATGATGCCGTCGAGCGGACTGTCGAGCAGGTGGTACTTCTCGATGACCTTGAGCGCGCTGAACGCCATCCTGATGCGCTCGTGCTCGGAGTTGTTGCGCTCGTCGAGCGCCATCGCCATCAGCTCCTTCGCCTTCTTGCGTGCTGCTGCACTCATCGCTGTCCTCCGAATCGCTCTTCGTACTCGTTCCATGCCTGGTCGCCCAGGCGCTTGATCAGCTCCCACTGCTTGCGCGTGAGCGAGCACGAGGGGAGCCGAACGGTCGGCGGCTCGGGCTCGGGCTTGTACGAGCTGACCGATCCGCCGACCGCGACCTCGATGGGCATGTTCTGCGGGTGCTCGGGACACGGCGACTTGAGCGACACGGACCGCTCGACGTTGTACCGGGTCTCGTTACGGACCTCGATCTGCACGCCGCTCGGTAGCGAGCGCTGCTCGTGCGAGTCCTTGTCGTTCGCCTCCTGGACGCGGACCTCGATACGCTCCTGCGCGTGCATGTCGCTCAGCACCATTCGGCCCGCGATCACGTCCGCCGTCTGCCACTGCGTGCCGTCGAGGAACGACAGCCAGCACGTCCAGGACTCGCGGACGCGCGCACCGACGATACGGCAGGGGATGTCGAGGGCAACACACATGCTCGCGGCCACCAGCACCGCGTCATCGGCATCGTAGGGCGGTTCCAGCGACAGCGACTCGCCGCGCGTCGGATCACTGCCGACCCCCTGCGCGCGAATCCAGTCGGCGATGGCCTGCACCCGCTTGCGCACGGTCGGCTCGACGCCGGCGATGATGGCCGCCTGCCGCACGATCTTCTCGTTCGGCGTGCGCGCCAGCGTCGCGAGCTGGCGCAGAGTGGTCTCGATGCCCGTGTTGTTGCTCATGTTGTTCTCCTCCTCGGCGTCGCGCAACTCCGGCACGCCGCTAGCAGCTCCTTCGTAGCGCCGTTGAAGATCATGCACTCGTTGCATGTCCAGCCAGGTAGCACCCATCCGCTCGGCGGTCGCCAGGCGCCGGCGGCCGCGCCGTGGTCGCCGTTGTTGTCGCGGATGGAGCCGCAGAGATGGCACCAGCCGATGAGCGTCTCACCGGCGTCGATGACGACGACCTCGGCCTCTGGATGCAGACAGCCGCCGGAAGGTGCCGATGAAGTCCTGGGCGCCACGTCCTCCAGGACGTCCTGCCACGTCTGGCAAGCCGGAGGCTGGGGGACTCTCAGTTGTCCTTCACCGGCACCTTGCGGCGGCCGACCTTTCGTCACGATGCCGAGCCGTTGTAGCTCGCGGTTGCTCTTGTCGCCGTACGGCGTCTCGTAACAGGAGCACGGGCAGCACGTAGGCTCGTGATGCACTTCGCGATGCTTCACGTGCACGCGTCCCGTGATGTCGGCTTCATGGCACGTGTCCTTGCAGAGCGCGTAGCAGGGCGCATGACCCATCGAGTGCAAGTCGAACGGATGCCCGCAGCGGCCGCAGTTCGGCAGCGACTCGCTCACCGCAAGTGCTCCGCGAGCTGGAGGCTGTCCTTGCTGCCCTCGATGATGCCGAGGGTGCGCAACTTTGAGATAGCGTTGTTGAAGCCGCCGCCGGTCGGCTCGTACATCGACTTGCAGCGCTCGGCGATCTCCTCACGGCTCAGCACCGGCCGGGCGCTCTCCTTGAGCACGTGCATTATCTCGCGGTGCGCCTTGCCCAGCTCCGGGTGCCGCAGCCAGTCGGCGAAGAGCGCATCGCTGTCCGCCGGAAGCGGGTCGAAGCTGCCGAGCGCTCGCAGGCCGGCGTCAGTGATGGCGTACGGCCCGTCGCCGTCGCCGGTGATGCGCGGCGAATCGTAGTTACGCAGCGCGCCCAGCAGGTTGTTGAAGCCGCCACCGTTGATGGCGTAGCGGGCGAGGATTGCGAGCTTGCTCTTGCTGCACTCGCCGTAGCGGGCAAGCGCCAAGAGGACACGCCGCTGGCCGCCGGGCATCGACTCGCCGGGTCCGTCGATCTGACGGGTCAGCGAGCGCATCGGCCGTCCGTTCAACTGCCGCTGCGGCGACGGCGGCGTCTTCACGGTGACTCGATCGACCAGCTTCTCGACTCGGCCGGTCATCTCCTCCGCATCGTCCTTGAAGCCGCCGAACAGTCGCACGATGGTCTGGATGCCGTCCTCCAGCTTCGGCATGTTCGCTCGGATCGCCGTCAGCTCGTCGCGGATGCTCGTGAACAGGCGCTCCTGCTCCTTCGGCATCGCCGGCTCGGCCGGCTTGCCTTTCTCCAGCTCCGCGATACGCCTCCGCAGCTCGCGCGGGTCGTCGGCCTTCGCCTTCTCGATGGTGGCGGCCAGCCGCTCCCGGAGCACCGCGAGGTCCACTTCGGCCGCTCGCTTCGGCGTCGCCACGCGCTCGCCGACCTTCGGCGTCGCCGACGAGTCGAAGGTCTCTCGCAGGTCGATGTGCGTGCGCTTGAGCAGCCGCAGCCAGCTCGGGCTCCAGACGAACGCGTCGCCGTCGTCGAGCTGCTGGAGCGAGGCCAGGACGTCGGCCCCCTCGCGGTCGGCGTTGTGCTCGATCCAGCGCTCAATGGCGTCACGGTCCTGCGGCCCGGTCATCCGATGCGCGATGAGTGTCTCGATCTGCGTGAGCACGTCCTTGTTGACGAGCGCCGGCCGCTGACTGATGAGCGTGACGCCGATGCCGCGCGCGCGCCCCTTGCGCACGAGATCGTTGATGGCGCCGACGAGACGCTCGCCGCCGTGGTCGATGCGCTGGGGACAGTTTCCGGTCACGAACACTCTCCCGTTGCGCCGCGCGACGAAGGCGCCGGTGGGGACTGTTATGTCCCAGACAATCCCATTGTACTGTTCGCGTTTCGGTCTGTAGATCAAGTGGTGCTTCCGCATCGGAGCTGCGGTCACGTTCCATTGACTTGTCAACTCGTTCCACCGCTTCGTCGTTCCGATCCCCAGTCGAAGCGACACTTCCTGAAAGTCGTCGGCAAGGCCCTCGTCTAGACCGGGGTAGAAGCCGACCCATCGACCATTCTTGGACGTGCCGTCACCTTCGAGGAGTCCCGTCCACAAGGCTTCGATCTGCTCGATTGAGGCTTGCTCGATGAGGACGCGTGGAACGCGGTGAATGTCGTTACCGAGCCATCGCAGAAACCGAT
>Ga0187846_10001288_pt1 | contig 14184 bp, 9 predicted proteins | sample TC_taG_FD_161473 | JGI IMG/M metagenome (GOLD analysis project Ga0187846, IMG submission 161473) | Biofilm microbial communities from the roof of an iron ore cave, State of Minas Gerais, Brazil - TC_06 Biofilm (v2) | ecosystem: Environmental > Terrestrial > Deep subsurface > Cave > Wall biofilm ...
AGGAGCACCAGGGCCGCCTGGACCTGCTGCACCTGCACCTTCGCCTGACGGATTTGGGCATCCGTCAAGCCGCCATCGAAGATGGTGAGCGTGGCGAGCAGCCCGGCATCCCATGCGACCCCCGGCGTGGACAGTCCGCCCCTGAGCGTGGTCCCAAATATCGCATCGTTGCCCAGGGCGCCGCCGACGACGATATTGAAAAATGGACGTTGCCCCGCTTGGGCGATCTCGACCGCGGCTTGCGCCGCGGCCAGGCGCTCCTGGAGGGCGATCAATTCCGGTCGATGCCCCAGGGCAGTCTGAATCAGGTCCGGCAGGTCAGTGCGGAGGGAAGTGATCGCGATCCGCTCCTGCGGTTGCAGAAGGGTAGTGAGCGGCAGGTTCAGAAGCTGATCCACATCCTGCTGGGCCAGGGCCAGGTCGTTCTGCGTCGCTATCAGCGAGTTCCGTGCATTGGCCACGTTGATTTCGGCCTGCGTCAGATCGAGTCGGGACGATTCTCCTGTCGCCACCCGCGCGCGCGCGACGCCAAGGTTCTCCTCCGCCGCTGCCAGCAGGCCGCGGTAGACATCCACGCCGGCCTGGGCGGTGAGCATGGCAGAGTAGGCCTTACTGACTTCAAGCACCAGCTGCAGCTCCTGTGCCTCCAGCACCGCATTGGCCCCCTTGAGGTTGGCCTCGGCGAGCGCCACCTGCGCCTGGAGCTGACCGCCACTGTAGAGCGGATAATTGTAGGTGACCTCGATCGTGTAGACCTCGGGAGAGAGGGTCGGGAGGGTGAATGCCGGCACGCCGGGAATCAGCCCGGCCGGGACGGTGATGGTCGGTGGATTGACGAGTCGGAGAGATCCGTTGAACGCCGCCTTGCCGACCGTGAGGGCCTGCGCCTGGGCCAATTGCTGCTGCGCGACATTCACATCATACGCGGCGACGCGGAGCGCCAGGTTGTTCTGCGCCGCCAGCGTGAGGGCTTCGGCCATCGTGATCGGCCGCGGGGGCGGCGCCGGAGCCTGCGCAACGGCGGCCTGCACCACGGACAGCACCACCGCGACGGCGCCGGCGGGGACCCACTTCTGTTTTGCGTCACGCCGAGAGGCTCGCCGCACCCCACCGCGAAGAGGGCGTCCCATCAGGGTCCGGCGCGAGGAGGGCGCGGCCTTGCACGCCCCCCCATCCCCCTCCGGTCGCGCGCCAGCAGCGCCATCACTTCGTCGGCATAGTGCCCCCGCCGCACCAGCTCGGCCATCAGCTTCATCGGTCTATCGATGTGGTGGAAAAAGGCTTTGTAGCCGGCGCAGAGGTAGTTCAGCCCCGGCTCGCCGCCGGGGGTGAGGATGAAGCGGTTGCGGGGGCATTCGCCGTGACAGGCAAAGCGCACGTCGCACTCCCGGCAGTACCGGGGCAGGGTATCCCGCTTATCCTGCCCGAACTTGCGCTGCGCTGGCGAGACGACGAGGTCGATCATGTGCGTCTCCGTGATGTTGCCCAGCCTATAGCCGGGTTCGACGAAATGGTCGCACGCGTAGAGGTCGCCGTTGTGCTCCAACGCCAAAGCCCCGCCACAGGTCTCGCGGAAGACGCAGACCGCTGGCGGGACGCCGACCCAACTGGCCAGCGCGGCGTCGAAGTGCTGGACGAACACCTTGCCCACGTCGCGCCGCACCCACTCGTCGAAGACGGTGATCAGGAATCGGCCGTACTGCTCCGCCCCCACCGAGCGCTCGGTGACCTGATCGCCCTGGACCGTATACAGCGGCCGCGCGCCGCCCGGCCGCGCGCTCCAGCCAGCGTCGGCCAGCGGGCGCAGGGCGTCGGTCACTCGTTCGACAATGGGGATGAACTGGATGAACTCCGCCCCCAGCTCGTCGCGGAAGAAGCGGTAGACCTCCAGCGGGTGGTCTTGGTTGGCGGCGTGGACGGTGCAGAGGATGTTGAAGTCCACGTGGTGGTTCTTGAGCACGTCCAGGCCGCGCATCACCTGGTCGAAGGTCCCCTCCCCGCCCTTGGTCACCCGGTACGCATCGTGCATCTGTTTGGGACCATCCACACTCAGGCCCACCAGGAAGTGATGCTCCCTGAAAAACGCGCCCCATGCGTCGTCCAGCCTCGTGCCGTTGGTCTGGATGGTGTGCTGGACGTGCTGGTCGGGCCGGCGATGTTTCTCCGCATATGCGACCGACCGCTTGAAGAACTCCAGCCCCATCAGGGTGGGCTCGCCGCCCTGCCAGGCGACCGTGACCTCCGGGGCGCGATGGCTTTCCAGCAGCTGCCGGAGGTAGGTCTCCAGCAGATCGTCCGCCATTCGGAACCGGCTGCCGGGGTAGAGCAGCTCCTTGGACAGGAAGAAGCAGTACTTGCAGTCCAGGTTACAGACCGCCCCCGTCGGCTTGGCCAGCACGTGAAAGCTCGGGGGGGCATCTCGGGGCAGGGTCAGCCCGCTCGTCGCGGGCCGGTCATGCGTCATCTGAGATTCCCCTTGTGGTGAGAGTTAGTCTCTCCCCCTGATGAACGCGGCATGCATGATCTTGCGATCAGCCTCGCTGAGCCGCATGGGCCCCACCTTGAACGTCAGCATGACGATCTTGGCGGTAAAGAGAATGGTACCTGGTAGTCGTTGTCATCCTCCGGCGTGCGCGGGTCCATGCCGACGTCGAACGTCTCGTCCCACGGCAGGAGGAACGGGATGGCGTGTGGGATCTTCTTGGCGTCAACGTTCTTGCCGTTCACCCTCGGTACGCCGGTGCCGCCCTTGCCGAAGTCCCGCCCGTCGTAGGTGAAGTCAAACACGACGGTATGCCTGCCCGGGGCGAATGGCTCCTTGCCTTCCCAGCGGACCCGCGGCGGGTCCACGAGATTGTAGAGGAACGCCGGCTTGCCCTTCAGCAGATACCACAGATACCACCCGTAGCCGCCCAAGCGGCCACCATTGGTCACGATCATCCCCTCGCCACCCCCTGGGGGACCTCCACCTCGGCCGTGATCGTGGAGGACCTGTTGAGGATGGGCGGCTGGGCGCGACAGACATCAAATCCACCTGAGAGGGGGGTCGCAGGCTCCGTGTCCTGGCGACAGCGCGCTCGGCACCCATGATCGCAACCAACGCGAGCATGACAACCGCCGGCCGTTTATGCGTTTTGTGAAGCCTCGAACTCACCGGCATTTCAATTCAAGGCACGATCACCCCTCCTCATCTCATCGGATTATCTTCGTGATCTTCGATCCCTGGAGTGAGAGATTGAAAAAAAGGCCTTGTTGATCCAACGTGAATGCCACGATGGGTCGATTGAGCTGCGCGGAGTTGATGGCGCCAGAGGCGCCCACATTGACGACCGCGATGTCACCGCTGAGGCCCACCTGCCAGGACTTGTCTGTCCTGGCGTCAGTCTGAAACTCCGTGAGGGGGGCCTGCAGCATTGAACAGATGATCACGGCCTTCGCCGCCGCGCCGAATGTGAGCCCGAACGAGCCGGAGCCGATGCTGTAGTAGCTCACGCTCTTCCCATGGATGCGGAGCACACCCTCGCCATACGCCCCCCCGACGATGAACCCGCCCTGCACGATCTGCGGAAAGACGAGGACGCCCTTGGCGTCCTTGAGGGCCTCGTCGGCGCCCGCATGCTTCTGCCGAAACTGCTGGAGGATCTTGTTGGCGCTCGCGTCGATCTCCGCCGCCGTCGCGGCGAAAGATGCGCTCGGCAGGATCATGGTGCCGAGCATCACTGAGCACACGGTCCACGCGAGGTGCTTCCCAAACTCTTGCGGTCGCATGACCTCCTCCTATCGTCCTGCAACGCAACGGCGTCCACCAACATCAACCTGCTCGCGCGTCTCCGGAACTGGTCTTGATCCGCCTGACATTGAAGCTGCAGTCACATTCCGATCCTTCTATCCCTGGCCGCCGTTGCCGCCGGAGACACCGCGCGAGAAAACGAGGTCTAGTCTTTTCCTCTCGCGATCGCTTCTTTCATCCGCTTTTCTTCCCCCGCGGTCAACTGCATCGGCCCCAACTCGAAGGTCAGCTTCGCGATCGTGCCGTTGAAGGGGAACGGGACCTGATAGTCCTTTTCGTTCACGGAGGTGCGGGTGTCGACGCCGACGTCAAAGGTTTCGTCTATCGGCAGCAGGAATGGGATGGTGCGTGGCATCTTCAGTCTTGCCACCTCCCGACCATCGACCTTCAGCACGCCGGTCCCGCCTTTGGCGACGCCGGGGCCGTCATACTTGAAGTCGAAGACGATCGTGTGCTTCCCCGCCGCGAGCGCCGTTTGGCCTTCCCAGCGGAACTGCTTGAGAGCGAGACCGTTGTAGTTGAAGATCGGCTTGCCCTTGAGCAGGTACAGCCCGAAGCCGCCGAACCGGCCGCCCGCGGTGACGATCATCCCCTCCCCGCCCCCCTGCGGCACATCGACCCCGGCGGTGATCGTGTAGGACTTGTTCAGGATGCTCGGTGCGTTGCCGAGCGCGATGCCAGCAGTCTCGCCCGAGTACGTGAAGACAGTCCTGCCGGCCGTCAGGCTCGGCCGGGGCGCGATCGCGCGCTGGAACTGCTGGTTGTCGAGCGGGAACACGTTGTATTTCACCGCCTCCTGCGTGAACACGGCCTGCATTTGCTTGAGCTTCTCCGGCATGTTGCCCGACAGGTCGCTGTTCTGAGAATAATCCTGTTTCAAGTTGTACAGTTCCCATTTGTAGTCGCCGACCGCGGGCATCGGCGCATCGAGCACCCACGGCGGGACCGGCGGATGGGTGTTGGCATACCAATCGTCTTGGTAAATCCCCCGGTTGGCGCCCATCTCGAAATACTGGGTCTTGTGGGTCGTGGGCGCATTGGCGTTCGCCTTCTCGAAGGTGTAGGCCATGCTGACGCCTTCGATCGGCCTTTGCTGGATGCCGTCCACCAGTTCCGGCGTCCTGATCCCGGTGACCTCGAGGATCGTGGGCACGATGTCGATGATGTGGTGGAACTGGCCGCGGATGCCGCCGCGGTCCTTGATGCGGGCCGGCCACGAGATCGCCAGCCCCTGCCGCGTGCCCCCGAAGTGCGACGCGACCTGCTTGGTCCATTTGAACGGCGTGTCGAACGCCCACGACCATCCGACCGCCATGTGGGGAGCGGTCGCCGGACCACCCCAGGCGTCATACAACTTCAGTTGGTCGGCGACCGGAACGTCCAAGATTCCGTTGTAGGCCGTCCAGTCGTTCGGGGTGCCAACGGTGGTGCCCTCCGGACTGGTGCCATTGTCTCCCACGATGTAGATGATCAGCGTGTTGTCGAGCTTGCCAAGATCGTCGACCGCCTGGATGACCCGGCCGATCTCGTAATCGGTGTAGGCGGCATAGCCGGCGAAGACCTCCGCCTGCCGGGCAAACAACTTCTTTTCGTCGGCGGTGAGCGCCTCCCACCTCTTCAGGATGTCATCGGGCCAGGGGGTGAGCTCCGCATTCGCGGGGACCACGCCCAACCGCTTCTGGTTCGCGAAGATCTGCTCGCGCAACACGTTCCAGCCCATGTCGAATTTGCCTTTGAACTTGTCGCTCCACTCCTTCGTCGGCTGATGAGGGGCATGGGTGCCCCCGGGAACATACATGAGAAAGAACGGCTGGTCGGGCGCCTCGACGTGAAGCGCCCGCAAGTACTTGATCGCCTCATCCGCTAAGTCGGTGGTGAGGTTGTAGCCGGGCTTCCCGATCCACGGAAAGATCTGGGTGTGATTGCGGAACAGGTACGGGGTCCACTGATCCGTTTCGCCGCCGACAAATCCGTAGAAATACTGGAAGCCCATCCCCGATGGCCATTGGTCGAAAGGGCCGGACGGGTCAACCTGGAAGGCTGGCGTGTTGTGGTCCTTGCCGAACCACGACGTGGCGTAGCCATGTTCCGCCAGTATCCGGCCGATCGTCGCGTTCTCGGGGCCGATGATCGAGTCGTAGCCCGGGAATCCGGTCGACAGCTCCGTGATCACGCCAAAACCCACCGAATGATGGTTCCGGCCCGTGATCAGCGCCGCCCGCGTGGGCGAGCACAAGGCGGTGGAGTTGAAATTGATGTAGCGCAGCCCTGTATTCGCAACGCGGTCCGCCGCCGGCGTCGGGATGACGCCGCCGAACGTGCCGCTGACACCGTACCCCTGGTCGTCGGTCATGATCAGCAGGATGTTGGGCGCCCCGCTGGGAGGCACGACGCGCGGCGGCCACCAAACCCTCGAGTCCTTATAGCTCTCCTTGATCACACCGCCGAACGCCGGCGGGGTGGGCGGCAGATACCGGCCGTCAATGCTGATGGTGGCATCCGGGCTGCCCAGCGTGCCGTGGACCACGCCCTCCCCGGACGCGGATGGTGCAGGGCTGCCCGGCTGCGCCTCTGCCTGGCCCGACAGGAACGAGCCACTAAAGGTAGCGGCGATCGCCGCCTTCAATGTTGAGAGGAACAATTGCCGGCGGTTCATTCACATCTCCTCCGTTGGTCTTGCGTTGGCTCAAAGCCACGTGTGGAGCGACGGCTTCTGCACCTCCGAGAGCTTCCCTCTTGACATCACAAGTTAATCTTGTGTGACGCTCGCGTTAATGTCAGGTGAACGCCGTTCATATGTTTCATGATGGATCACGTGGCGCAGACCGCCGTGGTGACATTCTCCTCGCTGAACCCGTCAAGAGCGGCCGCGCCCAGCCATTGCCGGAACGTCCGTCCTCGGTGGAGTTCGGCTCAAACCACACTATCACGTTGGGGCGGCCGAGGCGACTCACCAAAGTTATACGAGGGGATGATTTTTCGGATCGTTCATCACTGGGGGAGCCCGGCACAAAGCGGCTCGGCCACAACACTAGGGGCACGATAGGCCTTGGCCGGTGGTTCGCGTTCGCGGTGGAGGGGATCAAGGGCGGGGACCGCGGGTCGGAGACCTTCCCGTTAAAGTCGACGGAGCGGCAGACACCGGTTTGCGGGGAGGACCAACAACGGTACGGGTGTAGCTTCGCAGCCAAACGCATGGCCTCGTTTCGCCCTGTGCGTGCCCTGGCTCGCTCTGAGTTCGATTCGCCGCAAGTAGATTCCCGGGATGGCTTCTCTCCGGTGGAGCATGAGACGCACGATGTCCCCCTCCTGCCTGCTCAGCGATTCTTTCGGACGCGAATCACCTTCGGGCGCCCCAAGTGCTCCACCCAAAGGGGGCACCCGCAATGTGACAATTGCGGCCGCGGCACGCCGATCCAATGCCTTCCGAGGCGCCGAGGCCGGAGTATCCGTTGCCGACAAGGGTGCGGCGGCCACAATCCCGAAGACTTGAGCGCACCGGGATTGTGGCCCTTGACGTGTGCCGGACAGGAGAGGCGTCAGATTCGACATTTGCCGAACACCCAATGTGCCAGCCCCTGCCTCTGCGACGTGCGGGGTATCGAGCCTATGGAACACAGACCTTGGCGGAGCGAGCGACACCCCAACAAGGGTGACAGAGGCTCGGCGTCCGGTGCCAGGGGTAGGGTCTTGTGAGAAACCGACGAGATGGCGAGGAGCGCCGACAAGCGGCCAACTCGGCCGCGGCGGCGCAAGACCGGCCCGAGCCCCCCCACCATCCGAGCCCAGGGCCGCTCCTAGACGTGCTGGTCACCAAGATCTCCGCTCCACGCATTCGCTCTCGGCTCGTCCACAGGACGCGCCTGCGCACGCAGCTTGAGGCAGGACGAGGTCGCCCGCTCATGCTCATTTGTGCGCCGGCCGGTTATGGCAAGACCACCGTGCTGGTCGACTGGCTCACCTCGCGGGGGGCTCACGGCGAACAGCCCGCGATCGCATGGCTGTCGTTGGACGAAGCCGATAATGATCCGGTTCGGTTCCTGCGGCTGCTGATCGCTGCCTTGCGCGTGTCTGCCCCAGCAATCGGTACCACGCTCCTCGGCGTACTCAGCGCACCACCCCATCCGCCGCTGCACACGATGCTGGCCCTCCTCGGGAACGATCTCGTCGCTTCCGGTCGGAATGTCACCCTCGTGCTTGAAGACTTTCACGTGATCCGCAATCGGCAGATCCAGGAGGCGATCGCCTCCCTGCTGGAGAACCCGCCGGCGCTGCTTCACGTGGTCATCGTGACGCGCGAAGACCCCTCCCTGCCGCTGCCGCGCCTCCGGGCCAGCGATGCGGTGTGCGAGCTGCGCGCCGCCGATCTCCGGTTCACCCAGGACGAGGCGGCCGCGTTTGTTCACGAGGTGATGGAACGTCCGCTCGCGCCCCGCGACCTCGTGGCGCTCGTGACGCTCACCGAAGGCTGGGTGGGAGGGTTACAATTGGCGATGCTGTCGTTGCCGGCGCTGGACGCGGATGTTTCGGGGTTCATCGCCAACTCCGCCGGAAGCCATCGTCACCTGCTCGACTACCTCACCAACGAAGTGCTGTCCCGCCAACCCCCTTCCATCCGGACCTTCCTGCTGCACACCTCGATCCTCGATCGGCTGAGCGTCCCCCTGTGCGGCGCGGTGCTGGGAGACGAGCACCTGGGGGTCACGCGGGCGCGGCTCGACCAGGTCGAGCGGCGCAATCTCTTCCTCATTCCCCTCGACGGTGAGCGCCGGTGGTACCGGTACCATCGTCTCTTTGGGGATCTGCTGCGCACCCGGTTGCGCCACACGGACCCAGCCCTCTTCGCCGAGCTCCACGGTCGGGCCAGCCGCTGGTACGAGCAGCAGGGGTTCTCGGACGACGCCATTCAGCACGCCTTGTCAGCGCCAGACTTCGATCGCGCGGCCGGCTTGGTCGTCCCGGTCGCGCTAGAAGCGATCGCCCGGGGAGAGACGTACGCGGTGCTCAACTGGTACCGGCGCCTTCCGGCCCCCCTGGTGGAATCCGCACCGCGTCTGAGCGTGGCCCATGCGCTCACGTTGTTGCTGTCCAATCAACCGGAGTTGGCGGAAGCCCAGCTGCAGAAGGCGGAGCGGCTCCTTCCGCCCGGTTCGCTGTCACAAGACATGCAGGGGACGCGCGGGCGGATCGCGCTGTTTCGAGCGCTCATGGGCTCCGCACACGGCGATCTTCACCGGACCGTGACGCTCGCGGCGGAAGCCCGGGCGCTGCTCTCGCCGGAAGATACGGTGGCACAGGCGACCGCACAATTTGAGGCCGCGTATGCCTTCCGCGTCAGCGGAGATGTCACCGCCACGAATGAGGGCGTCGTGCTGGCTGCGGCCGAACAAGCCGAGCGACTGGATTTGCCAGTCCTGAAACGGGTGAGCCTCGGCATGCTGGCCCGCTTTTACATGTGCCAAGGGAGGCTCCGGCGGGCGGAAAAGACGTTCGAGCGCGCCGCCGGGGCCGCCGGCGCCCACATGCTGTTGGGCGCCCCGACGTTCTACCTCGGCCGCGGAGAGCTGCTGCGGGAATGGAACGATCTCGGCCGAGCTGAAACCTCGCTGCAACAGGGAATCGATGCGATCTCCGAACACAATCCTGTGGATGCGTGGGTCGCAGCGCAGGGGTACGTCTCCCTGGCGCGTGTTCGACAGGCGCGGGGGGACGGCCACGGGGCCATGGCCGTGCTCGACGCGGGCGCCGTCCTGGCCCAGAAACGCGAGTTCGCCCCGCCGCTCCTGGCCTATGCCGCCGCGGCGCGCGCCCACCTCTGGTTGATGCAGGGAAACGACGCCGCGGCCTCGCGGTGGGCGGCCGCGAGCGTGCTCACCCCCGACGATCCCGTTAGCTACGCTCGCGAGATGGAGCACGGTGTATTGGCGCGCGTCCTGATTGCCAAGAAGAACCGCGCTGTCCTCGCCCTGCTCGGCCGCCTCTTGGCCGATGCGGAACGCTGGGGCCGCATGAGCAGCGCCGTCGAGATCTTGGCGCTGACCAGCCTGGCGTGGCACGCCCTTGGCGACCGACCCCGCGCGTTCGCCGCCCTCGCCCGCGCCATGGCCCTGGGCGAACCAGAGGGGTACGTGCGCGTTTTCGTCGATGAGGGCGCCCCCATGGCCTCGTTGCTTCGTCGCGCACGTCTCCGGGGCATCGCTCCCGAATATGCCGGCCGGCTGCTGGCCCTCCTCGAGCACCGCCCCACCAGCCGCACCCCGTCGTCCGTGCCCCCCGACGGTCCCCCGCCCCCCGGCGCTCCCCTCCCCAAGGCGCCCAACACCCTCGTCGAGCCGCTGACGGAGCGAGAGCACGAGGTCCTCAGGCTCCTAATCTCGGGCGCCTCGAACCAGGAGATCGCCCGCTTGCTCACCATCTCCCCCGGGACCGTCAAACAACACGTGTATCGCATCTTCGGCAAGCTCGGCGTGCAAAGCCGCGCACAGGCCATCCTCCGAGCCAGAGCCCTGAACCTCGACTCAGTCCGCCCCTCCCCCGGCACGGCCGGCCCGCAGAATTAACCCCGTCTGTTACTTTAGTTAGTCGACCCCCATCTCACGATGCCGTAGCATCAGTGCTGTCCGAGGTGCGACCTCCGCGGGGACCGTACGGGCGGCACCATGCGGCGGAAGACTCCACGGCCGAGTGCCCAGCCCCGCATGGTGCCGATCACGAGTAACATGATGTTCCCGAGGTGCGCAGACCGCCATGGGAATTCGGTACGAGATCCGGGTTCGCGGCGCGCCTGATCCCTCATGGTCGGCCTGGTTTGAGGGGTTTATCATCACGTATGACAACGCCGGGACCACCGTGATCACCGGCGAGGTGATGGATGAGGCGGCGTTCTACGGACTGATAGGCCGCGCGCGCGACCTGGGGCTCACCGTGCTGTCCGTGGAACGGCGAGATTCCGGCGCGGACAGCCTTGGAGCGGCACACCTCGGAACCAGTGGAGAGCTTTGACGGCAAGACCCGAGTGAGAAGACACACACGATGCTCTAGAGGGGGAGGGATGATCAGATGCGGGTTACTCGTCTCATTGTGGGGATCACCAGCGTGCTGGCTGCGGTTGTTCTTATGCTCGAACTGGGGGGGCCTGCGCTTGCGGATCCGAACAGCATCACCGTAGGGGGGGTCTGGGTGTGCAATATCACCCATGACGCGAGCGGGATGACCGCCGCCGAACGGATTGTACAGGTGCGGCAGCGCATCACGAACGTCCTCAGCACAGACCGATTCCGCAGTAACCCGAAGGTCTTCGTGCGGGTCCACGCGGCGGGTCCTGATGCGATCATTTCGGTCGGGGACCCGCAAGGGCAGGTCGTGGTGTTCACCGTGACCCCGCAGGACGCGGTGGGCACCTCGCTCACCCCGGTCCAACTGGCGCGCCAGTGGGCACCGCGGCTGGCGCAGGGCCTGGGCCAGGCGATGCCCTCCTCGTACTGGAACATTCCAGGGCATATCTATCTGTTCTAGGCGGGCGGCGGGGTGGGCCTAATGGTCCGAGACCACCGCCGGGGGAGGGCGGTCACGTATTCGACGAGCGTTGGAACAACACACACCTGCAAATCGAATCACCCCTTGGCGCGAACTGAGAAGGTGAATCGACCCTTCGGAGCTGTTCTGTGCCCCCGAAAATTCTGGGGGGCCGACACATGATCAGTGCCGAGAACTTCGTCAGGAAGGCCGGCCTCTTTGTTTGTCTCCTGCTTCTCGGCGACGGCTTGCTCCCCGGGATCGCTGTGGCCACCGAGGGCGGGCAAAGCGTGTATGTGCCCGGGGCCTACGGCAACTTCGGGATGGGAGCGCTCCCGGGGCCAGGGTTCTATTTCGGTGATTTTGCCTACTGGTACACCGGCTCGGCGAGCCAGACCGTGCGCAACGGGCGCCTCCAGCTTAACGCTAGTGAGACGGTGTATGCCAATACGTTCGAGTTCACGGGTGTCTCCTCGTCGACGATATTCGGCGGACGCTATTGGGGCGGCCTCTATATCCCTGTGGCCGTTGCCAGTCTCAATGCCGGGGCGACGCTCAACGTGCTGGGCCAGACGGTTGCCCGCACTGTGAGCGGGTCGCAGTTCGGTGTTGGCGATCTCTACGCCATCCCCTTCGGCCTTGCCTGGGATACGGGGAATGTCCACATTAGCTTTTACGAGGGCGTGAACTTGCCAACTGGGGAATACAATGTGAACAACTTCGTCAACATTGGCCTCAACTACTGGGCCTCCGACACCAACATCGCCGCGAGCTATCTCAACCCGAAGACCGGTTTCACGTTCGGGGCTAATTTCGGCTATCTGATCAACGCCATCAATCCCGCCACCCAGTACCAGTCTGGACAAGTGTTCCACGTCGACGCCATGATCGGGCAGTATTTCACTCAGACGTTCGGGGTGGGGATTGTCGGCTACGCGTTCCAACAGACCACGGGGGACAGTGGAAGCGGCGCCTTGCTGGGTCCCTTCGAAGGCCGGGCCTACGGGATCGGGCCGGCGGTTCAAGGCATCATCATGGCGGGAAAGACGCCGCTCGTCCTTGAAGCGCAATGGATTCATCAGTTCGACGTCGTGAACCAGTTTCAGGGCGACTACGTGCAGTTCACCGTCGCTTTTAAGTTGTGAGACCGTGGGAGTGCTGCGGCAGCATATGCATGGAGTTTCGCCTTGTCCGACCCGCACAATTCCGGGATGAGGCTGACCCTGACACGGGATGCGACGGCGCAACACCGTGACGCGAGGTCATGATGGGTGGCGCGGCTGCAGCAATTGTGGCTATACGGCCGCGGAGGGGCTTAATCGCCCAGCGTTCCCCACGGGCCGTCTTGGTCAGTCCGCTCTCGCCCATAGCCGACCAACATGCTTAACGTCGATGCGCTCCCTGCAGGTCGATGCAGCCCAGCTGAAGGGAGGGGAGACCGTATGAAGATGAAGCGCAGGGAATTCCTGCCGATGATGATCGCCCCGTTAGTGGCTCCAGCCGCGTTACCGACCCCGGAGGTCAGCGCCCAGCAACCGGCGACCGCCCCTGCCCCGACACCGGGCAGGAAACCGAACATCGTGTTCATTCTTGCGGACAACGTCGGCTACGGCGACCTCGGCTGTTACGGCGGCGGCGAGCTGCGTGGGTGCCCGACGCCGCGTCTGGACCAGATGGCCCGCGAGGGACTGCGGCTCACCCAATTCCTGGTCGAGCCGGCCTGCTCACCGTCGCGCGCGGCCTTGATGACCGGGCAATACTCGATCCGCAACGGCCTCTCGCTAATCGTCGTCCCCGGGACTCACAACCAGCTTCCCGCACGCGCTGTCACGATGGGACAGGTGCTCAAAGGAGCCGGGTACGCCACCGCGATCTTTGGGAAATGGCACTTGGGTTTGGAGGCCTGGAGCTTGCCGACCGCACACGGGTTCGACGAGTACTACGGCATCCCGCCGGACCTTTCTTGGGACTCCTGCATGTACGCGAACGCGATCGCGGTCACCAAATCCATCCCTGCCCCATTAGACGAGCTTGTGGCGCGAGGGCCATACATCGTCGAGGCGGTGGCCGGCGGCCCATTGCGCAAGGTCAAGCCGTTCACTCCGGAAGTCAGAGCGGAGATCGACAATGAACTTGTCGCCAAGTCGATCGATTTCATGAAACGGCAGAAGGTGGCCGGGAGGCCCTTCTTCCTCTATCTTCCGTTCTCGATGGGGCACGCGCCGAACCTGCCGTCGGAGCAGTTCAAGGGCAAATCGCGGATCGGCAACTATGGCGACAAGATGATGGAAGGGGATTATCACGTCGGCCAGATCCTCGATACGCTCAAAGACCTCGGCATCGACGACAACACGATCGTCGTCTTCGCCTCCGACAATGGGCCGTATGGCACGGGCTCGCGCGAATGGGGGAACCAGGGAACCGCGGACATGGGCAACGCCGGCCCCTTCCGCGGCGAACTGGGGGATGCGACCGAGGGCTCGATACGGACGGCGGCGCTGATCCGCTGGCCCGGGCACGTCAAGCCGAACACCACCTCGTACGCGATGTTCTCGATCATGGATTTCCTGCCGACCTTCGGCTATATCGTTGGCGCCAAGATGCCGACAGACCGGCCGATCGACGGCGTGGACCAGACCGATGTCCTGCTCGGTAACAGCGCGACGGGGCACCGTGACAGTCTCTTGACCTTCATCGGCCCCGACCTGGTCGCCGCGCGCTGGAAGCAGTGGCGCGTGTACTTCTACGATATGAACCCGACCGGCCAGGGACCGCAGCGGCTGGATGGTCTTTTTTCGAACATCACTCCGATGTCCACCCCGGAACTTTACGACATCGAGATGGACCCACACGAGGCTCTCGACATCACAGCATTATTT
>Ga0187846_10001289_pt1 | contig 14166 bp, 12 predicted proteins | sample TC_taG_FD_161473 | JGI IMG/M metagenome (GOLD analysis project Ga0187846, IMG submission 161473) | Biofilm microbial communities from the roof of an iron ore cave, State of Minas Gerais, Brazil - TC_06 Biofilm (v2) | ecosystem: Environmental > Terrestrial > Deep subsurface > Cave > Wall biofilm...
GATTGTGGAGAGGATGAGGGGGAAGTTTGGCTAGCAGATAAGCCGAAAGAGGCTAATGCTGCAAGAATCTTTAAGCACTATTCGCTTCTGTCCCACTAAACGCGATCAAGCTAGCCATCTCGACTCGTTAAAAACATCCCGATTTCACTTAATGCTGCCATCGCCCGGCATGTAATCTCGATAGACTCATAATATGGCACACCTTCTTCCCGCAGAATATGCAATGTGGGATTAGTGTGCCGTGCGTAAATACTCTGCACAAGTACTGGTTTTTGATAATGTCTCACGAGCCTGCCAAGCTCATGGGCAGCAGCCTCTTCTCTTGGGCCAAATTCTTCAGAAAGAAGCCAGCGATAGCCGCCAAACAGCCCGGTGATAATTACGCCATCAACAACAGGGTCTTTGAGGCAGATCTCTGTAAGCCAGGCGAATGAGAGAGGATCTTCATCGGCTGCCCCTGCCACGTCAACAGGGTTTGTGGCAGTTGCACGCGCTGGCATGAGCCTGCGCAAGCTCTGCTGTGTTTCTGTACGCAGTATTGGAACTTCCAATCCGGCGCGAATAGCGGCGTCACCAGTGGCAACGACGCTGCCACCACCGTCACCGATGATGGCGATGCGCTGTCCGCCACCAGGAGTAGGTGGCTGCGATGCCAGCGCTTGGGCTACGGGAAAGAGCTCGTCTGAGCGCAAGACGCGTACTACACCGCTACCAATAAGACTGGTGTCGTGATCAGGACGTATGGTTGAGATCGTTCCAGTGTGGGCTAATGATGCACGTACACCTATCTCAGTGGCCCCGCTTAACAAGATAACTACGGGTTTATAGCAGCCTCGTTCGAGCATACTGTTGGTAACCTGGCGCAATGTTTTCTCTTGAATCGCTTCTACATAACCGGCGATCACGCTCGTTTCGGGGTCGTCCGCCAGGTACTGTATGCATTCTGGAAAGGTAACATCGACGGCATTACCTACGCTTAAAAATGTGGTGAAGCCGAGTCCATCGAGATGAGCCTGAGAATAAAAATACATGCCGAGATTGCCACTTTGAGATATCAGGCCAACGGGTCCAGAGGGTAGAGGGAAAGCCATGCCCAGCGCATTGAGTTTCGAACGGCGGATAAACAGCCCCATACAGTTGCTGCCGATGACACGGATACCGTGTTCGCGGCAGCGTGCAACCAGCTCCTGCTCTAATGCGCGGCCCTCTGGCCCGGTTTCGCTGAATCCGGCGGTGATGATCACAATGCCCTTGACACCATGAGCAATGCAGTCTTCGACCGAGCGAGGCACATGGCTGAATGAGGTGGCAATGATTGCCAGGTCGACTCGAGTGGGGATATCGCGCAGGCTGGCATAGGTGGCGCGGCCAAGCACATTGGGAACAGATGGGTTAATGAGATAGATGTCGCCGGGGAAGCCTCCTGCAATCAGTTGTTTAGCTGCAACATGTCCCCATTTGTAGGGTGCTCGTGACGCGCCTAAGATGGCCACAGAGCGAGGACTCAGGACATCTTCGAGCGTATGGAGGACACTACTCATTCATCATCCTCGTCCTGGTCAGATTGCTGTTGATTATTCTCGCGTTCCTTGCGCAGCAACTCTTCAACGCTACGAATCAAGTAGTCTGCGCTTGGCAATGGGCCTGTGCTCACCGGCCTATCGGCGTTAATTATCAAGTCCTCATCGTCATCGTTATCGTCATCGTCCTCTTCCAGGAGGCTACTTGTTTGCTCTTCCAATTTGCGTACATAAGCGCTTGCCTCTGGATCTCGCGCAACCAGTCTCGTGATTTGCTCCTCGAAGTGTAGTGCGTCGGACTGGATATCGCTCAAATCGAGATCAAAGGAAAGGAAGGTGTTCAAGTACGTAAGAAGGGCTGCAGTGACCTTGATATTCGGTGTGGCGGCCAGATAATGGGGCGCTGCGGCCCATAGGCTTGAGGCAGGAATGTTGGCGTGGCGAAACGTATCATGCAAGACACCGACCATGCCGGTAGGGCCTTCGTAACGCGAACTTTGAACATCGATCTCGAGCATGCGTTCCAGCTTCTCTGGGTTGGACGAGAAACCGGAAACAGGTACTTCCATAGAGTGGGGTATGTTTGCAAGAAATGCACCAAGTAGCAACACCTCCGAGACGTTGAAGCGTTTGCAGACTTCTAGAAAAGTAGATGTAAAAGTCTTCCATTTGAGCTGTGGTTCAACGCCGAGATACAGAATGATGTCCCGGTCTAAATGCTGGTCAACGTACGCCAGAAACTGATTGGAAGGCCAACTGATAATACGCTGTACGCCTTTGCTGGCGTGAATCGTGGGCCGTGTTTCAGTAAAATCGTAGAATTCCTCAGGCTCGATTTCGGCAAATTTGACAGGTTTCCAGCGATCGTTGAGGAATTTAATCGCTGTTGTCGCGGCATCGGCGGCGTCGTTCCACCCAGCGAATGCAGCAATGACCACCGGATTTCGCAACTCTGGTTCGTTAAGATATTGTACGAAAGGCATCGTACCTCCTCTACCTCTGCCTGGCAATGCAACGGATTGGAATGAGTTGACCTGTTTATGGTTGATACTATTGTATCATGCCTGGAAAGAGGGAAGGCAGATATGCGAGAAAGGATTTGCAATCTTGTAGAGTGAAAGGAAGCAGGTAGCTATGGTTAAGATATTTCCTATAGCCATATACTATGATTGCTATTGACCGTATCCACACCGGCACCTATACTGTGTTTACCATGGAACCGACTGCCTTAGACATCATTTATCAAGATCATTACCTGCTGATTGTGAACAAGCCTGCGGGTTTAGTTGTTCATCCCACGTATAAACATGCGGATGGAACAATGTGGGATGCGATTCTGGTGTATCTTGCGCAGCAAGGAGGTGACGATTGGCAACCACCGGACCTGCCTGATGATCCGCAGTGGGAGAGAGCGCCTGAATGGGTGCGGGCAATGTTGCGTGAGAGGCGTTTGGAGCGGATATGGAAAGAAGATGGTTTACTGCCGCGCCCGTGTTTGCTGCACCGTTTAGATAAAGATACGTCGGGAGTTGTGGCGCTGGCGCATACTGAACGCTCGCGACGACACCTGATTCGCCAGTTTTATGATCATAGCGTCGTAAAACGTTACATAGCTGTCGTACAAAGGGGGGCGCCCGGCTGGGCAAGACCTCGTGCTCCTTTCAAGGTGATAAGTGGACAAGATCAAATGAACGCAGAACAATTTTGCTTCCCATTGGATTTATCGTTGACTGGCGAGAAAGAATTTGTGCTAGATAGTCTGTTACGGCGTGATCCCCGTGATCGTCGCCGCTGTATCGTTGAAGCTGAGGGGCAGCAGGCTGTGACTATTGTGAGAGCTCTCGCAGCGGAGGGTGAGCTTGTGCTGGTGGAGGCGCAGCCGGTGACTGGTCGTACACACCAGATACGCGCTCACCTGGCGGCGTTGGGATATGCGATTGTTGGAGATGTGACGTATGCGCTCCCCGCAGTGGAAGGCACGCCCGCAGCGGCTATGAAACGGCAGTTTCTGCATGCCTATAGCCTTGAATTGAGGCGCTATCCCGACAATGCGCTGTGCACGTTTGTTGCGCCGCTGGCGAAAGACCTGGTTCTGTGGCTGAAAAGCTATTTTCCTGTAGGACTGGAAGTTTTACGTGCAAGAACATCAATATCCGCCTGATACCGGTCACTATGCGCACCTGAGCGAGGCAGAGAAGAAGAAACGACTGGATGCGATGGTGCGCATCTGGCAGAGCGGCACTGAACGGCGCATTGAACGTGAGGGCTACCGCGCATTTATTACGACAGCAGGACTTGATGAATATCGTTACTCCGTATGGATGCGTTTTCCTGAATGGGAACGGTCAGCCGTGGTGGGACAGGTTGTGACGCTACGGCGTTCAGAGAGTGGATCGCCTGAAGACCCTGCGCTGTTTAGTATCTGGAGACGTGATTCATTGTTGAAGATGATGCCGGATTGGAAGGTGCGGCTACCCAACGAGAATGTGTTTACTATCATGGTTCGTATTACGCCGGGAGGCTTAGGCGAGGGAGTGAAGTGGGCAACAGCGATGCCCAAAGAGTTGATCCCTCGTTACAAACCTGGCTGGCCCACGCAGCATGAATGGGTAGCCTGGACCCGCTCGTTTGACTGGTTATCAATTGCGGTTCCGTTCATACGGGCGATGCTTGATTTCTGAAAGTTTCCCTGGCTAAAGCACAGAGGGTTCTAAGCATTCCTGCCACGCTTCCAGCCTTCCTCGAGAGAGGAGCAAGAAATGCAGATCATTGACATTTCTTGACCGGGTATGTTAGCATGGAGCCATGAGAAGTCAATTATCCTGGATGATTCACCGCAACCGGAATAGAAAAACAAGCCACTTCGCCGCGTAAGCCTGGCACATGTGCTTACGTGGCAGAAAGTGGTGCTACTCGACGCGCGGAACTGCACTGGCTCATAAAGCCATCGCAGCTTTTCCATGGTGCGCATCTGCTGGAACCCTCTCTCCCACTGCTCGTATTAACCATCAATCCTCAAGTGTGACCGGGCTATTCGCGTTTCCATGCTGCAAGCCCGGCTCTCTTTTTTTCTCTTTGGTCGTCTGCTTTGAGCGGCATGTGAGACGCCTGAATTTCCGTGTATGCCTATGCATCCTGGTCAAATGCTTTTCAGAAAAGGAAGAACCCATGCCAACCTCGCGAAACACTTCAACGAGCGAACGCCCGTTTGGTTTATCTAGTCATCCGAAATCACTGTGGCGCAATCGTGATTACATGCTCTTATGGAGCGGACAGGCATTTTCCGATATGGGCGGCGCGGTCTCAGGACTCGCCTTTCCATTGCTAGTGCTGGCTGTCACTCATTCGCCGGCCCAAGCTGGCTTTGGAGCAGCCCTTCGAACTTTGCCCGCACTGCTTTTTACCCTCTTCGCGGGAGTAATCGTGGATCGATGGGATCGCAAACGGGTGATGCTCATGTGCGATATCGGGCGAGCGCTCAGCCTTGCCTGCATTCCTCTAGCTTTCGCCCTCGGACACCTGACTATCTGGCAGTTGTACATCACCGCCTTCCTCGAAGGCACATTGATGATTGTGTTCAATCTGGCAAAGACAGCGGCTACACTGCAGGTTGTCACACACGACCACCTCTCCACTGCCGTAGCACAAGAAGAATTTGTCGAGGGCACCACAGCCTTGTTTGGCCCATCTCTAGCTGGTGTCCTCTACTCACTGGGCGCAATGTTTCCGTTTATCACTGATGCCATTTCCTATCTCACCTCGATCATGACTCTCTCACTGATCCGTACTCCCTTTCAGAAAAAACGAGTTGCTACGCGTCGTAGCGCGATGGCAGAGATCGCTGATGGTGTGCGCTGGGTAAGACATCAACCCTTTATTCTCACCATGACCTTGCTGATGGGAGCAGGGGCGTTCGTCTTTTCCGGCAACACGTTAATTATTATTATCCTGGCGCAAAGCCAGCATGCTTCAGTGGTGGTTATTGGCCTGATCTTCGCCGCTGGTGGCATCGGTTCGATACTGGGTTCGATGCTGGCTCCCCGCCTGGAACATCATTTGACAGTCGGACATTCCATCCTGTTAACGCGTTGGTATATTGTTTTGAGTTGGCCCTTGTTTGCGCTTGCCCCCTTTCCTTTGGTATTCGGTGCAGTTGAATTTGGTAGCGGCTTTATGGATCCGATTGAAGATGTACCTTACTTCAGCCATCGCCAGAAACTGATTCCGGACGAATTAAAGGGGAGAGTGATGAGCGCCTGCAGGCTTTTTCCAGGTACGATGCGTCCGCTAGGGCTGGCATTGACAGGTATCCTTATTCAACGTATCGGTGTTTTCCCTACTATCTGGCTGGCATGGGCTTGGCTGCTTGTGACCACAGCTATTGTGACGATAGTCCCTCAGGTACGCCGCGAACGTTCTCACTCGTGTATGCAGGATGAAGAAAACCCACGATAAGTATCTGCTTATTGGACGTACACCAGGCGCGATTATCCTGGATTTGTTTACGCCTCAGTGTGTAAGGTGCTTAAACAAGCCGTCTCACGCATGCTTTACACATACAATGAGTAACTGTTGAGATAAATCCTTCCCTATGAGGCCGGTGGAAAAAAGGTGCCGACCGCCAGGATCAGGTAGAAAGCACACAGGAGGAGTCCTTCGAGCCACGTCGATTCTCCGTCCAGGCTGATGAGCGCGTAGAGTCCAGTCACCAGGCCAAACATCACTACTTCCAGTAGCGAGAAGTTGAGGTCAAGCGGGACGCCTATGAGAGCGCCAGCGAGCACCAGGAGCGGTGCGGCCAGCAGGGCGATCTGTATCGATGAACCAGCAGTGATAGCCATCGAGATCTCCATGTGATTGCGAGTGGCCGAGGTGAGGGCAGAGAAGTGCTCGGCGGCGTTGCCCACAATCGGTAGGATGATGAGGCCGACAAAGAACGGATTCAGCCCGATCTGGTGGGTCAGTGGCTCGATGGTACCCACCAGCACCTCGCTCACCACAGCGGTGATTGCTGTCACACCTGCCAGGACGGCAATTGGCAGCCAGAGCGTGCTCTTCCACCATATGGCAAGTGTCGCCAGTGGGCCGGAGAAAGCTTGCCGCCGCTGAGTAGCTGTATTCCCTGCAAGTGGCGATGCGTGGACAGGGTCACGTGGCACACCTGCCTCATTATCCGAGGGTGCGGCTTCGCTGGAGAGCATGTCCTCGCTCGATGCACGCACGCCGAAGACTGAGAAGGCGATGTAGGCGGCGTAGCACACCAGTAAGATGATGGCAATGCCGATGCTGAGCTGATGCAATTGGCTGCCGAGCACCACGGCAGCTCCAGGGCGTGTGCCCTCGCCCACCGTTGCGAGCAGCGAAGGGATCGCCATAGCGATCACAGCCAGGGTGAGCATGACCGCGTACTGGCCTGCTACGCGGCGACTGAACCGCTGCCGCTGATAGCGCCATCCACCCACAAGCATCGCCGTACCCAGCACGAGCAGCACATTGCCGATAATGGACCCGGCAAGCGAGGCCCGCACCACCTCCGGCAGGCCCGCAGCCAGGGCGGTCAGGCCAATGATGATCTCCGCTGCGTTACCGAAGGTCGCGTTGAGCAATCCGCCGATGCCATGCCCCAGGCGCTCTGCCAGTACCTCAGTGGCGAGGCCGATCAAGCCGGCGAGCGGAACGAGTCCGAGTGCTGCGAGCACGAATGCGACCAGGGGCGACGCATGCAGCGCCTCGGCGAGGACTGCCGCCGGGGCCGCGAGTAAGAGCACATAAAGCCAGCGATTCATATCTTATCCCAATCACTCAATAGTGCCCTGGCCGCATTATGTCCTGGGGCTCCCATGACACCTCCGCCTGGATGAACTCCTGAACCGCAGAGGTATAGCCTCTTAACAGGGGTGCGGTAATGCGCACACTCTGGAGCGGGACGCAGCGAAAACAGCTGGTCGGGTGTAATCTCCCCGTGGAAAATGTTCCCGTTGGGCATGCCATAGCGCTGTTCAATGTCTACCGGGCTGAGTACCTGGCGATCAATAATAGCATCAGCAAAGTTAGGCGCGAAGCCGGTCAGGGTTGCAATGATGCGATCTGCCATCTCGCTTTTGACTTCATCTGACCACTCGCGGCACTTGAGATGGTAGGGAGCGTATTGGCAGAACATCGAGATAGTGTGGTAGCCAGCGGGGGCAACCGATGGATCAGTGGCTGACTGCATGTATGCCTCGATATACGGCCTTGTCGAGAGTTCGCCTCGCTCTGCGTCTTCGTATGCCTCTTGCACCCAATCGGTTGTCGGAGTGATGTCAAGCGACCCGGCATGTTGCAATCCAGGTGCCGTACCGGGAAGACACTTGAAGTTGGGTAGCTCTTTCAGCGCGATGTTGAGTTTAATCACGGCGCTTTCTGTCTTGAAGCGTGAAATACGGTTGAGAAACTCCTTATCGAGGTTCGCGTCAGCACAGAATTGCAAGAAAGTACGCTTAGGGTCTGCGTTTGAAAGCACGGCAGAGGCTCGCAATTCTTCTCCGTTTTCCAGGCGCACGCCTTCTGCGCGCCCATTGTGAACGAAGATTTTAGCGACGGCTGCATTAGTGTGGATGACCGCACCATGCGCTTCGGCTGAAGCGGCCATGGCGAAGCTAATGCGACCCATACCACCCCGGACGTAGCCCCAAAGGCCGTGCTCGCCGTTAACCTCACCGCACATATGGTGCCAGGCGACGTACACTGAGCCGGGCGTTTTCGGTCCGATAAAGGACCCTATCACACCCTGTCCTGCCCAGGCCGCACGCAAATAGTCGGACTCGAAGTAATCGGCCAGCATATCGTACAGGTTGCCGAACATCAGGTAGCGATAAACCTCCTCATCCTCGCCACGAAAACGCGCGGCCAAGTCTGCGACCGAAGGCGGCTCCTCCAGCAAAACAGGGTTAAGAATTTGAGAGGCGCGCTCAAAAAAAGCGAGAAACTTCGGATAGGCCTCGGCGTCGTGCGGCGAGAGACGACGAATGCCCTCGATGGTTTTTTCAGTGCTGGCGCGGAAGAAGAGGTAGTTGCCGTCCAGGTAAGGAACAAACATTTGCGGATCTTTGACATAGGCCTCGAAGCCATAGCGATGCAGCTCCAGGTCGCGAATAATCTCAGGACGAAGTAAGCTCACCACGTAGGCACAGGGTGACATGGTAAAGCCGGGGAACGGTTCCTCAAGCGTACAAGCTCCTCCAACTCGATCCCTCTGCTCTAAAACCAAAACCTTCTTGCCTGCGCGGGCTAAATACCCTGCTGCCACAAGGCCATTGTGTCCCGCTCCAATGATGATGGCGTCAAAATGCTCTGTCTGCTGTTGCATGGTGGCTCCGTCTCCTTTGGAGAATGGAAAAATAAACAGTACGGCAGTAAGGGATAGTGTATCACATGGTTTGCATATATAAATGTTTGGCCCGTTCCCCAAGGACATAACGAAATGGGCTAAAGATCGTCCTACGGATCGTTTAGCCCATTTCATGTAATTTAGAAAACCCAAAGGTTTAGGTTCAGACTCACTATTCTTTAGCTGATAACTCTCATACCAAGACTCTGATAGGTGACTTCGTAACCGAGATGTTGACTAAGCACTTTACATGCGCGGACAGCAAGCTCGGCTTTTACAGGCTCGTCTTTCTCCATCTTGTCGATGGTGGAGCGCGATATATTTGCTTCTCTAGATAAATCTGTCACGGTTATTCCCGCATTAATGCGGGCCTCTTCAAATTTGTTCATGGTCAACTCCTACAAGCTACGAATTTTGCTTATAGTACCATAATCAGCAGGAAAAGACAACAAAAAGCATTTAATGGCCAGGGCTATGTAAACTGTGGGGGCAATAGTCCCATACAGGCAGAAGTGATAGAATAGAGCAAAGAACAACTCGTCAGGGGGAAGCGAGTATGCGAACGAAGAAGTCGTATCCACAAACCAGCAAACGTATCTATCGTCCCGAAATCACGCATTGCTTGAGCTGTCAAATGCGCTTGTGGCGGAGTCTGACCATTTCACAACGCACGGTGGTCACCTTGCAGCAGGTCGTGCGGGTGGTTCACTGTGGCTACCGCTGTCCCAACAGCACCTGCCCTGACCACCAGCGCCTCTACCGGAGTTCGCAGGCGGATGAGTTAGCCTTGCCAGGCTTTACCTTTGGCCTGGACATCATCTTGTTGGTGGGACACCTGCGGCTGAGTGAACACAAGACCGTCGATGAGGTTCATCGCCTGCTGATGCAGCGCTTGGCGCCCCTTGCTCAAACCATCTCGCGTCGGGAAATCCTCTTTCTCTTTGAAGCCTACACGGCCTTATTACGTGCAGGAACCGAGGTGCAACATGATGAGGGGTGGAAAGAGCAAGTGCGAAAGAACAAGGGCTTGTTGCTTGCCATCGATGGCATTCAGCCTGACAGAGGCAATGAAACGATTTATCTGGTGCGCGGTGTACTCACCGGCCGCATCGTGACGGCGGACAATGTCACGGAGAGCACGAAAGCGCGCTTGAAACAGGTCTTAGCCCCGGTCGTCGCCCTGGGCTTGCCGGTGATCGGGGTGATCAGTGATGCGCAATCCACTGAATTACAAGCCGTGGCCGACCTCTGGCCAGAAACGCCCCATCAAATCTGTCAGTTCCATGCGCTGCGCGAAGCAGGGCGGTTGATTTTTGTCCTGGACCAGCGGACCAAGACCGAGATGCGGGTCAGATTACAGCAAAAAACGCATGCAAGAGGCCAGAGCCACGAAGCCAGCCAGCGAGGAAGAACTGGCCCAATTGGCAGTGCTGGAGGAATATGCGGCGCAGGTCGAAGCCGCCTTAAACGTCGAGAGTCTGGCCCCTTTCGACTATGGGGGACTGGCTATGCAAGAGGCGCTGACCCACATTCAAACGAGTCTGGAGAGGCTCGAAAAAAAGGGCAGGCCGTCAACCAAACGTGCGAAAAGCGCGTCACTCGGCTGCTGACCATTGTGGGCTTGCAGGAGGAGAAGCAAGACGTGCTGGCGCACATCAGAGCCATGCGGGACTGGGTCATGGAGGTTGAGCATATCTTCGACGGTTCCTGGGTCAGTCAGCCAGAAGAGATCAGCAATGCCGAAGTGAGGCGGCGACTGGATGACTGGCTGCATCGTCTCTCCACGTTCTTGCAAAGCGAAGGACGCACCGAAGACGAAGACCTCCGGTTGGGGCATCTGCTCAAAGTGATGACCCATCTGAGGCCAGAGCTCGTTCAGTGTTATGATGTAGCTGGCTTTCCGCGCACCAACAATGATCTGGAACGGACGATCCGTGCCATCAAAATGCACTACCGCCGCATCAGTGGCCGCAAAAACTGGAACAGCTATTTACTGCGCTATGGCAGGTGTGTCGCGTACCAAGAATGGTGGCAGCAGCAACCGGATGGAGCTGCCTGTTTGCAGGCTCGCTTAAAACACGTGGCTCCTGCGGCCTTTCGGCAGGTCCGACAAGAGACTCGCGATCGTCATCAAGAACAACTTAATCGCTATCGCTTTCGTCGTCGGCCACTGGCCTACCTCCAGATGCTCGAGGCCCGTTGGGAGCAAGCCGCCTGTACGTGACTATTGCCCCCACAGTTTAAATAGCCCTGTTTAATGGCTCCAAGAACTTGACTTTAGTTGTAAAATAGCATACACTTTAATACAAGAAAATGCATTTTCAGCGTTTTCAAGTGATTAAAATCATATTCCAGCATCTATATGAGGGGGAGTGATAGCAGACTAGCCTGTCGCCTTTCGACAGGCTAGCGAGTGAGAACGTCCACCACTGTCGTTAGCGTAGCTTCGTTCTCGTTAGCAGTATGACACGGACACCGCATGGTGTCAAACGGAAAGAGGGCAAACCGACATGCCAGCGGCCCTACAGATCACCAAAAAGCTCGCCATCGCCTCGTTGATCGACATTCAGGATACCGTCTTTGCCGACTCCTATCGCAATGGCCTCTGGTGGTCGCTCTATGGCGACTACGGAGGCGACAAACGCGTACAGGATAGTTACCTTGACGCGAGGCATGCCTATCGTGTTGCTCAGAGTGAATACTTCTACTATGCTGCCACGGACTCGCGTATCCTGACCGATAGCGAACTGATCAAGGTTTTGTATGAGAGCGCGCAAGGCCATCTGTGCTACCCCGATGAACCCGACTCCTGGTTCTACAGCATCGGCTGCCTTCTCGGTAGTCTCAGCGTGACCCTGTTTCCCGCGACCAGCCAGGAATGGCAGCAATGGGAAGCGGAACATCGCACATTCCAAGCGAAACTGCACCGCGATACCCAACCGCTAGACCCCTTAGCCGTCGTTGCTTAGCCCATGTGATTGCGCGTGACCTGGTTGGCGCAACATAGTCAACAAGGTCATGTTACTCGGAGGTGTATGAATGAATCTCGAAAGAGGACGTGACAACGGGCCTGCAATTGGCCGTATTTCAGAAACGGCTGTGATTAAACGATTGTTAGAGCTCGGCTATGAGGTATTGCTTCCATACAGCAGCACGGCGGTCTACGACCTTGCCTATTTTAGTCCACCTAGAAAAAAGCTGTTCGGGGGTATGACCAGCCCAGGGGTGCTTATGCTGGTGCAGGTAAAAACGGCGCAAGTTATTGAGGGTGGGAAATACCTCACCTTTCTGACATCGCGCAATACCCGCACGAACGGTAAGCGTAATAAGCGAAGAAGTTATATAGGGGAGATCGATGAGTTCATGGCTTACAGCCCTGATACTGGAAAGATCTACGTGGTTGCCGTACATGAGGCTCCTGCTACTCGTATGATACTCTGCCTTGCCAATGGAAGCAGGGGGCCTTATAAGGGAACTCCGCTTGCGAAAGACTATGAGTTGTAGGCATGACCAAATGAATGAAAAATTACAAGACGCAGCTTCTAACAAAGTTGTCGTTATCGGAGAATCCGGTTTAATAAATGAAGTAACTCTTGTAATATCTACTCCACATTTATCTCAACTAGAATCCTTTCGGTAGCACGATTCGATAGGTAAGTGGCCGTCGTGAACCATTCACTCGAGGCACTCAAACGGCTTGTTGAATCATCGTCAGCACCTGCTCAACAACCGAGCGGCACTCTTCATTGAGTGTCGGCCAGAGTAGCTGGGCCGTTTCCCGATAGAGCTGCAGAGCGAGCTTGCCTCTGGCTTGAACGGAACAGGTGTCTTCAGCGCTGGTGGTGGTTCCAGTGAGCAGGCGATGATAATGAGTCCAAGCCGTGTCCAAGCCCACCGCAGCCTCTACCTCTTGGTAATACCGGCTATCGGTCGTAATGAAGACCGCAGAGGATAAGGCCATGGCCATTGTTGCGCCATCAAAGAGCCTGGTGGTGGCGTAAGCGACCCCGGAGAGATTCTCTTTCCAGCTATTGCCCAAGAGCTTGTGGATGACTTCTGCATCACCGGTGAGCAGAGAGCCGGCGACCTCGATGGCCTCCGTGCGCAGTGGTTCCCAGGCAAAGGCCTCGACCAGCTGCTTCAGTTGACGCATCGACCCGTCCTTATCCAGGAGCACGCGCGCTTGTTGAAAACTCGGCACGATCCACAGGGCTTGGTAAGGGTCCCGCAGTTGCTGTTGCACGCCCGCGAGCGTCTTCAAAGCAATACTAATGAGATGACCCTCGCGATAGAGAAAACGCTTGCGCAGGGGGCGAAACGAGTCCGGCACAAAGCAGGCCAGATCGACGTCGCTGTAGGGCGTGGCATCTTCTCGTGCATAGCTGCCTCCCAGGATGATCCCCCGAATCTGATCGGCATCGAGTTCAGCGACCAAGGCTTGCAAAAACGTGTGCGAGAGCAGGGGGTGCCCAGCTTGATCCTGCCCTTGTGACTGGTTGCCGGGCGGAGCGTTCTGCATACCTATCTTCCTTTCTCGTGAAAAACCACTCTAGCCAGCGCATGCTGTCAAGCAGTTGAGCCGTGCTCGGTGTCATCCTCTTCGTTCGCCGACACGTGCGCTTCTCGCCGTGTTGAAATAGACCTCAGCCGGGATAGGGTAATCGAGCGCCTGGTGGGGACGCTGCCGATTATAAAACTCGCGCATAGCGGGTTGAGGCTCGCCCTTTGCCATCCATGCTGATGTGCACATTGGCAGTCGGCAGCAGTTCCCGATACTGTGGCCTGCTAAAATGACTGCCCTGATCGCTATTGCAGATGTGCGGTATGGCTTGAGTCAGAGCTCGTCGCATCGCCGTTAATAAGACCATTATACATCTTTGGCAACACCTGCGAATAAAAATCCGCAGCTGTCGCTATTGAGCTATACCCCAACCGCTCCTGGAATTGTCTTCAGATTTACCTGTGCTGCTGCGAGGATAGTCGCAGCACCGTGCCGCAGATTATGACTGTTTACTATAGATTTATAACGGGACATTGTTAAATAGAACTGTTCTCAAGAGGAATTGCTCGTTGCATGTTGCTGACATGCGCCGCGCCAGGGGTCTTTGGGCCGATGAAAGAACCGATTACACCCTGACCTGCGAAGGCTGCTCGGAGATAGTCAGACTCAAAGTAGTCTGCCAGCATATCATAGAGATTACCGAACATCAGGTAGCGATAAATCTCCTCGTCCTCGCCGCGAAAGCGTGCTGCAAGATCGGCTACTGATGGTGGTTC
>Ga0187846_10001290_pt1 | contig 14166 bp, 12 predicted proteins | sample TC_taG_FD_161473 | JGI IMG/M metagenome (GOLD analysis project Ga0187846, IMG submission 161473) | Biofilm microbial communities from the roof of an iron ore cave, State of Minas Gerais, Brazil - TC_06 Biofilm (v2) | ecosystem: Environmental > Terrestrial > Deep subsurface > Cave > Wall biofilm...
GGTGGAGAAACTGACGGAAGACGACATGATCGCCATCGCCGCCTACGCCGCCTCCTTGAATCCGTAGCTGGCCGCCATCTGCATGAGAAAAACAATCAGCATGAAACGACATACATTGGCGGGACTTGCCTGTCTGGCGCTGGGGTTACCTGGATCGCTCCCGGCGCAGGATCTCACCATCACCAATGCCCGTATTATTGCCGCCAATGGCTCCGTGATCGAGCGCGGGTCGATCGTGGTGCGCACGGGAAAAATCGTTTCGGCAGCACCGGGCGACCCATCCGCCGCCAGTGGCCGGACCATCGACGCCAAAGGCATGACTGCCATGCCTGGCTTCATCGATGCCCACCGCCACATTAATACTGGACCCAATGAGAAGCAACAGATGCAGGCGCTTCTCGAAGCGGGTTACACCACGGTGCTATCGGGAGGCGGTCCGGCGGAGGGAAACATCACGCTTCGGGATCATATTGAAAAAGGTGTGATCAATGGACCGCGCATTATCCCGTCCGGGTCCTTGCGGCTGAACAGTAACACTCCGGAATCGGCTCGTGCCGAGGTGCGGAAAATGGCCCAGATGGGAATCAAGTTTACGGGCGAGATTGGCCTGACTCCCGTCCCCGGGCCAACCCCGAAAGAATTGGAAGTGCTCCGCGCCGTGGTGGACGAGGCGAAGAAAGCCGGCGTTATGGTCCAGGTCCATGCGGTGAGTTCCCCGGCGATGGTAGCCGCTGTGGATGCCGGCGTGAAGCTTCTGGTTCACCTCCCCAACAAAGATTGGGTAAGCAAGGAGGACGCCCGAAAAGTGGCTGGTGCTGGCGTGAAGGTGTTGGGGACAGTTGGCTTTGGCTCGCCGGTGTTCGGGGTATTTGCCGATGATAATAAGCCGCGGTTCCGTGATGGGAAGCCGTGGCCCGAATCCATCGTCGACGGGGTCCGGCTCGGCGAGGAGGCGGGTTACATGCCGGTGAATGCGCGTACCATCTGGGATGCAGGCGTGGTCCTCGGCTACTGCACCGACACCAACTACGACCCACACGCCGGGCTGGATCATGAGCTGAAGATCCTCAATGTGATGTTCTCGATGCAGGACCTCATCAAGATGATGGGGCCCAATACGGCGTCCTACATTCAGATGAGCGATCAGCTCGGAACTCTGGAGCCAGGCAAGTTGGCCGATTTCATCCTGTTGGACGGTAATCCGCTGGAAGGCTATTGGAATTGGCTGAAAACCAAAGTGGTGGTCAAGGGCGGCGTGGTGGTAGTGGATAAGCGGTAGTGTGGCGTTCGGATCCTGCTCGTCACCGTTACTGATCGGGTCCGCCGTCGTCCATCGAACCGGTGAATACAGTTTGGCCATCGGGCATAAGGACTGAGCGCGCCGCTGCAAAATTCGAGCCGCGTTTGGCCAAATAAGCGCGCACCGTGATTCGGTCCCCTACTTTGACAGTCCCGCGCTTCCAGCCACGGTGGGTCAGGGCAATTGGCGTCGCCGTTTGAAACGACCATTTCACAATTCCGCCATCTTCGTTCTTCGTGTCCAAATAGAAGAACACGTGCGGGTTCTCCCAATCGATTCTCGTCACGACTCCGGTCACAGTGAACGGCTTCCTCCCATCAAATTCGGCCATGAAGGAATGATGTGCAAGTGACGGCAGGGGCGAAATGAGCATGCTGAAGCCTGTAATTGCGATGGCGAAACTAGTTTTCCTCATGTCTGTCCTCGACAATTCTTCCTCAACTAAGCTGGACTGGAACCGGGTTCGCAGCGTGCAATCCTGAGGCAATCGTGTGGCGAACTCTACGTTCCAGACGAATGCGCCGCATTCTCGTGTTCCAGAATCCGTTTCTTTAGTTCGGATATCGTAACGCCACGCCCGCGTTCGGGGCGGATCAATTTGGGGAGCTGCATTCCGCATCCGGCGCAAGCGCGCCCATTCAAGCCGAGGCTCTCGCGCACAGCCGCTGAATACTCTCTCCACAGCCGCTCACACTCGGTGCACAAATCCGGCATAGGACCTCCATGCTCTCGTCTTTCCCCTTATGAGAACTCTCCTCGATCTCCCGAGATAGCTAATGAATCGGCTTTCCCGCTATGAATGTGTCGTAGATAGAGACTGCGCCGGCTATTGACCAGCAGCAGCACGAAGGCAATGGTAAACGCCTTGCCCCAAAAGTCGAGTCGTGTCAGCTTGATCTCCTCCTCTACCACGCTTGGATTGCCGGGCGCGATACGGATGGTATCGTGCTCTGCGGCAACCATGCGCCAGACCAACAGGACCAGTACGACCGTGGTGACACCGGCCCACGGCACCAGCCAAAACAATACGTTCGTGCTCATAATACCTCCCGGTTGGGCATCGATAGGGCAATTGGTGGACCATACGCTGATGGTGCATTTCTGGTGCTTTGCGGCTGCCCTGGGCCCTTCCTGCTGAATTTCGCGCTTCGGGCGTGCCTTATTTGCGTTATTTGCCCCACCATGTTCGTAGGTCCGAATTACAGGCACGTGTAAATGGGCAGCCAAAGACCGCTCCCTTACGGTCGCGGCTCAGTAACAACGGCGTTTTCCGAGCCGCGACCGGGGTACCCTTTGGGTCGGGAGCGGTCCGGCGGAATACGTCACCGAAATTCTGAAATGGCGTACGTAGCGACGACATTGGACCGTGGGTGGTGCCCCGCGATTAGCGGCTGAACGCGAACTTGCCCGAGCCTAACGCACTTGCGCCATCGCCTTTTGAATATTCGCGATATTCTGCTTGGCGTAGGCGGCTTCGCTCAGGTCCGGATTGATCTCCAGCATCCGCTGGAAGTGCCGCAGGGCCGGATCGAGTTCCGCGATGCTGCCGCTATCCACGGCTTTGTGCATGTAAGAAAGGCCCAGGGCGTAGTGCGCGTATGGATCCCGAGAGTCATAGGTGAGTGATGTCTGGCAATACTTGATCGCTACATCAAAGTGCGCCAGATTTCGCTCGCAATCGCAGATCCCGAAGTAGGCCAGGCTGCGCAGATCCTTCCAGATATCCTGCTGAGCCGCGCGGCTCCTCTTCCCGAAGCCGGCCAGGAATCCCAGTACGTAGTAATTGAGCTGGCCCGCCAGATGGCTATCAAAATTGCTCAATTGCAAGTACTGATCATATTCGGGGTGCGCTTCGGCGTACTTGCCGCTCAGCCGTAAACTGTCGGCCAGCCACAAATGCGGCTCGGCGTTGTGCGGCGCCAACTTGATGGCTTTCCGTGCGCTTTCGATGGATTGCGCATACAGCTCCTTCAAGCGGTAGGCTTGCGCCAGCAGCGTGAGGGCTTCTGCATGATTGGGCCGGCGCTGCAGGACGAAATTAAGCTGCCGGATGGCTTCATCCACATTCCCGATGTCGAGCAGCATGCCGCCGTAATTGGCGTGTGCATCCAAATAATCGGGGTCGATGTCGATAGCCTTCTTATAGTACTTGGCTGCTTCTTCCTCATCGAACAGCGCGTTGTAGGTTAATCCCAAGTAGAACGCCGCCTGGCTGTAACTGGGATCGGTCGCCAAGGCCTTCTCAAACAGCTCGACCGCTTTGCGGTAGTTCTGCTCGTAGCCCTTCTGGTAAAACTCCATGCCTTTGTCCAGGAAATCCTCGGCAGCCTTGGCATGCCGCCGCGCAATGAGGATTTTGATGGTGACCGTGGAATCCTCGCCGGGATAGACGGTCTCCTGCCGCGGGCCATCCGGCTCATAGCCGAGCTTGACGCCCTTGATGCTGTGTGCACCCGGCGGCAGGCCGGGAACATTGATCGGTTTCCCTTTGGAAACCATGCCCACCGATTTGCCATCCACGAACACTTCCACACCATCCATGTTGGTCTCGATAACCAACCGGCCGAACTTGGGCGCGGGCGCTGCCGCCGGTTGGGCATTGGTGGGAACATAGGACAGCAGCATCTCCGGATCGAAGCTGCCGCGTTCGTACGTCGGATTCTGTTTTGCCCCGGTCGCCTCACGCACGTTGGCGCGCACGTACTCGCCCAGTTCATCGGCGGTGATGATGCCATCATGCGAAGTGTCGGCTGCGCCTTCCAACCCCTTCACCACGTAATAAGTGAATACGCCATGGCCACCCCCAAGGTCGGGGCTTTCGAAAGATTGCTCCCGGTCCCGGCTGGCTGTCATTAAGAACAGCGACTGGTTCAAATCGGCCAGCGCATGATTCAGGTTCTGCGTATCTTCCGGGGTGATGGCGCCGCTGTGACAGGCGTCGGTCAGCAGGACCTTGTTTTTGGCCTGGATTTTGCCGCCTATCACTTGGCCCAGCTCGTCCATGGGATATCCGGTGGTTTCGATATTCGCCCGATCCACATCCGAAGGCGCCAGATAGCCTTTGCCGCGATATATGAATCCGTGCCCGGCGAAGTAGATCAGGACGCGATCATCGGGGCGAGCCACGGAGGGCAGCCACTCATCGATCTCGTGGCGCATGGCGGTCAGGGTGGCCTTGGCGCCCGTGAGCATGTGGACATTCTCCGCTTTGAAACTGCCGCCCTCCGGACTGATGAGAATTGTGTACATCGCTTGCGCATCACGCTCGGTGAACTGCAGTTGCAAATTCTGCGGCAGTTTCGGGTAATGGGAAACGCCGATGATCACCGCATAGCTGCGGGGCACGGAAATCGGTTTGGATGCGGGGGCCGGAGGCGCCGCCGGAGCAGTAGCTGCGGGCTGATTCTCCAGCTTTTCAAGTTTGAGATCACGTTGTTGGGATTGCGCCGCAGCCAAGGCGGCACATGTCAAAACGAGTGTGGTTCGCAGGTACAGCATAACTATCACCGGTGCGCCAGATGAAACTCGTAAATCACCGGCCCGGTCAGCGGGGCCGGCGAGGAAATCACGGCCATGTCGTTCTGCTGCACAAACAGCAGGTCGCGGCGGCTTTGGTCGGCGGCGCCCGCCAGACTTTGGGGCAGCTCCACATCGCGCGGCACCAGCTTGGGGCCGGCGGAATGGTCGATGCACTCGCCGCGCGCGCGCAAGATGGTATCGTCGCAGCGCGGGATCAGTTTGGGAGGTGTGCGAGTAGCCGGATAACGCGGCGCCCCATCGTTCAAGCGCGCCGGGGCCACCAGCCAATACACAATCTCGTGCCCGGCCGGCCCCGCAATCCGAAACACGGTTTCGGTTGCGGGAATCTGGTAGTCCTTGCCGGCGACGATGCGGTTATCCTGTCCGGTTTCTTCGCGCGGGAACAACTGCTCGTACTTCCCCGACGTGTTTTGGTTCATCACGTACAGATAACCATCGAAGTTGGCGCGAAAGCGGAATCGTACGCGGTCTGCCTGCTCCAGTACCAGCGCCGGATCAACGGAGTGCCACGAGCCGCCCTCGAGCCGCTCGAGCAGAATCTGCATATGCCGGCTGTCTTGAGGACTGGTGCTGCTCTGGGCCGAGGCAGCCACGGCCAGGGCCCAGCCCGCTGCCACAAGCCGCATCATCGGTGCACCAGTTCGAGATCCGCCACCAGGCGGGAATCCGGACTTCCACTGCGGTTGACCACATAGACTGCCGTCTCTTTCTTGGTCCCCGCAGCCTCCGGAGTCTTTTCGTCGACCTTTTCGATCACCAGATCGCGGGCATAGACTGTACGCAGCCTGCCAACCATGGCATCATCGATTTTGGTGTTCGCCATTACCAGCAGAGTCGTTCCGGAATCCGTCTTTTTCGGAGCGGATTCCTGTTTGGTAGGAGTAGCACCGGGCTGGCCGGTCTGGAGCGAGTAGATCATTTTTTCCAGATCCGTCTCCTGCTCGCGCGAGAACACGATGAATAATTTCTCGTTCCCGTTCTGCTCGTCGAAAACAATACGGGATTTCGGCGGCAGCGTGTAACTATGGAATCCATCGACGTGGTTGCTGCCGTCTTCGACATCCGGCGATGGAAACATAGGTTTCCAGGTACCGCTGGAGCCCCGGCTAATGATGTACAGATATCCCGGAACATTGGTCTGGACATTCAACTGGATTCGATCGCCGGCATGGAAAACAGTATCGGCCGGGACCTCCACCTCCTGGTTACCGGCGTACTTCAAAATGGTGTACTTCAATCCGAGCGGTGGACCTGAGGTGGTGGCAGCGGCTGGAACGATGCGTGCGCCGCCGGCCAGCTCAGAGTTCTGCGGCCGGGTGGCCGGAGCCGCGCTGCTGTTCGAGCCGGCAGCCGTTGGAGCCGCGGCTTTTGGGCCGGTGCCGGTAGCTTCCTTCACGACGGCTTTGTCAGCCCGCGCCGGAGGCGTAGCCTTAGATTGTGGCGTAAGGGGCGTGGCGGGTGTGGCCGGTTTGGTTTGCACCCCGGAATAGAAAAGCTCGCGTGCGGTCAGTTGCGGTTTTGGTTGCTCTTGGGCCGCAGCAACGGCTATGGAGCAGGTGGCCAGGAGCAACCCTTTATGGAAATACATAATAAACAATCGCGGTCCTGGGACCGCCCCCCTCAGCTACACCATACCACTGAACTGGCTTCGGGAAGTTCCCGATGGGCGAGCAGGTACCACCGCAAGCGCAGGGTGCCGCCGGAAGACCACTCCCTGACGGTCGTGGCTCAGAAACGCCTTGCGCTCGGAGCCTCGACCGGGGTTACCCTCTAGGTCGGGAGCGGTTGTTCCTCGTTATCGCACCACCGGCGGTTCCGCCTTGACCTTCAGCTCGCTTTTGATTTTGCGGCCATCGTAATCCGTAAACCAATGATCCTTGACGGACTTGTCCACAGATTGGGAAGCCTTGTTAGCGTAATTCTTGTAGTTGCCGTAGAGCGCTTCCAAGCGCCCCCAGTCAAAGGGCGCGGTATGGCCGAACTCGGGACAGTTGCCGGGCCCTGGACTGGTCATATAATAGGTTGCCACCGGCAGATCGACGTAGAAATTCCGTACGCCGCCCAATCCATTGCCATATTGATCGAGCATGACGCTGGGCTGAGCGCTATCGGCGTCCTTTACCTTCACCCGTTCGGCGCGTGGCGGGGCAGTTCCTTTGCGTACCCATTGATCCAGATTGGCGAGGGCGGAATGGAACTCGTAACTCAGGAGCGGATTGTCGTTCATCTGGATTTCCGGAGTGCAGCGGGCGTTGAACGGCCACTCGGGCGTCCCTTGCGCGTTACCCGCCGCCGTCTGATCCGGAAAGGACGGAAACGCCTGATAGGGATAAATGTCCAAGTGCTGCGCTCCGGCGATCTCGTAGAGCCGGTAGCGGTCGCCGGGCTGGTCACTGTCCGGACGCCGTGCCCCCAAACCTCCGAGCACTTCGCTCTGCGCCTGCACCGTCACTACGGGGACGCCCATGTTATGGATCACGTAGCGCGGATCGCTCTTAGCGGGCGGCGTGGCGCATTGATTGATGCGGCCCGGTCCGTTGATACTCTTGATCAGATAACCGTCATAAACAGGCTTTCCGTTCGCCAACCTGGCATGGGGATGGATGGCATTGATGTAGGTCACCACATCGCCACCCTGCGTAGTCATGTAAAGGTAATCCACCTTAAAGCCTGCGAGAGGCTGTGCTGGGGCATTGCTCTTTAGGGCGGCGCCCACCTGGCTTAGCATGTCCCACTTGAGACCATCCTCACGATCGGGCGCCGCATTCGCGCAGGCGCCCGGTGCCGGGTTCTTAAAGGATACGGCGGAGTATCGGACGTTATCGAATTTGTGCAACCCGGGAACGCCGCCCGGCATGGTTACGCCCACCCATGCGTCGCCATGCTCCAGAAGCTGCGGCGACAGATAACCCCACATCATCGGCCAATCCCACTGCCGGGCCGCATTCATGATTTCGACCACCACCGTGCCGCTGAACCGCGCTGGATCGGCTGGATGGCGAACCAGAATACGCGTCGCGTACGGGGCGTCCGGCGTCTTCACGTTGAGCGTGCCATCCGCAGCCCAATCGTACACGTTGGCCTTGCCGGAAATAATAAACTCATCTTCCGTATAGCCGGACTGCCTCAGATCCGTGGGCACCAGGTTCCGGCTGGCCTTCAAGAAGGTAAACACCGGATAGTAGTAGTAGGGCCCGTGATCCTGAACGTCGATCATGGGAAGAGGCGTGGATTTCGGAACGGGGACCGGGTTGTCCGCGGCCATCGCCAGTCCGCACAACAGGAGGGCTCCCCCGGCCAGGAGTCCGGGCACGCGATTGCGAAAAGAAGGATGCATGGTGCACGGATCTTACCGGTTGGAGGCACCCGATGTCAAGGCCGGTCAATGGTTCTCAAAAGCCCGGGTGAGTCTTCGAGCCGCAACCGAAGGCTCTGCCTCTCGATTGACAAACCTTACAGCCGCTTGGCCACTACCAAGGTGATGTCGTCGGCCTGGGGCGCCCCCGCGGTGAAGCGCTGGAGCGAACCCATGACCGTCGTCACGAGGGAACCGGCCGAATCCCAGCGGTGCTGTCGCAGGACCTCGATCAAGCGGTGTTCCCCGTACTCCTCCTCCGCCCTATTGGCCGCCTCGGTAACGCCATCGCTGTAAATCACCAAAAGGTCGCCGCGGCCGAACTTTACCTGCTGGTCGTCGTAGCAGGCCATGGGCACAACACCGAGCACCGGACCGCCGCCTTCCAGCAATTCCACCTCGCCGGAGGCCCGGATGACGATCGGAGGATTATGGCCGGCGTTGGCGAAGACCAGAGTCGCACCAGCGGCATCCAGCACGCCGTAAAAGAACGTGATAAAGCGGTTGGGGGGATAATTGGCACAGGTAATCTTATTGAGGCGCGCGACGAGAGCCGCGGCGCTGGCCGTATCTTCCACCAGCACTTGCAATTGAGCCCAAAAGGCCATGACCATCAGTGCCGCCGGCATCCCCTTGCCGGAAACGTCGCCCAGCGCGAGGGCCACGCGATCGCCGGGGAGCGGCACGAAGCCGTAGTAATCACCGCCCACGGTACGGCACGGCATGTTAAAGCCTGCCAAGTCGAGCCCCGCTACTTCGGGCGCCTTTTCGGGAAGAATGCCGCGCTGGATGTCGGCCGCCTGCGCCAGATCGCGCATCAAAATCCGTTCCGCCTGTTCCACCTCGACCAGACGGGCACTTTCCACGCGAATGGCCGCTATGTTGGCCATAACCGTAAGCAGACTCAAATCGCCTTCCGTGAATTCTCGCAGTACGAAAGGAGAGTCTACATAGATCAGGCCGATAATGCGGTCCTTGGCCTGAAGCGGCACCGCCATCATGGTATGGACCCGCTGCTCCACAATGCTCATGCGGCTCTTGAATGCATCGTCGAGCTGCGTGTCCCGCACCAGAATCGAAGATTTTTCCTTAATCACCCGCTCCCGCACCGCGGTCGAAATGCGAAATCCCTCGCCTTTATGCGCCTTGGCGACCAGGCTGTCGCCTTCCAGGATTATCACCACGCCCCGTTGGGCATTCACCGCCTGAATGGCAAGACCGAGAATCACTTCAAACAACTCGGGAAGCGGGCGGTTTTGGGCAAGCTCCTGCCCAGCCCGCAGCAGAGCCTGCAACGGTCCTGAAATCCTGGCGCCGCCGTGTTCCAGCATCAGGTTTCGATTGCTGAGATCCAGGTTGGTCATCACGGTAGCCGCCGTGGTGCTGGTGTCGTCTTCACCATCAAAAATCACCACCCCGGAGGCAGGCGCCGGAGGAGTTTGGGAGTCGGGGCAGTAGATAATCGTCAAGTGCCCGGCAGTGATGCGATCGCCGGGCTTGAGCATAAGCCGCGCTTTGAGCTGGCTATCATTGACGAATGTTCCGTTCTTGCTCCCGAGATCCTGCACCGTCCAATCTTCGCCCAGCGGTTCGAAGGCAAAGTGCTGCCGCGAGAGACCGGAATCCTCGGGAAAACTGAGCTCGACGCCACTGGAACGCCCGACGGCAAGGCGTGATCCGGCCAGCGGTACCGTATTCAGGCGGCCATCAGGACCTTGGACGAGGAGCTCACGACGCATGCGAGAGACCATAAGATGGCGGTTCACCACATTATAGCTTGCGCAAAATCCGGGAAAACCCCGCCAGGCTTAGGGATGGACGCAGTCAAATCGCGAATTGGATTCCTTGTGCCAGCGGCAACTGCGCAGACCAGTTGAGGGTATTGGTTTGCCGCCGCATATAGGCTTTCCAGGCGTCGCTGCCCGATTCGCGGCCACCGCCCGTCTCCTTCTCCCCGCCGAAAGCGCCGCCAATCTCCGCCCCGCTCGTGCCTATGTTGATATTGGCAATCCCGCAATCAGAGCCGCGATGGCTCAGGAACGCCTCCGCCGAGATCAGGTTGGTGGTAAAGATCGCTGAAGAGAGGCCCTGTGGAACATCGTTGTGCCAGTGAATCGCTTCATCCAGATTTTCAAATTCGATCAGATACAGTATGGGCGCAAAGATCTCCTCTTTGAGAATCGCCATGTCCGGCCGCGCGCGCACCAGCGTTGGTTGCACGAAGTTGCCCAAGATATGCTCGCCGCCGAACAGCACTTCTCCGCCCTGTTCCCGGATGCGCCGGAGGCCCTCGAGCATGTCATCGACGGCGCGGCGGTTCACCAGCGGTCCCATCAACGTGGTTTCTTGCATCGGATCACCGATTTTCACCTGCTTGTACGCGGCCAGCAAAGCGCTGGTAATCCGGGAGGCGATGCCGCGTTCGAGAAACAGGCGGCGCGTGGTGGTGCAGCGCTGTCCCGCCGTGCCGACGGCGCCGAACAACACCGCCCGCAGCACCAGGTCCGGGCTGGCGTCGTCCATCACGATGATTCCGTTGTTTCCGCCCAGTTCCAGAATCGTGCGGCCCAGACGCCCAGCCACCACCTGCGCAACGTGCCGTCCCACCGCCGTTGATCCGGTGAAGCTGATCAGCGGGATGCGGCCGTCGTGGATCAGCATCTCGCCGATGGGTTCGCTGGCGCCGATTACCAGATTGAAGATGCCTTTTAGTCCATGTGTTTCCATCACCCGGTTACAAAGCTTCTGTACGGCAATGGCAGTAAGCGGCGTTTCCGACGAAGGCCGCCACAGCACGCAATCCCCGCATACCGCGGCAATCATGGCATTCCACGACCAGACGGCTACGGGGAAATTGAAGGCGCTGATCACCCCCACAATCCCCAGCGGATGCCACTGTTCGTACATCCGGTGGCCGGGCCGTTCACTGTGCATCGTCAGCCCATAAAGTTGGCGGGAGAGGCCGACGGCGAAGTCGGCGACATCGATCATCTCCTGCACTTCGCCCAGGCCCTCGGGCAGAATCTTCCCCATTTCGAGCGTCACGAGAGCCCCCAGATCGGCTTTGTGCGCCCGGAGTTCATCGGCGATTTCGCGGACAATTTCCCCGCGCTTGGGCGCCGGGACCATGCGCCAATCCAAGAAGGCTTCCTGGGCCCGCATCACGACATAGTCGTAATCCGCCGGCCCTGCCCGAATCACTTTAGCCAGTGGCTCGCCCGTAGCAGGGTTCAGGGATTCTATTTCGCCGCCGGTGGGATTGGCAATCCATTCGCCATAGCAGGCGCCGGAATTGACCGCTTCAATATGCAGCTTTTCCAGGAGCTCGGAAATTGAATAGCTGAGGGTGCGCACGCTTATATTGTAATTTCCTCGGTGGCAGGCAGGAGGCTGGAAAACAGCGGTTACTGCGTCTCTGCGCTCACAGGAGCGGCCTTGGCCGGAGGCACTTCGAGGCCCTCACCGTATTGGGCAAAACCGGGGATGCTCACGGGCAGATGGCCGCCAATCGGGATCTCGCCAAACAGCGCGCGCACGGCCGCTACTTCGGAAGAAGTCGCCGTACTGAAGGTTGCCAGGTAGGCGGAGACGTTTGGAAAATTACGCAACAGGTAGGGATTGCCTAAAGCAACCAAGGCCACCGGCTTGCCGGATGCGATTACGCTGGTCACCAATTGCGGCAGTTCGCCGGCCAGCCCGATGGTCCCGCGGTAAGCGGCCACAGAGGAAAATGCGGCCACCGCGTAGGAATCGCATGCGGGCAAATTACGCACCGCCTCCTCCATCGCGTCGCGCGACATGCTGGGATCGAGAGTGGCGGCGGAGGCTTGGGGCAGCCGATGGCGAAGTTCCTGCAGGAACGTTTGTCCTTCGGAGGAATACCGGGATTCCGGCAGCACCAGGTAACAGGCGTGCTGCGGGGCCGCCAGCGGCAGCAGGTTGTCTTGGTTGCGGATCAGTGTGAGCGCGCGATCGGCTACTTCCTGCGCTTTATCGTTGGCTTCCGGGGAATTGATCACATCCCCAAGCGCTTCCACATCCACCGTACGCTGGCGGTCGAGCCCCACTCGCTCCTTCGCCGCCAAAATTTTGGCGACGCTTTCCTGAATACGGCTGCGCTTCAAGCGGCCGCTCTCGACAGCCGAGACTACGGCCTTCAGGGCGGCATCCGGGTCGGGCGGCATAAGCAGTACGTCGGCGCCGGCTTCCAAGGCCAGCACGGCCGCTTCTGCGGAACTGTAGCCTTTGGCGATTGTACCCATTTCGAGAGCATCCGTGATCACCAGGCCTTTGAAGCCCAGCTCGTCCCGCAAAAGGCCGGTGAGAATCTGCGGCGCCAGTGTGGCGGGCAGTTCGGCGGGGGCCAGGGCTGGCACGGCCACATGCGCGGTCATGATCGCGTCCACGCCTGCGTCAATGGCGGCGCGGAACGGCACCAATTCCAGGTGCTCGAGCCGGTCGCGATCGGCCTCGATGGTCGCCAGATTCAGATGCGTATCCACAGCCGTGTCGCCGTGTCCGGGAAAATGTTTGGCGGTCGCCAGTACGTAATTTTTCTGGTCCGCGTGCGCTCCTTCGATGAAGGCTTTCACCATGGAGGCCACCATTTGCGGGTTCTCTCCGAAGGAGCGGTCGTTGATCACGGGGTTATCGGGATTATTGTTGACATCGGCCACCGGATAAAAAATCCAGTGCACGCCCAAAGCGCGCGCCTCACGAGCAGTCATCTGTCCTTCATAGCGCGCCAGTTCGGGATCGCCAGCGGCGCCAAAAGCCATGGCGTGCGGAAACGGCGTGGTATCGTTCACACGCATGCTGGCGCCTCTTTCGAAATCCGCGCTCACCAGCAGCGGCACTCTGGCCATGCGCTGCATGCGATTGAGAAATGCGGCCAAGGCATAAGGCTCGGCCTTCTGGGTGGTCCGGCCGTTAGCCCAATTCACCAGGATCAGGCCGCCCACCTTGCTGTCGCGGATCAAGCTGACAAATTTGCGATACTCGCGGGAGCGCGAATTCGGGGAAGTACCGTAGAACGGGACGAAAAGCAGCTGCGCCACTTCATCGCGCAGGGTCATGTCGCGCATCCAGGCGCGCACAACGGGGGAAACTTTCAGCGCGGGTGGAGGCGCAGCCTGGCGCGGGATCGGGCGGCTGCGCACCGCACCTGCTGCCATTGCCGCGCCCACAAGGCACAGCGCACATAATCCTTCGAACCGCCGCGTCACCCTTTCAGTGTCCCAGATTTCCGCGCCTCATGCGTTTGCGCCGCCTGCCGGCCCGCCGGCTTTCGACGCGCCGCAGTGTTCATCAGGCGCTTCACCGAGCGCACCAAGTGTACCGGCTCGCTGGAATTTTTCGCGACCACGGCATCGGCTCCCGTGTTCTGCTCATTTAAGCCCAGCGGTTCTACCAACCCTGCGAGCAATATCACACGTGCCTCCGGCTTCAAAGCGCGAATGCGGGTGATCAGTTCAGCTCCGTTCATGTGTGGCATACGATACTTAGTAACCACCACATCGAAGCTGGAAGATGAAAACAACTTCAGGGCTTCCTCTGCGCCGCCGGCCGTTTCGACCCGACACCCGACCTCTTCCAACAACAATCTCCGGACTACGAGGCCGTCACGATTATCATCGACGAGCAAAATGCGCGGAGTGGCAGCGAGCGGGGTAGGTTTCATGGAAATGGAGTGAGCGTAACAGAGGTGTAATCAGCCTGTCAACAGATTTTCATCGGCTCTGTATCGGCTTGGAAAAACGCTGAATTTAGTTCTTGACAACGTTCCGTAGCTCAAACCATGGGACTCAGGCTACTCCACCGTTCGCGGAGCTTTATAACCGGCCTTCGCCATGATCTGATACTTCACAGGTTTCCCTTTCGGATCTTTCATCAGCAGCGGTTCGTTGGTCGCCGGATTCACCAACTCGACTTTAATCTTGCGGAAGCTGCCGTCGTGGGCCTTATTGGAAGA
>Ga0187846_10001291_pt1 | contig 14162 bp, 17 predicted proteins | sample TC_taG_FD_161473 | JGI IMG/M metagenome (GOLD analysis project Ga0187846, IMG submission 161473) | Biofilm microbial communities from the roof of an iron ore cave, State of Minas Gerais, Brazil - TC_06 Biofilm (v2) | ecosystem: Environmental > Terrestrial > Deep subsurface > Cave > Wall biofilm...
CGTGCTGCTGGAGGACCCGGAAACGACGCGCCGGCTGATCATCGCCACCTCGGTGCCGGATCTGCGGGTTGTTGTGGTTCGCGCCACCGATGTGGCGACCTACGTCCAGTACGGAGCCGCCGAGCTGGGCATGGCCGGCAAGGATGTCCTGCTCGAGCATGGCGGCGCGGGGCTGTACCAGCCGGTCGAACTGGGCATCGGCCGCTGCCGGCTGTGCGTTGCTGTGTCGGACGGATTCGACTACGCCGGCGCGGTGCGGCGCGGTGCGCGACTGCGGGTCGCCACCAAGTACGTGCAGACCGCGCGCGAATTCTTTGCCGGCAAGGGCGTGCACGTCGACCTGATCAAGCTGTATGGATCGATGGAGCTGGCGCCGCTGGCGGGGCTGGCCGATGCAATCGTCGATCTGGTCTCCACCGGTGGCACGTTGCGCGCCAACCGGCTGGTCGAAGTGGAGCAGATCACCGAAGTGAGCTCCCGGCTGATTGTGAACCAGGCCGCCTACAAGCTGCAGCAGCAGCGCCTGGCCGAGCTGATCAAGGCCATTGCAGAGGCGGTCCAGCCATGACGCCCCGCGCGCAGCAACTGCGAATGCTGGACACCAGCGAACCACAGTTCGAGGCGAAGTTTGCCGAGCTGTTGGCCCCTGCGACGGCGTTCGACCCGGACATCGAGCGGCAGGTGGAGGCGATCATCGAGGACGTGCGGCAGCGCGGTGACGAGGCGCTGCTCGAATACACCCGGCGCTTGGACCGCGTCGCCTCGCCCTCGGTGGCACAGCTCGAGATCAGCGCGGCGCAGTCGCGCGCCGCCCTGGATGCGCTGCCGGGCGAAACGCGCGCGGCGCTGGAAGCGGCGGCCGATCGCATCCGCGCGTTCCACCGGCGCCAGCTCACGAGTGGGTGGCGCACCGCCGAGGCCGACGGCACCGAGCTGGGACAGCGCGTGGCGCCGCTGGAGCGGGTCGGTCTGTATGTCCCGGGCGGAAAAGCCGCGTACCCCTCATCGGTGCTGATGAATGCGATCCCGGCGGTCGTGGCCGGAGTGCGCGAGATCGTGATGACGGTCCCGACCCCCGACGGTGTGCGCAATCCGATGGTGCTGGCGGCGGCCCACCTGGCCGGGGTATCGCGCGCATTCACCGTGGGCGGCGCGCAGGCGATCGCGGCGCTGGCGTTCGGCACTGCGACGATCCCGAAGGTGGACAAGATCGTAGGTCCCGGCAACGCTTACGTGGCGGCCGCCAAGCGGCGCGTCTTCGGCCGAGTCGGGATCGACATGATCGCCGGGCCCAGCGAGATCCTGGTGATCTGCGACGGCAAGACCGATCCGGATTGGATTGCGATGGATCTTTTCTCGCAGGCCGAGCACGACGAGCTGGCGCAAGCGATCCTGCTGACACCGCAACCGCAGTTCATTGGCGCGGTGCAGGCGTCGATCACCCGGCTGCTGCCTCAGATGCCGCGCGCCCGCATCATCGAGGCCTCGCTGGCAGCGCGCGGCGCGTTGATCCGGGTGCGCGATCTGGACGAGGCCTGCGCGCTGGCCGATCGGGTGGCGCCCGAGCACCTGGAGATCTCGACCGACGATCCGCAGCGCTGGGCCGGCAAGGTCCGCCATGCCGGTGCGATCTTCCTGGGTCGCTATTCGAGCGAGGCGCTGGGTGATTACTGCGCCGGCCCCAACCACGTCCTGCCGACGGCCGGCACGGCGCGCTTTTCGTCGCCGCTGGGTGTGTACGACTTCCAGAAGCGCACCAGCCTGATCTCGGTCTCAGCCGCGGGCGCCCGCACGCTGGGCGCCATTGCCGCGACGCTGGCGCAGGCCGAGGATCTGCCCGCCCACGCCCGCAGCGCGCAGTTGCGGTGGCAAAAGTGAGGCAGGAGCCGCCGCCGGGACCGCGGCTGGATGTGATCCGGGACGACGTGCGCGCGATGCGCGCCTACGCGGTAGCCGACGCGACCGGCCTGATCAAGCTCGATGCGATGGAAAATCCGTTCGCGCTGCCGCCCGAGCTGGCGCGCGAGCTGGGCGGGCGGCTGGCGCAGGTTGCGTTGAACCGCTACCCGCCCGCGGACCCGGTCGCGTTCAAGCTGCGCCTGGCGAAAGTGGCAGGGCTTGCGCCCGGCGCGGCGCTGATGCTCGGCAACGGCTCCGACGAGCTGATCCACTTGATGATCCAGGCCTGCGCCCGCAGCGATGTCGCGGGCGGTGCGGTCGTGCTGGCCCCGATCCCCGGATTCGTGATGGTGGAGGTGTTCGCCCGCCTGGACGGCTGCCGCTTCGTCGGCGTGAACCTCAGAGGCGACTTCGGCCTCGAACCGGAGGCAATACGCCAGGCGATCGATGCGCACCGGCCGGCTCTGGTGTTCATCGCCTATCCGAACAACCCGACCGGAAATCTTTTCTCGCGCTCCGACCTCGAGGCCATCCTGGATCGGGCCCCCGGGCTGGTCGTGATCGACGAGGCGTACCTGCCCTTTGCGCAGGACACGTGGATGCCGCAGCTGGCCGGTCGCCCCAATCTGGTGGTGCTGCGGACGCTGTCCAAGCTGGGGCTGGCCGGGCTGCGGCTCGGCTACGCCTGTGCCGATCCGGCCTTGATCGGCGAGTTCGAGAAGGTGCGGCCGCCCTATAACGTCGGCGTGCTGCCGCTGGCGGCGGCCGACTTCCTGCTGGATCATTTCGACGTTCTACAGGCCCAGGCCGCAGCGATCCGTTCCGAGCGCGCTCGGCTGCTGGGTGCGCTGCGCGCACAAGCCGGGATCACGGCCTTCGATTCGGCCGCCAATTTCGTCCTGCTGCGCGTGTCGCAGCCGGACGCGGTGTTCGCCGGCCTGCACGAGCGCGGTATCCTTGTGAAGAACGTTTCGGGATCGCATCCGCTGCTGGCGGGCTGCCTGCGCGTTACGGTGGGTACCGCTGCCGAGAACGATGCGTTGCTGCAGGCGTTGGGAGCCCTGCTTTGAGTGTGAGAAACCGCACCACAACGTCGCGCAGCGCCCAGGTCGTCCGTGAAACGAAGGAAACCAGGATCCGGGTCGAGCTCGACCTGGATCGACCCGGTGCCGGCCGCATCAGCACCGGAATCGGGTTCTTCGACCACATGCTGGAACAGCTGGCACGCCATGCCGCGCTGAAGCTGACGATCGAGGCCGAAGGCGACCTGCACATCGACGCTCACCACACGGTCGAGGATGTGGGCATTACGCTGGGACAGGCGATTGCCGAGGCGGTGGGCGACAAGCGGGGCATCCACCGATTCGGACACGCTTATGTCCCGCTGGACGAAGCCCTCAGTCGAGTCGTGATCGATTTTTCCGGGCGTCCGGGTTTGATCTGGCAGGTCGCATTCAAGCGCGCGATGATCGGGGAGTTCGACGTCGACCTGGTTCACGAGTTTTTCCAGGGATTCGTCAATCACGCCCACGTCACCGTGCACGTGGACAACCTGAGAGGCGACAACGCGCACCATCAGTGCGAAACCGTGTTCAAGGCGTTCGCGCGCGCGCTGCGGATGTCGGTGCAGATCGATCCGGCCGCGGCCGACGCCGTACCCAGCACCAAGGGAAGCCTTTGAGCGGACCTGGGTTTGACAGCACGGCCTCATCCGTTCGAAGGAGCTTGAATTGACGATCGCGGTGGTCGACTACGGCATGGGCAACCTGCTGTCGGTGGCCAAGGCGATCGAGCGGGTGGCACCCGGCGTGCCGGTCCAGATCACCTCCATACCGCGCGAGGTCGATGCGGCTGCACGCGTCGTGTTTCCCGGGCAGGGCGCGATGCCAGACTGCATGCGGTACCTCGCGCAATCGGGCCTGGAGGCGGCCGTGCGCCGGGCGGCACACGAGAAACCCTTGCTGGCGATCTGCATCGGTCTGCAGATGCTGTTCGATCGCTCCGAGGAGGGCGACACGCCCGGGTTGGGGCTGATGAGGGGCTCGGTCGTGCGCTTTGCCCCCGGTCTGGCCGGGCCGGATGGGCCGCTGAAGATTCCCCACATGGGCTGGAACCGGGTGGGCCAGGCGCGGCGCCACCCGCTGTGGGAGGGCGTTCCGGATCAAAGCTTCTTCTATTTCGTGCACAGCTTCTACCCGCGCCCGGTCGAGACAAGCTTAACGGTGGGTCAGGCTGACTACGGCGAAGCCTTTACCTGCGCCGTGGCGCGAGATAATATTTTTGCCACCCAGTTTCACCCGGAAAAAAGCGCCGCGGCCGGCCTCGCGATTTTCGAGAACTTCGTTCGGTGGAATCCTTGAACGCGATGCGAGCGAAATCCCGTATACCCGGGTAGGCCCCAACCAGCGCGCCCCGTCCGCTTATCGCCTGCTGAAGGCAAACCCCTCCCGATACTTCCCGCGCACCGTCTGGCCGTGCCCGAACCGCCGATCGACGTTTCAATCGCCGCAGTGCCCGCTGTATCGACATGTTGCTGATCCCCGCGATCGACATCAAGGACGGGCACTGCGTGCGCCTGCGCCAGGGCGAGATGGCGAGCGCCACCGTGTTCTCCGAAGACCCGGTTGCGACGGCGCGGCACTGGGTCGACCTGGGCGCGCGCCGGCTGCACGTGGTCGATCTGAACGGCGCTCGTTCCGGGCGGCCCGTCAACGAGTCCGTGATCCGGCGCATCATCGACCAGGTCGGCGACCAGGTCCCGATCCAGCTGGGTGGCGGTCTGCGTGACCTGGACACGATCGAGCGCTACATCGACGGGGGCATTTCCTTCGTCGTGATCGGGACCGCTGCGGTCAAGAACCCGGGATTCCTGCACGACGCCTGTAGCGCGTTCGGTGGTCACGTGATCGTGGCGCTGGACGCGCGCGATGGCAAGGTGGCGACCGAAGGATGGAGCAAGCTGACCGGGCACGACGTGGTGGATCTGGCGGTCAAGTTCGAGGACTACGGCGTAGAGGCGATTCTGTACACGGATATCGGACGCGACGGCATGATGACTGGCATCAACCTGGATGCCACCGTCGCCCTGGCGCGCGCCGTCAAGATCCCGGTGATCGCCAGCGGCGGGGCGGCCACGATGCAGGACATCGAGCGGCTGTGCTCGGCGCAGGGCGAGGGTATCGAGGCGGCGGTGCTGGGGCGGGCGCTGTACGAGGGAACGCTCGATTTCAAAGCTGCACAGGAGCGCGCCGACCGCGATGCTCTGTAAGCGGATCATCCCCTGCCTGGACGTGACCGCCGGGCGCGTCGTCAAGGGCGTCAATTTCGTGGACCTGCGCGATGCGGGCGATCCGGTCCAGATCGCGCAGCGCTACGACGCCGAAGGTGCCGACGAGCTGGCCTTCCTGGACATCACCGCCAGCTCCGACCAGCGCGATATCCTGCCGCACGTGATCGAAGCGGTGGCGCGTCAGGTCTTCATTCCACTGACGGTCGGCGGTGGGGTGCGTCAGGTCGACGACGTCCGAAGGCTGCTCAATGCCGGGGCCGACAAGATCTCGATCAACACCGCGGCCGTGCAGTCGCCCGTCCTGATCGAGCAGGCCTGCGCCCGCTACGGCTCTCAATGCATCGTGGTGGCCATCGACGCCCGCCTGCGCCAACCGGGCCGGCCGGAAGGCGGGTGGGAAGTGTTCACCCACGGCGGACGCACGCCCACCGGATTGGACGCGGTGCAATGGGCGCGCCGGGTGGTCGAGCTGGGGGCCGGCGAGATCCTGCTGACCAGCATGGACCGGGATGGCACCCGTGCCGGGTTCGATCTTGAGCTGACGCGGGCGGTCTCTGATGCGGTGCCGGTGCCGGTGATCGCCTCCGGCGGAGTCGGCAGCCTGCAACACCTGGTCGACGGCGTACGGGTCGGGCGGGCCGACGCGGTGCTGGCGGCGTCGGTGTTCCACTTTGGTGAATTCACGTTGCGCCAGGCCAAGCAGTACATGGGTGCGCGCGGCATCCCGATGAGGTTGCAGTGATGAGCGCCGGGGCGGTGAGCGGCAGCTGGATCGAGGAGGTTCGCTTCGGTCCCGGCGGGCTCGTTCCGGTGGTAGCGCAGGACGCCGCCAGCGGGCGCGTGCTGATGGTGGCGTGGGCCGACCGCGACGCGCTGTTGCAGACCGAAGCGAGCGGCTACGCCGTGTACTTCTCGCGCTCGCGCGGGCGACTGTGGCGCAAGGGCGAACAGTCCGGTCATCGCCAGGCGGTGCGAGAGATCCGGCTGGACTGCGACGCGGACGTGGTGCTGTACGTCGTCGAACCGGCCGGTGGCGTCGCGTGCCACACCGGGCGCGCGAGCTGCTTTTTCCGTCGCCTTGAAAAGGGTGCGTGGGAAACGGTCGATCCGGTGCTCGAGCCGCCCGGAGCAATGGAATCGACATGACCGAACCGGCCGCGTACGACGCCGACACCCTGGCTCGCCTGGCCGACGTGATCGAGGCGCGCCGTGACGGTGACCCGCAGCGATCGTACGTCGCCCGTCTCTTTGCACAGGGCCCGGATGCGATCCTGAAGAAGATCGGCGAGGAGGCCACCGAAACGGTGATGGCCGCCAAGGACGGCGCTGCCGACCGGATCGTCTCGGAGGTCGCCGATCTGTGGTTTCATTGCCTGATCGCGCTGGCGTTGCACGGCTTGCGTCCGGAGGCGGTGCTGGCCGAGCTGCAAAGACGCGCTGGCACCTCGGGATTGGACGAAAAGGCCTCGCGCAAGGCGGCTCGGTCGGGGCCGCTGCAGGACATCTGATGAGAGGCCGAATGGATCCGAACTGCATTTTCTGCAAGATCGTCAGCGGACAGCTGCCCAGCAAGAAGCTCTACGAGGACGACGACCTGATTGTCTTCAACGACATCCATCCGAAGGCGCCGATTCACCTGCTGGTGGTGCCCAAGGAGCACATCGAATCGTTGATCACCGCCGGCCCGCAGCATCAGGCGCTGGCGGGTAAGATGCTGCTGCTGGCACCGCGGCTGGCCCGCGAGCAGGGAGCGACCGACGGCTTCCGGGTCGTGATCAATAATGGCCCGGGTGGCGGACAAGAAGTGTTCCACCTGCACATGCACGTTGTGGCCGGTCCGCGGCCCTGGAAGGGCTTTTAGGAGTTGCGCGAATGGGCTCACTATCGCTTGGGCACTGGCTAATCGTTCTGCTGATCGTGGTGCTGGTGTTCGGCACCGGAAAGCTCAGGAACCTGGGCAAAGACCTGGGGGGCGCGATCAAGGGTTTCAAGGAAGGCATGAAGGAGGGGTCGGACGAGACGCCGCCCCAGAAGCAGGTCGCTGACTCCCGCGCATCCGGCACGATCGACGTTCAGGCCAAGGAAAAAAGCGGCTCCTAGCCGATCGCCCGGGGACCGGCTCGGCGACTCGGCGGGTTGCCTTTGGCGCTGAGCGCGCCCTGATCCGACCATGCTCGATTTCAGCTGGGGCGAACTGATGATGATCGGTGCGGTGGCACTGGTCGTGCTGGGCCCTGAACGGCTGCCGCGGGTGGCCCGCAGTTTCGGCCAGATGATCAGCAAGGCCCAGCGTTACGCGACCCAGACCTTCGCCGATCTGCGGCGCGAGGTCGAGCTGGCCGATCTGAAACGCCTGCAGCAGGAAGCGCAGAGCGCGGTCGCTTCGATCGACTCTTCGGTCCGCCAGGTCACCGCGTCTCTGGAGCAGCAGATGCCGTCGATCGGCGATCCGCTCGCGACCAGCACGCCCGCCGGGGACGAGGCGCCGGTGTGGGAAGCGGGCGGCGACTGGGACAGTCATCGCTTTCGCACGCGCGCCCGCCCATCGCCGTCGCTGACCGATCTGGCCGAGGCCGTCGAGCGGATGCACGGCCGCTCCCCGATGGCGGCGCCGGGCCGGATCGGCAGGAACCGGTACGCGCCGCGTGCCCGCGTGAACCGTCCGCGGATCTACCGATAAAGCAGGCCTCGCATGGCTCAGCCCGAAGAGCAGGGTTTCCTGTCGCACCTGATCGAGCTGCGCCAGCGGCTGGTGCGCGCGGCCGCCTCGATCCTGATCGTGTTTGCGGCGCTGTCGCCGTTCATGCGTCCGATCTTCGATTTCGCGTCGCGGCCGATGATGGCGGCCCTGCCCCAGGGTTCCAAGCTGCTGGCCACCGGCGTGATCGCGCCGGTCATGGTGCCGCTTAAAATCACGCTGTTCGTGTCGCTGCTGATTGCGCTGCCCTACGTGCTGTACCAGGTATGGGCCTTCGTAGCGCCCGGCCTGTACCAGCACGAAAAGCGCCTGGCGGTGCCGGTGATCGTATCGAGCGTGTTGATGTTCTTCACCGGCCTCGCGTACTGCTACTTCGTGGTGTTCCGGGTCGTGTTCCGGTTCATCGCGCGCTTCGCGCCCGACACGGTCACGGTCTCGCCCGACATCGACGCCTACTTCAGCTTCGTGCTCAGGATGTTCGTGGCCTTCGGCGCTACGTTCGAGGTGCCGATCGCCGTGTTGCTGCTGGTGCGGCTCGGCATGGTCAGCGTCGCCCGGCTGCGGCAGGTGCGGCCTTACGTGATCGTCGGCGCGTTCGTGGTGGCGGCCATTTTCACGCCGCCCGACGTGCTGTCGCAGCTGCTGCTGGCACTGCCGTTGTGCCTGCTGTTCGAATTGGGCGTGCTGCTCGGAGCGTTGTTTGGCACCCGCCGCGAAGCCGGCCGCGAATCGCCGTCCGGGCCGGCTGCCGGCTGATCAAGATTTTGAAGCGGCTGTCAGGAGCCGAACAAGTCGCAGATTTCGATGCGGGCGTTGGGCAGAAGGCGAGCGGCCACGATCTGAGGTGATCGGTGCTGTGTCACCTTGGCATAGCCTTTACGCGACGGTTCAAGACATCGCAGCAGCGCTTGGCCTTCGACGTCAATCACCCACAGTTCCGGGATGCCATGCTTCGCGTACAGCTGCGCCTTGACGGTGCTGTCGAAGCGCAGCGTCGTGTCGGCCACCTCGATCGCCAGCAGCACGTCTTCCGGCCCGGGCAGCACCAGCCGTCCACTGCATTGCGGCCGTAAGACTGCGACATCGGGCTGAGGTTCAGACGTCGGCTTAAGGACGACGGGCCCCTGTATCGATACGATCGCCTCGTCGCCGACGGCGATTACAAGCAAACGGTTGAGCCGATTGACACGCTGAAATGCCGTCCGCCGATCGGCACCATCGCCAGCAGTTCCCCCTCGATCAGTTCGACCCGCTCTCCAGGCCGAAGGACCCCGACCTCCGCCAACCGATGGAAGTCCTCGACCGTCAGAGCGCGTCGTGGGAATTCGAGAGGTGCACCCATATGAACCATCGTAGTACCGAGTAAGCCGCCTGTCGCTCGCGTCAAACGGAGCGACAGAAAGGCGTGATGTATGTCTCAGCGCGTCGGCGGCGGGCGCTCGCCCACCGTAATCGACAGATCGAGCTCGCGCGCCTCGCGCAGCACGCGCACGGCCGCATTGGTGCCGGGCTCGAGCTGCGCGATCTGGTTCAGCATCGAGCGGCTGTCGGTGACGCTGTTGCCGTTGATCGTCAGCAGGATGTCGCCCGGTTCCATCCCGGCCCGGCCGGCCGGTGCATTGCGCAGCACGCCGTTGACCACCACCCCCTCGGTGCGCTTCAGCCGCATCGCGTCGACCAGCTCGGGCGTGATGTCAAACGGCTCGATGCCGAAAAACCCGTGGTGCACGCGGCCGGTGTGGACGATCTGCTCCATCACGTGAATCACGGTGCTGGTGGGAATCGCAAAGCCGATCCCGACCGACCCGCCGGAACGCGAGAAAATGGCCGTGTTGATGCCGATCAACAGGCCGTTGCTGTCGATCAGCGCGCCGCCTGAATTGCCTTGATTGATGGCGGCGTCGGTCTGGATGAAATTCTCCAGCGTGTTGATCCCCAGATTGGTGCGTCCCAACGCGGACACGATGCCCATCGTCACGGTCTGCCCGACGTCGAACGGGTTGCCGATGGCCAGCACGACGTCGCCGACCCGCAGCGACTCCGAACGCCCGAACGTGATCGATGGCAGGTTCTGCAGATCCACTTTCAAAACCGCCAGGTCGGTTTCCGAGTCTGCCCCCACCAGGCGGGCCGGCACGCGGCGGCCGTCGGTCAGCGCCACCGCGATCTCGTCGCCGGCCTGCACCACGTGGTTATTGGTCAGGATGTAGCCGTCGGAGGAGGCGATGACGCCCGAACCGAGGCTGATCACCCGCTGCGGTTCCGCGCCCCTCGGATCCCCGAAAAACTGGCGCAGCAGCGGGTCGTCGGCTGCGGCGCCGCGCGTCAGTTGCTTGGACGTGTAGATGCTGACGACCGAGGGCATCGCCAGCCGGGCCGCCTCGGAATACGAGCCGATTGCGCTGACGCGCGGCACCACCTCGCCCGGCGCCACCTGGCGCACGCCGGTGCCTCCGGCGGGGGCGCTGGTTGCAACCGCGGCCGCATGCGCCACGGCGGTGGCTGCTTGTGCCGCCTGCGCGGCCTGCGCCGCCGTCGCCGCGGGCGCGTACCGGCCGAGCCATTGCGGCTTGAGCGTGGACACCACGAACAGCAGGCCCAGGCCGACGGTGGTGGCCTGGGCAAACAGAAGCCAGAGTCGACGCAGCATGACCGCCTTCAGGTTGAGCGGCGTACCCGCTGTTGTCTTGCCCCGGGTGCGCCTCTGGTGCGCCGATTCCTTCTCGCGCGGCCTTCTTTGATCATGAACAGGGAGGCCCAGAAATTATACCCAGCGGCGCGGTACCCAAAAAAGCCGCTGCAGCCGCTCTTCCAGTCGGTGGGGTCGTTCAAGTAAGATGACGGGTTACCCCTCTGTGCCTCGATCACCGCGGTGCCGGCGCGGTTCCGCCAAGGCCGCGGCGACATGCGCAACGCATGCGGACCCCCTTAGACAGGACCTATCGATGATGGTGCTTTACTCGGGAACAACCTGCCCGTTTTCCCAGCGCTGCCGGCTGGTGCTGTTTGAGAAGGGCATGGACTTCGAAATCAAGGATGTCGACCTGTTCAAGAAGCCGGAAGACATCAACGTGATGAACCCGTACGGCCAGGTGCCGATCCTGGTGGAGCGCGACCTGACGCTGTACGAGTCGAACATCATCAACGAATACATCGACGAGCGCTTTCCGCATCCGCAGCTGATGCCGGCCGACCCGGTGATGCGCGCGCGGGCGCGCCTGTTCCTGTTCAACTTCGAGCGGGAACTGTTCGTGCACGTGCAGACGATCGAGAACACCAACAACCAGAAGGCGATCGAGAAGGGCAAGCTCTTGATCCGGGACCGCCTGACACAATTGGCGCCGATCCTGCTGAAGAGCAAATACATGCTGGGCGACGAGTTCTCGATGCTCGATGTGGCGATTGCGCCGCTGCTGTGGCGCCTGGATCATTACGGGATCGACCTGCCCAAGAGCGCCGCGCCGCTGATGAAGTACGCCGAGCGCATCTTCAGCCGGCCGGCCTACATCGAGGCGCTCACGCCGAGCGAAAAGGTGATGCGTCGCTGAACGTGCGACAATGAACGTGAACCACCGTCCCGCAGGACCGCGATGCCCGACCTCTCGACCAAACCGTACCTGATCCGGGCCATCTACGAGTGGTGCAACGACAGCGGATTCACGCCGTACATCGCGGTGGCGGCCGGAGAAGGCGTGCGGGTGCCGCCCGAGCACGTCAGGAACGGCGAGATCGTGCTGAACGTATCGGCGCTGGCGACCAACCGGCTGACGCTGGGCAACGAAGCGATCGAGTTCCAGGCCCGCTTTGGCGGGGTGGCACGCGACGTGTACGTTCCGATCGATCGGGTGATTGCCATCTATGCCCGTGAGAACGGCCAGGGCATGGCGTTCGAGCCGGCCCGGCCGGTGCCGATGAGTGCGCCCGATACGGTTCTGCCGACACCCTCGCCGGGCCGCGCCGGTGCGCTCGAGTTGGCTTCGAGCTCCGCGGGACGACCGGCCGAGCGCGGCGGTCCGCCGACGCGGCCGCCGCGCGCGCCGGCGCCGGGCGAGCGACCCCGCCTGAAACGCGTCAAATAGCCCCTCGAAGCATTGCTGCACGGCGTCAACGCGCCCCCGCGCGCGCGACCTATACTGGTCACGATTGGTTGATAAGAACTCCAACACACAAGGAGGCGCGATGAGTGCTGCGAGTGTTCCGATGGGCACCGGAGGCAAGCTGCTGTGGGCGGCCGTCGCTGTGCTGGGCGCCGTCTCGTTCGGAATCGTCGCGCTGACACGCGGTGAAGCGGTCAATGCCGCCTGGCTGGTCGTGGCTGCGGTCTGTATTTACCTGATCGCGTACCGCTTTTATGCGCGTTTCATCGCCTACACGGCGCTGGGCGTCGATCCGACACGCCAAACGCCCGCCTACCGGCGCAACGACGGTCTGGACTACGTTCCGACCAACCGCTACGTGCTGTTCGGCCACCATTTCGCAGCGATCGCCGGCGCAGGTCCGCTGGTCGGACCGGTGCTGGCGGCCCAGATGGGCTACCTGCCGGGCACGCTCTGGATACTGGCGGGTGTCGTGTTCGGCGGAGCGGTCCAGGACATGACGGTTCTGTTTTTTTCCACCCGCCGCGACGGCCGCTCGCTGGGCGACATGATCCGCTCCGAGATGGGCGCGGTGCCGGGGACGATCGCCGGCATCGGCGTTCTTCTGATCTGCATCATCATCCTGGCCGTTCTCGCGCTGGTGGTGGTGAATGCGCTGAAGGGCAGTCCGTGGGGAACCTTCACCGTGTTCTGCACGCTGCCGATCGCGCTGCTGATGGGGATCTACGTCCGCTTCATTCGCCCGGGCAAGGTCCTCGAGATGTCGCTGATCGGAGCGGTGCTGCTGGTGGCGGCGCTGATCTACGGACGCACGGTTGCGCAGACGCCCGAGCTGGCCGCGATGTTCACGATCAGCGCTTCGACGCTGGCGGTGATCATCATCGGCTACGGCTACGTCGCTTCAGTGCTGCCGGTGTGGCTGCTGCTGGCGCCGCGCGACTACCTTTCCACCTTCATGAAGATCGGCACTGTGGTGCTGCTGGCGATCGGCATCATCATCGTGCATCCGAACCTTCAAATGCCCGCGGTCACCAAGTTCATCGATGGCACCGGGCCGGTGTGGGCGGGGAGCCTTTTCCCGTTCCTGTTCATCACGATCGCATGCGGCGCGGTGTCGGGCTGGCACTCGCTGATCTCCTCGGGCACCACGCCGAAGATGATCGAAAACGAGACGCAGGTGCCGTTCATCGGTTACGGCGGCATGCTGATGGAATCGTTCGTCGCCATCATGGCGATGGTTGCGGCTTCGGTGATCCATCCCGGCGTCTATTTCGCGATGAACAGCTCCGGCGGGGTGATCGGCACCGCGGTCGATCAAGCGTCCCAGACCATCTCGTCCTGGGGGTTCGTGGTAACGCCGGATGTGCTGACACAAATGGCCCAGGACGTGGGCGAGAAAACGATCATGTCCCGCACCGGCGGTGCGGCAACCCTGGCGGTCGGTATGGCGCAGATCCTGTCGCAGTTTCTGGGCGGCAGCGCGTGGATGGGCCTGTGGTACCACTTCGCGATCCTGTTCGAGGCGCTGTTCATCCTGACGACCGTGGACGCCGGCACGCGGGTTTGCCGTTTCATGATCCAGGATCTGGTGGGCAACGCCGTTCCGGGCTTCAAGGACACGAAGTCCTGGGCCAACAACCTGATCGGTTCGGCGATTTCGTGCGCGCTGTGGGGCTACCTGTTGTACGCGGGCGTCACGGACCCGTACGGCGGCATATGGACGATGTGGACCCTGTTCGGCACCGCCAATCAGATGCTGGCGGCGATCGCCTTGACGCTGTGCACCGTGGTGCTGTTCCGGATGAAGCGGCAGCACTACGCGTGGGTCACGATCGTGCCGACCATTTGGCTGGTGGTGTGCACGGTGACGGCCGGCCTGCAGAAGGCGTTCAGCGCGAACCCGGCCATCGGCTATTTGGCACAGGCCGAAAAATTCGGACGGGCGTTGGCAGACGGCAAGATCCTGGCTCCGGCCAAGACGCTCGGCGACATGGGGCGCGTGGTCTTCAACAACTACCTGGATGGAGCCCTGGCGATCGTGTTCGTGGGGGTCGTCGTGCTGACGGTGATCTACGGCGTGATCAGTGCCCGCAAGGGTCTGGGCACGCCGACCAGCACCGCGCACGAAGTCGGACCGGCCGTGCTGGCCGGCGGAGGAGCGCGGTGAGTTGGTTGCATA